>Ga0056115_1000458_pt1 | contig 18468 bp, 18 predicted proteins | sample WorMetOlspDAHAB1_FD_77007 | JGI IMG/M metagenome (GOLD analysis project Ga0056115, IMG submission 77007) | Marine gutless worms symbiont microbial communities from Max Planck institute for Marine Microbiology, Germany - Olavius sp. DAHAB.1 ...
ATTCTGGGCGACGCCCTGGACACCGAGATCCTGGAAGAGGCCAGCATCGGCAGCGCCGAGGCCGTCGTTGCGGTGACCGACCACGACGAGACCAACATCCTGTCCTCGCTGCTGGCGAAGCGCTACGGCGTGGAACGCGCCGTGACCTTGATCAACAAGACGGACTATTCGCCGCTAATGACGACGTTGGGGATCGATGTTGTCGTCAGCCCGCGCGCCATCACCGCTTCGACGATCCTGCAGCACGTCCGGCGCGGCCGGATCAGGTCGGTGCATTCGCTGCGCGACGGGTTTGCCGAGGTGATCGAGGCGGAGGCCCTGGAAACGACGTCGCTGGTGGGCCGGCCGCTGAAGGAGTCCGACCTTCCGTCGGGCGTCATCGTGGGCGCCATCGTGCGCGGGGAGGAAGTGATCCTGCCGCGGCCCGAAACGATGGTCCAGAAGGGCGACGACGTGATTCTTCTTGCCGCCGCGCAGGCGGTGCGGCAAGTCGAGAAGATCTTTGCGGTGGGGCTTGAGTATTTCTGACGCACGGCTGGCCGGGCTGGCCGCCCCGCCGGCGCGAGAGGAACGCCGATGACGCAGACGGAAAGGGACCCAGATGGCGCGTGAAGCCTACGTAAACGGCCGGTTCGTGGCGCATGATGCGGCTGCGGTCCATATCGAGGATCGCGGCTATCAGTTCGCGGACGGCGTCTACGAGGTCGTGCCCGTGGTCGACGGCATGCCGGTGGACGAAAAAGACCATCTCGATCGGCTGGAGCGCTCGTTGCGCGAACTCTCCATCCGGATGCCCGTCGGCCGCCGCGTGCTGGAGCTGAAATCCCGAGAGCTGGTGCGGCGCAATGGTCTGGCGAACGGCTTGCTGTACATGCAGGTGACCCGGGGCGTCGCCCCCCGGAACCATGCATTTCCCGGCGACGGGGTGCGCCCCAGCCTGGTGATGACGACCAAACGCATGGATTTTGCGGCGATGGACAAGTTCCGCGATGGCGTTGGCGTCATCACGGCGCCGGATCTGCGGTGGCGACGCTGCGACATCAAGACGACCGGGCTGCTGCCCAACTGCCTGGCCAAGCAACAGGCCGCGGAGGCGGGCGCCTACGAGGCATGGCTGGTGGACGACGCCGGCAACGTCACCGAAGGTTCGTCCTCCAACGCCTGGATCGTCACGAAGGACGGCGTTCTGGTGACGCGTCACGCCGACCACGGCATCCTGCGCGGGGTCACCCGCCAGACCATCCTCAAGCTGGCGGCAGAGGCGGATCTTGGCTTCGAGGAGCGGCCGTTCAGCGTGGCGGAGGCCCACGAGGCAAAAGAGGCCTTCGTGACCAGCGCGACGTCGTTCGTGACCCCTGTCATCCGCCTGGACGACCGGGCCATCGGGAACGGCAAACCGGGCCTGCTGACGGAACGCCTGCTGTCGGTCTATCGCCGGTACGCGGCGGCCGGATCGGATCCTGCGGAGACGGAAGCGCGCAGTGCGGCAGCCTGAAGCGATCATTTTCGACTGGGACAACACCCTGGTCGACACCTGGCCGGTGATCCACGCCGCGCTTGCCGAAACGTTTCAGCACTTCGGGCGCGAGCCCTGGAGCCTGGATTTCGTCCGCCGGAACGTGCGGCGCTCGCTGCGCGATGCGTTTCCCACCTTGTTCGGGGAGGACTGTGAAAACGCCACCGCGGTCTTTTACGCGGCATTCGAAAGACGGCATCTGGATGCCCTGGTCGCAATGGAGGGGGCGGGCGAGATGCTGCACACCCTTGCTGCCGCCGGGATTCCACTGTCGCTGGTCAGTAACAAGACGGGTCGATACCTGCGGCAGGAGACGACCTATCTGGGCTGGGACGGCTATTTCCATCGCGTGGTCGGCGCTGGCGATGCGGCGCGCGACAAGCCCGCACCCGACCCGGTGCATCTTGCGCTGGAGGGGTCCGGGATTGCGCCGGGCGATTCGGTGTGGTTCGTCGGCGATGCCGGAATCGACATGCAGATCGCCCACGAGACAGGCTGCCTGCCGGTGCTGCTGTGCCAGGATGAGGACAGGGAGGAGGAGTTTTCCGCCTATCGGCCGGTTTTGCGCGTCACGTCTTGCGACGACCTTGCCCAGCGGGTACTGGACATGATTCCCGCAAACGCGTAAGGACACCAGAGCAGTGAGTTTCCGAAACCCAGCACCCGCAGTGGTTTCCCAGGCGGAGTTTTGAACTATTATCAGTAATGAGAGCCGTCAAAAAAGCGGGAAGCCCAACAACAAGACAAACGGACCTAGGACATGTCCTCAGAAAAGAGCCAAAACCTCCAAGACGTCTTCCTCAACCACATCCGCAAGCAAATAGTTCCGGTCACCATCTTTCTGGTGAATGGGGTCAAGCTTCAGGGGATCATCACGTGGTTCGATAATTTCTGCGTTTTGTTGAAACGGGATAACCATTCGCAGCTTGTCTACAAGCACGCCATTTCAACGGTGATGCCGGTGACGCCGGTCCGGTTGGGCGAGACCGAAACCAAGGAAGTCACCGAGGACGCCTGAGACGTCGGATCCGCCAGAAGTGGAGAACGGCCGCGCCGAAGAGACCGGTCGCGCCATCGTCGTGCAACCGGTTCGGCGCGTGCGATCCGGCGATCTGCGCGATCCGGACCGCCAGCTGGAAGAGGCGGTCGGATTGGCCGCCGCGATCAATCTTTCCGTTGCGTTTGCTGAGAAAGCCAGGGTGGACACCGCCCGGCCGGGGACCTTTCTTGGCCCCGGCACGCTCGACCGCCTTGCCGACATCGTGCAGGAACATGAGATCACCCTGGTGGTGATCAACGCGGCGTTGAGCCCAATTCAACAACGGAACCTGGAACGCGCCCTGGGGACCAAGGTGATCGACCGCACCGGGTTGATCCTGGAGATTTTCGGCGCCCGCGCCCGCACCCACGAAGGCCGGCTGCAGGTCGAACTGGCGGCCCTGACCTACCAGCGCTCGCGCCTTGTGCGCAGTTGGACGCATCTTGAACGGCAGCGGGGCGGCTTCGGTTTCATGGGCGGTCCGGGCGAGCGTCAGCTGGAAATCGACCGTCGTCTGACGGACGAGCGAATTGGCAAGCTTCGGCGCGAGCTTGAGGGCGTTAAACGGACGCGGGCCCTGCACCGGCGCGCCCGCAAGCGCGTGCCCTATCCCGTCGTTGCGCTGGTCGGCTATACGAACGCTGGAAAATCGACGCTTTTCAACCGGTTGGCGGGCGCCCAGGTGATGGCGCGCGACCTCTTGTTCGCAACGCTCGACCCGACCATGCGCAGGATCAGGCTGCCGGCCGGCCGCCAGATCATTCTCTCCGACACGGTCGGGTTCATTTCCGAGCTGCCGACGAACCTGGTGGCCGCATTCCGCGCGACCTTGGAAGAGGTCAGCGAGGCCGACGTCGTCGTGCATGTCAGGGACGCGGCGAATGACGACAGCGCCTCCCAGAAACAGGATGTCGACCAGGTTCTGGCCGATCTGGGCGTCAGCGAGGATCCGCCGCCGGTCGAGGCCCTCAACAAGATCGACCTGCTGGATGCTGCCGATCGCCAGGTCCTGGCCGAACGGGCGGCCCGAAACCACGATGTGGTGCTGATATCGGCGGTGACAGGCGAGGGGACGGCGGATCTGCTTGAGGCCGTCGAACGGCGGCTGAACGCGGCCAGGGTGGTCAGGGATTTCGCCGTCGATCTGTTAGACGGCGCGGCGATTGCCTGGCTCTACGCCCACGGCGACGTCCTGCAGCGCAGCGACGACGATGCTCACGCGCACCTGACGGTATCGATGGACGTCGCCGATGCCGCGCGCTTTCTCGACCGGTTCACCGGCGTGCGGGAAGTCGGGGGCCGGACAGCCTGAGCGGCCAGTCATCGATGCTTTTTTTCGAGGTTTTGCCGGCAAGACGGACCGGTTTCGTATTGACGCGGGCCTGCGGGTTACCTATATCGCTGGCACTCACTAAGACAGAGTGCTAACTGGTCGGGCAGTCAAACGACTTCATCCGGCATATCAAAGAGTTAAGAGACACGAACGGAGGGTACGGCATGGACTTTCGGCCGTTACACGATCGCGTGCTGGTAAAGCGCGTGGAAGCCGAGGAAAAGACCGCCGGCGGGATCATTTTGCCCGACACGGCGCAGGAAAAGCCGATGCAGGGCGAAGTCCTTGCGGTCGGAACCGGACACAAGGCGGATGACGGCAGCGTCACGCCGCTGGATGTGCAAAAGGGCGATCGGATCCTGTTTGGCAAGTGGTCTGGCACCGAAGTCACCATCGATGGGGCGGAGATGCTGATCATGAAGGAATCCGACGTCATGGGAATCATCGAGTAGGCATCCGGGACACCTGGAAAGCGAAATTCGAGAGCAGGAGCGAAGCATAAATGGCTGCTAAAGAAGTGAAATTCTCGGTCGACGCCCGAGAAAAAATGATCAAGGGCGTGGACACCCTGGCAGACGCCGTGAAAGTCACGCTGGGGCCGAAGGGCCGGAGTGTCGTGCTGGAAAAGTCGTTCGGCGCGCCGCGCACGACCAAGGACGGCGTCACGGTCGCCAAGGAAATCGAACTGTCTGAGAAGTTCGAGAACATGGGCGCCCAGATGGTGCGCGAAGTCGCGTCGAAGACCAACGACCTGGCCGGCGACGGCACGACGACCGCGACGGTCCTGGCCCAGGCGATCGTTCGCGAGGGCGCCAAGGCGGTTGCCGCCGGTCTCAACCCGATGGACCTTAAGCGCGGGATCGACGTGGCCGTCGAAGCGGTCGTCGCCGAAATCGAAAAGCGCTCGAAGAAGGTCCGGACCAGCGCGGAAGTGGCGCAGGTCGGCACCATCTCCGCCAACGGCGAGGCCGACATCGGCCAGATGATCGCCCAGGCGATGGAGCGGGTCGGCAACGAGGGCGTGATCACGGTCGAAGAGGCAAAGGGCCTGGAGACCGAGTTGGACGTGGTCGAAGGCATGCAGTTCGACCGCGGCTACCTGTCGCCCTATTTCGTGACCAATCCCGACAAGATGGTTTGTGAGCTGGAAAGCCCGTTCATCCTGTTGCACGAGAAGAAGCTGTCGAGCCTGCAGTCGATGCTGCCGCTGTTGGAGAGCGTCGTCCAGGCGGGCAAGCCGCTTCTGATCATTGCCGAGGATGTCGAAGGCGAGGCGCTGGCCACCCTGGTGGTCAACAAGCTGCGCGGCGGCCTGAAGGTTGCGGCCGTCAAGGCCCCGGGCTTTGGCGACCGGCGCAAGGCCATGCTGGAGGACATCGCGATCCTGACCGGCGGCCAGGTGGTGTCCGAGGATCTGGGCATCAAGCTTGAGAACGTGACCCTGGACATGCTGGGCACGGCCAAGAAGGTCCAGATCACCAAGGACGAAACCACGGTGGTCGACGGCGCCGGCAAGAAGAAGGAGATCGCCGCCCGTTGCACGCAGATCCGTGCCCAGGCGGAAGAGACGTCCTCCGACTACGACCGCGAGAAGCTGCAGGAGCGGCTGGCCAAGCTGGCCGGCGGCGTTGCGGTGATCCGGGTCGGCGGCGCCACCGAGATCGAGGTGAAGGAGCGCAAGGATCGCGTCGACGACGCGATGCACGCCACCCGCGCCGCGGTCGAGGAAGGCATCGTTCCGGGCGGCGGTGCGGCCCTGCTGTACGCCAGCCGCGTCCTGAGCAAGCTGCAGCCGGTCAACGACGACCAGAAGGTCGGTGCTGACATCATTCGCCGCGCCGTTGTCTGGCCGGCGCGCCAGATCGCGGACAATGCCGGGACCGACGGCGCCGTCGTGGTCGGCAAGCTGCAGGAAAGCAAGGACCAGAACTGGGGCTTCGACGCCCAGGAAGGCAAGTATCGCGATCTGGTCAAGGCGGGCATCATCGACCCGGCCAAGGTGGTGCGCACCGCGCTGCAGGATGCGGCGTCGGTTGCCGGTCTTTTGATCACCACCGAAGCGATGGTCGCCGAAAAGCCCGAGCCCAAGGGTGCGGCTGCGCCCGGCGGCGGCATGCCCGACATGGGCGGCATGGGCGGCATGGGAATGTAAGGCGACGTCCTTACACATGCCGACAACGGATCTGGGCCGCGCCGGTTTCGGCGCGGCCCATTTCGTTTGAGGAACCAGTATCGATGCGAAGCCCCGATCCTGAGCAGGTGACGGAAGCCCTCGTCGAAACCGCGGCCCTTGACGTGTTGCCGCGTTTTCGCGGGCTGCAGGCGGGCGAGATCATGGAGAAGGCGCCGGGCGACGTGGTCACGATCGCCGACATCGATGCCGAACACCGGCTGACGCGGATCCTGGGCGGTCTGCTGCCCGGTTCGCGGGTGGTCGGGGAAGAGGCCTTTTCCAAGCGGCCGGAGGTCCTGGAGCACTTCGACACCGAGGATGCGATCTGGGTGATCGACCCGGTCGACGGGACGGACAATTTCTCCAAGGGCAAGCCCGTCTTCTGCATGATGGTCGCCCTGATCATCAAGGGCGAGACCAGCAGGGCCTGGATCCACGATCCGATCTCGGGCGAAACCGCGATGGCCGAAAAAGGGGCAGGGGCGTTCTATCGCGGCGCGCGGCTCTGTGTCCCCGAACCGCCGCCGGCGCTGGAACGGCTTGTGGGCTCGCTCAATTTCGGGTTCTGGCCGCGGGACCGCCGGCCAGACCTGAAGGCGCGCAGCGACCGGTTCGCCGAAGTCTCGTCGCTCCGCTGCGCCGGCCACGATTTTCTCTCCATGGCGGAAGGCAAGCGGCACTTCTCGCTCTATCGGCGCCTGTGGCCGTGGGATCACGTGCCCGGCGTGTTGATCTTCCGCGAAGCCGGCGGCTGGGCCGCGCGCCTGGACGGTGACGCCTACCGGCCAAGCGATCGCGTGGCCGGTCTGCTGTCGGCGGCGAACCAGGAAACCTGGTCTCGATTGCAGGCGTTCCTGATCGACGCGTAAGCATTCCGCATCGTGGGATGACATATCGCATATTGGATTGGATATTGGCATAAGCGGGTCCCGCACCGGGCTGGCACGACAAGACAGGCATGGAGGCCAATCACGAAATGGCAAAGGCAGCATTCATCGGGCTGGGCGTCATGGGTTACCCGATGGCAGGGTTTCTGCGCACGAAGGGCGACCACAACGTCACGGTCTACAACCGGACAGCCGCGAAGGCCGAGAAATGGGCTCAGGAATACGGCGGCAGCGCCGCGGCGACGCCGCGCGAGGCGGCCGAGGGCGCCGACCTGGCTTTCAGCTGCGTCGGCAACGACGACGACCTCCGCTCGGTAATCCTGGGCGACACCGGTGCGCTGGCCGGCATGGCGTCCGGTGCGGTTCTGGTCGATCACACCACGGCATCCGCACATGTGGCCCGTGAACTGGCCGCGGCGGCGGGCCAGCGTGGCGTGGGGTTCGTCGATGCGCCGGTCTCCGGCGGTCAGGCGGGCGCCGAGAACGGCGTTCTGACGGTCATGTGCGGCGGCGAGCAGGCGCACTACGACGCGGCCGCGCCGGCAATCGATTGTTTCGCGCGCGCCTGTCAGCTGATGGGGCCGGTCGGCGCCGGGCAGTTGACCAAGATGGTCAATCAGCTTTGCATCGCGGGCCTCGTCCAGGGGCTTGCCGAGGCGCTGAACTTCGGTATGAAGGCCGGGCTGGACATGGAAAAGGTGATCGGCGTCATTTCGAAGGGCGCGGCCCAGTCCTGGCAGATGGACAATCGCGGCGAGACCATGTGCCGGGGCGAGTTCGAGTTCGGGTTCGCCGTCGATTGGATGCGCAAGGACCTGGGCATCTGTCTGGAGGAGGCCAAGTTCAACGGCGCGCGGCTGCCGGTCGCCGCGCTGGTGGACCAGTTCTACGCCCAGGTTCAGGAACGCGGCGGAAACCGCTGGGACACCTCCAGCCTGATCCACCTGCTGGCCAACCCCTAGTAGACGCCGTCACGCGGGCGTTGCGTCGTCGTCTTCGTCGTTCTTCGCCGCCTGCCAGCCGGCTTCCATCTCGTCCAGGGAGGCCTCGTCAAGGGTGCGGCCGGTGGCCGTAATTGCAGCCTCCATCGCCCTGAACCTGCGGTCGAACTTGGCATTGGTCGACCGCAGGGCCGCCTCCGGGTCCAGCTTGAGGTGGCGGGCCAGGTTGGCGAGGCAGAACAGCAAATCGCCCAGTTCGTCCTGGAGGCGCTCGTGCGGCGCCTCGGCCGCGATCTCGGCGCGCAGTTCCGCGATCTCCTCTTCGATCTTGGCGAATATCTGATCCGCCGTCGACCAGTCGAAGCCGACCCGGGCGGCCCGCCTGGTCAGCTTCTCCGCACGCAGCAGGGCCGGCAGCGCAAGCGCCACGCCGTCGATCGCGGAGGCGTCGTCGCCGTTCATCCTGGCCTTCTCGGCGCGCTCCTGGGCCTTCAATCCCTCCCATCCGATACGCACCGCATCGGCCGATTGCCAGTCGTCTTCGGCGAACACATGGGGGTGCCTTTCGACCATTTTGTCGGCGATCGTTTTCGCCACTGATTCGAAGTCAAAAAGCCCCAATTCCTGCGCCATTCGGGAATGAAAGACCACCTGCAATAGTAGATCGCCCAGTTCCTCCCGCAGCTCCTGCATGTTGCCACGATCGATTGCATCAGCGACTTCGTAAGCCTCTTCAATGGTGTAGGGCGCAATTGTTGCGAAGGTCTGGTCGACGTCCCATGGGCACCCCTTTACCGGGTCGCGGAGACTCGCCATGATGCTGAGCAAGCGGTTTAGGTGGGATTGCATGGGGCGACCTTGCGTGACTTGGCACAGGATCGCAAGGCCGGAGGCTAAGGTGACGTTGCAAACAAGGGGGACTGCGGCGCAGCCCATGGAAAGCATGGGGATTTCAGTAAGGTATGGCTACGGCAAAAGCCCAGGCTAAGTGGCGAGCGAAGAACCGGTTTGTAAAGTCGCAACTCAACGTCATGGCCCGCCGGATCGTGCACGACGATCTGGCACAGATCTCTGACGAGTTCACGTTGAGAGGCAAAGGGGAGGCGGTGAGCTTTGCGGCCCATGTAACCAAGGGGCTGATTCAGCATGCTGCTCACAACGAAGAGGCGCGGCGTTTGCTGCGGGTTTTCGCCGAGACGTTTCAGGAAGACCGGGACCTCTACAAGTAGAGCGTGGCACGCCCGTTCGCGACGGGCGGACACGACGCCTTGCGACGGCGCAATCCAATTGTCCTGAGGAGCACCTTGAGCGGCCGGGGGGCGGGTCCGCCGGACCCTGTGGATAAGCCCGGTGTTACGCATAATGTATATTATGGAAAATAGGCGCTAAGGTGGAAAGGGGCGGTTCAGCCCCGTTTACGCCTTAAATCGTTAACGTCCGGCAGAGCGACGCGCGTCGTGCTACGCGGCCCGCACGGTGTTGATGAACGCGTCCACTTCCTCACGCAACGTGCCGGCCTGCTCGCTCAGTGCGTCGGCAGCCTGGGCCACCGCGCCGGCGGAGTCGCCGTTGCCGTCGGTGATCTCTTGAATGCGCGTCATCTTGTCTTTCACCGACTCCGTCCCTTGAGCTGCCTTCTGCGTGCTGCGGGCGATCTCCTGCATCGCCGTGGCCTGTTCCTCGACAGCGGCCGATATGCTGGTGGCGACGGAATCGATCTCGACGATGGTGTCACGGATCTCCTTGATCGCCGAGACGGCGTCATTGGTGATCGACTGCATGTGGCCGATCTCCGCAGAGATGTCCTCAGTGGCCTTCGCAGTCTGGCCGGCAAGGTTCTTGACCTCGTTGGCGACGACCGCAAACCCCTTGCCGGCTTCGCCGGCGCGTGCCGACTCGATCGTTGCATTAAGCGCCAGGAGGTTTGTTTGTTCGGCGATGTCGCTGATCAGGTTGACCACATCGCCGATCTTGTCTGCAGCCTCGGCCAGGCCCTTGACGGTTCGATCGGTGCGTTCGGCGCTGGCGACGGCAGCCTTGGAGATCTCCGCCGAACGGTTTACCTGCTGGGCGATTTCCTTCGATGAGGACTGCATTTCTTCGGCGGATGAAGCGACCAGGGTCACGCTGTCCGATGCGTTCTCGGCAACCCCGACGGTGGCGACGCTTTCTTCCGAGGTGTTGCGCATCGCCGACATCATGTCATGGGCGGTGGTCCGCATTTCGCCGGTTTTCTCGGTGAGTTTTGCCACCAGCTGGCCAACCTTTTCGTCAAATTGATCGGCTAACTCTTTCATTTCTTTTTGTTTTTGCTCCTGTGCGACCCGTTCTGTCTCAGCCTGTTTGGTCGCCATCCGTTCGGTCTCATGGCGCGCCTTCTCGGCATCGTCCAGGGCTGTTTCCGACCGCTCAAAGGCGGCCACAATCCGCATCGTCAGCCAGATCAGGACGGTGGACTGGGCGATGACGATGACGGCATGGACCAGGACGCGGACAATGCTGGCGCCCTCCGGAAAGACCGCCGCAGGCATCACCAGGTTCAGTCCGAGATGGTGGATGGCGACCGTGAAGGCGGCGACGACGATCGCGCGCCAGTCGCAGAATGCCGCGGTCATGGCCAGCACCGCGAAGAAGTACATATGCATGTCAATCTGCCAGGGGTGACCGGCGAACGCGTAGACGAACAGCGCCACCATCACCATCATGCCCGACTCATGGAAGTAGCGCGTTGCGGGCGAATCCGGCCTCAGTTTGTGAGCGATGATCGCCGCGGCGGCCAGGGCGGCCAGTCCGCCCGTTGCGATGATCCATTCGCCGCCGGCCAGGTAGCTCGCACCGGCAATGATGGGCACATTGATCCAGAGGAAGATCGTGACGGCTTTGGAGGCAAACTCGCGGATCTGAGACAACGCGTTCATGAAACTTTCTCCGGTTCCCTTATCAACTGCGGCCGGTTCCGGTGGCGTCAGGACCGATAAAGCATCCACCCAAACCGCGTGGATCGACCACCAACCAGGCTCCCCTCTCCTTCACGCGCTCGACGAAGCCAGGGGTCGAGCCGACTGCCACGACAATGTTGGAGAACGCCCCGGCGCGCAGGACGGCGCCGTCGGCCCCTGCTATCTGCGCGACCGCCTCGGTCAGCCCGGTGCCCGGCGCGAAGACCACGGCAACCTGATCGCCGGCCGCGTCGGAGGGACGCATCTGGGCCGCGCCGAGGGCGGTCGCGCTGATCAACGCCAGGGCGATTGCCGGCACATACGACCCGAGCCCGGGGCCTGTCTTCGCTTTGGACATCTCCCGCATGTCATGCAGAACATGGTGCAACAGGGTTAAGATGGCGTTTACCCACACGGGCGGCGCGGGCTTCATTCGCTCTAGGCGTTATCCAGTTCGCCGGAAGGGCCCGGCGGGCGCTGGCTACGCTTCGATCACCTGGCCGTCAAAGGCAGGTTCGACGCCTGCGGGCAGCAGTTCCTGGACCGCCCGATAATCCAGGTTCCTGTTCATGTGAGTCAGGACCGCACGGCGCGGGCGAACCCGCGCGATCCAGGCCAGGACCTTCGCCAGGTGGGCGTGGGTCGGGTGCGGAGCAAGCTGAAGGCAATCGACAATCCAGACGTCGACGCCTTCCAGCGCCTGGAAAGCCGCCTCGTCCAGCCGCACCGTATCCGTCGAATAGGCGATCGGCCCGAAGCGGAATCCAAGCGTGGTCGAATAACCGTGATCCTGCTCGAACGGAACAACCTCGATATCGCCGACGCGGAACGGTCCGTCCACATCGCGCGGATCCAGCACGGGCTTGTAATAGAAGTCGCCCTTGATTGGCGTGAAGACGTACTCGAAGCGGCTCCGCAGCTCGTCCAGGTGCGGCGCCGCGCCGTAGGTCGGCAGAGGCCGTCCGTTGAATTGGCAGATCCAGCGCAGGTCGTCGATTCCGTGGCAATGATCAGCATGGGCGTGGGTGTAGAGCACCGCGTCCAACCGTTTCACCTCCGCATCGATCAACTGCTCGCGCAGATCGGGCGTTGTATCTACTAGTAGATTGGTCTTGCTCGATTCCACCAGGATCGAGGCCCGCCGTCTGCGGTTCCGCGGCTCTTTCGGGTCGCAATCTCCCCACCCCAGCCCGATAACCGGCACGCCGCTGGAGGTCCCGCAGCCGAGGATCGTGGCCTTCATGCGCCGGACGCCGGGGCCGAGCCGGCCTTGCCGAACAGGCGATGGAAGTTTGCGGTGGTCTGGCGTTCGAAGTCATCCCGCGGCACGCCGCGAAGATCCGCCACGAAGTCGCTGACATGGCGCACAAAAGCCGGTTCGTTGGTTTTGCCCCTGTGGGGCACCGGGGCAAGATACGGCGCATCGGTCTCGACCAGCAGGCGATCGGCGGGCACCGCCATGGCAGTGGCCTGGATGTCCTTCGCGGACTTGAAAGTCACGATGCCCGAAAGCGAAATATAAAGGCCAAGGTCCAGCGCCCGTTCCGCCAGCGCGCGCGAGGCTGAAAAGCAGTGAATGACGCCCGAGAAGCTCTTGATGGAGAAGGACTCTTCAAGGATATCCATCGTGTCCTGATCCGCGTCACGGGTATGCACAATCAAGGGGAGCCCGGTTTCCTGGGCGGCCTCGATATGACGTCTGAACCCGTTTTGCTGTATTTCGCGCGGACTATGCTCGTAGTAGTAGTCGAGCCCGGTCTCGCCGATGCCGATGACCTTGGGATGGGCCGCCAGTTCTACAAGGCGGTCGACGCCCACCTGCCCTTCGGGCGCGGCCTCGTGGGGATGGACGCCGACGGAGCAATAGACATTGGGGTATCGCGCGGCGATGGCGCGGATCCGCTCCGCCTCCGTCACTTTCGTACAGATGGTCAGCATCTCGCCGACGCCCGCCGCGCCGGCCCGGCGCACGATGGCGTCAAGGTCGTGATCGGCCTCCAGGTAGTCCAAATGACAGTGGCTGTCGACAAGCATCGGCTGCAGTGCCCGGATCGATACCGGTCCGGGCCTCAATCGGCCGCTTCGTCCGCGTGGCGCGGAAAGACGGGCCGTGGGGCCGGCAGCGGCGTCCCGGGCGCCAGCGCGGTTTCGATATCGGCGAAGCTGCGGGCCTCCGGCGCCAGCGCAAGCTGGTCCAGCAGCCGGCCTGCAGAACCGGGCACCACCGGCTGAACGTAAATGCCCAGCATCCTGATGGTATCGGCCAAGACGTACAAAACCGTCGCCATGCGGTCGGGGTCGGTCTTCCGCAGGGCCCAGGGCGCCTGCGCGTCGACATAGCGGTTGGCGTCGCCCACGACCTGCCAGACGGCTTCCAGGGCCTTGTGAATCGCCTGGACGTCCATGGCCTGGCGCATCGCCGGCAGCACGTTGCGCGCAGCCGCCAGCAGCGCCTCGTCCTCCGCCGCCAGCGGTCCCGGCTGCGGCACGGCGCCGGCGCAGTTCTTGGCGATCATCGACAGGACCCGCTGGGCCAGGTTGCCCAGATCGTTGGACAGATCGCTGTTGATCCGGTTGATCATGGTGTCCCGGGAGAACGACCCGTCGTTGCCGTAGGGCACCTCGCGCATCAGGAAATAGCGGATCTGATCCAGCCCGAATTCCGCGACCAAAGCGTCCGGGGACAGCACGTTGCCCAGCGACTTCGACATCTTCTGGCCCTGCACCGTCAAGAACCCGTGTCCGAACACGCGCTTGGGCAGCGGCAGACCCGCGGACATCAGAAAAGCGGGCCAGATGACGGCGTGGAAACGCAGGATGTCCTTGCCGATCACGTGCAGGTCGGCGGGCCAGAAATCGACGAATTTCTCATCTTTTTCATTGGGATAGCCCAATGCGGTGATGTAGTTGGTTAACGCGTCCAGCCAGACATACATGACGTGTTTGTCGTCCTCGGGGACCGGGATTCCCCAGGCAAAGCTGGTCCGCGAAATCGACAGATCGTTCAGACCCCGGCTGACGAAGTTCACCACCTCGTTGCGCCGGTAGTGCGGCAGGATAAAATCCGGATTGGCCTCGTAGTGGGCCAGCAGGCGGTCGGAATAGTCGGAAAGCCGGAAAAAGTAGGACTCCTCCTCCAGCCAGCGCACGGGCGCGCCGGACGGCGCCAGGAAGTTGCCCTCTTCGTCCTTGGTCAGTTCGTTTTCGGCGAAGAACGCTTCGTCGCGAACGGAATACCAGCCCGCGTACTGGCCCAGATAGATGTCGCCCGCCTCCGCCAGCCGCCGCCAGAGACCCTGGCTGGCCATGCGGTGACGCGGTTCCGTGGTGCGGATGAAATCGTCGTTGGAAATATCCAGAAGGGCGTCCATCTCCCGGAAACTGGCGGCGACGTCGTCGCAGAACGTCTTGGGATCCTGGCCGGCCGCCGTCGCCGTTTCCTCCACCTTCTGGCCGTGCTCGTCGGTGCCCGTGAGAAACCAGACGTCATAACCGTCCAGACGCTTGAACCGCGCGATCACGTCGGTGGAGATGGCCTCGTAGGCATGCCCCAGATGCGGCTTGGCGTTGACGTACGAAATCGCCGTCGTGACGTAGAATCGCTTGGACACGATGCAGTTATCCTCTTGCCTGGGCCGATCCGGGGCCAGCGGTCGGACCGACCCAAGGCGACGTGGCCTAGGGGCGCCTGACACCCGCCTCCATGGCCAGAAAGGCGCCTAGAACCACTTGTTTTCGGTCAAGGTTGGCCGGCGCCCCGGCTTTGGAGAGCAGGCCGGTCACCTTCTCCCACACCTCCAGCCACCGATCAAGGCCGGCCTGGGCGGTCAAACGGGCGTGAAGCCCCTCCTCTTCCGCCACCAAGCCGACCGGCGTCTCTCCCCGGGCCAATGCCCGCAGGAACCGGCGAAACCACCATTCCAGCAGGCCGGCGAAGATGCGAAAGGCCATATCGGCGGCTGCCGAGCGGCCGCCGACGCGGTCGCCGAGCCGGTCCAGCGCCTTCTGATCCAGCTTCGGCAAGGACGAAAGGGCCCGTATGACGTCGCCGTAAAGCGCAACGCCGCCCTCGTCGGCAAGCCGCAGCGCCTGGCCGATGCTGCCCTCCGCCAGGCCGGCCAGGACGGTCGCGGCCTCCGGCGCCAGGTTCGGCCGGTACCGCGGCAGCAAGGCCGCCACGTCGGAAGCGGCCAGCGCGGTCAAATCCAGACGCCGACAACGCGACCGGATCGTCGGAAGCAGGCGCCCGGGAGCGCTGCTGACCAACAGGAACAGGGCGTTGGCCGGCGGCTCTTCAAGGACCTTCAACAGCGCATTTGCGCCGGATGGCGCCAGATCGTCGGCGGAATCGACGACGATGACCCGCCAGTTGCCTTCCGCCGGGGTCAGCCGCGCAAACCGCAGGGCCTGGCGGACAAGATCGACCGGTATCCCCGCCGACAGGGTGCCGCGTTTGGGATCGACGACCCGCTGCAGGGTCATCAGGTCGGCATGACCGCCGGAGGCGACGCGGGCGAAGGTTCCGCTGTCCTGGTCGATGGCGATCTGGTCGGGGGGCAGCAAGGCGGGGCCGCTGTCCTGGGCCAATACGAAGCGGGCGAAGCGGAAGGCCAACGTGGCCTTGCCGATGCCGGGCGGCCCGCCGATCAGCCAGGCATGCGGCATGCGACCGCTGTTCCAGCAGTCAAGCAGGATACGCTCGGCGCGCGCATGGCCGATCAACAGCGGGTTTTCCCGCGGCGGCAGGTCCCGAGCGGTTGCCGGTTCGGCCGCTTGCGTCGTTCGCGCCATCGCTTTGTCTTGCGCAGCGGCTTATTCGCCGCCGCCCCACACCAGGTATTCAAACGCCGCCGCCACGCGCCCCAGCGGGCTCAACACCGCAATATCGGCGCCGGCCTGAACAGGCACTTCCACCGGGTCCGCGCCTGGCGCCGTGACGACGAGAGTGCCGACCTTGGCCCCGCGCGTGACGGGCGCGGGGATCGGCTCTTCGAACCGCACGGCCACCTTCATCTCCTGGCGCGCCTTGCGCGGCAGGGTCAGCACAAGGTCATCGGCCATGACCAGCGGGACCGTCGGGCTTTCGCCCAGCCAGACGGGCACATCGATCACGGTGTCGCCGGCCTTGAACAAAGTGTAGTTGTTCCACTCGCGGAAGCCCCAGGACATGATCCGTTCGGACTCGGTTGCGCGCTGGGATTCGGACTCCATGCCGTTCAGCACCAGCACCAGGCGGCGTTCGTCCCGTACCGCCGATGCGACCAGGCCAAAACCCGCGGCTTCGGTATGGCCGGTCTTCAGCCCGTCGGCGCCAACTCCTTTGGTCAGAAGCGGATTCCGGTTGCGCTGCTTGATGCCGTTATAGGTGAAGACCTCCTCGGCGTAGTAGCGGTAGAAGTCCGGAAACTCCCTGATCGTTGCCGTGGCCAGCACCGCCAGATCCCTGGCGGTGGTGTAGTGCTCGGGATCGGGCCAGCCGCTTGCATTACGGAACTGGGATCCGGTCATGCCCATGTCCCGGCCGGCCGCCGTCATCTCTTCGGCGAAGGCGTCCTCGCTGCCGGCCAGGCCTTCGGCGACCACGATGGTTGCGTCGTTGCCGGACTGCACCACGATGCCGCGGATCAGATCCTCGACGCGGACGTTTTTGCCGACCTCAACGAACATCTTGGAGCCGCCCTTGCGCCAGGCTTTCTCGCTGACCGGCAGGGTGTCGTCCAACGACAGGCTGCCGTCCCGCAGCTTCTCGAACAGCAAATGCGCCGTCATCATCTTTGTCATTGACGACGGGTACATCCGTTCGTCGGCATTCTTCGCAAGCAACGTGGCGCCCGTCTGGTAGTCCAGCAGCAGGGCCTGTTCGGCCGGCGTATCGAAACCCTGCGCCTTCACCGCCGTTGCGGCCAAGGCCATCGCGCCCAATAAGGTGAGAATCAAACCAAAGCGTGCCATGTCGCGTCGTCCTGAAATGGGAATCCCTGGGGCGCAACCGCCTCCGTCCGCCCGGACCCGGTGGCACACCCCGGGGTTCAGGGTGCAAGGGCCGGGACGCGCGGTTCTCGATGCCCTGTTGCGAAGTTACTCCGTTACGATGATCCGGGCATCAGGATACCCCGATGCGGCGATTTGCGCGAGCAGACGGTCTGCATCCGAAACCGAACGGACCGGCCCGACCCTGACCCGGAACAGCGGCACGTCGTCGTTCTTGACCTGGGTGATCCTGACCGGACCCAGCCGGGACAGAATGGCGCGCGCGCGGTTCGCGTTGTGATACTGCGAAAACGCGCCGGCCTGGATATAGACCGAGGTGCCTTGGTCAACCGCCACGACGGTAACCGTGCCGTCCGGCGCCGGCGGCGCGTCTTTGCCGGCCGTTTCCAGTTCAACCGGTGCTGCGTCGACGGCGGCAACGGCATATTGAGGAGATGCCGGTTCCGAGGTGTCCGTGCCCGGCGGCGGTTCCAATTCCTGACTGGTTACGGCGATGGACGGTGCAGCCTTGGGCGAGACATCGCCGCCGTTCAAACCCTGCGCCACCATTGCCAGGCGGCGGCTTTCATCGGCCAGGATCTCCACGCGCACCTTTGCCGTGCCCTGCCGCTCGAAACCGAGAAGCTGTGCCGTGCGGCGGGAAACGTCGATGATGCGGCCGCGCGCAAAAGGACCGCGATCGTTGACCAGCACCGTCATCGAGCGGCCGTTTTCCAGATTGGTGACCCGGACCATCGACGGCATCGGCAAGGTGCGGTGTGCCGCGGTGATCTCGTTTTGATCGAAGACGTCGCCGTTGGCCGTCTGCTTGCCGTGGAAATTCGGCCCGTACCAGGAGGCGATTCCCGTTTCGGTGTATTCGAAATCCTCGCGCGGATAGTACCAGATGCCGTCGATCTGATAGGGTCGTCCGACCTTGTAATTGCCGTCCGCGCCCGGTGGCGCATCGTCCGTGGTACCCCGCATTTCCTTGGTGGCGTGGCTGATGAACTCGACCTCCGCGCAGCCGGCCATGCCCAGGGCGCCGACGGCGCACAGCATCAAGACGGCGCGGGTCATGGACCGCGCACGCACTTTCAGAATCGACGCTCCTCGCATTCCCATATGTTGTGTTCTGATCAGCAGAAATCGGCGAATATTGTGGTTCATCTTAGCGGGCTCAACCCTGCGGCGCAATTCGGTCGAGACCAGGGCACGGGATCGTTACCGGTTCGTCTGCAGGCGTTGCCAAAGACGGTGATCGGCGTATCCGTCCGCCGGCTGCGACGTCTGACGCTGGAAATCCTTGATCGCTTCGCGGGTCATGGGGCCGACGACGCCATCGGCCTCGCCGGGCTGGAAGCCCAGCGCGGCAAGGGCGGTCTGGATCTCGATGACCTGCGACCTGCTCAGCGGCCGGTCGTCCGCCGGGGCCGTCGCGACCAGCGGTCCGACTCCGACAAGCCGATCGGCCAGATGGCCGACGGCGATCGCGTACAGGATCGAGCGGTTCCAGACCATGATGGTCCTGAAATTCTGATAGACCAGAAAGGCGGGCCCGCGATGGCCGCCGGGCAGGATCAGCGAGGCCTGCATTCCGGCCACCTGGGGCAGGTCGCTGCCGTCGGCACGCCTGACGCCCAGCCGCTGCCAGTCCGCAAGCGTTCGTC
>Ga0056115_1000459_pt1 | contig 18461 bp, 14 predicted proteins | sample WorMetOlspDAHAB1_FD_77007 | JGI IMG/M metagenome (GOLD analysis project Ga0056115, IMG submission 77007) | Marine gutless worms symbiont microbial communities from Max Planck institute for Marine Microbiology, Germany - Olavius sp. DAHAB.1 ...
TCCCTACTCTGGCCGGTCGTCACCAACAATACTGTTATTATTATTATTTTTATGTTTATGTAGTGCTGTGACGATAACCATATTGGAACCGGAAACCGAGTTTTTCGGAGCAAACTGAGCAGTAATTCTGTTTTCTAAGTGGTGATCAAAATCGATAATATTTAGCAGTAACATATACATGGGTAATTTGAAACATCGTAAAGTACCTGTCACCTGTAATGCTCTTTTGGCTACTCAGTTTTCATAGCTAAATTGATAATAGTAACTATTTTTGTATCAGTGGATTTCCGTTGTGGCACAGGGATTTAATTCTATTCTTCTGCATGCTTTTTATGGAAAGAAGTTTTGTATGTACTTTTAATGATGAAAATTGCCTGTAAAAGACTGAGAATTTGTTCTGTCCGAGAATTTGAAAACTCCATACTTGTTTGCCATGTAAATGCTCACCGTAAAAGGAGTTCGTTTTGTGAATGGCAGAACGCCGGGATCGCCGCAGAAGATCACGTTCACCAAGTGACGACCGTCACAGGTTAGTTGTCGTTTTTTTACTTACTTACTTACTTTCTTTCTTGCTGTTCCTATGTGTACCGGTATTTATTATTTACATTTTAAAGGTACTTGAATGTCCGTGAAATTAACTGAAGAGTTCATTGAAAATCCCTGAATTTCATTATTTGTAGCCTGGCTTGTCGTGCTAGCCATTGTTGAGCAGCTTAGTTGAGCTTAATTGAATTAACTGTTTAAGTTGACTGTTATTTCCTGCTCCATCGTTATCTGTGCAAGTACGGTTCGGTTTTGTACCATATTAGTAGTTGCTACATTTATAATGCCCAGCAGTTCTATTGTGCAGTCAAGTGGAGTAGGTTGCAAAAGGTTTTCAAATTTTTGTTATCAACAAGAGTGGCAGGCTGGCAGCCCTGTTTGCCAGCGACTGCAATCTGTCGTTGGATTGCTGTGTACAGATCACACAGGTCTCGTTCGCGGTCGCCACGGAGACGTCGCAGCAGGTCAAGGTCAAATGAACGTCACCGCCGATCAAGGTCGAGGTCACGGGAGCGTCGCCGTGTTTCAAGGTAATTTGGTTTATTTTTTCTTTTTTTTTTGTTTTGTTTATAAAGTCGGAGGCAATCATGCACTGCCTGTCAACCGGCGTTTGGATAAGCCTTCGCGAAAAGTCTTTGGACAGAAGAATCTCTGCCCTCGAGTGCTTTGTGCAACATCCGAGTTTATCTGTCAGCATGCACAAGCTTAAGTCATGCCACTTTTTCCAGAAAATGTGAAATCTTGGATAAGTTGTGATATTCGAAGCTGATCAGGAAAAAGTTGCAAAAATTGTGGAAAAAGTCGAGGGATTTGTCTTTTATGCTATTTTGTTTAGATGGTGGTTTAGGTGTGGAATTGTGTGTATTCTGTCCATTAGGCGAGTAGTCTTGTTCGTGTCGTTTTTCTTGTAGCGGAAACTTATGTGCCACCTCGTACAGTTTACGGGAGTTACCAGCATACTTTTGCAGGTTTTCGCAGTATTTTGCGGCGTGTTTTTGAAGGTCGCCGGAGAAAGTGGAACAGGAGGAAAACGAGGATTGGTTAACGTCGAACGTCGTTCAGATCGACAGATGTAAGTGCGACCGTGAACTTGTGTATGTTAGACTTTCGATTAACCATTTAACGCCTTAACATGCTAGTTAACGAATGAGTTCGAAAGGATCATGTTTTGATATTGTGTCCCAGGTGTTTTCTCTTTGTTGTAGGCTTCCTTGATAAAGACCAAATTCAAGAGTTATTTATTATAGTGGCTTAATTTTTTTCTGTATTTCCAAAATGCAACATTTCAAACTTGCTCATTAATTTAATTTTTTTAACTGCAGTACACTTTTTGAATTTTGAGGGCAAAATATAGTGTCGTTAATCAGTCGCTCAATTTCTGTTTCTCGTTACTTGTCAGGGACAGTCCGGGAGAAAGTATGGAGTATGGAAAGAAGGGTCGGCAGACAAAAAGTTGTGGCAGAATTTTCATTTCCCAGCAATTACTAATCGGATTACTTTTTACACACTTTCCAGCATGTAATGACTAAGTTTAGGTGGACAGGGTTGAAAATTCTGGCAGTGTGACAATGACAGTCGAAAGTAGTACAAATACGTGTGCATAATAACTATCCAAGCGGACATTAAATCTAATCCTGACCCTAATCCTAAAACCCTAACCCTACTACTAAACGTACAACGTTCACATGTCCTCTGTATCCAGATAATTTTCATACGAGACAGCATTGTTGCACCGTCTCTACCAGCTTTAACTTTCATCGTCACACTGCCGGGATTTCCACGTGTTCTGCCCACTACTGTAGTCTGAAAACTTCCAGGGGAAAATCGTGAGATTTTTTCAGCTTGTGAACCGGCAACCAACACTGATGGTGTTAACTTGGCAGCCATCCGTGACGTGCTTTCTTTCGTGGGCCGGTACCATAGTTTTTGTTATTTGTACGTAGACAACTGTGACCTGAGTTTGACGATTGATGAAGCCGGCTTCAAAGTGACACCGATGACCTTCGCCGGATTTGCGTACATGTGGACTGGAGCGCGAAGCACATTTGGCATCAATCAAGGCAAAGTCTGCTTCCAAGTTAAGGTAATTTAATCGACTATTCATACACTTATGCCATAATAACACACGCTTACTTGTATTTTGCCAGTTCTCAGTTAAAATTGATTTGTTTAGATGATTTTGTGCATGCTTTTGTGTCATGGAACTGCCAGACGTTATCGGTCAACTGAGATGGATTGTTTGTCATATTTATATTTAGATACACAGGCTTGATTGCTTTGTAGATTTCTCTAAGGAAGTATCTGTAGCTCTGAGGTTCGTTCTATGGGCATTGCCCGAAATAAAGATGATTTGAATTGTTATGCAGCCCCGCATGGTGCTTGGGCTGTAGCACAAAGCCACCTGATTTTCTGACTGAGTCTCGTGAGAGGTGACTAAAACGGGTGGAGTTGGTATTTTGGGGGGGTTTTACTGTGTTGTATTGATTCGTGTATTTTTCTCCGCGCTCTTTGGTCGTCTTTTTTTTATAGCTTTTTGAACTTTCTCGCACAATGTACAGACGTCTCAACTCGACTTTATCAAAAGATGTCGGAATGCAGCAAATGCACACAAGTAGTGGTAAACAAACACGGTTAAAATCGTGTTAAAAGTAGTGCTGCGGCTCTTAGCGATTAATCATTCGATTAATCGTTAAATATAATTAACGATTAATGTTCTTAACGATTATTTTTTTGTTGATTTTATTGTGAGAGATTGTTTAGCTAAGCTGAGTATATTGTGAACAAAAGACGTTCTGCACTCGCTCCACATACCTTGAGCATGCTTGTCTGACTTCGGGACTGACGTTGCTGACACTGAGCTTTAAAAACTGTCGTAACTCTCAATACGTGTAACTTTGAAGTACCTGCTTTGCGTTTGACAAGCTTGAAAACGTGTTGTACTCTTAAACTAAAATGAACTATTAATCGTTACCAGCCCTAGTTAAAAGTAAATAAATGTTGAAAGATGCTCAAGAATATCATTAGTTGTATCGAATTCTAGTTGTTTGTGCATGCACTTGATGTTTACATGTTGGTGCAGATCCTTGAGCATCTTAGAGTGGACTTGCCACCCGAAGAATTCAACCCGCATGTGGTGCGCGTCGGTTTCTCTGCACCTACGACCTCGCTGTCGCTTGGTAACGAAAAATTTTTGACGACACGATTTCAGTTTGCACCAGCAACGTACCGAGTTACTTCAAGTTGTCGTGATATTACAGTCCACTCCACTTACAGACACGTTGGATATAAGCTCACTCGGCTGAAATGCACATTGTGTGTTAAGTCTCGTTTTAATTCAACGCGATAAACGGAGTCCGCATTTGAGCGTTGGCGATATATTGCACCTCTCGGCTGTAAACTGTCCCAGCTGAAGACACAGATACAAGCAAACTGGAATCTGCTGCCATTTTTTGGGAAAAAGTGTTGTGACCTGGTAGACTGGTGCCTAAAATGAATCCTGAGTTTGGGTTAGAAGGAGGCCTTGTTGGGAAACCGATTGGGGGGGTTAATTGATTAATTAATTATTCTGTTTTTGGCCCATAAGCACCAAGCTGCAGGGCTAGAAACTGGACTGTTGTATTTATACTCGACATATTCATGCTGCAGGTTTCATAGCTATATAATGCTAACATTAATTAACCCTTTTAAGGGCAAAGGCTACAGAGACAGACAATTATTGTGTGACGGCAGCAATATTGTATAGATGTCCCCTGGGCTGTGTACTGCGGACTTGAGTGGTATCACGCCCATTGGATCTCTTCTTTGGTCTACAAAATGTTACTGTACCAAATTTGACGGTCCACCCATCAGGGAACAGGTAGCTGACTTCGGGAATTGCAGTATACTCACCATTGCGTTGGAAAGGTTTCAGAGATTTATGAAAATTAATTTGCTTTAACCTGCTTTTGTTAAGATGTAAGGTGGCAATTTTTGCCTGTGTTGAGGTCCATTGAACTTAAGGATGAAGTTGTGTGCGTGTGTGTTGTAAGTAGAAATACGTGTATTTGCTGTTATGAATGACGACACAGGAGAGGAGAAGCTGTCTTATGGCTATGGTGGAACCGGCAAGGCGTCGACAGACTGCAAGTTCACCGACTATGGTCAGACGTTTGCTAAGGACGACGTCATCACTGCATATGTGGTAAGTAGTCCCAACTTTTCTGCGCGTTGTACGGTATCGACGTGAGACCCCAACTAGTGCCGAGGCTGCACTGTGGGTCCAATGCAGAAAGTACTCTACCGCATTGGTTGTCTGTGCTTTGTCGAGTATTTATTTATATATTTATTTGTAAACTGATTTATAAAGCGCCAAAAGGTCGTAACTTCAGAGGCGCCGTTTCTTCTCAGAGATGGCCGAAACCATCTCCGGTACTCATTGCACCTACCCATGGAGGGATAGCCAGACTGAGTGCCCTGGATAAATGCCGGGATGGTAGACCTGCCAAAGGTCGTCACCAATCCCAGAACTAACCTGGCTTGACTAGGCTAAACTTTGCTGATGTGATGAACGATGTTACCGCTACACCAAACCAGTGCGGCCCTGAGCAAGCCGCTCACGCACACCTGCCTCTGTCACCAAGCAGTATAATTTGGTAGGCTTACTAATGGAGGGGCGGCGATGCTCAGAAGCTAGGAAGATAATCGTAGGTCTGGCGTCGCACTGGCCTTGCGTCAGAAGACTTGTGTGGTACATCGTCAGAGGCTGGTATTAAAGGGAAATGAGCACTTCACCTACGGTCATATGTGGACTATAATATAAGCAACAGAAGGATTGTGGCAAAATACATATGGCATGGTAGCCTAGTGAAGGAGGTAGGTCGCGGGCTTGAGTCTCACCCACTGTGCTCACTCTGTTGCCGAATTTGGTCCTTGGACAGCTAAACCTATTGTCAACAAGCAGCCAATATTTACAACTCTTTCTGCACTCGGGAAGGTAACCACAGGTCTGACATCACACTAATCCTGTATGACGGAGTCTGAGATATATCCAGCTATGGAGTCGAGGCCCCTGAGAGAGAGCCAGGCACCCCCAATGTTAGAGGTGCAGCTGGATCTCGAGTCTGGAACTATCTGCTGACAGACCTCAGATGTGCGGCCGTTTCAGACAGTTGCTGAAGCCGTTATTTGGTCACGGACCAAAGCACAGTGTGAATCCCCCATTTGACTGTGCTTTAGAAATTCTCTAATTTATTTAACCCGCATACGGTCCTGTAATAGGACTGCAACGTCTTTACCTAACCTCTTAATTAAGGTACTGCAAGGCTGTGCATGTTACCTGTTTTGGGTTGGATAACTGTGTGTGTGTGTGTGTGGTAGGACTTCACGAGTGACCCGGTCGTGGTGTCGTACGCTAAGAACGGCGAAGACCTTGGAACGTGCTTCGAGATTAAGGTGGAAGATCTTGCCGGACAGCCGCTGTTTCCGCATGTTCTGACTAAGAACTGCTCTTTTGAGTGCAACTTCGGACAAATGGTACGTCTTTCTCTGTGTCCATGATGGTCACATATTCCCAGAAAATCTGGAAATTTTGGATACGTTAGCCAGCTGGGAAAAGTCACGAGGAAAACAAAATGCTGGTTAGGAGTCTGGGGGCAAGGCGAGAGATGTGGAATTTGTGTTTTTTTTGTCCGCGGAAGTTATACATACGATTATTTCACCTACTCGGCTGTATGCGAGCTTTAATTTCATCTAATTCCTAATTTTAATCTTTTTTTTTGTTGTTTAAACTTTCAATTCTATTTAGCTTTACTTTTTTTTGTTTCAGTTGCTTTAAGCTTTCTTCTGTCTTGTGTAATGCTTATGTTCTTATTGTAGTAGCGTCTTCACACGTTTGCCACGATGATGATGATGATGACTTTTGCCTTCACTGGCTGCATGTCCCAGAACATATCTCCTTCAAACTGGCAGTTATGACGTATCGATCCATCCATGGCACGTCCCCGTCCTACCTACACTCATGTTTCACCCACATTTCCGACATGACATCCAGATGACGACTGCCGTCTTTTATTCCTCACATCGTCTGGACGTTCCGCTTGTTCGTCTTTCTACAGTCGGCATTCGGGCGTTTCCGGTTTTTGGTGCCACCATCTGCAACGACCTGCCTTTCCACGTCGCATCTGCGCCGTCACTTGTGGTTTTCAGACAACGACTCAAGACTTTTCTGTTTTCCCGTTCCTACCAAGACACTGTCATATGACTCGTGTTACTATTACCGTTCATCACTACTGTCTGAACACCTGTGGTCCTTGCAGTAATTGACATTATCTAGGCCACGCTAAAAATGTTTAGTTTACTATAATGATGATGATGATGATGATTGAAGAGTAGGAATAGTACATTTGGGGAGGTCGTGAGGCAGCGCTCAAAAGTGGCGATTTTGATTCAGACATTTGCTATAGGCGCTGTCACCATCTGACACATCTGTCACTTTTCCAACAGTGCCATTATCGGTGTTTGCAGGAATCGCCATATTTCCCGGTGAACGAAGAATTTGTCTTCATCAACGACGTTCCGGAGGAGAATCGCATTCGAGGCGACCTGCCTCCGACGAAGAAAGAAGACTGCGAGGTGACGCTGCTGCTGTTTTGTGTCAAACTTTTGTTATCATTATTATTAATAAATTTATTTATTGCCCGACTTACGACAAGCTGGAACGGCCAAGCATTACAGTCAATAAAAAGCCTGAGGCGTATTAAAATGAGTGTTAAAATACTGAGTCTTGAGGCAACATTTAAAACAGTACTTGATGGTGGCTGAGCGGATATGTTCAGTTAGAGAGTTCCAGATGGAAGGTCCGGCAACTGAGAGCGCTCTCTCACCAAACTTGGTCCATTTCCTTGGCGTAGTGTACTTCGTGCCATCAAAGCTGATGTCTGTTTGTTTTATCCATCAGTTTTTGTAATGTGTTTAACGAACGTTTGTCAGTAAATCTGTCATGAATTTTTAGAGTGTATTGAAAACACTAGCAGTTTTGAAAACACTGCTAGCTCCACCATAGACAGTGTGTAGAAGCAAAATGTATGTACACTTTATTAGCATATTACGGCCGCTCCTGTATTTAATGATCATTTTTGAACTTTTGCGGAGTGTTGTCATAGTTTAGAGGCAGCTTTGCCACTTTTACTTTTACGTCTGTTTAGAACTTTTACGCAACTTTTGTATAGTTGTTTATTGAAATTTTTAAAGCGTGCATTTTAAGTGTCTTACCTGGAAATTATGGAAAACTATTTAAAGCCCTGTTACAGTACATTAGTTTTCGTGGTAACAGTTTCCATAGCGACACTGTCATTAAGTCTGGTCTGTGCAGTTTGTATATTTCACCGTCTGTTCATCGTAGATGGTGATGATGTGCGGGCTTCCTGGCTGCGGAAAAACCACCTGGATTGGGAAATACACGGCGGAACACCCGGAGAAAGTGTACAACGTTCTCGGCACCAACAGCATCATTGACAAGATGAAGGTTGGAGTCCGAACAATTTATCATCGTTAATAATAATATAATTTACGTAGTGTATCGCGTACCGGCAACCGGCACCCGATCCCCACAGATCGCGTACCGGCAGTCGCTGTGATTGTCTGGCATGTGGCATGACGATGAATAGCAGTAATAATAATAATAATAATCCAATGTATGTAGCGCCATTCACAGAGCTTTAGAGCCGCTGAATTCCAGAACTGCTCACCAAGATGGCCTTCTCCATTACCGGTTCCACATCTTGAAACTCTATTCCTATAAATCAACTCACCATGACTGCTGATTTTTTGAGCGACAGCTTGTATCTCGCTTTTTGTAATTGTCTTTTAATCTCCAACCATTTTATCATCAACTCTTGCGGTACACTGCTGTACATGTTTTTTTTTTAAACTACAGTCAGCTTTAAATGAAACTGTTGTTTTGGTTAGGTGATGGGCTTGCCGCGTAAACGCAACTACCACGGCCGTTGGGACGTGCTGATCGATCTGTCGACGAAATGCCTCAACAAGATGCTGGAGCTCGCTTCACACAAGAAACGCAATTACATACTCGACCAGGTATGAGCTGAATGCATCTTGAATGTGGTTGGTTATGGGGTTTGCGTTCGAGTGGGTTTCAGTAACTAGTAGATTTTGCCGAGACTTCACTGTTCAGTCCACCACTACTTGGACAATGGACTTCTTGATGCTGTGAGGTACTAAACCTGTTGGGGATACACTGCTTGGAATCTGCTGCAGTCGACAACTGGATTCAATGAAGCTCTTACCAGCCAGGTAGTTGAAGTACAAATGAGCAATGTGCATTAATATTCAGTTAACGGAAGATGTGACAGACGATGTGATGCAATATTTGTGATTAAGTTGATCGTAGAAACGCAGTTTCAGTGCCATGTTCAGTGTGCTATAGCTAAAGTTTGGTCCACTTCGGACCCTTGTTTCGATATGTGGAATTAGAGGCTACTGTTGACGCGTGAAGTAGTGTCTAAGGGTACGAGGTAGAAGGATGGTGTTAATATTGCAGTTTTGAATTGTTGTATTTGTGTAATAGTTTTTCTGTACTGTTTAACGTGCTATTTGATGTTTGCAGTGTTGCCGGTAAGTATCATTCGGTCATACTACGTTCTTTCTAGCATGTAATGTGAATTCCGCATTCGTCTTGATGGCGACATCGTCTCTGTTAACATGACGTCTGTTTTTGATTATTGTTTCACTTGGCAACGACAGACCAATGTATATCCGTCGGCGCAGAGACGCAAAATGCGACCCTTTGAAGGTTACCAACGCCGCGCCGTTGTCATTGTGCCAACCGATGAGGAGTTTCTGAGACGCTGCGAGCAGAGGGAAAAGGTCGAGGGGAAGGAGATTCCCGATTCGGCCGTTTTGGAGATGAAAGGTAGGATTCAGCCGCACACGCAGGCAAGGTTTTGCTACAGCCGTGTCTGTCCATAGTTGCTGATGTTGAAAAGTCTGATGTGTGGCCCGGTGTTCGGCTGCCGCGGTTCAGTTGTGCTCGCAGTCCGCAGACTTTTTCTCCTTCGTAGCTGGGTATGCGTTTGACACTTTCGGGTGGTTGTTCCGTTGGGACCCGCCGACGAGTTTTTCAGTCGGCTCTGCGTGGTTTTCGCAGATCCTGCTTGCCAGTGGTACAGCTGATCGGTATTAAAAAGCACTGCATTTGTGTATTCGCTGTCTATCAAGAGGTGGATAGAGATATTACCGTTGGAGTTAAACTTATACTGCTCTGCACTTTTCCGCATAAGTTTTTATTATCTGTCTCGGTTACGACTTTGATTTAGCACAGCATCTGATGTATTAGTTATTGAATGTGATTCAATGTGTGAACGTAATTTATTCTACTCTTTGTTATCAGCATTTGAAGTCTGTTAATTAGTGTGATCTGATGTATTCCGATGCTGCTGAAATTGGAGGAGCATTCAGTGTAGAGGTGATGGAGTGGTTCATAGTGCCTCGGATTTGCAAAGGACTGCACGATATATGTGCTATTTTGATTGATTGATCATTAGGGTGATGATTCACTGCAGTCGAGGCAGCTATCATGTCACAGAATGACAAATTGGGCTCTGTGGCACTACATATCACCATTGCATTTAACGTGAGAATAGATAAGAACCGCAGTATCTTGTGTTGCTTGGTTTATTCACTGTCTGCTTACCAATGCCAGTCGGTATCGGCAGTACTGATAAAAAGTGCTGAAGAACTAGAGGATAACCAGGCGGCTTAGTGGCAGGATGTAGAGGTAAATAAAAGTCTGGCGTAGCAAATGGCACCATAAGCCAAATACGTGCATCGGCTCTGGGGACACAGTTGTTGCCCGCACACACACAGGCTATTGGATTTTGTGGTGATACGCACCCCTTGTCTGCCTTATGTTGATCAACAATGCATTACGTTAAATTTGAAGTGAAACAAGTGCCAATACTATACAATAAATGATGTCATTATTATGTTGGGGTGTAATTCCGCTGGTATCATTATTGGTGGCATCCTGGATCATTATTGAGCACTGTTTATTGCATGTAGATGTTTCTTCAATCCTGTCAGCTCTCCTGTCACCAGCAGTATCTTGTGCCATTATATAGAAGCAGATAAACATCCTTCTTTGGTTACTTGATAACTATGTTAGAGTCATATTTCTAAAGCTAAATTGACAGGAATCATCTTTCAGGAGATAGTACATGCTGTAAGGGAAATGCTGGTGTACAGCTGCTGTCAGTGATGAAACACGTGTGATTATGCGTGCTTATTATTTCAGTCTTCGGATGACTAAAGCGGTTGCCGTGCAGGTAATTGATAACTGATGATTGTCGGCGGGAATAAAAAAATGCCAGAATGAGCTGTACCATGGCTAGCAGGATGACGCGATGACTGCGTGGTGCTGTGTAAGATGCGATACGAAAAATTGTTGACTGCAAGCGATGTGGTTCCGTCCGCAAAAAGGACGGCGTTGGCGGGCTCCGGATTTGTTTTTTTTCCCGGCGAAATTTCCGAGACGGTTTGCTGTGTCAAATTGTTTCCGGTCGCGAGCGCGGCGATTACTGCGGTGGCTGAATGCGCGCGCCGATGACATTCTATCGCCGCCGATATCGACTCTCGCTTTGTTGTGTTTTCGTTTTTTTTCTCGCGCGTACAGCTAACTTCCAGCTGCCAGAGGACAACGTCCTGTTCGACCAGGTAGAGTTCATTGAGCTGCAGCGGGACGAGGCTCAGCCACTCGTGGAGAAATATAACAAGGAAGGTCGTGCAGCACAGCCGCCGGACTCGAAGAGATTCCGCGGAAACGATGGTCGATACTCGTCCGGCAGCAGATTCAGTATGTTGAACTTTTGGTGTCGTGATTTCTGTGTAGCCTACGTGTTTAATTTCTGTGTGTTGGTAGCCGGGTGATAGAATGTCGGGACTCGTGTTCGAGAGGTCACGGGTTTGAGTCCCACCTCCTGCGATGTTGAATACGGGCCTGGATAAATGGCTTGCACACGTCTCTTTCAAGAGCAGTAACCTCCTCACCTCCATTTGACAACATCTAAAGTTATGGTGATTGTCTGGAGGTTAAGAGGGAATATTATCAGAACTGTTTTATATATTGGCAACGTGTTACCTCTTCAATGGGCACAGTTAACAGAGACAGTTCACACAGCCCGGTTGGGCCTTGAGTTTGTCTTTTTGTTTTTTAGGTTGCATGATTTGTCTTTATGTTGGTGTATGTTTTGTTTTACCTTGGACAGTTGTCATTTCCCTTCATGTTGTGGCGCTGGCGTAACAAACTTAAATGAGCCCCCTTCGAGCTTTTTGCTCCCTCCTCGTCGCTGCGGGTTAGGAGCTGGCTCCATCCCTTTAAGGGCCATTGTGTACAAAAAGCAATGCGAGGCGAGGGGGTTATTTATCTCGCTGGTCATCCACTACTGAATAGGAGATGTACAAAGACTCCCATCAGGGTGTTTATATTTTCAAAACGCAAACTATAAGTACTTCTAAAGGCACGATATAGCCTTACTGTGCTGAAAGTGCCGTTAAACTCCAATCAATCAATCACTGAGCGGTATAAACTGGTATTTGTGGAGGGTTGGTAATGCTTCGAACTTAGGAAGGTGAACGTAGGTCTGGCGTCGCATATATCTACCTGTGAGCTCAAAGGCCTATGAGAGGGAGAGGAACCACCGTCCCTTGTACATATTTAATAGCATTATTGGCAGTTGCTGTTAAAATATGCTTTTCAGCTTTTTCCATAATTTTCTGGGGTTTTGCAGTATGTTGATATTTCTTTGTCATATATCATGCTGTTCTCCTTGTGCTTAGCAATATCCCGATGAGTGTTGGGCAATCCCTGCATTCGTAGATCTATATATATATGTGTGTGTATACATGAACAAACAGTGGGATGGCATTCCGATTGTGTGTTAGGTGACCGCGGGCGTGACTACGGAAGATCGGACTATGGGAGATCATCCTACTACGGAGGTGGTGGGGGTTATGACAACCGTCGAGGGGGCGGTGGCGGAGGCTACTATCGTGACCGTGACAGCGGTTATTCCAGTCGAGGTTCGTCACTAATCTGCTGTATTGTGAAGTGTTGCTGTCACTTAAAAATTTGGCAGTGCAACAAAGGTTGCTTTAGTTGACAGAGCTTGTTACAAAGAAGAGAAAGAGGGAGGAAGCTCATCCCCTTAATGGTGCTTTGAGTCGGCAAGGGTTATAGTCGATTAAGCTAGCGTACAACCCATGTCAGCTAGATGGCAAATGTATTCGCAACTATAGCCAGTATACCAGCAGTTTTCGTAACGTTTCACTGCTATGGAGGACAGGACTCGCCGTTTCTTCCGTAGAAGTGGCGAAACCATGCCAGTGTTTAGTTCACCTACCCACGCAGGGATGGCCAGAATAAATGGGCTGGATAATGGAAACTATCAAGTATTCATGCAAATAAAATGCAAGTCGTAGAACTGTATACGTAACTGATCGTTTACTATGCGGCGAGACCTAATTAACCGACCATAGATGTCAGAAATCCATTATCACGTTCTCGTTGTCACACTGATTATTGGGTAACGTTGCCGCTAGTTGCTAGGGTTTTCAGTGGTATCTTGTGAGTTGCGTTGCACCTGGTTGATGTTCTGAGTATTGGAGTGTGTAGATTGTTGTTATATTTTACTAAAATTGTTATATTTTACTAAAAAATAACATAAGAGAGACAACAAATAAAGAAAATCTTGAGAAAGTAGTTTTGCTTTCTCTATAGTTCATTTTGATCGTCAGACTAATAGTGGCTGACCATCAAATTTATTGTCTGTAACAAAGTGGGTACATGGGTCTGAATTTTTTAAATTACTTTCTTTACTTTACTTTTTTATCGCCAACTTTCACGACATTGACCCTTTATATCTCAACGACGACCGTTTTGTTTTTCATTTGTTTGACCACGGCTGATTGGGCTATCTTGTCTGTATAAATCTCGTTTACGATATAACCTACTATACATCGGGTGGGAGATTAAACCTTATGCACTGAGTCATTCATCTGAACATGTCAGTTTCACTTGCTACTCACTGCTATCACCTCACTCCAAGCTCAAAGCTCGTCTTTTCAGAAAATCTTATCCTCATCCTCCGCCTGTTTCACCATAGTCTATTTCTGTCTGCCAGACTGGTCCCTGGACCTTGTACCGGATTTATTTTCTCGTCAGTTTTTTATGTTTTAGTCTCATTTCTTTTTGATTTTAGTCATTCCTATATGCGGCAGACTCAGTTGGCCAGCTCTCCGGTCAACTTTTGAGCGCACCGTAAACTATTCATTGATGGTTTTGTGTCACAGCATCGCCAGCTTATGTCGACAGATTCTGAGTTTTCTTCAGCAGATCACAGCAATTGTCGTTGTGTTTCAGGTGGAGGATATGACCGTCGCGGAGGTGGCGGTGGCTACCAGGATCGGCGTCGTGATTACGGCAGCAGTTCTTACGGCAGTGGAGGCTCGGGTGGCGGTTATCGCGACCGAAGCCGAGATAACCGCGGCGGTGGTGGCAGTGGCGGACGCGTGAGTACTGCATTGTGATTATCATGTTTATTCATGTAGAATTGTGAATCATCATCGTATGTAGTGGCGTACATTCTTCCAAGAGCATAGCCTTCCTCGCAAGTTGATGCCGTCCGCCACGTCTAAGGTTTGGTGGGCTTAGAAGCCATGTCAGTCTGGTTTGACCTCTTCTGTGCTGCCAGTCCCAAATGGTAAATGGCTGATAGAAGCTTGTAAGTACGTAAGTGAATTTGTATAGTGTATCGTCCTGAAACGATCTCTAGTATGCTGTTTATGCAACAGCGGGCGTACAGTCTATAAGCAGTAAACTACTAGGTCTGCGCCCACGGGTCGTGACCTGCGGCTAACAGCCATACGCAGCTTTGGTCTGCCGTTAATGATTGCCACCCTCGTAATCCATGTAATTACATTGCTCACTGCTCATTTACCGACCTCAGAGGGATGGAAGGCTGAGTTGGCCATTTTTGTTGACCCATAGTGGACACTTTACGCATGAAGTGATCACATGTCAACCATAGATGGGAGAAAGTCCATGACTCACGCACACGAGTGTGGTCTTGCATAGGTTCAGCTCTACCAATTAGAACGAAAGCTTCTTAATGAGAAACGACACTGTTGACAGCTCTTGGGTTGCACTGGTGTAGCGGTTAGCACTGCTGTAGGAGAGTTCCCAGAGTTGAACCCGAACTAACCGGGCTTGGCATAGCATAACTTTGTTGGTGTGATCAACCCTGTTACCGCTGTGCCAAACCAGCCAAAAAAACAGCTCTACAGAATATATTCTCAGTCACTCCAGCTTGCATACCATAGAGTGTACCACGTTTTACCATAGATACGACGAGCATTTGCTGAGTCGCACGACGTTCTAATATACTTAAACTGTGGTTGATTTGTGTGCAGGATTCTGGGTGGTCCGGCGGTCGTGGTGGAGGAGGTGGAGGAGGTTGGAAAGCGAGCAACAGTGGAGGCTCGAGTGGTTCTGGGTATGGCAGTTCGCAGCAAGGTGGCTGGAAAGGCGGCTACGGCTCTGGCGGCCAGCAGCAGTGGGGTGGCAGCCAGGCCGGTGGAGCTTCCGGTTACGGGGCGAGTGCTTCGGGCGGATGGGGTGCTCAGGGTGGATGGTCCCAGCAGGGATACCAGCAGTCTGGATGGGGACAGGTATACGCCGACATTCTCTTTGCGGTTGCCACTTTTTCTGGGGAATTCATAGAATACAGGAGGGAAGTCCCAGAGAAAGGGGAGAGTCGGGGGAAGACAAGTTTGTGGGATTTCTAATCCATTCCCACCTCCCATATGAAAACTAACCTCTTTAATAATTGTTCTTGAAGATACAAGTTTTCCCTGACAAGAAAACCCACAGCTGCACACCGTTGTCGGTTGCTTACTAGATTCGTTGCGTGATCCGGCCGGCGAGTCTGAACGTATCAGCGCGGGACTTGAAAACGCATTTCTTGGCCAGAAATAGAGACATGAGTGCATTAGAGGTGTCAACATTTTGTGGAATCGCGCTGTACAAATCATCATTTCCTTACTTAACTTTGGCTTCGGCGGCACAGCTCAGTGGTTAGGACGTCAGTCTTTGGCTTGCGGACTTTCCCTGATCTACGCGTGATTATATGTGACCACTTTGTGGCTAAAGTGTCCACTATGGGTCAACCAACCAGGCCAACTCATCCTTCCATCCCTTCAGGGTCAGTAAATGAGTACTAATACATGGATTACGGGTGTAGGGGCTACTAAACGGCAGACCAGGGCTGCGTGTAGATGTTTGGTCACAGTCCTGTGGCTGCTGGCTTAGTTTATGGCCTACAGGCTGTACGCCCGCGTTGTCTGTGAGGTACAGCGCTGCTGCAGTTGCCACTTGTTGCGCTGTATAAGTGTTATGCCTTTGTCTTTTTAATTTCGTACTGTTGTGCTGCTGTTCAGTGGCCAGCGGGCTATGGTGCGCCAGGTCAGCAGTCCGGCCAGCAGTACCAGGGCTACAACTATTCACAGTGGAATCCGACCACTGCGGCTCAGACGTGGCCCGGCTACGGCCAGGGCCAGAATTGGGGCTACGGCTCCGGAGGCCAGTATCAGAAATAGGCGGAGCGGAGTGGACGCTGATTGGCCGAGTGGCTGCAGAAGTTTGCAAACGATCGACGCAAGACTGATGTATATATACATGGATTCCGGTTTTTTTGCCGTCGCAGGGTTTCCCCATGTTTCAAGTGGAAATGAGTGAACTCAAGTTGGATATCTCAAATTATGGCTGTAAATTTGTGCTGTTCCACCAATTCACGGTGTCAGAAAAACCGCAGTGGAATGAGTAGCTCAGGCTTTCGCCATTTACTGCCTACTCTCTAGATTATAACAAGACTTTATGCACAGTTTCCGGTTCCGTTACACTTTTCTAGTATTATGGCGTCGAAAATTTTCTTTTGCCGGTGAAATTTAACCGGCGACAAGTGTGAGCATTGGGCCCCCTTCTGAAGGCCTCAGCTTGTGGTTGCGTCATAATCGGTCGTCTTGGCCAATGGGTGCCGGTCGCGAGTAAGGTTCAGTGTTTCTGTGGCTGGTGTTGCACCATACGCTGAAACCCCTTAAATTATGCATTGCATCTTTGCCAAATTGTGTAAACGGTCTATTATAATTATTTTGCTTGTGCATTAAATGGCATATGAACAGTTTCCTCCACTACTGGGACACTTGTTTTGCTGTACACCTTTTTCTTTGCAAACGAGCATTGAATGCGGGTAATTTTACTGCCGATGAAATTTCCAGCTTTTTTCGATGAACTGAAGCGTTTTCTGTCTATGTGGAATATAGGTCAAATAACTGAGGCGCATCTGGTGAAATTTGAGTTAAAATTTTATTTACATTTATTGTTTGAAGAGGAGATAGGATGAGGCCGTGTTTCTAATTTTTAAAAGTGAACACAATCTGTAACTCGGTTTTGTTGCGATGCTGCTGGTGTGAACTGCCTAATGATATACCGATGGTTCAGCATTGACTGCGTCTGGCTTACGAACAAATTTTAACACAACTGTAGTTGTAGACTGTTAAACGTCGTTCGTTGATCGTCTTGTAGCCTCCAGTTAAGATGCTCGATTTCTTGTTTTCTTGCTGTAGGCTACGTGCTGTAGCTTGTTATGTGTAGGTGACTCTGTCACCGATGTATGCTGTAATAATAACTAATCTGGTACTTTTTGTAATTCATCTTCAAACTGAATACCAACTTGGTAAAAAATATCCACCAATGTATTCGTTGTAACAATATTTAAAACAGTATTTGACGTTGTAAGCAGATATTCTGTTAAAAACTACACGTAAACATGAGTTTTTTCAGTCTGAAAACATATCTCGTTGACGACAATAATCTTTGGCGTTCACGTTCATGTGATGGAATTACTGCACTGTACAGAGTGGCCCAAAAAGTAAGCCACTACCAAATGATAAAAAAATTGTATTAAATCGTATTAAAACTTGTCACTAAGATTAGATTTATTCGCAAAATTAAAGAATGAATCAAACACTATAAGATTATTCGTCGGTAATAGATATTCTATGCGTGACCTACTTTCTGACCTCAAAAGCTGTGCCTGACCGCAAACTAGCGATATGCGTCAGAAACGGTAAATGATGTAAGCATTTCCTCTGGCATCAAGTTTCTCTTATTTTCATATTTTCTCTTTGTTCTGATTTTTAGACATGATTTTATCAGATGCGTTGATTTTACCCGTATTGCAGCTTCAAACACAGCAAGTGATGACGTCAAAAATTAGGTCACACATAGAATGTTTAATACAGGCGTATTATCTTTTTATGCTAATTTTGTAGTCGAAATTGATGTCTAGCTATAACGGCGGGTTTAATTCGATTTAATGTCGTGATAGTGGTTTACTTTTTTTGGCCACCCTGTACGTGTTAGATGTTCGCTTATTTCTTTCACTTTCCTCAGTAATCAGGAATGGCATTTTTTCTTTAACATTAGTTTACAATAAATTAGTGTCCTCTGCAGTTTTCAGATTAAATCGGTTCCTTTCAACCTGTCTGATTGTTTCTAGTAGTATCGCTTCGCGCATTTATAATGTATGCGTAAGAATGTTTATCAACTGTTACTTTTTGAGTGAAAACGATTATACTTAGCTTTAAGGTACGCAAATGAGGATTCGTGCTTTAGTGGTATTTGGACTGGCACAGGGGCAGTGTCCATCGTTTGGAGATCTGTAATAGCAGTTTCACCATCAAAGCTGAACATGGTAGACAGGTCGAGGTAGGCGATCCCACATGTTTCACTGAATTCAGTGGTGGCGCCAGGGGTCACCCCGACAGGGGAGGGGGGCTGAGGTAAGTGCGGGTATTACACTACCTTGTAA
>Ga0056115_1000462_pt1 | contig 18449 bp, 8 predicted proteins | sample WorMetOlspDAHAB1_FD_77007 | JGI IMG/M metagenome (GOLD analysis project Ga0056115, IMG submission 77007) | Marine gutless worms symbiont microbial communities from Max Planck institute for Marine Microbiology, Germany - Olavius sp. DAHAB.1 ...
GTGTTACGGCTTGCGTGGTATATACGGCTGATTCGATTCGAAGATTCGATTCGAAAACGAATCGGACGGCCGATTCGATTCGAGATTCGATTCGAACGAAAAAAAACGATTCGCAGGTCCCTACATTTTGCACTGCAAACAACAAGTAATATAGATGGAACAGACCAGGTCAGTTGGCTTGAATGAAACAGGCTGCAGTGAGTATATGAGCCTTGCTGGCAGACCAATGGCTCGGCACATCAAAACAAACAACTGCAAAAAACAGACACAGCTGTTCAAATAAAGCTAAATGTGTGTAATTTGAAATCATCAGCCATACCTGAGCATGATTAGCAAAAAAGGTACACTGCTGTGACATCGTTTTACAATGTTGTTATGCAGATTGCAATCTGCAGTCATTACATGCAAGTTATTTGCCAAGGCAACAACACACCATACTTGAAAAGACACTTTTTTAGACCCTTTACTTATTTTTGTCCACGTGTAGACAATGCCAAAACTAACACTTTTAACTTAAGTTCTCTACATCAGTAAACAAAAAAACATTGTTAACATACAATGCCAATGTTCCCATCAAATGGGGGGATGCCACAAAGGCCAATGACATAAAAGAGTACATGCTATTGTTATGCTAGTCTACCTACACTGTTGAAGTAGAAGTATTTTCATACCAGCTGAATGCACTTTCTGTCACACAACCCAAAACTTTAAAGCACGTAAAGCTACCCCTACAACTTAAAACATAAACTAATTGAAGTAGAAGACTAACATATAGTAAATACCTAATTTATGATGTTATTCTATTTAAACTAAAATTACAGTAACACAAACTCACCAAAATATGTTCATGCTGTGAAGCAACTCTTAACTCACTTGGTCTTGAATGAAGATCTGTAAACTAGCAACCACACATCACAGTCAACTGCCACATACAGCCTAAAATCCAATGCTATGGTTTCTAAAGAATCTTTCATTACAATTAACCCTTTAACTGCCAGCCTCCAGAAAATCCCTGCGCCACAGCCAATTTTGAGTATAATGGTAATAATAATTGTAACAGTACTATTTCTTGTAACAACAAATTTGACACAATTTATCAATGAAATACATGTTACAAGTCGATTTCAGTGTTCAAAATGTGCAACAGACAATATGATAGAAGTATTTTCAAATTTATCAGTAACTAAAGTACGTAGCCTAAACGAATAAATAATTAAATATTGTAACGAACAAAAACAATTAGTGTCACGTCACATTTGCAACGTTACTCTCAATATATGTCCTTGGAAAGCCACAGTGCAAAACACAGTGATGCACACAGGCCCGGCTTACCGAGACACTCGGCACAGAGCGTCTGACGTCACAGAGTTGACCATTCTTGATGCAGATTTGCATTAGGCTTGAGGTTTGGTCCATGATGCTCGATGGAAAATGTTCTCTTAGTAAGTCGCACAAATGGATGATGTTCTTCACTAGGAAACAAAAACTCTGCATTTACGTCGTGCTCGTTTTGAAAATGTTCTCTGCCAGACTTCAGGTACAAGATATGTGAGTTCACCATTGCTGGTTTAGTGGCAAGTTGGATAGTGGCCATTAGGAACCCATTGTACCAATACACATCAAATTACTCCAGGTTTGGGCTGGTTTCCAGAAAAAAACTCCCCATTAAAGATTACGAAATTAACATGACAAACTGCAGTGGGAATTCTTAAAAGGAGCACAGCACAAGTTTAACACACCCACAATGACAATACAATGTGATGAGGACAGAACTTACAAGATCCAGTGACGTCATCTGCTGTGAGTCCATTGAAACAGAAGAGTGAAACCAATCGACAAAGCTACACAACATCTTCAGTGTCCAACTGTCTGCCTCCACCACCACAAATTCGCATGGGACCATGGAAAGAGCCAGACCAAGCAACAGACTGTCCTGACAGAGACGATTCTTGTACTGCCCGTGTGCAAGCAAGCAAAGCAGATGAGTCTAACATATAAATACACTGTGTAGCTTAATAACACTGAACACAACAGTATACAGGGTGTGGCAAGAAAAGTATCCCCTAACATTTTTCTCAGCAACCATTGCAGATTTCAAAGCGAAGTGTTACCAACATATTTTGTCATCCTGCATGCACATAACGGTATTATCATAATTTAATTAGCTTACAGCATGATTTTAAAGTTATCAGCATTAACGTGATGCCACCTACTGCTTTCAGCATGTTCAAATACTTCCATACAAATAGCCATTCCTAAAAATATTTGCACGCAGAACCAGCTGTAAAACACCTGTCTGGATTTCACTGCCACAAAAATGTGGCTTTAAAATTCACCTCTGGATCACTACGTCTGGAGATATGTTAGAGGTCCGTCACAGGCACCATCAAAAACCGAAGATATCGCCAAACTCAAGGAATGCTGCAAATTACAGTCTAACTCAGGGAATGATCGACAGAACTGTATAAGAGTTTTTAAAATGACCTAAGTGTCCATATTGTTGCTAAGGGTGTACACTTTTACTATTGACAGTAAATGCAGCTTGAATGGCATAATTTGCCGTGTGATTGCTTAGACGTTTCGTAGCATGCCAAAATTGCTAGGTTGTGTCAATATAATGCTGATTAAACTTTGAAATGCTAAAAGCTAATTACATGCCAATAAGAGTGCTACTGCTATGTGTGCATGGATGATTAAATATGTCTGTAAAATTTTGCTTCGAAATTTACAGTGATTGCTGAGAAAACTCAGAAAAATGGAAAAAAATCTTAGGGGATACTTTTTTCGACACATCTTATACTGCAGCTCAACATAGCTTATCACATAACACTTTAAACCCTTACTTTTGAAATGAAACAAATAAGCAACATTTCTTAACCAGAGAACTGGCAAATTTAGTTAGTTGCAAGTGATAAATGACTAATAATAAAAACATAGGAATAAAAACTGATGAGCATGGAAAACTGAAACCAGCTCTACTGCAGAAGATCATAAGATCAGTCCAACAGTCTAAGCTTAACAAAAAAACCAACTTCTCAACTGATAGGAAAGATATACCACGAAGATAACGAATTACTATCCTAAACCTATGAACTAGTTTGTTGACAAATGATATTTACTTCATGATTAAATAAATCATCGTTTAATTTAATGATTAATGTTTTTTTACATTATTCGTTCATCTTTGGTTAATATGACACTGCTGCATTAAACAAATATGACAGTATTATAGCATAGTAAAGCATGGCCACCAAAAACAAACATGATAATAAATGCATTAACACATATACGCACACAAGAGCAGAATACCTTTCATCGACCTTAGTGGTTTTCAACCAGAATTCTGCAGAACTGAAGGGGTTCCACTGGTGGCGATAAATATATAAAAATAATGGTCAAAATTGTTGAAAAAACACTGTGTTAACAGGTAAATTTCCAGAAGTAACTAGCACTATCAGCTATTGTGTCCATATAAGTTTATTTTTGCTTTAGGCTACACTTACAGTATTACAAACATACAATACACCCGTGTCAATAGGTGTTTTTGTGCACAACTAAGTGCAGGAAAATGATGTTTCTGTCCATTAGCAACAGCACAAACCCTCGTGTTACTGTGCGGAGTTTTGCAAGCAATCTAAATGCTCCAAACAGTTCCATTCCAATAAGAATTTTGAAAAACACTGATCTACAAACTTACCTTGTGCACATTTTCTTGCAGTCGTTTCTTATATCGATTGAATAACTGGCGCATTTCATCTTTCACGTCAATTTTTTTCTTTTTTCTATTTCACAAATTGACAGAGAAAAAATTCAATGAAATTCAATATACTGCACAACTGACCTGATACTATAAAAAGTTCAAACTTCTAATTTTGAAACAAAGTAAAAAAAGTTTTCACTGTTGACAAAAAAAATGATAAGTAATATCCATAAAGCTATTGACCTGTAGTAATCCATGTGTACTTACTGTGATGTTCTCTCTTCAACAGTGATCTGAATAGTCTTTCCTGGAACTGAACGAGCAACTTTTTTCTTTTCTGCCTGGTCTGCAGTGTCCAGTGGAAAGTAGTGAAAGTCTGCAAACATGGATCACATTCACATATAACATTAATTACACAAATTCACAGTTAATTATTACAAAGCAGTATTACAAACATCATATCTTTCTGGGTACACAACAACACAGCTTACAGTTATGTATAATTCTGATCAACTGTCCTTTTAATTTTGCATTGCAAAAACTTGGCATGAAAAATCCTTTTATACAGCCATATGAAACTGGCTGAAACAATTCAACAGAAAAATATTTATAACTTATAATAACTACATCAAGCACTAAACTACTGTAAAATATTTAACACTGTGAAGTAATTACTTCATTAATTAATTAACTAACTAACTAACTAATTTATCATACCTTCTACATCTTCCCATTCAACATCAGAACTGGACACGCTACTATTTGCACCATTTGAATCTTCAAAAGCAGTATCATGGATTTCAACAGAGGCTTGCAGTGACGAACAAGAAGGATGCACAGGATCTGAAGTCAAAGCATTAACTTCTGACTTTGGCAAAACTTCAAGCTCCATTTTCTTCCGATGCACTTTTTTTTCAACAGTTTCCTGCACAGCTTCACAGCTTTGACGTTTGTTTCTCACAGGCCTAACGGTTTTGCATTCCGCGTTTCTGTGATCACTTGATCTTTCGGCATCACAAGCATTTTTCACACTTACACGTTTGCGTTTACTTCCGTTCAATTTTCCGCCTCCTCTGTTAGAACTCGGTGTAAAATATTTAGACGGAGAAGAGGTTTTCGTAGTCACTTGGGTTGCCTGCGGTATTTTAACCGTTGTCAACTTCTTTAAGCGCAACCTAGATGCTAACGTGTTGCCACTGCCACTACCACTGCCACCACCACAGGTTTCGCCGTCGCTCGACGCGACGTCGCTTGCACTTGCACTTCTTTTTGTCGTCATCACATGCTCCGACAACAAGCATAAGTCACGCATATCTGACGCATAATTCTTATCTGCATGCTAATATTATACCAACATTTTATGATATATGACAATTTCCGTCTGACGATCGTGTTGTTGTTTACATTTTATGGGAAAGAAACGCCCCACGCAAAGGTTAAACGAGAACTGAAACTCCTCCTTAATATGGACGCAGTCGCTGAATCTAACGGCTTTCGGTTGATGCTCAAAATTAATGCGATGATATGACTTTAAAGCTATCTCGTCACTAGCGGTAAATAATTATATGTAAAGTATATTGGCCTCATTCATAAACTGCATCAAATCATGTCTGAAACTTTACAGCCTGCGACTAATGTCATAGGTCACTTTCCATCACGTCTCGTCCGTCCAATGGATGCTGTCCTGATTAGATGCAAATACGTGACGTCACGTCGCGGTAGGTGCCGAGCACTCAGCACTGCCACTGGCAGCCACAGCCAGAAGATTGAAAGTGGGATAATGTGCATCGACGATGGTGGTTATTGTGTGATAGGTAAATGAAAAATGTGAGTTTTGCCGGTTTCAGTGTAATCGTGAACTGTTAATTGTTAGCGTTTTGTTATTTTTCAATCGCGATAGTTTTATGCGACTGAGATAGACAGTTTCTAATGTTCTGCCAATGGCTATTTTCATACGTAACTATGCGAAATGCGTTGGTTGTTGAGCTAGATTACTGAACAACAGTGTAAATCTCGAAAAATGTCAATGGATATAGATGCCACTCCAGATTTGTCGCATATATTCAGGACTGGAAAGGGCAAAGAATGACGAAGTTTGCGTCGTTATAAACTGATTAGTCGCTGTGAATTAAAACTTGCAAACACCATACAGATTGTTTACAACATATTGTATTAATTGTGAGTGTATTATTAGAATATCAGTTATCACTGGTTTCTGCTTTATTTTGTATGGTCTGTGTTGCCACTTTGCAGGATCTGAGTATCCGAATGAACTTACCAGATGATTTGTTGACAAACTAGCAAGTAAGTAAGAAAGTAAATGTCAATTCGTATAGTGCGATTCTGTGAAACGGTGACACTTCGAATGTGTTCATGTCTCTTAAAGTCTGCAAAGAGATGTTTTTTCAAGTCCCGCCTAAAACGTTCAGATTCGACGGCCAGATCACGCAGTGAATCAGACAGTGAGTTCCAAACCATTGGGCCTGCGACTGAGAAAGCCCAGTTCTATAGTCAGTCATTTTTCCAACTGATAAAGTCATGGACTGAACAATTTGCCACCAGTGAATTTTTGAAATCACACTTAGATCAATTGTTTAATCCCAGTTTTCCATGAAGTACTGTAACTAGTCTGTGAGTCATCCAGTCCACAAGTTGTCTGCAATTTGACCAGTCCACAATATGTCAGCAAATTGTCAGGCTATCCCAGAATGGTGTAAGTATGGGGAATTCACCTTAGCTTTGACAAAAATGAGCCAGGGGAATGTATTTGCTTCTGAAAGCATATTTACTTTTTGGCTTAATGGCTTTAGTCCTAGTCTTTTAATGTTTGACTGTATAATAATTCCCTAAAAGATGGTGAATCTTCATATATCAAAAATTGTTTGAGATGTCTGTCTCCATTGCTGTCTTTGTCAAAACTTAGTTGCATTTAATACACATTGCCTATTAGTTAATTCATCGTAATCACTGAGTATTCCTTAATGCTATTTCTTGAAGTGGTCAGTTTGATTGGGGACATGGTCAAAACGGCAACAGGTCAAAATGGCGACAAGTCAAAACGGCGACAGACCAAAACGGCTACAGGTCCAAAGTAAACATGGAAACTTGCTTTTGTCAACTATGAAAGTAAAATATTCCATGGCATGCAATGCCTGACGTTAGCGCGGTAAGAAAATGTAAACTTGCTTTTGTCAAATATGAACCTTTTTAGTGAACTTTGAACTAAATCTCGGTTGATTCAACTATGCAGTTTTTGCAGTGCAGTCATTAGTTAATAAAATATCACGGGCTCAGAATTGTTTCGCGCTAACGTCAGGCATTGCGCACCATGGAATATTGTACTTTTTTCTTATAACTTAACAGTTGCATGCCATATATGTGTAGGCTACAGCCTACGGTCGATTATATAGGTGTCACTAGAACTGTAGGTGTTGTTTCAGTTTGTCACCGTTTTGACTATAGCCAGTTCTGTCGCCGTTTCGATGTCACCGTTTTTACCTGTCGCCGTTTTGACCATAGACCTTTGATTGCATTTTGCCTTTGTTGGCAAGAACCTTTAAATAGGCTAAGTACTGTTAAAGATTATAATTACCACAGGCTATGCTAATTGTGGTTACAGGAGAGCATAAAGTGTGCCACATGTTTCGTGAAGATGGAACTGCAGCCACATACAACTGAGCCAGTTAATACCAGCTGGCAATCATATTTCGACTTTACTGAACTTCTTCAAGCCGACAGCATTCCTGGACTCAATGTGAGTAGATGATGCTCGGAAATTTATGATCTGTATTTCTCAGACGACCATGGGGCATGGTAGACATGGTACCGTACTTATGTTAGAAAAAGCCATAAATAAAGAAGGAATGAGGGTGTGTTCTCGGATGAATGTAGTGCCATTGTGATGGCCACATATGCGTTTTTGCCTGAAAGGCATTCTTCCTGTAACTTATATGTGTTTGCTGAGAAAATTTGAAAATAAATTATTTGTTGAAGCACCGGCTAACTTTTAAAGTTCTATGCCAAATTTGTTGTTATTCACACATCTTTCAGTCGGAAGTGTCACTGCACTAGAGGTACAAAAGATCAAAAACTAACTTATTTTGGTATGTCTGTGGCATGGCATATTATGTAAAATTTATGATTGAATTACAATTGCTTTCAGCTTGAAGTTTAAATGTTTACACTAAACAGTGTGCCAGTTTTAACTAGAGTATGTACCATATATAAAATAGAATTCATCCAGAAAATGCATGGAAACATGCCAGCACTAACGAATGTTGTTGAGCATATTTAATCTGGTATAAATGAGTAAATGTTTGTGTGTGATATCCTGTTGGAGCAGCATCCCAGTGAATGCCAGAGTCGTTTCCAGCAGTGGTTTCCACTGAACGAAGGCTCGTCAGCCGATACTCAATTGCTGCCATCTGCATTTAGAAGTAAGTGGCTTATGTGGTGACCGTTGTCTTTCCATGTCAGCATAAATGTCGAGCAGAGGGCTTTGCTGTCATTTACATTTGCAGTTGCATTGACAACTTGACAAGGATGATACTTGGCCTTGAGTCACCTTGGGTCAGCCAAACGATCAAAGTCGTTAGCCTTGGCCTCCGGAAAAAAAAATTCCAGTATTTGTTATAGCCTTGAATCGAGCAAAATCTTGAATAATCTTGAAATTATATGAAAATGACAACTGGATCAAATTCATCAAATTGGCGCTTGCTTACTTGTATACTTTTTCCTGTTTTCTGCCAGTTTTTCTGATTTATAATTTTCAAGGTAGTCCCACCTTGTCACTGGGAAATCAGTCCTTGGCCTTGGTCTTGAAGGTTGGCCTTGGCATTGCATGTTGTGGCCATAACTCCCAAGTGTGCTAATACATATGCATTTTTCCGGGTTATCATTGATATTCCTGTACCGGTAACTGTTGAAAATGCAGGTGGAAGGTATTTTGTTAAAACTGTGCTCAAGAGTATGTCATTTGTATACTACACTTATGACAAGAGTTATTTGTGAACATTTTTCTAACTTTTATAATAGTGGATGAATTTTATAGAAAGATTATAAAGTGATTTTGTAGTTTATGTTGCAATCGGGATTATAGCTATTTATGTAAGACAGCAGTTTACTGTAGTTATTACCGTACTTATTCGTGTACTGAAGTGAAAGATGCACATTGTATTGTTCGTCATATTTGTAATTACCTGCTTCCAAGCTTGTATGTATTATATGATGACAAACAGGAAATGCACATATGCCTATCTGTTCACATAAAAGTAGAATTCGTTTGCATCCTTTGAATGAATTTTTTGAATGAAGCTTACTGTTATTTTATAGCTTATGACCTAAATAAGTAAGTCTAAGATTCTGTCACTACTTTCCTAGTGATTCTCTGTGCAGTTGTAAATAAAATAAGCAGCTGTTACACCTGTAAAAGATTCATCAAGTTACTGTGATTATTTTGCTAAATGTGTTTAAAAGAAAACTAAAGACACATTTTTTATCTATGAGTAGCTTGTGATTGTACACGTTGAGCTTGCATGCATTGACAACGTTGCCATATTATTATTATTATTATTATTATTAATTGTTGTTTGTGGTGCATCAGCTATCCAACAGTCGTCAGGTTCACCATCTGAAAAGTGTCAAGCATTCCAGCAGCCGTCTTTACCATCATCATCATCCTCATATTCACAGTCACCATATGGTCTCTCTGGTATGGTCTGACCTATTTCATTTATTTCAGTTATTTCGAGTTATTTTTGTGGTGTTGATGATAATCTTGCACAAAAAAAGATGCTAAGACAACAGTGATTAAGGTCGTGCATACATCATCCACATTTACACACTCATACCCTGATTGGTTGTTGCCAACATGGTGAGGTCACATTAATAAGCACTCCACACTATGCAGACACAGACCATCATACATCTCTGAAATCATTACTTCAGTAACAGACTTACCTGGCCAATCATCTCACCTGTGTGTTCTGCTCTCAATGGGTGACTACATTATTCCGTGCGCCATCAGTGGCGGATCCAAAAATTTTGAAAAGAGTGGAGACAATTTATTAGTCCCCATCCGCATTTATCGCAAATGCACACAACGATCTATATGCCTTTTACACAGAAAAAAATGCAGCTTTTTCAAAAAAATTCTGAGCCAATAGGGGGACGGCCACCCCCACTGCTCCCCCGTTGAATTCGCCAGTGCGTGCCATAACAGCTTCAGTCGCTGTTCATTTGCTGTAACCAGTTTTGCTGATTAGAACAGTCTCTCGCAAGAACTTTGACACATTCCTGTTGTCCCAACTTTTAAGCAACACTTCAAAACTGAACTGTTTCATTAGTCATAAGCTCACATTTAGACATTGTTTTTATAGTTTTGAATTTTTCCCGGTTTTGTAGTTTTGTTTTATTTTAATTATTTTATTAATCTCCTAATTCTTTTTTTATATCATTTTATTGTGAAGTGCCTATACAAATTTAGCTCGATTGGTTGAATGTTTGATAAGGAATAGCATTGCTGGTGGTTGACTATTAGGTCATTGGTCAAAACCGGCCCATTTTCTTGTATATGTATTGTAGGAGAGGCATTGCCAGCTCCACAGCCATACACTCTTTTCTCCACTGCTGACGATTATTCTGAACCAAATCTTCCAGAACGATTGGACCCAGAAATGATTGATCTGATCACATTGCAGAGATTACTGAATCTTGCGGCAGATGATATGCCTGAAAAAGTGAGAACAGTCGATTTTTTTTTATTTTTGAAATAACTTTGTGGTCGATGAGAACCTTTTTTGCACTATGTTGTGGCAGTAGTTGTAGTTATTCTTTACCTTCCTTTTCATACTAATTTTACATTGATAAGATTGTTCATCCATGCCTTGTAGGAGGCACAGTACAGTTTTTGGTTGATTTATTGACTGATAGTGGTAAGTTTTGCACATATCCTGTGGCTTGCATGCTAGCATATTCTGAAGTGCTCCTACACTTGCATAAATTTGATTGGTTGCTACAAAAGAGCATTTTTATATTCCAATCATATGTGTTGTCTGTGGTCTTTTTAGGTAAGACAAGTGGCACAAGATCCTGCAGTTGTCAGTCTGCTGAAAGAAAATCACTTAAATGCGCAAGGCCATGGTGAAACTTCACTGGAAGCTAGTCTGCTGCGCAATCTTTCCTTACAGTCGCAGGATCCGGGCAACCAGGAACTGGCCTTTCAGCCACTCAGTCCCACTGCTTTTACTCCACAGCCGAATGAACCACCCCAGTTGGCGTTTTCCGAGTATCCCATTACCACGTCGAGTTCGGATGTGGCATTGCATCATATTATGGCACGGATACCCAGCGCGACCACACGCATCCCACCTCCCTCACTGACCCTGCAACCTCCGACATCTCCGCCTTGTGTCCAGTCCTACGACGACGAATTCCAGCCTCTATCATCTCCGTCTGACATCCTGTCTCATTATGGTTTCAGCAGCTGCTTATCTTCGCCCGGTGTTGCATCTCAGTTCAGCCACTCAGCATCGAGTCTGTCACCGCAGCCACTGCCGACGTTACAACCTCCTGGATCTCCTCACGGACTCGACCAGATTCCACCATCCTACTACAAGCGGCACCTCAGCTGGCCTACGTCGCCGTCGCAGCAGATAATGTCCAAATTCAACTTTCTAACTCCGCCGATGCGATCTCCAGTTGCGCCACATCGATCACCGCTGTCCACGTCGTTTCCACTGTCGCCACGTCCCAACTCCCGGGGTCCTGTCGGCTCGTCAAATGCTGCTGCGATTGCCTCCCCGGTTGGAAGCGATACACATCGACGAGTCAGTGCCACTGGCACTCTGCTGCCGCCCCACTCGTCACCTCGACACATGTTAACAGTGCCGATGGGATCTTCTCCGTGTCGGTCACCCACGGTCTTCGGACCATCCTTACAACCTTACCAGCAGTCACGATCTCGATCGCCATCACCAATTAGTGAGTTCTTCTTGCTTTTTAAGCAGTACAGAATTCCAAAGTCTCTTCTGTTCGGTGGTGACGTTTTCCGGGATTACTGCCAATTATGCTGAGACTGCATTATAGACCTAATGTGCTTAATGTTTGAAATAGTTGCCAAGTGGCCATCTAGAATTGAACTTTCTATATTATAAGCTTCCTTGTTTACTGGCAGTGTCCTACGTGGTTTAGTTATATGTTCGACCTGTACTGTTTATGTTTGTCGGTATCACTTAAGTGATTGGATGTCATTGACTGCCTCCGAAATTGTCTAAACTGTGTTGGGAGTGGCGTTAAATTCTGCTCATTCCCACACTGTGTTGCCGATGTGCGCTGTTCTGCAGTGTTTGCCAGTCAACCGTCCGTTGGTCTCACTGCACCGTTGCCACGGTATCGCAGTACAGCTGCCGCAGCCGACGGCTTCTCGGGCCAAGCAGCATCACCAGTTCTGTCTCCACAGGCTGCACCACTCAACACATCGTCTCCATCACCGGTCAGTAGCAGTTTGTTGTGCAAAGCGCGGTGTGTTGGACGTATCAGAATGTCATTTCATTGTTCATGACATGGTTGATTTTATTTTTACTGTGTAACTATGTAACATTGTAATTTGTCTGTTTTTGTCATTTGTACTTTGTGTACGATATGTATATAAATAAATAAATAAATGTATTGTTGTTCCTGAATGAGTTACAAAGCTGATTACCTATCACTTTGATTGTGAATGTTCTTACATCCATTGCCTTTACTATTCGGTGTTGTCACTCTTGTGACATTTCTCACAGCTGAATATAATGAACACTTGTCGGCTGTTATGTCATCGAGCCAGTGTCTTACTCTTCTTTACTCACCATTTCACCAACATGTCACACACAAACCGGTACAGATCTGTTTTTGACTTCCTTCTATGCATGACAGCCTGTTGTTCATCTCGAGTCTCCAGTTTATTAAGATGTTCCACAAATTTTGCATGTTTTGTACAGAATGCGGCCGGCAGTCCAGTGCCACCAGTGGTGCGAGTTCCGTCACCACAGGAACTTAGCCAGCTTGCGCAGTCTATTCTTCAGAGTGCTCTTATCAAGAAGCAGCTGGAGGAACAGAAGGAGAGATTTGCTCGTCGACAACAGGAAAGGTGAGTCCATTATTTCTCCGTAATATCCATAGCCTACCATCAGTGCGCTCATTGTAACTTAATCCGTTGCTTGAGACAGAGGATAGAGGATGCTTGGGAAAGACTTAAAGGGAATATGTTTCAGAGGATATGACCTTTTGTGGGAGGATACCGGTACACAGGCACTGATTAAATGGAGAATGAAGCTCAAGGGAGCGAGATGAAGCTGGACAATTACCAACAGGCAGTATGTGTGTTTTTTCCCTCTTGGCTTCAGTTCCCGAAAGGTGCCACCTCGTTTCCTGACCAAGGGTCATATGATTATTACCAAATCAGGGTTACCTTGTGTTTACTGTGTTTATTATGTTTAGTTGTTTAGGTTTATCGAGTTGTATTGAGTTGTGTATTTTTCTGTGTCGTTTGGTTTTGTTTGTTATTACATTAGCCAAGTGATTGGCTGGGAAAACTCTCAAGATATCTTTTTGTGTAGAAGGGTTTCTCCTCCAATAACTATATTGAAGAGTTACTTATTGTAATGGTTTATTGTATATATTCCCAACACATAACATTGTCAACTTCTTCATTAATTTCACTTTTTAACTGCAACATACTTATCAAAGGCACAATATAGCCTATTTGTGCTGAAAGTGCTATTAAACCCCATCAATCAATCCTCTTGTCTTCAGCCACAGTTTTGCTGATGGTGTTTTGTTAACTCTTTCTACGATTATAACTAGAATATTTTATCTGCTGGTGGCTGATTTGGCATCTAGTGGTAACAGTGTTGGTCACAACAACAAAGTTAATCTATGTTGAGCCAGGTTAGTAATGGGTTTGGGGCCTTTGGAGGGTGTACCATCCCGGTATGTGTTCATCTAGGCCACTTTGCCTGGCCATCCCTCCATGGGTAGTCACAATAAGTACCCAGTTCTGTTCAACAGTTTTTCTGTTTTATCATGAGCACTATATGGTGTAGTTCTGTGAGTACTTTTTTCTTCGCCAAAACCTACTATTCAGTCATCCATGTTGCCTGTATGCAGAATGAGGTCGCCAAACCCAATGGAAGTGAATCGATCAGTGGCTACTCATATCGATGCAGCAAGATGTCAGACGAATACGACAACTGCAGGTACGTGTTGCTTGTCTTACATGTAATTATAAGTTTTCTTTCATAGAGCTGATGTTTGCTAAGAACATGCTGGACTGCTGGTTGTACAGTACTCCAGTTTTTTGCAAGTAGACATTTAGTGCAATACACATTGACAGTCCAAATGTCTTGTGAACATTTCAGCAATGCTGTCAAATATACTCTGTGTCTCAAAAAAACCGGACCCCTAAACATCTTGGCTTAACTTCATCACAACAAGCTGGTTATTTATGATCGTTTGCAGGAGGCATTGTAATTCCATGGCACAGTGAAAGCGATTGTCGTTGATAAGTTTTATATTGGTCGGGATCCAGCATTGCAGTGTGCAGTGCAATGGTGATACTTCCTGCAGATAATAATTAATAACTGGCTTGTTTTTAAAAAGTTAAGCAAACACATTTCAGGAGACAGTGTAGTTGACTTACACTGATCACATTATTGTAAGTTGCTGTTGTTGCTAAAAATCCTTTTATGTGCTTTCCACTTAGCCACGAAAATGCCAGAATTTGCATACTGCAATGCTTTGGTACAGAATGCTGTTGTCTTCTAAGTGGAGTGAGCTCTCTTAGAGGCTTTCCAGTAGTGTTGAAATTCTGTGAACACGTTAATTGATTTTTGTGTGTTTTTGTTGACATTGAGATTAGCACCGAGTTGCTTTTGTGAAACTATGTGGGACCCACATAGTTTCACAAAAGCAACTCATGGGTTGTGGCTTTCAGGCGACTAGTTGCTGAGACAAAGAGGACCCACGTACACGCTACTTCAACATTTATTGCAATGCTGTGTCCATTTACACCACTGGGCTAGCTGCAGATTTGTCGAACAGAGAAAATACGTCAGTTTTGGAGGTGAACTTGGAAGCTGCAGTTCGTTTACTTCTTTGTCAAAAACATTTTTGTACACTGCAACCTAGTTATAACGCTTGTCGTTAGAGCGCTCATTTGGTTATAACGCTAATAGGAAGTTGGATCCCATTAAACAGTGGTGTTTTTTCGGTCATTAACATCGTATTAAAACATACGAGTTATATGCCAGTGTACACTACGTTTCATTAATTGATGAGTTTTCTTGAGTTATAACACCGTTGCTTGCTGTTTTCCAACTGGTGTTAATAATGATCGTCCCACGTGGTCCTCCAGTCCATTACTATGCGTTTTATGCCATTCAGAAAGCACATTTCATTGTAACGCTCATTTCGTTAACGCTCATTTTCACTTGGCTCCCAAAATGAGCGTTATAATGAAGTTGCAGTGTATATTGCGTCGTAACTTCTCATCATTTGACGTTTATCGGTGATTGTGTAATTGGTGCTATGAAGGAAATGAAAAAGTGTTAGAAATGCGAGGTTACAGCAGATCTATGAACGTTTTGTGGTACTGGTTTACACAAGATACCCCAAAAAGGCCATAAACAAGTATTGTTTGTTTGTGTGTGTGACTGTGGTGTCAGTCACGTGTAATTGCTGTTTTTTCTTATAAGACTTTTAAGCACAGTTGAGATTATCTTCACAGTAACCAGGTTTCGACATTTTTTGGTATTTTTGATGTTATTGCATTGTTTATCTTTCTTTTTTGTCTTTGCTGACTGTTGGGTTACAATAATGTTTATGACGTATATGATGCACAAGAAAGTAGACATTCAATTTGTGACTTTTCTACCTTTTCTTCTACTTGGCAGCATTAACATACTATTTCAAAGGTATACCCTGTATATACGAAGTGAATGTCTACATTTTGCTTCAGTTTTGATGGGTCATCTCAAGTTTTCACAAAGGCGCCATAACCCCCGTCCAAAACCCAGATGAAGTGGATTGTTGCAACAGAAAGGGTACAAGTAGCAAATGAAATATCCCAGCCAAATTGTAATAACAGTGGGAATGAATTTTCATGGGAATGATATAATTCTTTATTTACCAATTACCTTGTACAGTTTTTGGTTGGCATTGTTTTCATATTTGCTATAATGCAACCAGTATTTTTTTATTTTTTAATGTGTTGAAAAGTTTGATATTGTTGAAATAATGATATTGACATTGTTCATGTTCTGTTTTACGTGCTTCTATTGTTTGTTTTGTGCCATGATCAGTGTTTGTGGTCAATATCGAACACGTTTTTGTCGTTTCTAATTGACATTTTATCAAGTGTTACTTCAGATGTTGTTCAGTGTCTGAGAAATATTTTTTCACCAATCATTTGACATTCTGTTGTGTACACTTCGCTGTCTAACAGCACCGGGTTTTGATCGTTGATAGTGTGTGCATTTTGCTGTTGTTTTGTCTACAACATTTGATGGTGTAGAATTCTTTTCTTTGTAGTTGTTGGGTGGTGCGATGTTGTCATATGTTGTATTGACGTCGACCAGAAAAATGTTAACTTTGTTATAAAACTTACTATTTGTCACATTGATTGACTAAAAATGAGCATATTTAGCTACTTTCACCTTTGCTAGTACTGTCATGTTGTTTTTAACTTAGTCCAGATATTTCATAAAGTGAGTACAATGCAAGTGTTTTGCCAGTGGCAGCACTAAAGACTTTGCAAAAATTTATTTAAAACTAACATTCTGAATAATGAGCTCATGCTCATTTATTGTGATCTCAGCTAACTTCTTGTACCAGCAAATGTGTGATAACTTTTAGACTTGCATTTGGTCTAAGCTTCAGATGTTGTAATTTTGTAGTTCTGATGATGCTGTCATTTCACTTCAGCTGTGAGCTGAGTCCCATATGTGCTGTAATATAAATATTTGTCCACAGTGGTTGCACATGCTGGTTGTGTGTTTTGGACGGCAAATTCGGTCAATTTTTCCATTTAAAGTAGTTTTCATTTGTTAACATCCGTTGGTCGCATGCTGTGCGCTGGACAAAAATATTCGCGAAAGTTTATGCATAGCCACAAAAAAGAACAGGTCACATCCAAGCCATCCGTCTCTACAAGTTGGTTAACAGTAATGGTTGTACTGTCTTCTTGTTGGTTTTTCCTGATGCAAGCTATTTCCGTTCAACTTTGTGTCATGATGCAAGTGTAGTTTCATTTCTTCTGCTAAACCTTCGAGTCAGAATGTTGCTAATGTACAAATTGTGAAATGTTTGATGTTGTCTTGATGTGGTTACTGTTGTCAGTTTATTGCTTTTAACAGGGTTTCAGCGGATTACAACATATTGGGTGCCGAATAGCTATAATACTGGATGTGTATGTAATTAAAATCAGTTTTATGCATAACTTTCTGTGAATTTTGTTCTACATTCACAATCATATAGCATCAGTTTGAAATAGCTATCAGTTAAATTTTAATATTGTAAATTGAAATTATACAAGCCACTGAATTTGACAGAGACCATTTATAGACAAAGTCCCAAATTTTTAACATGTGGGGCCTTGGACTGGCACAACAGTAGACAGCACCGGGATATAATCCAGAACTTACTGACCATGTTTTGCAATATAAGCCTAAACTGTATACAGTATATCAGACCCCATTCCTGTTCCAGAGCAAAAATTTTAGAGGGCTAAAGCCAGTCTGTCTATTCCACAAACTATTTTTGAATTATGCCTATCACTGTGCATTAGAAATGCTGCATTGGATGAAGATGCAGTTTTTACTGAAATTAATTTTTTTTGTTCCCAGCTATTAAACAAAGCAAACGTTGGCCATAACAGTAAAGAACATTTTTTAAACTCCAGTATGCCTAACATTGTAACTTGTAAACACATTTTTCAAGCTATGTGGCCAGTGTCAATGAGAAACCAGTTGATCTGCAGCCAAATAGGGTATCTGGGGTAGTGTTTTCATTCGCGGGCTCCCGTTTCCCGGCCGCCCGGGATTCCCGGCCGTTCTCATAAATTCCCGGATTCCCAGGAATTAAAACGCCGTCATTCCCGGGAAAAACGGGAACGAGTAAAAGACAATTGTTCATAAAATGAGACGCCAGACAATTACTATAGCGCGTTTAAACGGCAGTTGCTAGTCAGTTAACAGCATCATGCAACCATCGCAGCGTTACAGCTTGCAGGACAGTCGGTTGTCACCCTTGCCTTTCCGGTCACGAATCGCGACTAACGACTTAACTCGCTATTAGAAATCTGATATGAATGGCTCATGCTTGCAGCTGAAGCACTGCACTGCTGGCCACAGTTACAACTTAAAACGGACAGTGCACACCAGAGTGCAGACTGCAGGGTGATTAAGGCGGAAATGGCCGTCTTCACCAGAGGTGAACAAGCATTATTGGTACGCCTATCTTCTGTTGTCCATACTACCGACGTGCGTGGAAGCCGAACGAGCGTTTTCCGCGGAGGAGCCCCCAGCCGAAATCGAATTTTGTGCATTTTAGCTTCAAAATAATTTTATGCTGTCTAGTGGCAGCAGTTTCACTGATTTTCACGAGAATCAGCTGGCCAAAGTTCAACTTTTTAAAGTTGATTTTCATGAAAATCATAAGTTCGTGCAGTTTAAGCAGTATTAAGGCAAGCGCGACCACGTGTTCTTTTGTTCTA
>Ga0056115_1000463_pt1 | contig 18443 bp, 15 predicted proteins | sample WorMetOlspDAHAB1_FD_77007 | JGI IMG/M metagenome (GOLD analysis project Ga0056115, IMG submission 77007) | Marine gutless worms symbiont microbial communities from Max Planck institute for Marine Microbiology, Germany - Olavius sp. DAHAB.1 ...
GGGTTGGGGTGAGGGGGTTCGGATGTGTACGAGTGCCGTGCGCCGCCGAAGCGGCGAGCCTCACTCCGCCGCCTGGGCCTCGCGCTGCACCGGCTGGGGCCGCTCCACCGCGCGCTTGACGGTCAGCGCGTCGTAGTAGGGCGCAAACGGCGGCCGGTCCACATAGCGGCCGGCGCCCCGGGTCACCTTCAGGTCGCCGTCGTCATAAACCAGCCTGCCCTGGCTGATGGTCTTGGTGTTGATCCCCAAAACCTCCATCCCTTCGAAGATGTTGTAGTCGACCTGCTGGTGATGGGTCTTGGCCGAGATCGTGCGCGACCGGCTGGGGTCCCAGACCGTCAGGTCGGCGTCGGCACCGGCCACGACCGCGCCCTTGCGCGGATAGATGTTGAAGATCTTCGCCGCGTTGGTCGAGGTGACCGCGACGAACTCTTCCTTGGTCAGGCGCCCGGTATTGACCCCGTGGTGCCACAGCACGTGCATCCGGTCCTCAACCCCGCCGGTCCCGTTGGGGATCAGGCGGAAATCCTCGCGGCCCGCCGCCTTCTGCGGCGCGCAGAAGCAGCAATGGTCGGTCGCCGTGGTCTGCAGGTTGCCCGACTGCAGCCCCCGCCACAGTGCGGCCTGGTGTTCGGCCGACCGGAAGGGCGGGCTCATCACATGGGCCGCGGCCACATTGAAGTCCGGGTTGCGGTAGACGCTGTCGTCGATCAACAGATGCCCGGCCAAAGCCTCGCCGAACACCCGCTGGCCTTCGTTGCGGGCCCGGGTGATCGCCTCCAGGGCGTCGATGCACGACGTGTGCACCACGTAGAGCGGCACGTTCAGGACCTCCGCGATGCGGATCGCCCGGTTGGCGGCCTCGCCCTCCACCTCCGGCGGGCGCGACAGGGGATGGCCCTCCGGCCCGGTGATGCCCTGTTCGAAGATCTCTTTCTGCAGGTGATAGACCAGCTCGCCGTTTTCGGCGTGCACGGTGCAGATCGCCCCCAGTTCGCGGGCCCGGGTGAAGCTGTTCACCAGGGTCTCGTCCTCGCACATGATGGCGTTCTTGTAGGCCATGAAATGCTTGAAGGAATTGACCCCGTGGTCAGCCACCAGGGTGCCCATGGCCGCGTGCACGGTCTCGTCCCACCAGGTGATTGCTACGTGGAAGCTGTAGTCGCTGACCGCCTTTTCCGCCCAGCCGCGCCATTTGTGATAGGCGCCGAGGATGTCTTCCTGGGGGTCGGGGATCACGAAGTCGATGATCATGGTGGTGCCGCCGGCAAGGCCGGCCGCGGTGCCGCTTTCGAAGTCTTCGGAGGCGACCGTCCCCATGAAGGGAAGCTGCATATGGGTGTGGGGGTCGATCCCGCCCGGCATCACCAGGCAGCCGCCTGCATCCACGACCTCAGCGCCCGCCGGCGCATCGATGTTTTCGCCCACGGCGGCGATCTTGTCGTCCTCGACCAGGACATCGGCGCGCACGCTGCGATCCGCATTGACGACCGTGCCGCCACGAATGAGTAAGGCCATCCCCGTTCTCCCTTGGCTCGGGGGCGGAACCCGCCCCGTCAATGGCATGATTGCGGCCAGTTTAGACCCAAATCCCAGGGCCGCGCCAGCCTGCCGCCGGGCGCCTACTGCTCGGTCATGGACCGGGCGAGGCTGTCCCGGATCGGCGCGACCAGATACTGCACCATGGTGCGTTCGCCGGTGACGATCATCACCTCGGCGGACATGCCCACCTGGACCTCGTAGTCGTCGGCTTCGGACGGCTGGTCCCGGTCAAGGCGCACGGTCGCCAGATAATAGGGCTCGCCCGTGCGCTCGTCGTCCAGCCTGTCGGCGCTGACCGTGGCGACCGTCCCTTCGAAGACCGGGGCCGCGCGCTGGCTGAAGGCGGGAAAGCGGATCTCGGCGGGCAGACCCACCTCGACGGAATCGATATCGTTGGGATTAACCTTGGCCTCGACCATCAGTTCGGGCGTGCCCGGCACGATGTCCATGATCGGGTCGCCCGGGCCGATCACGCCGCCGGAGGTGAAGACCTGCAGGTTGACCACCGTGCCGTCGACAGGCGCCTTGACGATCGAACGGCGCAGCACGTCGCGCGCCGCGGCCAGCCGTTCGCGCAGGTCCGCGATCTCGGTCTGTGTCTCGCGCAGTTCCTCCACCACCTCCCGGACCCGCGCGGTTGTGAGTTCCTCGATGCGCAGCTCGGTCTCGCCGATCGACTGGCCCGCCCGGGCGACGGCGGCCAGGCTCTTGCCGCGCGCGCCGAGGATGTCGGCATGTTCGCGTTGCAGCTTCAACAGCCGGGGCTTGCGGGCCAGCCCGTCGGCGACCAGTTTCTCGACCGCCTCGGTTTCCTCGGCGATCAGCGCCAGCTGCCGGTCCTGGGCCCGGATCTCCGTCTTCAGCCCGACGATCTCCTCTTCCAGCTGGGCGATGCGTTTCTTCAGGACCGCGCTTTGGTTTTCCAGCGACCGGCGCCGCACCTCGAAGATCCGCTGCTGCCCGGTCACGGCCTGTCGCGCGCCGTCCTCGTCGGATCCGGTGAGCGCGTCGGGAAAGGCGATCGTCAGCGCGTCGTCCCGTTCCGCGACCAGACGCGTCGCCAGGGCGGTCGCCGCGGTCATCTGGGCGCGCAGCACCTCCAGCCGCGCCCGGGCCTGGGTTTCGTCCAGCCAGATCAGGTGCTGGCCCTGGACCACCTCGGTGCCTTCCTCCACCAGGATTGTGCCGACGATCCCACCTTCCAGATGCTGGATCGTCTTGCGTTTGCCTTCCACCAGCACCACGCCCGGTGCGATCGCCGCGCTGTCCAGCGGCGCCAGCGCCGCCCAGGCGCCGAATCCGCCCAGGAAGGCGGCTGCGACCAGCAGTCCGAACAGCACCGTGTTGCGGATGCCCATGCCGCGCGCCGGTGCGGCGGCAAGCTTCGTCTCGCCGCTCATGGCGAGGTTGCCTCGGTCTGCGCGACCGCGCGCAGGGCCGCCGGTTTTTTGGAATCCGCCGCGGCGCGGCCCAGCTTGGCCAGGACCTCGTCCCGCGGGCCGAAGGCGCCGACCGCGCCGTTCTGAAGGATCAGAACCTTGTCCATCTGGGCCAGCATGCCTGGCCGATGCGCGATCATCACGACCGTACAGCCCATCGACCGCAGCCGGCCCACGGTCTGTTGCAGGGCCTGCTCGCCGTCGGAATCCAGGTTGGAGTTGGGCTCGTCCAACACCACCAGGCGCGGGTCGCCGAACACCGCGCGGGCCAGCGCGATCCGCTGTTTCTGTCCGCCCGACAGGCGCGCCCCGCCGGGGCCGATCCGCGTGTCGTAGCCGTCGGGCAGGCGCACGATCACCTCGTGCACGCCGGCAAGCTGGGCCGCGGCGACGACCGCCTCGTCGTCGGCCTCGGCCATGCGCGCGATGTTGTCGCGCACCGTGCCGGCGAACAGCTCGATATCCTGGGGCAGATAGCCCACGTGCCGGCCGCGGTCGGCGGCGTCCCAGGCGGCCACGTCCATCCCATCCAGCCGCGATGCGCCCATGGTGGGCGCCAGGCTGCCCACAACGATCCGGGCCAGCGTCGTCTTGCCCGCCGCCGACGGCCCGATCAGGCCCAGCGCTTCGCCGGGCTTCAGCGCAAACGTGACTCCTTTCAGCACCGGGTCGTCCATTCCCTTGGGCCGGAAGGTGACGTCCCGAACCTCTAACCGGCCATCCGGGCGCGGCAACGCGGTCTCGCTGACGGCAAGGTGCGGCCCGGTCGCTGCGGCCTTGATCCTGCCATAGGCGAGGCGCGCCGCGACCATGCCCTTCCAGGCGCCGATCGACTGTTCCACGGGCGCCAGCGCGCGCCCCATGATGATCGAGGCGGCGATCATGGCCCCGCCGGTGATGATCTGCTGCGTGGCAAGCCAGGCCCCGGTGCCCAGCATCGCCACCTGCAGTGTCAGGCGCAAAAACTTGGCCAGCGCGGCCAGCGCGCCTGCCAGGTCGCTGGCGGCCGTCTGCTTGTCCAGGGTGCCGTCCGCCGCGCCGCACCAGCGCGCGGCCAGCGCCGGCATCATGCCCATGGCCGCGATCACGTCGGCGTTGCGCACCGCGGCGTCCGCCTCGTTCAGGGCTCGGTTTGCCTGGCTGGTGGCCTCTTTCAAGGGCGCGCGCGTCAAAAACTCGCCCAGCACCGCCAGCGTGAACAGCGCGACCGCGCCTGATGTGGCGATCCAGCCCAGCAGAGGGTCGACCAGGAAGATGACCGCCAGGAAGACCGGCGTCCACGGCGCGTCGAAGAACGGGAAGATCGTCGGCGCGCCCAGGAACTGGCGAAGCTGGGAGACGTCGCGCAGCCCCTGGGCCGAAGCGGGCCCGCCCATCAGTGCTGTCGCCACGGCGCTGTCCAGCACGTCGACGGCAAGCTGCCGGTCCAGCCAGGTGGAAACCCGCGTCATCACCCGCCCGCGCACGCCTTCCAAAAGGGTCATCACGATCAGCGCGACGATGACGATGCCGCTCAGAGCGAACAACGTGTCCAGGTTCCCGGTGGCCAGCACCCGGTCGAACAGCTGCATCATGTAGATCGGCACCGCCAGCATCAGCAGGTTGACCGCAAAGCTGAAGGCGGCCACGGCGATGAAGGCGCGCCGGGCCGCGGAAACGACTTCCGCCATGTGCGTGTCCGGTTTCCGCTCAGCCATTGCCGTTTCGCCGGTCTCTTCTTCGCGCGTATGCCATCGTGTCCAACTCTTCCAGACCTTAGGTTACTTCCAAATCGTAGCAGTACCAGGGCAAACCATACCAATCCGGCGCGTCATGCCCGCTCTCGGCTGCCGGGTCGTTGGGATCCGTCCCGGGCCGAAAACGCTTGCCTGACTGTCACCGCAATTGCACTCTTGGGACCTGTCCGGGGCCCGCCGGGCCCGACAAAGAAGAACAGGGAGAATGGGTTATGACCACCGTCCGGGGCGGCTTGATTCAGTTCGCGCTCAACACCGACACGTCGGAAGATCCCGAAACCATCAAGCGCAACATGATCGAAGGGCACCTGCCCCTGATCGAGGAGGCCGGCCAGAACGGCGTCCAGGTGCTGTGCCTTCAGGAGGTGTTCAACCAGCCCTATTTCTGTCCCAGCCAGGACGTCAAATGGTACGCCGCGACCGAGGCGGTGCCCGACGGCCCCACCACCAAGCTGATGCAGGAACTGGCGAGGAAGCACTCCATGGTGATCGTGGTGCCGATCTACGAGGAGGAGCAGACCGGCATCTATTACAACACCGCGGCCGTGATCGATGCCGACGGGAACTATCTGGGCAAGTACCGCAAGACGCACATTCCCCAGGTCGCCGGCTTCTACGAGAAGTTCTTCTTCAAGCCCGGCAATTCCGGCTGGCCCATGTTCCAGACCGCCTATTGCAAGCTTGGCGTCTATATCTGCTACGACCGGCACTTCCCCGAAGGCTGGCGCGCTCTGGCTTTGGCCGGCGCGGAATACATCGTCAATCCCTCGGCCACCGTTGCCGGGCTCAGCCAGTATCTGTGGAAGCTGGAACAGCCGGCGTCCGCGGTGGCGAACGGCGTCTATATCGGCGCCTGCAACCGGGTCGGCACCGAAGGCCCGTGGGAAATCGGCCGCTTCTACGGCTCGTCCTACATCGTCGACCCGCGCGGCGAGTTCCTGTGCGAGGCCAGCGAAGACCAGAACGAGCTGGTCTATGCCGACATGGACATGGAGAAGGTCCGCGAGGTCCGCAACCTCTGGCAGTTCTTCCGCGACCGCCGGCCGGAGACCTACGGCATCATCTCCAGCGGCGACGTGGCCTGACCGCCCGATGAGGGCCGCAGCCAGGGTCGCCGCGGCGGCGCTGGTCGCGACGTTCATTCTCGTCGCTGCGCAGGGCGCCGCGGCGGACGACCACGCACCGCCCGTTTCTCGTGAGACCGTCCAGCGCGCGATCGACGGCGCCGCCTGGTATCTGATGCGCGCCACCCGCCTGGACGGCTCCTTCGAATACCGGGTCAATCCGAATCCCGCCGTCACCGTGAAGCCCCGCTACAACATGCTGCGGCACGCGGGCTCCATCTATGCGATGACCATGTACCTGGCCGAACAGGAGAACGCTGCGGTCGAGGACGCGGCTCTGCAGGCGGCCCGCTATCTCATGAACCGGACCGTGGAACACGTGGCCGAGGAGGAGGCGGAGGACCTTCTTGCGGTCTGGTCGAGCCCCGAGCTCACGAATTCCAAGAAGCCGGTGCAGGCCAAGCTTGGCGGCGCCGGGCTCGGGCTCGTCGCGCTGGCGGGCCTTGAGGACGTCCGGCCCGGCTTCACGCGGATGGAAGACCTGCGCGCGCTGGGCCGGTTCATCCTGTTCATGCAGAAACCCGATGGCAGCTTCTATTCGAAGTACATTCCCTCGACCGGCGGCGGGGACGACAGCTGGACATCTCTCTATTACCCGGGCGAGGCGGCCCTGGGGCTGCTGATGCTCTTTGAACTGGACCCGGACAGGGTCTGGCTCGATGCGGCCGGCGGTGCCTTGGAATTTCTGGCCCTGTCGCGAGCGGGCCAAAACGATGTTCCGGCCGACCACTGGGCCCTGCTGGCGACCGCGAAGCTCCTGGCGCTCGCAGGGGATCGCATCGACGCTGAACGGCGGGCGCGGTTGATCGCCCATGCGGTTCAGATCTGCACCGCCATCCTGGAACAGCAGATCGTCGGCCCGGGATATGGCCCCGTGGAAGGCAGCTTCAATCCCCAGGGCAGGGTGACACCGACCGCGACCCGCCTGGAAGGCCTGTTGGCGGCGCGGACCTTTCTGCCCGACGGCTCCGATCTGGCGCGCGATGTCGACGCCGCCGTGGCGCGCGGCATCGCCTTTCTCCTGCGCGCGCAGATCGTCGAGGGGCACCTGGCCGGCGGCTTCCCCCGCGCGATCGCCCCGCTGCCAGACGCCGCACCCAAGGCCGACAGCTTCAACCGGCGCGCCACCGAGGTGCGGATCGACTACGTGCAGCATGCGCTCAGCGCGCTGATCCAATACAGGGCCGCCGTCCGGTTTCGATGAGGCGCAGCGCCTGTGGGCGGCGTGCGACCGTTCCGACCGCCTTGCTTTTGCACGGGGCGGGGTGTTGCAAAGTTGTCGCGTTCTCCTGTTACTTCCCGCGTCGCGTGTCGCGTTCCTTGACCGCGAAGGCCTGGCCCGACAGTGTCAAAATAACAGTGTGCCAAGACGGCGTTACCGTCGTTTGAATGGCACGGGGGGAAAAAGCCATGGCGCGTTCCGGTCTGTCCCGCGAGTGCATTGCGTTGGCACGTGTCGTCGCTGTCGCGTCATTGCTGGTCGCTCCCATGGGCGCGTCGGCCACGGACTGGATGAACGACGTCCAGGACTTCCGGCTTCCGGCATCCAGCGCCGGATCCTGGACCGTGGTTGCGCAATCGGACGGCGACGGTGGGGGCGGGGAAGAAGCGGCCGATGGCGCCGCGGCGGCCGGCGGAGACAGCCAGGGCGACAGCGTCCGGGAGCTTTCGAAGAAAACGGCCGACCCGACCGGCGAGCTGGCTCTGATCTTCACGCAGTTCGGCGTCACCACGAACGACGGCGATCACAACAGCGGCTCCGACAAGGTCGCCGGGAACATCGTGTTCCAGCCGATCATCCCGATTCCGCTCTACGGTCGGGGCCGCGACGAGTGGCGCATCGTTTCGCGCCCGACCATCGCGCTGGAAATCGCAAAACCCATCCCCCAGCAGGAAAAGAACGAGTTCAACCGCAAGACGCACCTGACCGACCTGAACATCCCGCTGCCGGTTGCGCCTCCGAAAAACATCACCGGGAAGTGGCTCCTGGCGTTCGGGCCCAGCTTCGCCCTGCCCACGGCCACCGACAGCGATTTCGGCAGGAAACAGTTTGCCGCCGGCGCCACGGCCATCGTGGGATACCTGGACGACAACTGGATGGCAGGGGTCTATCCGCAGACGTACTTTGGCATTACGGACGCGAACCGGGACGAAAAGGAGAAGCGGGCCAGATACGGCAATATGTTCTACTGGTTCTGGTACAACGTGACGGATTCCCTGCAGGTCGGTTTCAATCCGACGATCCAGTACGACAACAAGGCGGGGCACGGAAACAAATGGAACGTTCCGGTCGGTTTGGCCCTGGCAAAGATGGTGACAATCGGCGACGCGCGGTTTCGCATCGAAACCGGGGCGGAGTACTCGGTCATCAGCGAGGATGACTTCGGCACCCGCGGATTGTTCAAGTTCAACATCATTCCAATCATTCCCCGGCCGATCCAGAATCCGTTGTTCGGCGGCGGATAGGCCGAAACGGACGGGCGCGGTGCCGGAACAAAAAGCCCCTCTCCCTGGAGGGAGAGGGGTTGGGGTGAGGGTGTTACAGGACCCGGAACACCGGAACCCCCTCATCCGCCCCTTCGGGGCACCTTCTCCCCGCCGGGGAGAAGGGGAGATCTAATAGAGCGCGTCCTTGTACCGTTCCAGCATTTCTTCACGGGTCTCCGGCGGGTCGTCGTGGCCGATATGGTCCTTCAGCATCTGGCCGATGGTGGGCAGGCTGGCGCGGTCGATCCAGGCGTGGGGGTCCCACAGGCGCGACCGCATCAGCGCCTTGGCGCAGTGCAGGTAGGCTTGGCGCACGGTCACCCGGATGACGGCCTTCGGCGGCCGGCCGTTGACGGCGAAGCCGGCGCACAGGTCAGCATCGTCGAAGATTTCCGCACGCCCGTTGATCCGCAACGTTTCGTCCATGCCGGGGATCAGAAAAAGTGTCGCCACTTCCGGGTTGGAGAGGATGTTGGTCAGCGTGTCCAGCCGGTTGTTGCCCGGGGAATCGGGGATCTCCACGGTCCGGTCGTCGGCGACGCGGACGAAGCCGGGTTCGCCGCCGCGCGGGCTGACGTCCGCGGGGCCGTCGGCGCTGCTGGTGGCCAGCATCAGGAACGGGGAATTGGCGATCAGGGTGCGGCAGTGCTTGTCAAGATGGTGGAGTTCTTTCTGCAGCACGCGTTCCGCCGGCGCCTTGTAAAGAGCGCGCAACTGCTCAAGCGTTTCAATTTTGGCCACGGAAGGCACTCCTCGCGCGGTTGGATCGGGTTCCGCGCCCTGCCTACGTAATGCCGCGCGCGGTGTCTACCCGGCCGCGCGTTTTGCCGCCGTGCCGCTGCCGTCGCCGACGATGTTGGTTTCCACCACGGCGCCTTCGACTTCTTCCACCGACGAATCCGGGGCCGGCACCCGGCGCACGTTCTGGCGGCGGAGCTGTGTGATTTCCGCCAGCACCGACAAGGCGATTTCCGCGGGCGTGATGGCGCCGATATTGAGCCCCGCGGGCGAGCGCAGCCGGTCGATGCGGGCGTCGTCGGCGGCGTCGGTCCGCAGCACGTCCTTCAGCTTCGCGCCCTTGCGCCGGCTGCCGATGAAGGCGACATAGTCGACGGGCGTGGCCAGCGCGGCCTTGAGCGCCGCGCGGTCGCGCTTGCCCTGGGTCGCCACCACGATGAAGGCATCCGCCGGGACCGCGTCGGGCGCGAACTCGACGTCCACGATCCGCCGGTCGGCCTCATCGAAGCTCGCCTGGTCGTCGGGCAGGGCGGCGACGGTGAGGGCATAACCCATGCGGCCCGCCAGGTCGGCCAGCGCGCGGGCGACCGGCGACCCGCCCACCACAACCATGGTCGGCCGGGGCAGCATGGGCTCGATGAAAAGATCGACGGTGCCGCCGCTGGGGCAACTCGATTTGAACTGCTCCACGCCCTCTACGACGTTGCCGTCCGTCATCTTCTCGACCGGCCGCACCCGGATCATGCGGGACTTGCCGTCTTCCAGGGCCTGGCGCGCGGCCCGCTTGACGGCGCCCTGGGTGCAGCCGCCGCCGATCCAGCCGGTGAGCGATCCGTCCATTCGCACCACCGCCTTGGCGCCCGCCTTGGCCGAGGTCGCGTCCTCGGTGCGCACGATGGTGGCCAGCGCGAAGGGCTCGTTCTCCCGGACCATGCGGGCCATCGCGTCCATCAGTTCCTGGGTGTCGACGGTCATGCGTCTCACTCCTTGCCTCAAAGCCTGACCAGATAGGGTTCCAGCGCCATCAGGCTTTCCAGATTGTGGGCCGGCGCGAACAGGTCCACGTGGGGCAGGGCGGCCTGCATGCCGCCCGCGACCGGTGCATAGTCGTTCCAGCCCAGCATCGGGTTCAGCCAGACCAGGCGTTTGGTGCGTTTGCGCAGGCGCGCCATCTCGCGGCCCAGCAGTTCCGGCGTGCCGGTGTCGTAGCCGTCGCTGACGATCATCACCACGGTGCGCGAATTGACGACGCTTGCGGCATGGTCGCGGTTGAAAGCGGCCAGGCAGTCGCCGATCTTGGTTCCGCCCGACCAGCCCTGCACCATCAGCGACAGCCGTTCCACCGCCTTGGCCGCGTTGCGTTCGCGCAGGGCCGGGCTGATATGGACCAGCCGGGTATGGAACGCGAAGCCGTCGGCCTCGCGGAAATTGTCCAGGATTCCGTGGATGAAGCGCACGAAGAAGGCCGAGTACTGGCTCATCGACCCGCTGGCATCCAGGATCACCACCAGGCGCAGTGGCTTGGGAAAGCGACGGCGGAACGCCAGGCGCATCGGCGTGCCGCCATAGGCGATGGATTTGTGGATGATGCGGCGCAGGTCCAACCGGCGCCCGCGGCGGCGGATGCGTTCGCGCCGGGTCAGGCGATAGCGCATGCGCGCGGCCAGCCGGTCGGCCAGATCGTGCGCCTTTTCAAGCTCGTCCGGGTCGTTGATGTGGCGCAGGTCCGTGGTCGCCAGGTTCTCCGCGCTGGACGCGCCCTCGCGCCGGCCGGTGCCGTCGGCCGGGTTGCCGACCTGGTCGGCATCCTTGCGTTCCACCCGGTCGGGCGGGCCGCTCCGCCCGGCCGGCGCGCCGGCGCCGGGCAGCTTGCGGGCGCCCGATTTGCCTGTTTCGCCGGCGACCCTGAGCACGCGCTTCATGCCGCGGCTCAGCCAGTAGGCGTCGAAGAGCTCGTCGAACCGCCGCCAGTCGATCACGCTGGCCGTCAAGAGGGCGCGCAGGGCCCAGCGCAGTTCATGCGTCCGCGACAGGTCGACCGCGCGGGCGATGCGTTCTGCGTCCTCCACTTCCGGCAACCCCACCGGAAAGCCGTTGTCGCGCAGCAGCCGCACAAAACCGGCGAGCCGCCGCCTGGTTCCGGGGACGGAACCGGGCAGGGGCAGCGCGTTGGCGGCGGTCGGCATGGGTGTCAGACCGCCTTGGCCGCCAGCCGCTCCACAACCTCGCGGGAGATGACGGCCCGGTCCTCGTGGGTCTTCAACAGGCACAGCAGGCTGGCATGGATCGCCTCGGGATCGGTGCGCAGGTCGCGCACGTCCAGCCCGATCAGGGCCGCCGCCCAGTCCAGTGTCTCGGCGATGCCGGGTTTCTTCTTCAGGTCCTCGCGCCGGATCGCCTGGACGAAACGCACGATCTGTCCGGCCACGGCCTGGTCCAGGTCCGGCAGGCGCGCGCCCAGGATGCGCAGCTCCTTGTCCTCGGTCGGATAGTCCACATAGTGATAGAGACAGCGCCGCCTCAGCGCGTCGCTCAGTTCGCGGGTGCCGTTCGACGTCAGCACCACATAGGGAATCGATTTCGCGACGACCGTGCCCATCTCCGGGATCGAGATCTGGAAGTCCGACAGCACCTCCAGCAGGAAGGCTTCGAACTCCTCGTCGGCGCGGTCGATTTCATCCACTAGTAGAACAGGCGGGGCGTCCATGCTGATCGCCTGCAACAGCGGCCGGCGCAGCAGGAACTCGTCCTGGAAGATGTGGTTTTCCTTTTCCTGCGCTGACATCTCCTCGCCCTCCCACAGCTTGATGGCGAGAAGCTGGCGCTGGTAGTTCCATTCATAGACCGCCGCGTTGGCGTCCAGGCCTTCGTAGCACTGCAGGCGGATCAGGGGCCGGTCCAGCACCGCCGCCAGGCTTTTGGCGACCTCGGTCTTGCCCACGCCGGCATCGCCCTCCAGCAGCAGGGGCCGCTTCAGCTCCTGCATCAGCCACAAGGCCATGGCCAGCTCGGGATCGGCCACATAGCCGACCGTGCGGAACCGTTCGAGGAAGTCTTCGCGTTTCATGCCGCGATCATAATAGCAGAGTGACACCCCGCCACGCCGCACGGCTCGCTCGATGCCGTGCGGTCGTGGCGGGGCAAAGAGCCGGTCAGCCGCCCAGGCCCAGCGTCTGGCACTGTTTCCAGATGCGCGGGGAGGTGTGCGGCATTTGCATGTGGTTCACGTCCAGATGCGAGAACGCGTCGATCACCGCATTGGAGAAGGCGGACACGCCGCCCACGTTCGGCGATTCGCCCACGCCCTTCGCACCGATCGGATGATGCGGCGACGGGGTGACCGTGTAGTCGGTCTGCCATTCCGGCGTTTCAACCGCCGTTGGCAGGAAATAGTCCATCAGGCTGGCGCCCATGACGTTTCCGTTCTCGTCGTATGAGATCTCCTGACCCATGGCGATGCCGAAGGCCTCGGTCAGGCCGCCATGCACCTGGCCTTCGATCACCATCGGGTTGATCCGGGTGCCGCAATCGTCCAGCGCATAGAAGCTGCGGATCTTGGCCTCGCCGGTGAAGCGGTCGATGTCGACGACGCAGATATAGGCCCCGAACGGATAGGTCATGTTGGGCGGATCGTAGTAGTCGACCGCCTCCAGACCCGGCTCCATGCCCTCGGGCAGGTTGTTGTAGGCCGCCCAGGCGATTTCCTTCATGGTCGCCACCTTTTCCGGCAGGCCCTTCACCTTGAACTGGTCGATGTCCCATTCCAGGTCCTGTTCGGAGACCTCGAGCAGATGGGCGGCGATCGCCTGGGCCTTGGCCCTGATCTTACGCCCGGCCCGCGCCGCGGCCGCGCCTGCCACCGGCGTCGAACGCGACCCGTAGGTGCCCAGCCCGTAAGGCGCCGTGTCGGTATTGCCTTCCTCGATCATGATGTCTTCGGACGGAATGCCGATTTCGGTCGCCAGGATCTGGGCGTAGGTCGTCTCGTGCGCCTGGCCCTGGGACTTGGTGCCCAGCCGCGCGATGGCGCTGCCGGTGGGATGCACCCGGATCTCGCAGCTGTCGAACATCGCCACGCCCAGGATGTCGCAATTGCGCGACGGACCGGCGCCGACGATCTCGGTGAAGAAGGCGATACCGATTCCCATCAGTTCCTCGTTCGCGCGCTTCTCCGCCTGTTCCCGGCGAAGGCCTTCGTAATCGACCGCCTCCAGGGCCTTCTTCATGGCCGTGGGATAGTCGCCGCTATCGTATTCCCAGCCCAGCGCGGACTGGTACGGGAACTGCTCCGGCTGGATGAAGTTCTTGGTCCTGAGATCGGCCGGATCCATCTCCAGCTTCTTGGCCAGCACGTCCATGATGCGTTCGATGCAGTAGGACGCCTCGGTCACCCGGAACGAGCAGCGATAGGCCACCCCGCCCGGCGCCTTGTTGGTATAGACGCCGTCCACCGCGACGTGGGCGGTGGGGATGTCATAGCTCCCGGTGACGATGTGGAAGAACCCGGCCGGGTACTTGGTCGGGTCCGCGCAGGCGTCGAAGGCGCCGTGGTCGGCCAGCACATGGACGCGCAAGCCCGTGATCTTGCCGTCCAGGGTCGCCGCCAGTTCGGCGGTCATGTGATAGTCCCGGGCAAAAGCCGTGGTGGAGAGGTTCTCCATCCGGTCCTCGACCCACTTGACCGGCAGCCCCAGGACGATCGAGGCGACGATCGAGCAGACATAGCCGGGATAGACGCCCACCTTGTTGCCGAAACCGCCGCCGATGTCCGGCGCGATGACGTGGATCTTAGCTTCCGGGATCCCCGACAACAGCGAGGCCACGGTGCGCACCACGTGCGGCGCCTGGAAGGTGCCGTACAGGGTGAGCTCGCCCTTGATCTTGTCCATGTAAGCCAGCGACGCGCAGGTCTCCAGAGGGCAGGGATGCACGCGCTGATAGGTGATCAGTTCCTTCACCGTCACTTCTGCGCCGTCGAAGACGGAATCGGTACTTTCCTTGTCGCCGGCTTCCCAGGTGAAGATGTGATTGTGGTGCCGGCGTGCGCCGTGTGCGCCCTCGGTCTTGTCCTTGATGTCCTCGCGCAGGACGACGGCGTCGGCGTCCATCGCCTTGAACGGGTCGACCAGCGGCGGCAATTCCTCGTAATCCACCTCGACCAGCTCCACCGCGTCGGCGGCGATATAGCGGTCCTCGGCGATGACGAAGGCGACCTCCTGGTTCTGGTAGAGAACCTTCTCGTCCGCCAGAACCGCCGCCACGTCGCCCGCAAGGGTCGGCATGTAATGCAGGTTCAGCGGCTTCAGGTCTTCCGCCGTCAGCACCGCGACGACGCCGGGCAGGGCCAGCGCCGCACTGGCGTCGATCGACTTGATCCGGGCGTGGGCGTAGGGGCTGCGGACGAAGTCGCCCATCACCATGCCGGGCAGCTTGATGTCGTCCACATAGTTGCCCTTGCCCTGGATGAAACGCAGGTCTTCTTTGCGCTTGCGGGCCGTTCCGATACCGCCCAGGGTGGCTTCGCGCTGTTCCTGGGTCATGACTGGCGCTTCTGACATTACTCCGCGGCCTCCACTGCCGTGTTGATCTTGTTGGCGGCATAGCGGACCGCCTTGACGATGTTCTGATAGCCGGTGCAGCGGCACAGGTTGCCGGACAGGCCCCACCTGATCTCTTCATCGGTCGGGTTGGGGTTTTCCTGCAGCAGCCGGTGCGCCCGGGTGATCATGCCCGGCGTGCAGAAGCCGCATTGCAGGCCATGTTCCTGCATGAAGCCTTCCTGGATCGCCGACAACGTGCCGTCGGCTTCGGCCATGCCTTCCACGGTGGTCATCTCCGCGCCGTCGGCCTGGACCGCGAACATGGTGCAGGACTTCACCGACCTGCCGTTGATGTCGACCGTGCAGGCGCCGCAATGAGAGGTTTCGCAGCCGATATGCGGCCCGGTCAGATTTAGGTCTTCGCGCAGGAAGTGGATCAACAGTGTGCGCGGCTCGACAAGGGCTTCCAGCTCTTTGCCGTTGACCGTCAATTTGATGTGGGTCTTTGCCATGGGTTCGCTCTCCGAAATCGCGGCGGTCAGGACGCGCGCGTGACGGCCGCGCGGATAGCCCGGGCCGTCATGATCTTGGTGACGTGGGTGCGGTACTCCGCCGGGCCGCGCATGTCCGAAACCGGGTCGGTGATGTCAGCCGCCAGGTGGGCCGCCTGGTCGATATCGGCGAAATCGGCCCTGGTTCCCAGCAGCGCCTGACCGGCGGCCTCGGCCCACAGCGGCGTGTCCGACACATTTGTGAGCGCGATCGACGCCGACGTGCAGGCGCCGTTTGCCATTGTCAGAACGACCGCTGCTGCGGAGGTGGCGTAGTCGCCGACCTTGCGTTTCAGCTTTTCGTAGGCAAAGCCGTGTCCGGCCGCGGGCACAGGAATGCGGATCGCGGTCAGGACCTCGGTTTCGTCCAGGGCCGTAAAATAGGCCGCCTCGTAATAACCGCGCGCCGGGATCGAGCGCGTGCCATCCGGGCCCTGCACCACATAGCTGGCGTCCAGGCACTGCATCAGCGCCGGCATGTCGTTGCCCGGGTCGCCGTTCGCGACGTTGCCGCCCAGGGTGCCGCAGTACCTGACCTGGGGGTCGGCGATCAGCCTGGCGGTTTCGTGGATGATCGGCAGCCGCTCCCCCACCAGGGCGGAGCCCAGCACATCGTGCTGCGTCGTCATGGCGCCGATTTCGATGATGTCGCCCTGGTCCCGGATGCCCTGCAGATCCGCGATGTCCTGCAGATCGATCAGGTGCGACGGCTGGGCCAGCCGCGTTTTCATCATCGGAATGAGACTGTGTCCACCGGCCAGGACGCGGCTTTCGTCGCCGTGCTGGGCCAACAGCGAGACGGCCTCGTCGACGGACGTAGGCCGATGGTACTCGAAGGATCCTGGTATCACGCGCTCCTCCCACTGGTTATCAGGCGGGCGCGCGGTTACCGCACCCGTCTTGCGCTCTTTCAGGCGGTCTTCGATAAAGACCTTACTTTCAACGTGAGCATAGGTCGGGCAGGGCGTCAGACGCGTGTCGTTTGCGCCAAATGCGGCATTTCGTGCACGAAATGCGCCATGGCTGAACGAACGGGGCGCCTAAAGACCCAATGCGGACCGCAATATCGGCAGCTTGGCCCGGCTGACGGGCACGTCCAACGACTCCGGGCCTGCCAGTTTAACCAGCCCGTGATCCTTGACCCGTTGCAGGGCCGTGACCCGTTCGATGTTGATGATGTGGCTGCGATGGACGCGCAGAAACTTTGCCGGATCGAGGACCCTTTCCAGTTCCGATACCTTTTTGTTGCACAGAAAAGAGTCGGTCTCGGTGTAGGCGGTGGTGTAGTGGGCGTCGGCCTTGATCCGAACCACATCGTCCACATCAAGGAAGATCGTCTGCTGGTGCTGCTCGACCGGGAGCTTCTGAAGATAGTCGACCGGCACGGCGGGGACGTCCTGGTCGGTCGCGGCCTCGGGGCGCCGGAACTGGGCGGGGGTCGTTGCGTTTTCGCGGCTGTCCGGAGCGTGGCGCCCGACCGACGGCATCAAGGTCAGCAGCGTGAAAGCGAAGATCAGGAAGGTGGCGATGGCGACGATGATCGCGAGGATTCCGGCGCTGATGACGGGTGTGATCGGCGTTTGGAAACTGTCCGCAAGCGTAAACGAAGCTGCGCCCATGCCGGTGTAATGCATGCCTGATATTGCCGCCCCCAGCACCACCGCGCCCACGGCCGTTTGGATCGGACCGCGCCGCTTGAAAGCCAGCCAAAGCGCCAGCGCGGAAGACGCAATGCCGATCAGGACGGACAGGCCGACCAGCGGCATGTCATAGGAAATGACGCAATTCGCCCTGACCGCCGCCATCCCGATATAGTGCATGCCGGCGATGCCGCTTCCCATGAACAGGGCCGCCGCTCCGAGGCGTTGGGGCGTCAGGCGGCCGACGCCGACGAAGAAAAGCCCTATACCGGTCACTAGGATCGCGACCAGTGCGGAGACCAGGGTCCACAGAACATCGTAGCTGATCGGTACGGGCAGCCGCAGGGCCAGCATGCCGACGAAATGCATCGACCAAATGCCGCCGCCGATTGTAATCGCCGCAACCGAAAGCACAGCCTTGTACTGAACGCCCGCAAACTGGGAAAGAGTGCTGGCCGCCCTTAACCCAAGAAAGGCGCCCAGGCAGGCAAGCAACGCCGAGAGTGCGACAAGTCCGGGATCGTAAGTTTGCGCCATCTCCCTGTCCGTGGAGCGAAGTCTCCATCTTCTCTGGCTTCGAGTATGGGAGGGGCCGGGTCCTTAAGCAAGGGGCGAGCCGCCTCCTGCCCACGGTGTGTTTTCGTTTGCGAGGCTGGTCCGGCCGCAGGCAAACTGGCGGGATAAGCGGCCGAAATCGGGGGGACAGCGTGGAACAGATCTGGTTCGACAGGGCGGACGTCGAAGATATGGCTGTCCGCAGCCGCGGCACCATGATCGAGCATCTCGGGATCGAGCTTCTGGAGGTGGGCGACGACAACATCAAGGGCCGGATGCCGGTCGATCATCGCACCCGCCAGCCGGCCGGCGTGCTGCATGGCGGCGCGTCGGTGGCCTTTGCCGAAACGCTGGCCTCCTGGGCTGCGTCCCATTGCGTCGATCCGGTGCAGAAACACATCGTCGGCCTGGAAATTAACGCGAACCACGTTCGGTCGGTCCGCGAAGGATGGGTCTACGGCACCGCGCGGCCGCTGCATCTGGGCCGGACGACCCATGTTTGGGAAATCCGGATCGAGGACGCGGACGGCCGGCTGGTCTGCGCCTCGCGCATTACGATCGCGGTGCTGAACATGCGCAACAGATACGGCTAGGGCGGCGGCGCCGTCATACTTCGCGCTGTGGCGTGAACGAGACCCTGCCGGACAGTTCCTGTCCGGGCTCAAGCACGCGGATCCCGTGGTCCGGCTTTCCGGCGGCCAGCATTGTTAATCCATCGGTGCAGTTGCTGACCGGTTCGACGCAGAAGAAGTCTTCGCCGGTCGGCGTGTAGACCACAAGGAATCCGAACACCGGGTCTGCCCGCATGATCAATGCGGCGTGCCATTCCGGCCAGTCAATTCTGGCTTCGCCGGCAAAGCCGGTGAAGATGTTGTCCATAAAAACCGAGTCGGCCACCACACCGTCAGGTATGCGTCGGTCGTCGGGCAGGGAAACCAGGTCAACCGGCATGAAGTCCGGTCCGCCGGTCCACATCCTATCGACGCCCGCGGCGATGCGGGCCGTGGGCGTGCGAACGAAATAGGGGTGCGGCCCAAGACCCGCAGGCATTGCGCGATCGCCCACGTTGCGCACCGCCATCTCCAGTTCGA
>Ga0056115_1000464_pt1 | contig 18410 bp, 19 predicted proteins | sample WorMetOlspDAHAB1_FD_77007 | JGI IMG/M metagenome (GOLD analysis project Ga0056115, IMG submission 77007) | Marine gutless worms symbiont microbial communities from Max Planck institute for Marine Microbiology, Germany - Olavius sp. DAHAB.1 ...
TAGAAAAGGTAACACCAAGCAACTTGACTGACACAACTTGTTCGATTCCCGTTATGGCAGAAGGCATTGAGGATCGGGCTGAAGGTCTGTGGAAAACTATTTCCTTGGTTTTATCAACATTGATAATCATTGCATTATCAGCAGCCCATTGAACAATGTTAGCAAACTCGACACAAATATCAGTATCGGTTTTTTCATTCTAGTAGGTTATTGTCATCCGCATATTTAAACAGAATATTAATTTTTGAAATAGTCTTTAGATCACTTTCCATTACAATATATAATGTAGGTCCTAGCCCCGAACCCTGAACTATGCCCATATTTATAGGATGGAAGGCCGACAATTCAGTTGCATATTAACCTACTGAGTTCTACCAGTAAGGAAGCAAGAAATCCACTGAAGTATAGGCTACAGGGTGGGATGTATATAACCTACACAATCTGGCAGTGGGAGTTAGTTTGCCTGTAGGGTCTGAAAAGTGTTACAGCTTTGGCCGTGTCTGATATGTTGACAGATATTGGTGGCTAATGACTTAATGTGCTAGTTACTGATATTATCTCGGATATTTGTGTATTGCAGGAGTGGAACCTTAGCTGAAGACGGGCGTAATGCAAACCGGCGACTAATCAGAAAGACCACAACGACTGTCAAGTCATTGCCTCCTCTTGACAAAACTTAACCTGATAGAACCAACAGCTACAAAGCACGTCTATGTTTGTGCCAGTTTTTTACGTTCAAAATGCTGTGCCAAAATCGACTACGTGGAACGTCTTATCTGCTCCTTCTTCATGCTTAAGTTTGATGTCAGTAGTTCTACTGTTCAGTAAGCTTCGGTTGTTCTAAGCTTATAACAGTTAGCGTATTCCCCGTTTCATCTTTAGACTCCGTTATTGATCGGTTTTAATGACATTTTGTACGACTGATAAAACTGCAACAGCCTGTCAACTTTACTTGTCTTTCATTGTCCCAAGTACTCTGCTAGACAGCTGCATGTTGCTCAGTTTGAATGTGCTCTTTTGATATTTACATGTGTACATTAATTAAGCTATCTGGGCATGCTGTACCTTGCGTATTCTGTTACATTATTATTAGTAGTAATACTATTAGCGATAGTATTTATCTATTATAATAGCAGTAGTAGTAGTAGCATGCTTTATTGGTTTGCTGCTGTAATTTCATGGTGAACAAAGCTTCTCAATTACACAGTGATATGTATTGTAATAATGCTTGGTTGTGCTACCTTTATCTGCACACGACATAGACGTTTTTTGTGATTTTAGTAGTAGTGTTGTGTAAGCAAATATATACTTGTTGTTTTTGATAACAATCTTACTATTATCAGATTTTTCTGGTGTATTTGTAAACTATACACTGTATAGAAAGCCTTATTGTAACGTTTTCAGCAGAGTGATAAAATGAGATATTTGCGATCTGATGTGCAGGGCATTGATCACATGATGTTGCTGGCTATATTCTGTTGTTTGAAAATGACATTTTTATAATGGTACATATTGTACTTACGAGACATATGATCACCCTTTCACCTGCAGCTCTCGATGTAACCTCCTCGGGGTTTCATATAGCATTGTGTTCTATACAGTTTATATTTTTTACAGAATATTTTGGTCGAGATTTTTGCCAATTACCAGGGGCTTGGACTCGAGGGATATTCCACTGTGAATGGGGGGTGCTCACAAAGGGGATATAAATAAATCTCCGAACCTCACCCAGATCCTGTCTTAGCAGTACGCAGCTTGCATTCATTGGCGGTACGTTTTTACTGTTGGTTTGGCTTAGTGAAAAAGTATGTTGCATATGTGGGATGATGGACACTGTCAAACATTCATCCATTAACGTTATTATTCTCATAATATCTTAACTGATACACTAATTGTGTAAACTCGTGATTCTAACTAACTGTCTAGCAATAAGTTTATTTACTGCAAATCATCAACTAAAGCACAATGTTTCTGGAATGCTCTGGTGCCTTGTAAGTTGCAACTTATATACTGTCATATTACTAAAGTCCATCAGCAAACTACTGTAAAACTTTGGTACAGCACTATGGGTAGTGTAAGTTAGAAAACGCACTGTTACATAAAACTCGTGGATATTTCATAACAATATACATATGCGTTATGTACAAAATAAAAACACGAAAATGTCGCTGTACAAAACAACGTCTCGCATGTGAGCTACTCCAGCACGCAGATTAATCAGTTTTCACGATTTTCGGTAAAGTTGTACTGTACACACAACATGCATGCTGTCTGTCTAACAAGGCCATGGTTAATATCCAGGCCATAACTGACACTAACAAAGCACAGCATGGTAGCAAATTAATTAACAAAAATTCCATAACAATGACAAATTAGCTCAAGATTATACACTTCCAGAATACACAGGCAATTTAAAGTGCCAAGATACATAATGATACTTCATAACATTCAAAGCAGTACGGAATACCAATTGATAAAACATGACAAAATTACTTGCTTATGATTATGCACAAAAAAAGAATACAAAGACAATTAGGACAAAGTCAATATTACATTAGTGGGTATATGAAAAACCCATTCCAAGTAAAACGGATGCATATAAGTCCATAGAATTTCAGGCCAAATTCCACTGCCATGACTTCACGAAAAAGTCAAGCCCGTCTTTGATGCGTCGAGCTAGTGGAATGTGAACATTGACAACATGACGAGACTTGTGTTCACAAAGTTGAAGTAATGGAAATTGGGCTTTAGTAATTGCAAACGGCACAGTCAAACTGAAAGCTGAAGATCAGCAATATTGTTTTCAGTGACACGTATTTGCTACAGCGGATTTGCCTTGCAGTTTGCTGCTCATGTGGTAGTGTAGTTTAATACAGTTGCTGCTGTGCTCACCTGCTCACACAGGCGTCTATACTTGGTTCAGGTAATTCAATTAAATATCGGTACCAGGCTTAATCTGATGAAAAAAGCCAAACCAGAAAATAAGCCAAAAAGAACAGGAAAAGTATGCACATACACATTGGGAAAGAACTGTGAAGGCAATATATTACAACATTCATACAAATGTACTCTATTCTGATTTACAATATTATGTACACGACTGTCAGTGTGGCACTTGCATTATGTACATATGAACTGGTGTCAAAAAACGCCAGAGTAATGAAACTTCAAACGTGAATCCAACAAACAAGAACCGTGATAAAAATGGCTTCATTATGAAATGTGTTGAACAGCAGCTCGATTCAACAAATGGTGCCAGACACATGGCATTAAAACCGACAAAACCCAATGCAACATACCACACCAACAGTGCTATAAATTATTCACCGGTATACCAAGTGCATACCACCGATTCAGCACGTGTACTCTGAAGTACACAGTAAATGAAATCACTACACAAATGCAAATGAATACACTTGCACAATACACAAAAATGGAAACTCATCATCATCATCATCACATCACTGAGGATCCACAATGACACAGTAGAGCACAAGCGACTCGGTCGCCAATGTACAAAGAATCTTGGCCAGCAATCGGTCAATACACATTTCGTGTCCCGCATGCAGGTCAATTCCGATGTCGACGCCAAAAACCCACAGAAACACATATTTCATAAACACAGAAAAGTTTGTAAAAAAAAAACATGCTGTGCCATAAAATTACTCAAGTCTAGTCAGCAACTTGTCCTAAAGTTTCCCCGAAATTCCGAACTAAGTTTCTCTTCATTTAATTCTATGTTTCAATTATCCTAAATTTCTCCCAATTTCTTCACAAGATTCTATGCAAATAAACCAGGCCTCGGGTCCAAACAGGCACCACCTAGAAAGCTAGTTATGAAATAAAAACGAGAAATCTTAGTGGCAGCAATCCAGCATCAACGCTAATCTGGCACGTCTAGCTGGCTAGATCTAGCTAAGATCTACATCTTGTCTTGGTCCATCTGGTGGCTGGTGACAGCGGTCTTGTGGCTTTATCCTATCAACATGTCCAGCTAACGTTGCAATGCTTTTGTGGGCTGAAACGTCAACCAATGTGTCCACACAGCAGCAGTCATCTTTTCCACATATACTCCACCACAGTGGCCAGTGCCACGACCTCGCGAGATGCAAGTATCCTTAACAGGTGGTAACTCTGTGACAACGTTGGTATAGATGTATGTACAGTGAGTGCGTTCATATGTAAGTGTGTTAACAGTATGGAACACGTGTCTCCCTCCGACTTTCCTTCCGAAGCACATCAGGTCTTTTTCCCGATTGTCTTTCCTGTCCTTGAACTATTCACGGAACCTATCGCCAAACACACACAGATGTAAAATACGATTGCAACAACTCGCAACACCAACACGACCAACTGTGGAGCCTCATACAGACGCAGAAAAGTCTCCTGACAGCCGGCGTGTGCAATGTCTCTTGGTACATGCAGAAGCCTATCTCATAATAGAAGGAATAAGGAACAGTGAGTAGCATTGCCCAGTAAAAATAATGAGATCTATCTTCCATAGCCACCTAACCACTTGTCTTTGTGGTCGGTTGGTTTTGATTTAACAGCACTTTCAGCACAATGAGGTTACATCATGCCTTTGAAGACTAGCAAAAGGTTGCATACATGAGATTTTCAAATATCAGCTTGCAGTTTGCACTAGAAATTTAAAATACACAGCTCAAGACATTATCGCAAACTTTTAGAGAAGAGTAGTGGTTACTTTGTACGAAAACATGTGCGCATGCAATTATTAAATTATGCAGTTATTAAGAATTTTCCAACAATAACAAAAAAGCACAATTACTTCTCTTTGTACGAGCGCCTCTGTTTCCACGTTGCTTTGTTTCGTTCGCTTCAAAGTCTACAAACACACCAAATACATATCAGAATTAGTTTAAATATTGCTACAAATATTTTCCACTTTTAAAAACAATGAACATACACGACTGAAAATAACAACACAACATGTACATGTTACCTGATAACAGATCATTTGACACAACTGTTTAGGCAATTTTGAAGGAATATGTTTTCATATCCAATCATTTTTTATCAATAATAACAAATACAATCCGTTTAGCAAAAATACACAATTGCATGAGTCGAGAAAACAAAACTTATACATTCATGTTACACCCCAAAAATTTCCACATTTTTCAGCCTCTTTCAACACCCGGCAATGATGACAGCAAATTACAGAACTACTAACAACTGGTTGGCGGCGTAGAGCTCAGTGGTTAGGACATAGGTCTCTGGCTGGCGAACTTTCACTGTCCTGCGCCAGATATATCAATCAATCAATCAATCAAAACACATTTCTATAGTTTTATATAGTTGACAGGTGACCACTTTGTGGGTAAACTGTCCACTATGCATCAGCCAACCAAGCCAACTCAGCCTTCCATCCCTCTTTGCTCAGTAAATTAGTAATTCATGTAGAGGTGGAGACTATTAAACAGCAGAATAGGCTACATGCGGCTGCATGGCAGGACAGGTCAGTGTGTGGGCTTGGTTTGCTGCGGCCTAGGCTGAAAGCCGGCCTTGTCTGTGACGACGGTGCCACCAAAGGCAAATGCAGTGCTATATAAGTGAATCTTACCTTTAACTTTACCTACTAAGCCCCTGCTAGAAAACAGTGCACAAACAGCATCTAATAACCTTATCAGCATAGTGAAGCAAAAAAATTATCAAAAATCGCTGCTACAGGAAATACAAACCGTCATCAAAGAGGGCACTGCTCACAAACGCTGGAATCGGAGCAACAGAAGGACTGACAACAGAAGCCGGTTGGCTCAACGGCTGCTGCACTGATGTTTCTCCATACCAACCCATGTTGCCTGCTGTTGGAGCATACTGGCTACTGGGCATCAGCAGATTCTCGGCGTTATAACCACTGGCCTCACTCGGTTGCGAGAAGCTAAACAGCTGGTTGCTGGCCACGGGGACGTTACGGCCGTCGGAGCATATGTCGACTGGAAGCGACTGGAACTGGCAAGCGGCACTGAACTGAGTTTGAAAAGAGAACGAAGGCTCGGCCAGCTGCTGGTCGTAAAACGACGGGTTACCATTGGCACTGGACAGCGATATGTCGCCACCAGCCTGAGACCATTGCCCACTGCTGCTGGCTGTGTGATTCAGCGACAACGGGGAGCCACCCGTGTACGACAACGAATCAGTGTAGCTCGACAGTGAAAATGGCTCAACTGTTGCCGACGCAGAGTTACCTTCAGGACGTAGGTCCAGATTAACAAACTACACACAAACAACATAATGTAAAAGGGAAAGTAAGTAAATAAGCAAGAGGATTTCTTAAGTGCAATTAAAGGGACAGGGATTCACACTGCAGTTTGGTCCCACTGTCCAAATAAGAACGTTTTCAGCAACTGTCTCAAATGGCTGTACCTGCTGTCCAGCGACAGACTGATCCAGAGTCGTGTTCCTGCTAAGCTTAAGGCTCTGTTGCCAAAGTTGGTACGCATCCAACTGACGTCAGTAACTAGGTAGCAGTTGTCAGCCATGTAGACACCAGGATCTTGAGCACTGGGCCTACTGAAGGCCTCAATCATGGTGGTCAAGAAATTGGTCATCTCCCCCATCCCCGACAGCCAACAATGACATTAGGATGACACACAGGGCACTCAGAGCCAGTAATTAGATATACTGCAAAGTCTGTTGGCTTTATACCCTCCATGGGACAGTAAAACAAATAATTAGCAGCTTGGCATATGAGCTGGCGACAACACTCAGATGACCAAACTGTACTCTCATATATGGCTTTGCACCATAGATAATAAATAATAATAATAATAATAATAAAACCCAGGATGATATTTATAGTGCTACCATGAGCCATATGCAAGAGTTCACTCTGATCCTCCGAGTGAAAGTCAGTCAGCACCAGGTGGCCAACAACTTTAGCACTATAAATATCATTGGGGTTTATTATTATTACCATGACCACTGCAAGTCAACAACAATTACGTCGTGACAGTAAAGCTCAAATGTGGTAGATTCAGTTTGCACGACAAAAGCACGCCAGCATATTCACAGTCTGCTGTCTGGCACACGCACCTGCTGCAAACCAGCGTCTTCACCGCCGTTTATGATGCCTTGAATGTCGTCCAATATCTCTGATAACTCCGGCGGAGCTGCCGCAGACAGTGGAACATACGTCGACTGTAGCTGCTGTATACCTGCTCCATTGCTAGCATTCAGTGCCTCAGCTTCAGTACAATCCATAAACGTCTCTGGATCAGACAGCTCATCAACAACTCCACCAAAACCTATCAATTCAAGTCATTCGTGTCAGTTCAGTGTTTCTGGAACTCAATTTTAATTGAAAATGTTTACACTGTACTATTCTCCACTCAATTTTATTTCTACATTTTAACTGTTTTTAAAGGCTTGACATGTATATACGCAGTGCTCAACTGCTCATGTAACAGGCAAATTTTTCGTGATGATAATGACGCCGACACCACAACTGCTCTGCCTGTGTTGAATAACTTGAAAACAACTCTGTTTTAAAACAACTCTGTTTTAAAACAACTCTGTTTTAAGAAGTTTCCTTGAAACAGTCACCAATGAACACCGACTTGCAGACACTGTTCAGTGAAAAGTTCCACAAGCTGGACTAGACACGAATCAATCATGCCTTATGGCTTTTTTGAGGATGCCTGAATGGAATTACAGCTTTTTAACAATGATATTGATACATAAATATTTGAGTCTAAGTTTATTATTAACAACGCTCGAGTCACGAGTTTAATCGACGACAAAAGTCCGACATTTATATGAAAACACATCACAGATGTAACAACTGTAAAGCATAGAGACACAAACAGCAAAGAACACCGATGTTGATTACAAACGAACACTAACACCAAACAGGTTGCCAATCCAATCAAGTACATACTTTATCTTAGCTCATTGTCCTTCTTGTACATTTTCGCTGGTACAATACTTGCTGCAAAGCACTGACGGACTACAAACTTGCAAACAATCGATAAGGGCAAATACGGAAAAAGGTTCGGTAAAGGTTCCATATCGTCCATTAGATTGTAGGCATGGTGCTCGTCTCCCTCTCTTAGGACTCTGCAACATTAGGTGGTATTAACCACACAGTTTGTGATGCATGGCAAGTGCTACACCAGACCAACGGTTAACTACCTAGCTTCAGAGCATCACCGCCATTTCGCCTGTACCAAATTACGTTGCTTGATGACAGAGGCACATAAGTAAGTTAGAGGATTATTAGAGCGCAGTTAAAGGGGGATTCACACTGCACGTTGGTCCAACTGACCAACTAAAAATGTCCTCAGCGACTGTGTGCCTGAATGGATTGCTGACAGCCATAACTGGCAGCTCAGTGTAAGAGAAACAAACTCAGGAACTGCTGATTGATTGATTGGGGTTTAATGGCACTTTTAGCATAAATAGGCTTCATCATGCCTTTGAAAAGTATATTGCAGTTAAAAATGTGAAATTAATGAGAAAGTTGACAATGTTATGTGTTGGGAATACACACAATAAACCATTACAATAAATAACTCTTCAATCTCCAATCAACCCTTTGACACGCAAGATATCACGATTTAATGTCTTTCCAGCTGATTGCAAGTCTAGCCCCATAACCACTACTCTATTGAGCCACACAAACATTTGGGAATAATAAAACAAAATGTCAAAATGGCATGTAAATAACCTGGCATCGATACTGAAGCCCGAGTATCGGCACTGCTCTTCACATTTTGCTGACTCTTCAGAGCCATGGAAAACGCTGCCACCACCTTACCAATAGCACCGTCGTCAATTTTGTCCACATCAAAAGTCGGCTCCGACGTTTCTGGACTACTACAAGCACACAATTATACACATACACACACACATACACTCTCGATGTGTACTGTCATACAATTACAAACGAAACTGGTACTGCACATTAATAGCAGTTAATACACGATTAACGTATTATAAATAGTGACCTATTAACATCGTGATTACAAATGTAATTGTATTTAAAAATCCGTAACGAACTTGCCATTGTTTGCTGCACATTTCAAACATGTGTACACAAAAAGTATGGACAGGTCAGTGAGTGAGTAGGGTTTAACCACCCACCCGACACATAATAGGTCATTTCAGGGACGACTTTCACAGGCGACATACTACATATCCCAACCAATAGAGCCAGAGCACTGAGCAACAATGGTCTGTCAAGATATAATGGATCAATCTCATGGAAGGTGGCTCCGAAAAGGCAAAAAGAAAGTAATAATAAAAAAAACATATTGTGCCATAAACGCAATAAGTTACAGAAGCACTTGGAAGAAAGCCAAACTAAGACAGATTGAAAAAAAACACAGTTACACAACAACCGACCTGTTACAACTGCTCGTGCTTTTGTGCGGCATTATAATGCAGCAATACACATTACAATGCACAATATGCAGAAACAATTCTGCTACTCTACCCCTGCCTCCAGACGAACATCACATCTCGGATGTGGCTGTAAGGAGGTTAGACGCAGTAAGGAGGCCACTGGTTGCTGTTTTTATCTGTGTAAAAGTTTAGCTTACGCAAAAGTAACAGATAACAGCAGACAATACTGATACACAACAAATCTTAACAACAAAAATTCAAAACAAAGGGTACCATAGTTCCCTCACCAGTTAAGACATTCAGCCTAGTTCCGCCTGGTTTGGCATAGCATTAACTGCATTGGTCGCATCAACGAAGTTCAGCTACGCCAAGCCCGGTTAGTAATGCGACTGGTGACCACCTTTGGTGTGTCTTACCATCCAAGTATTCATCCAGGCCACTCAGTCTGGACATCACTCTGTGGTTAGATGAAATGAGTAATGGTGATGGTTTCAGCCACAGCTGGCAAAGAAATGGCGAGTCCTGCATAGTCAATGACAAAGACTACGGACGTACGGGCTTAAGTCAGATGGCGCTAGTTAATTTAAGCTGGCCATTTGGCAATAATCAGTTCTAAGCTCAGCTAATTGGGTCCAATCCTCGCAGGATCAAAGATTGTAAAGGGGATGAGCTCCCTCACAATGAACTTTACAATCCATGTAAAAATCTTCTTCTCTCTTTGTTTACATTTCCGAGACCACACAAGGCAACGAAACCTACCTGTGACCTTTGATTCAAGTCCAATGCCAAATGCCCACAAACCATTGCACTATCACAACGCACGTTTAACAACACACAACGAATGCACTTATTTACCGTTTGTCGATAAGAAAGCTCATCTGATGCTGGAGCTGGCCACAGGTCTTGAGATTAACACCGAACTGAGTGAAGTCCTCACACTGCATATTGGCCGGCTCACCACCATTGCCGCCAATGAGTTGCTCTCCGTACTGAGGCGCTGTGTTGACGGCGGTCCAGCCATGTCCATCAGCATTTGGGATCACTGGCTGACCGCCACTGAGAATTGACGCAAGGGCCTGAAGGCCCGGCAGATTGGACAGCTGAAAGCTGTGCAGCATGTTGACCGACTATAAAGCACATCATACAAAATGCCGCAGTTTCACCATTAACGTTAGTCGGCACTTGCCATGTCGACAATGTATTGAACCGATTTCATATTTACGCACATACGCAAATGTATGTACACACGTGATGTAACCATAGATATCTTACATCGGATGCAAAATATAAACAAGTAGTGCGACACCCACTATGGTAAAGACGACATTTTATTATTTAAACATGGCAGCATTAAAACTTCACAACCATCACAATTTTGCAAAATTAACTTCTGCTACTAGTTAAGAATTAAACATAAAGAACTTATAATAACTTACAAAATCCCAAAATCAAGCAAAACTTCAAAGCACAAAAACAAATTACTCATACAGCAGTCTCATTATCATTAGTTCTTAGACGTACATAATTTTTCCTTTATACATGCAACGTACATACTACAGCATATCTAGAATTTCTGATAGACAGTTGACACGAGCACTCATTATCAAATGACAGAATAACACGCTGCAAGGCGGTAGTCTTCACTTACTCTCAAGACCACTACTTCCCATATCTCACCGTTTTTTCTGCAAATGGACCGCAAATTTTCCCAGTCCCCGCGAAGTCCAGTAACTGCACACTGCTATTAATAAAAGATGAAAGAAAGTGCTCACCAGGCATTCTCTGTTGAATTTTTCTACAGACACACACGCAACACACTAATTACATCGATCACTACTCGAGTGTAAAAAACTGCACTACACCGCTGTTGCAATTATTTGTTAACATTTCGACAGAATGTTCCAACACTCAAGTGTTTCACTGCTGTGCACTAATAGGCTGGATAAAGTGACAGCATATACTTTACGAGACTACAAACTGTATTTACTGCTGATATTCAGTTCATTAATTACATGCAATGTTTAGACACTACTGCAATTTGCAATCAAATGAGTAACAAATTAAAACTGGAAACAGGCAGAGAGAGTGCACTGCATGGGAACTCATCCAATATGAATAGCTGCAGTTGATAGTATTCTCAAACAACACCAGATTTTCACATATAAATCTGCATTTAGTAGACAGGTATAGAAAGTGTTTTAATTAGGCAAGGATAAAACTCTTATTAAATCAGCATTATGACGGGAATTGTTGCATCAAATAGCTAGCTGGCGACATGATCTTACTGCCATGCATATTATTACCCAATGCCTACGTCCACAAAGAGATAGCCACACTTAGATGATCTGGTTAAATGGTTATATACTAAAAACAATCGCGTGTTAGAAGAGCAACCAGCTTTGGTTACGTGTGCTATTTACTAGTTACTTCTGCGTTAAATTGTCACCAGTGATGAGGAAATGGTAAAATTACCAGTTCACCATAAGTAAGAATATTTCTAAATGGCGCATAATAAAGTATGTGCCTTGGTGGGGCTGTCCAAATAAAAATGATCCCACACATCAGCTACCTTCGTTCGCATAAGCAAAATGCGGCTAACACTTGCACAAGAAATCACGACAACTCACTTCTGAGTTCGTCGCAGCCACTGGACAGGAGGGCGATGTCAACGTGGCCGAGAATGAGTAGAACGTCCAGCAACGCCTCGTACTGATGAGCCGCGTCAATGAACATCAGACACATCCGAGTGTTCGTTTCTGACGTGGAAACCAGAGCCGCGTAGAGCTCACCAATCACCTCTGTCAACAACATTTTTCCATGTAAGAAAACAGTAATGTCCTTCCTATAGACAGACAACCTGAGAGATCCGGATCTTGGCATGGACGACTTCAGGCGTCTGCTGAAGACACATTTATTTACACTGTACTGAAGCCTTTAGCGCCTTAGAGATGATTCAAGATGATACACTCTACGAATTGACGTACTTACTTAGTTACTTACTTATAGAGAATTAAAAAGGTTGGTTGGTCAGGGCACTTTCAGCAAATCAGGCAATATCGTACCCTTAAAATGGCAGTTTTGTTAAAAGGCTCGTGTCTGTCAGAAAGTTAAAAGACATTATACTCTGAAGTATAATAATGCGAGAAAGTTAGGAGAAAAACAGGCATTCAAGAGCATGGGACAAAAGGCACAATTCAATACAGTGCTGGTAATACTTTCATGAGGCAGCCCTCAATAAGTTATTGTTCCACACTCTTTAACCAGCTAATAATAATAATAATAATAACGATACCAACAACAACAAACAACAGTAATTACTAATAAAATAGCAGAACAACAGATTTTCACCTGTCTGAACAGCACTGAGCAGACGCGACACATCGTCGTTATCACCCGACATCGTTTTCACCTGTTGCTGTTTGCTGCCCAGACGCTGATAGATGTCCGATACGGGCGACGGGAGCCTCACCCCCTCGTGGCTGCCATTCACCACCTGCACGTGCTGCGGCTGCTGGATCGCCGCCGTCAGCATGTTCTGCTGCACGTCACGTGGAAGTTGCTCCGTGCGTGACGGAACAAGAACTGCGAGCTCCTCCGACAGCTGCGCGATGTTCTGCGTCGCGGTGAGGTACGACGGCCACTGTGGCTGATACACGACCTGGCCGTCGGTCGGCTGCACTGACATGGCATGGGACGCTGCTGTCGGGTACACTTCTGACGACATCGCATTCACAGAATACGTGGTGGCGTGTTCGGCTTCAGTGGCTGGTCTTCCTCTGTGAGCCTATAACCCAAATTCCACTTGGCTCGTCACGTCACGTCACGTCTTGACACGACTCGACATGTTCGACGTGTTGGGACAGTTGAGTTCGTCGCGTCGAGGCGTGATGTTCGACAAGCTCGACACAGCCAAAATGCATGGGCTCTATACGTCGAACGTGTTGAGTCGTGTCGAGACGTGACATGATGAGCCAAGTGGAATTTAAGCTAATGCAGTGCACATCAGTTCAGTGTGAGATTTATACTGCACGATTTCTTACGACCTACAAGGTTACCACTCTCCAGACAGAAAAAAATCCCAGACTTTTCTCGACGAAACTGCGGGCGATACGTCGAACAAATGCATATTTATTAATCCAAATTATCTGTGAACATCACGTATGAAAGATGAATTACAGTACAGATAAAGCACAGGAAAGTTATATGATGATCTGAGAATGCACACCACAGTTCATTCATAGTTCACACGACAGTTTTGGTTACCAATATTTTGTTGAGCTGCCACAATCAAATTTCGCTGACGACATAAATTCCGTGACCTTTCCCCGACTGTGAGCCTTTGTCCTGACTTTTCCTGGCCTCTGCTGAATTCCAGAAATTCTAGGAAAGTGGTAATCCTGAACCTAAGCGATCACATAAGCACGATCAAATCTTGCCCCTTCATTCTTAGCACTACACAACAAAAGCCGTAAAATTTTCTAATGCAAGAAACAGCTGCTAAAATGCTGATTAAACATTAATATTTATCTGGACTGCCAATATCATCAGGGTAGGTAGCAACTGCTTCATCAGAACCATGAAGCATCTGGCACCAGCCAACTCAGTTTGTCTGGATGAGAAGAAGTCAAAACATGTGCGTAGTTTGTATACGTGGATGTTTCTGATGTCAGCAACAAACCTTTTGCTCCAGGTACTTTGTCTTTAAGTATGTAAACATTGGACCCAGCTCGTCTTTTCCAGGCTTTCTTGCTGAAATCAACAAAAATGGCGCTGTTAAGTACACAGTCAAATTGCAACAGCAAAGCTATGCTGGCAGCCAGTCACCCTTAAGCAAAGGTGACTACACTCAGACAGAAGATCACCTGCTTCTTGAATGCTGTAAATGGGAATGACAGTCTCAGAACATCCCTTCTCTTTGACTGGTGTCAAAGTATACTGTTTTCTGGAAGCATTATTCAACACAGCAGCAAATGACTGATAGTCAAAACTGTAATAACTTGACGGCATCACATGTTACCTCCACTTCTCGTCAAATACAAGACAGCATTACAGCAAGCACACTTAACTACTACAGCCTCGCCCATAAACCAGTATTCCAAAAAGTATCACTCTGAAGACAACAATCACAATGGCTGGCACAAAATAAAGGACCAGTGTGCTAAGGAATCCCTTGGTAAATGAATGCATACATTCAGCTTGACGAAGTGCATAAGACGCCACCGTAGAGACAATCATATTTATCAGCTAACATACATATATAATTTTTATAATTCTACTCAGAGAGAGAGCAACTGAGACCGTATAAAATACTTACAGTCTTTAACGGCATTGTTTGGGTCTTTAAATGGGATGTGATCAGGCCAATCAGATGGCCTCTCGTCCCACAGATGCTTAACTGTAAGCAAACATAACGAAAGTCGCATTAGCAAAAAAGTTACGAGCAGTTACATCATTCACTTACTATATCATTTGGATAATCAGGATTAAATGGGACTTTCAGCACAATTAGGCTATATCATGCCTAAAGAGTTTATAGTTTAGTTAACGGGTACATATCAAAGACAAAGTCAAATGCCTTAATGCATGGAATAAAATAATATGGGACTTGTGAAATGAGGCCTAAAGTTTTTACTACTATTTTCATATATGGTGCTAGTATGTAAAATGCACTCCACTGTTAAACACGTAAGCATGACCAGGGTTTCTATTAATTAGGTACCTGTAAGCTAAATGAATGATCCAATTAGGAGTCCATTAAGCTATTTGTTATTTGCCAGAAATGGATTGGAGTGTCGGTTTATTAGCAAAATATAAACTAAAGAAAACCCTTTTAAAAGTCACATGTACACTGTACATTACAAGGCGAGCAAAGACCATCTCTCAATTAACGACGCTTACATTTGCGCTTGCCAGACATCTGTTCGTCGGAGAAATAGCACGAAATTCTCATCTTGGGAATCACTTTCCTCAGAATCTTGACCGAAACGTGAGCACTGTCTACATTCAGGTATCTGTCAATGTCGACCTCTTCGTCATCCGCCTGTGATCGGCCGTCATCGGCTACAGAAAAAAACAATTTCAGTCAGTACTAAGATTCAAAATGCCACATCACCATTGACCTCCAATTGATCCTTACCATTTGTTAGTACTCCACACAACATGTAGTCTCATTCAGTAATACACACTATCATATTATCAAGTGCCCAACATCAGCCATCATCAGGCAATATCTCACATCGTCAACACAAGCCCTCTCACAAATCTGGACGGCAGTTTGTCCAGACTTCACCCTGCAGATGATGACGTGGACCAGTGGTTGGCAAAACCTTGGAAGGTGAACCCGCATACAAAAAACAATGAGTAACATGTATTCAGTTTTTCAGTTGCTCTTTCCTGTTCTTTTCGTGCTCCTTTATTGAACATGTGTACAACTGTTTTAACTTTGTGATCACACATTATAGTGTTTTTTCAAAAAGGCTATATGCACCACACAACATGGATTCAGTTATCACCCTCCATTCTTACAACGCTGTCCCAATTTTGTTCCGCACAGCCACCCGTAATTCTGTTTTTGGCCATCAGCCTTCACGTTTAATGTCTCGTTTGCAAAATGAAATGAAACGAAGTGATTACAACACATATTCAGTCAGTAATGTTAAATTTACATAAGCTATATGATTTTAAGGGTTTTTCGTGTTTTACATTCTTGTTTGGTCATTTTACGTCCTTATTCAAGCAAAAACTCAACTCGGTCAGTACCACAACTAAATTTTAAATGTTGATGGACCAGCAATAACCAATGATTGCGGTGTTGTTCAGAAATTTATTCACACTGTGTACTGCTGCAGATTGGAAGTAGAACAAATACACACTTATGTCGTACACTGAGTACTTTTGACTGAAAAAAAACAACCATCACAACATAATGTTCAGTGCATGGTTCACAAACCTGTGCAGTATTCTATCTCAACTTGTTAGCACTTGCTTGTGTGGCTCGGTGGCGCAGTGGAGGTCACGGGTTCAATCCCAGCTGCTGCACTGTCCAGTGCAACTTTGGACAAGTTGTTCACACACTTTATGGCACTATATAAATCAGTTGAAATTTAAAAAATAAAACAAAAACAAAAATTAGCACGTGTGAATGGCAAAAATTCCTAAGTGCTGCAGACTAAGTAGGCCAGCTCTCTGGTCAACTTTTGGGCACACTATAAAATAGTTGGACTTTACTTTGCTAGCAACAAAGTTTCACGGAATGGATATAATACACAATTTTTACCTTCGTCACCCCTGGTCTTCTTCTTTGCAATTTTCCCCTTAGAAACGTTGTGCATTAGTGCAGATGACCCATCTGAAAAAGCACAAAACTGTAATACACAACTTCAAATAAATCATGTCATATATGTAATAAAACAGTAAACTGTAGCACAACAAAGTACAAGTGAAACAGCTGAAACTCAAAAGAAAACGTTTGTGAATTCAATAAATTTGTGCTGTTAACACCCCAATGATTTTTTTGGCGAGACATGGACTTATTCATTTTGTATTACTCGTGAAACAATTTTTGCTATAGTATACCCGTATTTAAAAACAGTCCCTACAACACACGATGTTAGCACTATTAAATATGATCCAATCCGCAAACACCACTTTAAAAAATTTCCAACAATTTGCAAAACAAAACCAGTACCCTTTATGGTGAAAGAAATTAACAAATCAGTTACGATTTCACAGTACCATATTATTGCCAAATATCTACAGTTGTTTCAAAGGGTGTACACAACTTTTAAACCAACCAACACTACACGCAATTTTGGCAGCATATTAGACAAACACTTTCTCGTCTTATCACCTTGTTTCACTGGTCTACTCCAATCTAATATAATTTGGCTATATAACATACTATGCCATAGGTCAAGAGAGAGTGTACAATCAGACAGACTACACAGCACAGTAAAACAAAAGCCTTACATTCGGAAGAGAAATGTTCGGCATGCATATCAAATCTCTGAGGATGTGACGAAGCATCCATTGTTGAAGCCTGTATACACAGTAATACCTCAACGACTTACATGCAGTGAGTGTTGGAGTGAGTAAGTGCAGTTTAATGCCTGACTCCGCACACTTTACAATAGGTCACTTTAACGGCTGGCCGTCCATAAACCGCAAGCAGAGATTAATTACAATGGGGTAATGAGGAGTGTCAGAAAATAAAACAACTGGAATAGTGGTAGAAGCAAGAATAATAGTTGTTGGTTGTGACAGTATCAAGCGACTACTGCATTACACATCAAACAGTACTTATGAAACACAGCTACGTACTTGAGCTGAAAATGAAAGAATACTTCTGTCAAACCATATAACCAGTGGTGTAGTGGTGCCGGAATGCACCGGAACGCCGTTCCGGTAAACATTTTTGGGCCAGTACGGCGTTCCGGTAGTTATCCGTCCTCCCAGGCAGAACGCTATTGCTGCAGCGTTCCGGCAAATGTTTGCCATCAAGATCGGAGTTGCCTGTTCTGAAATTAGACCGTGTTTGACGTAATTTGCGCTGCTTTTCTTCTAAATTTTGCACTTGTTGGAGCATAGAAAAGCACCGAGGTGAGATTTTTTACTTATTTACTCAACAGTCAACGTAACGTGACGTCAGGTTGACGCACAGTCGTACATACACTTATAGACTGTATAGAATCATTAGAATGTAGGAAAGGAACTCAGAAAACATGCCGCCTCCAAAGAAAAAACAAATAATAATAAAACAAACCGGTGGGCAATCAAAGCTTTAAACTTCTTGTTCTGTCAGTGGCAAGCAGGAACCACTGAGTTGCAGGATAATAATTATAATAAGCTTAAGTTGGCGGTTGGTGCACTAGTCGGCATTCGGCAAACGTTCCACTGAATATAGATGGCTGTCAGACAACAGGCCTAAGTAAGCGTGAAAAGTCATCCACTACGAAATGTACGTCTTCTTTGGTTGTCAAACTTGACATTGAAAAACTAGCCTGGGTGACACTGATGAAAAATTTGATCACGATTATATTTTAATA
>Ga0056115_1000465_pt1 | contig 18326 bp, 12 predicted proteins | sample WorMetOlspDAHAB1_FD_77007 | JGI IMG/M metagenome (GOLD analysis project Ga0056115, IMG submission 77007) | Marine gutless worms symbiont microbial communities from Max Planck institute for Marine Microbiology, Germany - Olavius sp. DAHAB.1 ...
CTTTTTTTCGTATATAGTTCCGAAATTAAAATTCAAAACATGTTATTTCAATTAGTTATAAGATAAAAAGTTAAGAAATAACTTTTAAACGCTTAAACAAAGGTCGAGGCGATTAGCGATCTAGCGATCCAACCTTTCAAAATAATTTGCGTCGGGAGGTTTCTTATGGCTGGCATTACACATTATAAAGAACTGGGTTTGGTAAATACCAAAGAGATGTTTAAAAAGGCAATGGATGGCGGCTATGCCATTCCGGCCTATAACTTTAACAACATGGAGCAGATTCAGGGCATCATTATCGGGTGTGCGGAATCAAGATCCCCGGTGATCCTGCAAGTGTCCGGCAGTGCCCGCAAGTATGCCGACCCGACGTTTTTGCCTTGCATGGCAATGGGGGCGGTCCGGATGGTCAAAGCGCTGAAGGCCGAAATTCCGATTGCACTGCATCTGGATCACGGCGACAGCTTTGAGCTGGCCAAATCCTGTATTGACTCCGGCTTTTCCTCTGTCATGCTCGACGGATCCCACCATCCGTTTGAGGAAAATGCAGGGCTGACCCGCCAGGTAGTTGACTATGCACATGAACGTGAGGTTACCGTCGAAGGGGAATTGGGGGTGCTGGCCGGAGTCGAGGATGAAGTCTCTCATGAAGTGTCGCATTTTACCAAACCGGAGGAGGTCGAAGCGTTTGTCGAAAAAACCGGTGTGGACAGCCTGGCCATATCCATCGGCACCTCCCACGGCGCCTACAAATTCAAAGTCAAACCCGGTGAAGAAGTTCCGCCGCTGCGGTTCGACATATTGGAAGAGATCGAAAAACGCGTTCCGGGTTTTCCCATCGTGCTGCACGGGGCATCTTCAATTGAGCCGCAGTATGTCACGATGATCAACGAATTCGGTGGCCAAATGGATGATGCGGTTGGAATCCCGGCCGAACAATTGAGAAGAGCGGCCCAATCGGCTGTTTGTAAAATTAATATCGACAGTGACGGCCGGCTGGCGATAACGGCCGTTATCCGTAAAGTATTCACCGAAAATCCGGCGGAGTTCGATCCGCGCAAATATCTGGGACCTGCCCGGGAAGAACTGATCCAGATGGTCAAGCGCAAAAACGAGCAAGTCCTTGGCAGCGCCGGCAAGGCATAACAAGTGTCGAATGTCGATTGACGAATGTCGAATTAAGGAATTCTTTCTACTTTAATTGTATAAAAGAGCCGAGAGACACGCGGCGCAAGCGCCTGCACTGCGTCAGCGATATCCACAATTCGTTATTCTAGATTCATCATTCGCCATTCCATGAAGTTTCATATTAGAATTCACTGTTCAGGGCTACCATTTGCAGAGGGTCCACAGCGCGAACTTTTTAACCTTTGAACGCCGAACCCAGAACCTGGAACCGATCAGTTAAGCTAAAAGATAGGAGGCTTCCTTGGTGGAAGATAATAATATTAACTTTGAGGTGGCGCGATTGGGCGAATGTCATATTCCGTCGCCGATATCCAATTTTCAGTTCGTCGGCGATAACGAACAGGTGCTCTACCAGTCCGATTTGGCGGAAATCGAGCAGCTGCTCGAAGCAGGTGCGCGACCTGCCGTTTTCGAGAAAGCCGGTCCGCGGGAGAAAATCTACTTTGACCCTTCAAAACTGAAATGCGGGATTGTCACCTGCGGAGGACTTTGTCCGGGGATCAACGATGTGATTCGAGCCATTGTGATGGCACTTCATTATCATTACGATGTACACTCTATTTTCGGATTTCTATACGGTTATGAGGGACTCTCCAACAAATACGACCATACCCCGATCCAGCTGACTCCCGGGACCGTGGAGGACATCCATCAGAAAGGCGGAACCATCCTAGGATCATCCCGCGGCCCCCAGGATGTTTCCGAGATAGTCGATTATTTGGAACAAATGAACATCGGGCTTCTGTTCACTATTGGAGGGGACGGAACCTTACGGGGAGCCGGGGCCATTACCAAGGAGATCGCCGACCGCAAGCTGAAGATCGGCGTAATCGGGATTCCCAAAACCATCGACAATGACATTTCTTATATCGAACGATCCTTTGGCTTTGCAACTGCAGTCTCGGAAGCGACGACCTCCATTTATGCGGCCCATACGGAGGCGGAAGGCGCACGCAATGGTATCGGTTTGGTGAAGCTGATGGGGCGTGAATCCGGATTTATCGCGGCCTATGCATGCCTGGCCAATAACGATGCTAACTATTGTTTGGTACCGGAAGTGAGATTTACGCTCGAAGGCCTTGCCGGAGCTTTGAAAGAAAGGCTCGAGCGAAGACAGCATGCCGTTATCGTTGTGGGTGAAGGCGCCGGTCAGGAGTTAATGGCCAAAACCGAGCAGCGGGATGCATCCGGAAATATACGATTCGGAGACATTGGTACGTTTCTCAAGGATCAGATAACCGCTTATTTCAAGAATGCGGGAACGGATATAACGCTAAAATACATTGATCCCAGCTACAACATTCGCAGTATGCCCGCAAACCCACATGATTCGAGCTTCTGTCTGCTCTTGGGACATAACGCCGTACATGCCGGAATGGCAGGCCGAACCAACATGGTGGTGGGTTATTGGAAAAGCGAATTTACCCACCTGCCGATCCAGGCAGCGGTGTCCAGGAGGAAGGAGATCGATCCCAACGGTTGGTTGTGGAATAGTGTGCTGGCCTCTACCGGACAACCACAGGAAATGATCTAAGTTGAACTGATTTTTTAAAAGAAAGGAGCAGAATATGCATACCGTGAAATATTTTGGCGAAATAAAAAATGTGGGATTTATCTCGACTCGCTTGGCGGGCACCGATGGTGTCTCACTGGAAACCGCCAAATGGGCCCAAATATTCGAAGAAGTGGGCCTGAATTGTTTCTATTTTGCCGGCGAATTGGATCGACCGCCCGAGAAGTCCTATTTTGTGGCCGAAGCCCATTTTACGCATCCCGAAATCAAAGAAATTAGTAATAAAGTATTTGGCGTCAGTGTCCGCGAACGGTCAACAACGCGAAAGATTCATCAGATGACGAGCAATTTAAAAGATGAGCTTTATCATTTCATCGAAAAATTCAACCTCGATCTGCTCATTCCCCAAAATGCCCTGACGATCCCCATGAATATTCCGCTGGGTCTTGCAATCACTCAAGTCATCATGGAAACCGGAATGCCGACCGTTGCCCACCACCACGACTTTTACTGGGAACGGGATCGGTTTCTGACAAACGCCGCCTGGGACTATCTATATATGGCATTTCCGCCGGATTTGCCCAGCATCGATCATGTGACGATTAATTCTTTTGCCAAAAGCCAGTTGGCCCTGCGCAAAGGCATTGCCGGTACTTTGGTGCCGAACATCATGGACTTTGAAAATCCGCCCCCGCCCCCGGATGATTATACGACGGATGTGCGCCAGGCGCTCGGTATTGAAGATGATGAACTGTTCGTCCTCCAGCCAACCCGGGTGGTGGCGCGCAAAGGGATTGAAATGGCCATCGAACTGGTGCGTCGCTTGGGCAAGAAAGCCAAGCTGGTAATTTCGCATGCCTCCGGCGATGAAGGCCACGATTATGAAAACCGGCTGAAGGAATACTCAAAATTTCTGGAAGTGGACGTTATTGCCGTCGACCAAATCATCGATGAGAACCGGGGGCTGACTGATGACGGCAGAAAAATTTACACACTGGCCGATGTTTATCCGTATTGCGATCTCGTCACCTATCCCTCCACTTTTGAGGGCTTCGGCAATGCCTTTTTGGAAGCTGTCTATTTTCATAAGCCGATCGTGGTGAATAAATATTCGATCTACACCCAGGATATCAAACCCAAAGGCTTTCGAGCCGTTGAACTCGATGGATATGTCACGCATGCCGCGGTAAAGGAAACCCAAGAAATTTTAAAAGATTCCAAGCTGCGTCAGGAGATCGTTGATCACAACTATCAGATCGGCCGGCATTATTTTTCATTCGCGACTCTCAGGAAAAACCTGAAATCTTATATCGCAGACCATATGCATCTAAGGGCTTGATAAATTGATATGCATTTCAAATGATGCTCGCACAGCTTCATAAAGTTCATCGAGCTAAAACGGTTTGAATATCAAGAAGTCAATAATTCCCCCTTGCATCTTTAAACAGGCGCACTGAAATCAGCCTCCATGCCGTTGTTAATCAGGAGCTCTTTCAATCTCGCTTGCTGATCGGCGTTCAGCTTTTGAAATTGCAAACGAACCTGTCTCATTTCGAAAGGGCTGTCCGGAATATCGTCAGGCAATACGATATCGGCTTTTATTTTAAACGGTATATTTGCCAGGTGGAAAGCACAATCCGCCGCTAAAATTTCCAGGACAAATGTCCTGTTTAACTGCTTTTCACCGGCAACATGCTGAAACATGAGCCCGCCCATGCTGATATTTTCTATTTTACCGAGCCTGGCCGGTCTCGCATTGAACACCGCACAGGCGATGCAGCCCATGCTTTTACCCTGGATATTCAATGGCTCCGCAGATATTGGCCTGATCAGGGCATAGGCATTTTTATTAAGATGAAATCGTTGGTGGCGTCGCCGCTCAACTCTCCTGGCCCTACCCGGTTCATCAGCCTCCAGCGATAATGAATCATCAAAGGCCGCTAAATAGGATCCGCCTCTATTTTGCTCGACATCCTCAACCAGGTAGACTATTTCGCCTTCACAGATGACATAAATATTATTCATGGCTCCCACTTTGGTTCTGGTGGCATGTCCGGTAGTTGATGTTCCATGTTTTTATAGGATTACCGGATGGCCGTGTACTAAATTAGGATTAACAAGTCACGTTTAGGATTGACTCAATTCATTAATCCTAATTTAGTACACAGCCGCCAGACAATCTTTTATAGAAAGGGATAAGAATATAGTGAATCCCATCCTCTCAGGCTGAAGCTGGAAACAATATTTTCGCTATTGGGTATTCTGAACGGAGTGGCGAAAGAACTATAATTGGAAATGAACTTTTTTGGAGATCGCAATATTATGATTAATATTATAAGGTTATACCTTTTTTGCCTGTCGACAAATATTTTAATATCAGTTTGCATACGTTCCAACAAATCGGCCGTCAAAATTTGGAGCTGGCTGATCATCGGCTTGCTGATCGGTCTTTGGCCAATCCATCTTTATGCCGCAGACAAACGCCCTGTAGCCGATGATGCCTTTTTTACCCTCGATAATGGCACCAACCTGCGCATATTCGGCGGCAAGACCATCAGCCATTTGCTGGTCCGCAAAAGGGGGGAAGGTCAACATTTTGGTGAAAAGCAGCGCCAGCGCTACTGCCAACTCAAACAGGCCCGGAATATTCAATGGGCCCTCAATGATTTGGAAACAGGCGAAATCATATCCAGGAACGCCAATGCCGACGAGGTCTACTTCGGGGCTTCGGTGGCAAAAATCTTCGTGGCGGCGGCCTTGCTTGACAAGCAAAAGGGACATTTTGACAGGGACCAGTTGACGCTCATGGTCAGGATGATTGTAGTCTCATCCAACAGTGCCTGGAAAGAGCTGCAACGGCAGACCGGTGATGACGGCACGGATGATTCGGGTCGCGCCGCCGTGGATGCATTCGTTCAATCGATGGGCTATACCAATACCAAAGGCTTTCAGGGCTGGTGGAACCGAAAAGACGGCACCAGAATCCATGGGAATGAATTGAACAGCATGGAACTGGCCAAATTTATACACGATACCTACCACCGCCGGTACAAGGGGGCCGAAGTGTTGTGGGAAATCATGCAGGCAACCGCAACGGGGCGACGCAGAATCAACAGATATACCCCCCAAACCATTTTTATCGGCGGCAAAACCGGCACCTATGACGGCCCGAACTCAAGCCCCGCCACCGTAAATCTCAAAAACATCAGGGCCCGCAACCATGTTGTCAATTTGAAAATCGGCAATAAAATCTACGGGCTTACAATCCTGAGCAACACCGGCAGCGAGGAGGACGTGGCCATCCTGGGCGGTGGCCTAATGCGAGAATATCTCGGCGTCGAACCGACTGTTACCTGTAAAAATTATTGAGCTCAAAAGAATTGCTACCAGACTCCTTACCTTTTGAAACCAAACCTTTTTTAAGGCCTCCCATTAAAGCCAAGGCAGTGTAACACTTGGATATTGTTTACCCTAAACAAGATGGGTTTATCCTAATTTAGTATACAAACATCAAGCAATCACATATAGGTATCTACAAACATCCGATATATTTGCGGCTTTTCTTTACCGGTCAATGTGTTCTGGCAAATTGATGCCAGTTAGTAGACATTTTGGGAGCATGATGAAAACAATCGAATTGAAAAAATGGTGGGTAATCGCAACAATGGCGGTCGGCGCGTTCGAATTGAAAAAATGGTGGATAAGCGCAGCAATCGCGGTCGGTATGCTAAGCGGCCTTGGCAGCTACACCTTCTTTTACGCGGAGGGGCTGTCCTACTTAAGCACGGATCCAAGGGCTTGTGCGAACTGTCATATTATGCAGCCTCAGCTCGATTCCTGGCAGAAGTCCAGTCACAAGAATGTAGCCGTCTGTGCGAATTGTCATCTGCCGCTGGATTTTGTCCCCAAGTTTATCGCAAAAGCGGAAAACGGTTACCACCACTCAATGGGCTTCACGCTTCAGAATTTCCACGAGCCGATCATGATAAAAGCGAATAACGCTCAGATTTTGCAGGACAACTGCCTGTCCTGTCACGGAGATCTGGTGAATGAAATGGTGATGGGTGCCACAAGAGACCCGAATGCCGTACGGTGTGTTCATTGCCACACCGATGTGGGGCACGGTCCCACGGCCGGCTTGGGTGGACCGGCAGATTACTGAAAAAATACTACATAGTTAGGCATTGGGCCCATAACCCGGCCTAGTAAGGAGTGACAATGAGAGGAGTGACGAAAATTACGGAAAGCGCCAATCAGAATCGTTTTGGCATGCTGCTGATCGGAATTGTGGTTGTAGTCGCAATTGCAACAGCATTGGTAACAGCCCTGCTGGTCAACATTGCCCAGCGCAAGCACGAAGCGGCCAGGCCCTATGTTCGGGTGGCAGAGGTGACCGAGGATACCACCGACCCGGCGGTATGGGGCAAGAACTGGCCCAAACAGTATGACGCCTACCTGCGTACTAAAGAGGCCACTTCTACCCGGTTTGGCGGGCACGGAGGCAGTGAAGCGCTTTCCGAGCAAAAAATCGAGGTGTATCCGTGGTTGAAACGGATGTTCCTAGGCTATGCCTTCTCCATCGATTATCGGGAACGCCGGGGTCATGCCTACATGCTGACCGACCAGGAGTCCACCAAGCGGCATGACATGCCCCAGTCCGGTTCCTGCATCCACTGCCACGCATCGGTTATGCCGCTTTATCGCGAGCTGGGCAACGGCGATGCGGACAAGGGATTTGCCGAGACCTACAAGATGAGCTACCAGGAAGTGAACAAAAAGTTGTACGACATGGGGCATGCCAATCCGGTATCCTGCGTGGACTGCCATTCGCCGGACTCCATGGAGTTGCGTGTGACCCGTCCCGCTTTCATCCGTGGAATTCAGGCCCTGGCTGAATCCGATGCGCCCACCCCCCATCTGCCCTCCATCGAGACGTGGCGCAAGAGCGGCCGCAAGAAACCCTACAACCCCAACGAGGATGCCAGCCGCAACGAAAAGCGCGCTTTTGCCTGTGGCCAGTGTCACGTGGAGTATTACTGCTCCGATAAAATGACGCTGACCTTCCCCTGGGGCAAAGGCCTCAAGATCGAGCAGTCGGAAGCATTCTGGAATGAACTCAAATTTGAGGACGGCAAGCGCTTCTACGATTACAAGCACAAGGAGACCGGCGCGCCGATTCTCAAAGCGCAGCATCCGGAGTTCGAAACCTGGAGCCAGGGAATTCACGCCCGATCCGGTGTAACCTGTGCGGATTGCCACATGCCGTACATGCGTCAGGGCGCCACCAAGATATCCGATCACTGGGTACGCAGTCCGCTGCTCAACGTGAACCGGTCATGCCAGACGTGCCACCACTTCGACGAGAAAGAGCTGTTGGCGCGGGTGGATCAGATTCAGGAGCGCAACTACAAGCTGCTGCAGCGAGCCGGTGCGGCGCTGATGGATCAGATCGATGCCATCAACGCAGCGCTTGATTCCGGTGCCACCGATACGCAGCTGGTGCCAACGCGTGAATTGCAACGCAAGGCGCAGTGGCGTATCGACATGATCGCTTCCGAGAATTCCATGGGATTCCACGCGCCCCAGGAAGCATCCCGCATCCTGGGCGAGGCCATCGACTATGCCCGCCAGGGTCAGGTTGCTGCGCTGGCATACGCCGCAGTGAAACCCGCAATCAAAGAATAATGGGACACCGATTATTTTCTATCGATCTATGTTGAAACGTCAGTATTGCTGGTCCCGGACATCCAGCTGGCCGTGTTAAATTACCTAAGGCTTTGCTGGCAGCATCGAAGGACGGATATCGGTAAATTTAAAGAAAAATACAAAAGATTTCTCGATCAGGAGCCGCCAATCGATGAAGAAGATGTAACGGATCTAATCTAGGGCGATGAATATATGCAAAATCAGCCTTTTCAAATTCATCCCGTTTTCATTCCTATGGCATTACTATCTATAATTTGTGATTTTAGATTGCGGATTTTGGATTGATGGAATCGCTGCGCTCTATCAATTATAATGGGCCGAATTCCTTAAATCTAAATTCCAAAATCCAAAATTAATCTACCCATTTTAATACATTGCGGATAAAGGACCAGCGGGGTTCGGTTTTTATAGCCCCTTGACCTAACACCCAATGATTATATATCCTTCCAATGGACCCGTCCCCTTTCTTGGACAGCACCCAGTCATTTAAAAATTCAACCAGCTCGCGATTGCGCCGGGCAACCCCATATCCCACCGGCGTTTTGCGGATGTGCGGTTTGGGGACAACAACCGAATACTTCGGATAAAGGAGGGTCCAGGCTGTCCCCGCTTCGGCAATCTCAATCACCGCATCGATCCCCGGAACCCTTTTGTCGAAGAAATCACGCAGCGTCTCAATCCGGACCATGTTGGCGTTTATGCCCGGGAAAAATTTTTCAAATTCCTTTTTGGCCGTTTCCGGATCATAATCTACACCCACGGTAACAGAGGGAAGACTTTGAATCGATGCAAGGGTGCTGAATTCATGGCGGCGATGATCCGCAACCACCAGGCATACGGTTCCTTCCAGATACGGGTTTGACAGTACTGCCTGGGTAATCAGGCTTGACAAAAAAGGTATCGTCGCAGCGATGTCAATCTGACCGCTGTTCAGCGAAGCACCGACTTTATCCCAGCTTTTGAAGGGGATGAAATCAAGCCGGATATCCAGGTCTGCGGCGAGCATAACCAACAGATCCACTTCAAATCCGACCAGCTCGCCTTTATCATTGTAAAAAGTAAATGGATAGCGATCTTCATCAAACCCGACTTTAAGGACCCCGCGCTGCCGGATTTCTGCCAACGTCGTTTCAGCTTCAATAGCTGTTTCAAAGGATTGGAGATCCTCCTTTTTCAGGACGGAGACACGGCTGGTGTCGGAGATCAGCTGCATTTGCCGTATCCCGGTTTTATTGGGGTCGTTCATATTTACGGCGGCACCTAAAAGAATCGATAGACCCGCCACAACCATCACGAACGCACCGGCAGTGATGATGAGAAAGCGCAGCATTTTCATCGGTTTGAATGACAGATATCCAGTTAACGCGCCGGTTCCGATCAGGCTGAATGCAATTAAATTGATGGCCGACACCAGAGAGTCGAACTTTCCGTTGATGATGCCGGTGGGGATGTAAAGCTGAAACAAGTCCTGGGGGATTTCAAACCGGTCCATCAAAAACGGGAGAGCTGTTTGCGCTTTGGCGAAGTACGTCATAACACCTGTAACCAGGAAATCAGGATATTGCCCCAGTTCCAGCGGACTGCCCGCCAGCCAGGCTGTGAAGGGTACAAACAGAAGAGAGAGCAGTTTGCCGATATTGGGGAAGTTATAGGTTACCGGAATAATCACTTCAACCAGCTTGTCGGAATCCTCGGTGTGTACCTGGTATTTTTTCATCAAGTACTTGCTGTGCTCAATCAGAATAGGAATCACGATAAAGAGGCTGTGGGTGACGAAGGCAGTGATCAGGGCATCCTTGGTGACATTAAAAATATCCCTGTACTTAAAAGGGGTGATGGTTGAAATCAGGGCTGGCAGCAGCCAAAAAGCAATAAACAGGGCGGCCGCAATAAAAACAATGAAATATACCTGCAGTCGCGAAAATTCCGCGATGGTCATGGTGCCGGCCACGACGGCGCCGATGGCGAATACACCGATGGGGGTTAATCCCACTACGAAATTGGTCAGGCGGGACAGGGCTTTTAGGAAAATTTTCAAGCCATCGATCAGGGGCGCCTTTTTTTTAATGCCGATGAGGGCCACACCGATGCCGACCGAGAAGAACACGATGCCCGGTACGATACCGTTGGCCAGAGCGTGAAACGGATTGGTGGGAATATAAAGCTCAATAAACTTGAAGGTTTTTTTGGGTTCCACCAGGGACGTACTAAAAAATGACCCGACGCGCCACTCCGGAAAGGTTTGGGGAAGCAGGACAATGACCACAAAAGCAATCGCCCAGAAGAGCAAAACCAAAAAACCTAATCTAACAGCCAGCTTTTTGGCCTGAGCCAGCTCCAGTTGCCCCAGGCCAGTGATCAAGGCCACCGCAACATAGGGAATGACCGTCATTTGCATCAACCGCAGATAGGCCCTGGAGACAATCTGCAATGGTGATGTCAGCTCACCGAAAAACAGCCCCGTCAGTACACCCAGCCCCAGACCGATCAGGATTCTGGTGGCCAGGCTGAGTTTTCGGCCTCTGGTGGAGTTTGATGGCTTGGTCATTAGAGCGTCTGTCATTATAACGTTCCGATACCGGTGGTAGAATTATTTTTCGGAAGATAAGAAGGTCAATGGCTTTAAGCAAACGCTCTAAATTTTATTCTTTTATTATAGTCGTTACACAAGATGTCTTGATGCGCATGAGGACTTTGACGGTTCAATAGCTGCATTGTTTATTATAAAATAAATAACATAGCGGTTGTTTTTTGTAAAATTGATATGAAAGCCATCTTCGTCCGCTAACCACTCGAGCTGATCGAAACAAATTTATGACAACCGCTATAACGGCTACAACTCTCCCATCAGTGCCTGAAACTCCTGGTCAAACTGGTTCTCATAGCAATAGGACCATTCAGATTTAAAGGGGCCGCAGCCGCTGATCCGGCCGAAAACCCGGATCATTTGTTTGCCCTTGCTCTTATTGTTGTCCCTGATCGACAGCTGTTTTTGAAATTTGGCCGGCAATTTATATGTCTGTACTTTATCTTTTTCGTACGGCTGTTCATAAAGCGCGAAGCTGCCTTGCAGTTGTCTGCTGATGACAGCCCCCTGTTTATCCTCGGCATCAGTTTTGCGGAAATACGAGACATGGGGATTCGGAAACGTATAGATGTCGCCCTCCAGCACGAATTGATCTTTGTCTCCGTAAAGATTGGCATAAAAATCGTTTTTGTCTATATCGGCAACTGAAAAGCCTTTGCCTTTACGCCGGGCGTCACCCGAGGCACCTTTGACCGAATAGGCAATATAATACTGGGCTCCCATCACCTGTGCTTCACCGTTCCCATCGATATCGAAAACATCATAATCGGCGGAGTGGTTTCCGAAGTAAAGCATTTCTTTCAATTTTACGGGGCTTGCCGGAAAGATATGGCGGGTTTCCCACAGGTGACCGACTGACATACGCACACAGCCATGCGAGACCGGACCGCGCGAGACCACCCATACGAATTGATACTCTTGAGGAATATCGAGCTCGCTGTAAAGATGCTTCATGCCGGGTAAATGGTGAGATACGCCGGGGTTATGAATGCCGTTGCCGATCCCCTGCCAGTCCATTTTTGGTGCAAAGCCGTAGTAGCCTTCCTTGCGGATGTGGTCCACATCGTGATAGGGTCGATCCAGGAATGTCATCAGGGCGCTGTTGCGAATCATATGGATCGGATTGCCCCGACGATCCTTGGCTGAAGCAAACACGCTGCCGTTGGGGTAGATGGCGGTGAATTCGTTGTAGGCCAGCAGACATTCGGAATCCGCATTTTCGCACCGCACCGCAGGGACAAATTTTCCCCCGTCAACCGTTTGAAAATCGTATTTGCCGGCCGTGATACTCCGAAAATAATCCAGCGCCAGCTTGAAATTGGCTGCATCGTCATCAGGATTCTGCAACACCTGTGAAATGATAGCCGTAAGTTGGTCCTTCTGTTCTTCGGCCAGATAAACCGCATTAATGCGACCCGGCAGCATTTGATTGGAAAGCACCAGCGTGGCATCCAGATTCAGTAAAAATTGCTTGAGGAGTTCCAGGTCGGCCGGATCATCCTTGTAATTTTGGGCATACTGTTGGACTTTTTCCTTCCAATCCATGAAAACGCGTTTCAGGTCAATGGAAATGGGAAATACCCGGTCGGGATTGAGCGCTGCAAGGATCTTCAGGCTGGCCTCGTAAAACTGTTCTTTCGTAACTTTTTGGCCTTCAAAATCTTTAATGGTTGCCATAATGTTATAGGTTGATGACTCAATGATGCGCCGGTAGGCGTCCAATTGTTTGGTTGACTTTGTCACGAACAAGCCTTTGCTGGTTGCTTCGCCATAGACGTCATAGCGCTTTTTTAGATAGTAAAGATAGGTTAATACCGTATATTCATCAAGTATGGCGGTCAATCGGACCTGGTTGCCGCGGCCGGCACGAAAATGAATCCGCTGCGGGTCTTCGATTCGCGGGGCAAATCCGGTGTAGAAAGAGGCCGGATAACGTTCGTAGAATGGGACTCCGACCCTTGCCAGGGCATTATTATAGTCATCGATGGTAAAAGATTGGTCGGCTTGCACCGCCGGCGTTAGCAGGAATAAAGCGGATAGGATTAATATTAGGTTTTTCATGATTTCTCTCCTTTAAAATGGTGAGTTAGTCGCAATTAGTTATTCGTTTAAAAGGATTAATATCCTTAATTTTATTTCGAATCGAAAACAACCCAAAGCGCTTTCCATATTTATGCGATTTGTTTATGCAGGACATGTGGGAGCGGCTTGTAACCGCGATTTAAATCGATTTAATCCAATAACAAATAACTTCCCGATTATTAGTCGCGGTTTAACTTAACAACGTCCTCCAAAGATATGTCCCCCCGCGCCGGTTCTCCGGTATCGTCGAGCGCCGCCAGGGCGGGGATATTCCGGAGCTCTTCATTTCCGATAAAAGGCCGGCACTGAAAGAGCCAGAGCTTCCCCTTGGCAAAACCGAATTCGATGTCCCACGGCCGCGGTTTGCCGGACTGATCCAGCGCCGGTTTAAATGCTTTTTTGATTTTGCCGGCTGCGGCGATCAATTCCTCCAGTTCCGGCTCGCTCAAAACATATTCCTTGCCCGTGCTGGGGACAATCTCGCTGCCGCCTTCGGGCTTTAGCATGAGCCGACGAGGCGATTTGAATAGATTGATGAGTTCGACGCCCTGGGTTGACCACAAAAGCGTTTCAGCCGGCGTGCCGTCCACTGCTCCGCCGACCCCCTCGGAAGTGGCGACCAGCATTTTTTTCGGATCGTCATGAAAGATGTCGGCCGTCACCAACACGCCCGATTTTTCCGAGCGCACCGATTCTATAATGACAATCGAAGGCAGGACCCAGAAGGGCTCATCGATGAGGGTCTGGCGCCAGGAAAATGAGCGGAAAGTAAACGGGGAGGCCCATACTTCCTTGATCCCGGCATAAATATCTTCCAGCGAACGCAGGTTGAAAATCGTGAGATTCAGGCCGGCGCCATTGAAGTTTTCAAGATCTTCCACATTCGTGTCGCTGCGGACGAAACATCCAACCGTCTGTGATTTATCTTCCTGGAGCAGCAGACCCTGGTCGTCGAGCGATTTCTGAATCGCCTGCTTGAGTTCGGGCGCGATCGGATGTTTGATAATCGAAGTGCGAAAAATCTCCAGCCTGGGTTTAATCCATGCCGTAAGATCTTTTTCGCTGGTACCGGCCGGGATCATCTCTGAAAATAATTTTTGATAAGTGAGCTTTACAAAGTCTTCCAGTTTTTCTCCTGGTTTGGCAATATGGCTGTTTTTCAATTCGTCGGGCAGCACGACCTTCGCTTTCTGGAAATGATCGAAGTAAACCCCGAATGGCAGGACAATACCCCGTGTTACATTGTCCGGGAAAAGACGCTTCAGCTCCCCCAGGTAGGCTGCTTTGGGTCCGCATTTGACCCCGGAATCGTCAAGCCCAACCTTCGACGGTCCCATGGGCATTTTGACGCTGGTGTCCAGCCTTTCGTGTTTGATGTCCAGTTTATTGGCACCGGCGCCCAGTTGGCCATCGGCGGTACGCTCGGTGCTGCGATTGTACTGGTCATAGACGGCTTTATCCTGGTCCGTCATTTTGGTCGCTGCTTTGAGGTAGACCCTTCCTCCGGGGGTGACCAGAAAAAATGCGTCTTTGGCATTATGGTTCACGATCTTCTTGAAAGAATCGGGCCCCGTGACGACATTGGGAATTCCGAGGGCACGGGCCAAAAGCTGAACGTGGGATACCACGTTGCCTTTGCCCTGGGTGACGATGCCGGCGGCCGGCTGAAGTTCGGCCGGGGTTCGAGCCAACGCCAATATCTCTTCGCGCGAGTAGGTCCCGTCTTTTGGATTTAATCTCAGTTTGCCCAGTGCCAGTCCCGGGTTGAGAGCCCGGATCTGAGTGGTGACTTCCGTGCCGAATATCTGGTGCCGCCTGCGCTGCTGCCCGGCGGCGAAATCCTGGATGCGGGTCATGGCCTGGCCGAAAAGCAGCAAGGGAGACCCTCGCAGGATATCGTCGCCGATGAGATGGATCTCGGGCAGCACATAGGTCCACTCCGGCCACACTTCGGCAAAAGCCAGCAGGGCCCCGGTGTGAGCCCATTCAACGACCCGGTTGACCCGTTCCAGCAGCTGGATAAATTCGATTTGACCCATGCGGGATTTGTCCAGGGCCGCCTGCAGATTGGCCAAAGCCGCCTGGCGTTCGCGTTCGCTGAGCAGCCCAACGCCGTAAGATGCGTTGGTCAGGGCGGCCAAAAACTGCAGGTGCTGCTTTACGGTTTGTAGTTTTTCGCTTTCCAGGTAGGCGCTGCCGCGGCTTTGGATAACGGCGCCGGCTGTTACATTCAAGTCGATCAGGAGGCGTGCATCATACGGCGATACCGTGCGTTCGGCCACGCTGCGGCGCCCCAATACCATGATTTCAGATAGGGAAGCAATCGCTTCCAGGGGATCGGCTTTCCCGTCGGGCATCAGGGACTCCAATTGGGTGCGCAGATCCGGATTCTTGATTTCGGCCAGTTGAGGATTGAGTGCGCTCTCATCCAGTGATGTCAGCTTTTCGATTTCAGCGATCAGCTTATCGATGCGCTTGCGGATCTCCCCGGCGGGCAGTTTATCGCGGTAGGCGCTGAGTCTGGGAATCAAGGAGGCCGAAACCTGGTTGTGGACCGCGTTGCGCAGCGGTCCGAACTTGGCATCCATATTCTGAATCTGGGTCGCCATGTTGCGGACCTTGTCGACGCCGCCCTGTTCACCGCGTATGAAAAACCGTTTGAGCAATTCATAGGCCAGCAGAAAGTGACGATAGTCATTGTAATCGTCCAGGCTCAAATATTTTTCCACGAAACCAATCAGTGCCGGCTGCTCGTACTCCGAACCTGAAACGCCGCTTAAAGTCTTGGCGGTTGCCAATCTGTGAGCGGGATGGGTTTCGATGTAGTATTTTTCCAGGACATGGCCGCGAACCAGGTCATGATGATCGTCAAGGCGGTCCCAGTCATAAAGGTCGGTGGTGAAAAGGTTGCCGACATAAACACCCTGCTGCCCGAGTGCTGTGGCCCACGGGGCGCGAAAAGCCGAGCAAAATAAAGTCTTCTCACCGCATACATTTTGAATCGAGCCATCCGGTCTCAGCACCGGCTCTTTTCTGCCGTCACTGCAAACGCACATATTTTTGCCAAAGGGGCCTTTGCGCTTGGCCACCGTGGTCTCAAAATTTTTCTTCAGTTCCGCTTTTTGTTTGTCCGAGAGCTGCTGGAGCTGTGATGCCGCCACCGGCAAAGCAACCAACGCTAGTATGATCAGGCTATAAATGATTACCGAATATTTTCTCCTGCAAATTTCTCGCATTACGGTGACCTCCTTTGGATATGTCGATTAATATCGGGCCGGGCTGACGGCTAACGTCCCGGGAAAAGAATTGGTGTATTTAAATAGGGGAATTATTATCCCACCGTACTCCTTGTTTTTAAGGCTGCCTGAAAATCAAGCGGTTCAATCACACCTGTTTTCAGCATTTGCTTAGTGGATTCGTGGTCAATGTTGCACTAACTTAGGATTAACAAGCTGCGTTTAGGCCCTAAATTTCTCAATCCTTCTCCCTAAACGCAATTCGTTTATCCTAATTTAGTGTACAACCGTCAAATTTTTTATTAGATCTCCTAGACAAGCTGGAATTGAATGTTTAGTATTGAAAATTGATGATCAGTAGTATCGCTTCACTCAAACTATCAAATGGATAGAATATATTACCCGACGACGGAAGTGGCAACTTTGTGTCTTAAATTATTAACAATTTCAACAAACTAAAGGAGGATAAAATGATTAAAAACATTTGTATGGTACTGGCAGTTATGATGATCGGCTGCGCGGTATCTGCGGCAGCCCAGAATACACCGGCCGATAACATGGATATCGTCAGGGACAAAGTCCGCACCGACAAAAAGCTCTTTATTGCCACCAACATGGAACTGACCAAATCGGAAGCCAAGACTTTCTGGCCGGTCTATAACGACTATCAGGCAAAACTCGAAAAGCTGGTTGATCGGAAGGGCAAATTTATTGAAAAATTTGCTGCTAATTATGAAACCTTGTCCGATGATATGGCCAAATCCCTGCTGGACAACGATCTGGCCATCGATTCAGACTATCAAAAGCTGCGTCAATCCTATTTGCCAAAATTCCGGGGGGTTTTGTCGGACAAGAAAGTCGCCCGTTTTTATCAACTGGAAAGCAAGATCCACGCTATCGTGGAATTCGAGATTGCCAGAAGAATACCGTTGGTTCAATAAAGGTTTCAGGTGTCAGGTTTCAGCGCTGCCGCTGGCTTTAAAACGGACTGTTATATCAAGAAAGAAACATTGTAGTTTTGTATCGGCTGTTTTGGATTGTGGGAGCGGTTTTTAACCGCGATTTCCCCGGTACGCGAATTCGTGGCCCGAGGCCACTCCCACCAACCATTAACTTCTTCCTAAATGATCTTGAATTTTATATGGACTAAAGCCGGATCCTCCGGCCCGGGATCTTTACTTGTTCAGTTCAGCCGGGTCCAGCTTCGAAAATTTGCCGCCTTTCAACGAAAGGTCGAAAAACAGCCCCTTCACATCGAAGACAATCGCCTGGATCGGCTCCTTGCCGGAGATGTTGGTCAGCGCACCGCCGTCACCGGCTGCAACCATGGCGATATTGCCGTCGACACCGGCCTCCCAGTTTTCGCTGGTGCGAAATTGTTCCAGGGCTGCGGTTGTCATAAATCCGATAATGATGTCTTTGGCCTCGCCTCCAATCTGCAGGCCAACCGATCCGGAAGACATGCTGTAGTAATCCACGGTCTGGCCCCCAATTCGAAGCGCTCCCTTGCCGTGTTCGATCCCAATGATCAGGGCGCCTTTTCCGACACTCGGCATAATCAGCAAAGCCTTGGCTTTGGCTACCCAATCCTTGCCACCCTGAACCTCATTTAATCGTTCCATCGCCTTGTCCGCGTCGGCATCGATTTGTTCCGTCTTAGTCGCTTCCGCCGCGGCCGAACCCAGCCAACCGATGGGAAGTACAAATGCTAAGCCTACCATCAGACATAATAAATGGCTTTGTTTCCCTGATTTTCTATTGCTAATTTTCATTGCGATTCTCCTTTTTGTTGGTTGTTAGAGCGTTTCAGGCAAGGAACATGTCCTGTGCCGACACTCTAAGGATTGCTTTTTCTTATTTCAACCTCGACAATCTCGTAAAAAGTTAAAAGTTTTCGGAACTATATACGAAAAAAAGGTAAAATTTCGTAACGCCTTGAAAGTCCGCCTAATTTCATTTTTAAGCCATTATTCGGAAAGCTTGCTAACACCTTGTTTTAGCATTAAAAATTGTC
>Ga0056115_1000467_pt1 | contig 18312 bp, 8 predicted proteins | sample WorMetOlspDAHAB1_FD_77007 | JGI IMG/M metagenome (GOLD analysis project Ga0056115, IMG submission 77007) | Marine gutless worms symbiont microbial communities from Max Planck institute for Marine Microbiology, Germany - Olavius sp. DAHAB.1 ...
GAGTCTGTGAAGCAGAATGGACTAATTATGGTGTCATCATTTAATGCGATATTGGAAACATTAAGCAGTAATGACAAATTCCAAAGCGACTGGCAGTGACAAACAAAAACAATATGGGGAAAATACCAAACGAAAAATAAGAAAATTGAACAAAATACTCTCCGACTAGCACCACTTGTATCACTCAGGTAGGAAATGGGGTGGGCTTATGTTACAGCTCCCAAGCTCCTGACAAAACGTGGTATATTTTCAGGGGACGTCTGAAGTACAAAGCGTTGTAGAGTTTGTAAGTTTTCCAAATTAGCCACGTGTTTGCTGGTCGTCCATGACTACATGTACAGTTTGGAGGCGGTTGCTCCAGTTCTCCTGTCAGGACCCTGTGGTGATCTTCAGTCGACGATAACCATTTACTCCAGATTATTTCACGTGCACAGTGCAAAATCAAAGTATTTCTGCTTCTGTTTGCATGATGCAGAATAATACAGTCGACTACAAATCAGATCTATGTACAATTATTTACAGAAAGAACAAAATATAACGAAGAAAAAAACAGGTGACCGCCACAACACGCTATGCCCGTTTCCAATTCCATGCTCCTTCAGTCTGCCTTTGGCATTACGCCGCTCCTTACATGGCCCGTGGGCTGAAGGTGCTGCAGCAGATCAAGTTCAAGCTGGCCGTCCTGGTCTATGACGCCTACTCTGGAAGGCTCCGTAGTACCTCGATGACAAATTTTGCCAGTTATCCGACGTTGAGGCCCGTCAGTATCTCCACTCTGCCTCATCATCTTCTCGCTCATGCACCCGTCTTTCAACCATCGGGATTCGAGCTATTTCGGTCACCGCTTAATTCCTGGTTGTGGAATACTCTTCTGCAGAACTTCACGTCAGCGGAGTCACAATGTCACTAACAGTTTTTCCGTTTTTTGAAAACGTCTTAAGACTCACGCCTTCAATCGTTCCTTCCGCAAATCTCCTGCAGTGCACGCACAATATGTTCATCATTTCGGACACGATAATCGTTCTTTTTCACTTACTTATTTCGGCAAGCCATGACTGAATAAATGCCAACATAAAAGTTTGTACCGATGACAAGCGGACTGTCGAGGTTGAGAGTGCGGAAGTGTTCGTCGGTCGGTTCATCGAGCAGCTCGGCAGCTTGCTGGTCGACACGCAGCATCGCCTGCTTTCGATTCCTCTCGACGTGAACCAAATGCCAGAAGTTGTCATTCAGAGGATACGCGGTCATCTTCTCCAGTGTCTGGATTCCGTTTCCGACGTCAAACCGGAACTGGATTATGTTGCCGACTAAACGGCAAAACACCACAATGTATAATTTTGCTGTGTGGCTGTGACTCGACTTAACAATAATTCCTGGCACAAACTGAATGGTCACTTTACCAAAATTGGCAACTCAAAGTCATGGTCACACGTATTTAAGCCGTGGTTTCAATTTTGTCAATATTTTTAAAACTGTATTTTGCGTTTATTTCATACTCAGCGCCTGTGTTCTCATTTTATCCTGCTTACTTAATAAGAACTTTGTAATCATGTTCTGTTGACGTCTATCTGACAAAATCGCAACACACACACAGTTTTGAAGGTCATTTGTAAAGCACACCTAGGTTAGCCTGTGGCCTCCTGAGTAAAACAATATACAAAGGGAATTTGGAACAAAACGTTGATAATTGCAGTCATGCAATGAGTTTCAAAAGCAATTTATTTTCACCTTCTATCAGCGTTGGTTTCTCCTGACTGACAGTGTCATTGGCGCACTGATATCTTTAGCTAAAACTGTTTAAAAATCCTAGTTTCCAAATCAGGGATCTAGAAAAACGCATAGCATAAATGTGAAATTAAACTTCATAACAAAAACAGTTAATTGACAAATTATATAATCAAAAGTCTGAAAGCCACAAATTACGCATTGCAATTCATGAATATTTTGAATCGTATTAGTAGTTTAGTTGTTTTATTGCAAGTGTTTCTTTTAAATTGTAGTAGTACATGTAGTATAGTTTTGTTGCTTGAATCAATGTTTGTATTTTTCAATGTAATTTTCGTATATTTTTACTGTTTTACCTTTAGTGGTGTGTCTTGTGCGTTCCTCTGATTCTGGCTAGTGTTGAACAAAGATGTATATTACGTCAGCATAATTACTTACAGACAAGACGGACTTCAATGAAGTCGAATTTTCCCGTGTTCTGCAGCAGAATGCCATCCATTGCAGTTGTCATGAACTGGAAACGGATGTCGCCAGAAGCGCCTGCTTGAAACGTCGGAAACTGTATTGTAGCGTCCTCCTTGCGGAACGTCACAATATTGGTGAACAAGTCTGTCAAATATTATATACATTTATATACATATAACTTACTAATTAAAATATGAAAAGTTTACGAATAAACACAATCTTGTTTCCATTTGTGTAGTTTCAGATGTCGTCGGTTGACGCTTGACACCACCTTACTGGCACACTGACCTCACTTTGTGTACAGAACGTTATTGGCCGAGACCGATTAGGCGCTGGGCCTTTTCGGTCGGTGGTCTTATTTCATGGAACTCTTTACCAGATTGTCTCCATGATCCAACATTCAGTTCTGACAGTTTTAGGAAACTACTTAAAACGGAATTATTTGCAAGTTCTTAAACGCACCCAGTGGAGTAAAGATGACACTTGACATTTTTGCTTACTGACGTGAGTGATTGAGTGAGTAGAGTTTAACGCCCCACCCGACACAATATAGGTCATTTCGGAGGCGGAGAACTGCGTAACAAATGCCAGCAAATTATGTAGTGCCTGTGCAGTAGGGATGTACCGAATATTCGCTTCGTATTCGCTTCGGTGCCGAATAGTGGTCCGAATAGTGTATTCGTATTCGGTCGTACGAATAGTGTCGTCAGAACGAATACGAATAGTTAGTCTGTATAGTGCAGAACTAGAGACGTCTACGGCCGACTTCACTCAGTCAGTGCCAGCTGCTCTCGCTCAGACCGCCTGATTTTGGGAGACGATTAGACGAATGAAGGGGAGAGGGTCATGGCTGGACAGCATGCAGGCACGGCCGTAATTAGCGAGGGACATAAGGAGGTGCTAAATATCAGAACAGCAGCTGCAGCATCAAAATGCTCAGCAGGCAACACTATTCGTATTCGGCTGAATAGTCTAAAACCACTATTCGGTACACCCCTACTGTGAAGTGACTTTTTAATTGTCATCGTTAACTCTTCAATTGCTTTACTTACTAATATGACAGCAACAAATCAAATCCTACAAAACTGCAACTTGCTGTCGCCCATACGATGCAACGTGTTTCACTGACTTTTCGCCACCACATCACGTCTGCACCGTCCCTATGAGTTTTTCTGAAGACTCATCTTTTCAAATGCCCCTTCCAAATTTTCTATGCAGTGCACTGTGCTGTGGGCAAAGTGACTTCTGTCACTATTGGACACTTTAACCACTGTTACTAGTAACATACTTTCTAACTGGACATGAAATTCTGATAAAACATCATCATATCGCTACTGCACAGAATTTTCTGCATTCGTCTCAAAAGTCACCATTTCAGCCATTCCTTTCCGCGAGTTATTTTAGTGCCTGCAATGAGGCAAAATATTTTGTCGTCATCATCACTTCACTTACTCACCAGGTTCCGACTCGTAAATTACCATCTGGTTACCATAAAAATCCGTGGTGATAACGGTGATCTAGTTCTTTCTTGACTGTTACAACAGTAGAAGATCGTACAACATCAGTCTACGAATCGCACTTAATTACTGATGGAAAGGGAATACGTTCTAACATCCAACCCCAATTGCTCCACCTTAAATAGTTAAACCAAGGCAAAACAGCAACTTACTGTCGCCCATGCATCGCAGTGGCCCGAGCACGTGTTTTCCCCACTTGTCGTCACCAATCAGACCCGTGTCTCCGAAGTGCAGCTGGGTGACTGGCAGTCGGTCTTTCTCCGTGAGGTAACCGTCGTCAAAGACATCGATACTGGCGAGCCCGGCGTCACAGTTGCAAGGATAAATGCTGCTTTCTCCAGTGTCGCTTGTCTTGCACTCCGACTGGAGGCCGCACGCACACTTGCCCGAGTCGGGGGCTGAGCCGCCCCAGTAGCGCTCGATCATGTTTGTCCGACCGACCCACCAACCCCAACTGGGCACGTTCAGGTCAGTGCTTGCTGTACACATACCACACATCATCATCATCACCAATATAATCATATGAATCTATGTCATAACATCTACCTCAAAGATTAAATTCAATTGCCAGATTATCATTGCCATTGGTTCTGCTGTTCTTTTGTGACTTAATGTCCATATAAAATTTCTGTTAATTTTTCTGGCATTATTTTTCCCCGTGTGTACCATAACACACAGTTTTGGGACTTTTATACGTTTCACATTCTGTGTATGTTTTTATTCCTTCCGCTTTTATTATTTTTAATTTCAGTGTCTCATTTCGCTACTCGGTTTGACTGACTGCTTGAGTGAATAGATTCGTAGGTCAACGTGTTGAATGGGAAATGACATTCAAACCAGTCAGTCCCAGTGCTAGTCTGTCAACAGCTGACGTGCCACACACACAAAGTTGTCAGGCACGTCAGCAATGAATAATGATGACAAATAATTATACAAAATCGCAGTCATGGAAATATGACATACATGCGTCTGAGAGCAGCTTCGACTGGTAGCATGTGTATCTGATGTACTGTTCGCAGTTGGACGCCCTCGCGATGATAGCGTCCAGTTCCTCTTTCGAAGGAGCATCGTAGATCACCGGCCGGACATATTCTCCAGGACCTGGATAACCATCGACCAGCATCTCGTCCATTGTGTCGTGTCCAAGCTCCAGCACCGCGACGTTGTAGCCTGCCGACAAAATACCAGAAACACACTGGTTCGTTTCATGACCCTTTGACCTTGACAATCCTCAGTCAAGGACATAGCTCATCTGCGACCATAGCCAGCCGGAGGCACATAGATGTACTCTAATTTTGGTACCTTGATTGTCATATATTTATATTTATAACAGGAATGTAGCAGAATGCCAGTGCGCTTCAAGTCAGTCAGATGTGCACCATCTTTGGCGACAAAGTCTTCGATGTCGCATGAGCTCTGGAACAAGCTGCCAACGGACCTCAGTTTCGTGGAACAGGTCAGTCGCATTGTTTAACTGCTCGACTTAACGGTTCCGCCAGCACCTCTCTAGCCACCTAATAACGCTTTATAAATTTCGTATTATATTTATTAGTATTATACAGCCGAACCTGTTATACAGCAGACTCAAGACAGTCACTCAAAAACCATGATAAGTCAATTTGTAAGATATTCACTATAATTAGTATCGGAAAATTGGATTAAATGGTCGTATTACACTTGCCTAACTACACACTGTTTATCTGCAAACTGTCTAACAGCTATTTGCTCATCCAACTTCAAAACACTTATTGCCGCTGTTCGGAAAACAGAATGTGGCAGAATGTACCGAGAAAAACACAGTTGACCGGAAACGGATCGAGCGGACCGGATTCGTCGATATCAATGTACGTCTCCAAGTTTGGAAGCAGCGGATTCAACATCTTCGCCTCTTCGCACGACACCATGTACTTTGCTGTCCAACAAAGAACAGTTAACATGACATCAAAGAATGATTAACATGTCATCAAAGAATAATTAACACTTTCTTCGGCATAAATAATTATGTCAGTAATCACATATGCGCACATCAAACCAAAGAATGTGTTAAGCATATGCCATAATGCCAAAACAGTTAACCAGCAAAATGAGTCTGCCTGAACGGGACCAATAACTAAAATCAAAACGAAAAATTAATAAACTGTAACATAAAACTGAAAAACACGGAAGTCTGCGAGGCAGGTCTAGAATCCAAGAGTCCAGTCTGACAGACAAAAGATGGCAGAAATGATTTTGAGAATAAGTAAGTTGTAATCACATAATACGCATGCAACCATTTACAGTGTTTCATTAGTCGATAATATATTGACAAATTGTTTCATTAAACGTTTCATCCAGGTTTGCCAGTGACCAATCAACTTACATTTTCCCACGATTTGGCACACGGGATGTGTAGAAGTACCAATAATCGGCATCATAAAAATGCATACTGCATACACATTTGACTTTTTAAAATGCACAAATGTTTAAATAATTGAATGCCAAAAACATCACATTTCACTTTTGAAATGCATAAATGTTTAAATCGTTAAATGCTAAATAGTAACATCTACATCTCAACTACCGGTGTCTTGGAAATGCACTTACAGACATGGCACACGGCTCCAGTGTAACCAGTGTCGCCACAATCGCAAGAAAACTGGTTGAAGTCTTGTGAACAGAGTCCCATGTGCTCACACGGATTCGGATCACACCTAAATCACATTTTCATTGACAGAATCATTATAATATATTATATATTATATTATGTATTATGTATTATTATTATATCATTATATACATTATATTATATTACATACAGTTTATCAACACGCAGTGTGTCACAATTAATTAGGGCAAGTGGCACAACTGACCTAAATTATCTATTAAATGTCTTTATTTTTTCTTGATACGGACCTTCCTACTGCATGAATTTAAAAGATATTACACATGGACTGTATCAGCCGGTATAATGTTTATACTACTTGACCTATTTCAGGCCTGCCAAGACAACCACATTTTAACCCCTTCACCAAAGTCAAACAGCACCTGCCAAGAATGATGATCACAAGGCCAACTTATGCTAGTTGTGGAAGATATTCTTTACACGGACATATGTCCAAAGAGGCCACCCTGGGTGTTTAGATTCATGGAAACCATTTGGTGGCTGGAGCTCTACCCTGAACCCCACGTATGTATGTCATATACACATAAATTATGTGCCTATGACATTTGGCTCATCTGACATTTTTGTGTCTATAGTGAACCTGGCAGTGTTTTAAACACTTAGGGCCACTCTAAATTCTAAAAATTCATGGTTGATTGATTGATGTGCCCATTATTGAGAGCCACACCGCCGCACTCCTGATGAAAATCACCCACGATGTCTGGTCTTGGCCGACCTGCTGGTTTCAAATGTCTGCCACAGCCTGCAATCTCATTTACACAGCACACCTTTGTGAGAATCAAATGCACAGTCAGCCAGCCAGCCGACAAACCTGTCCTGAAGATCGCATGATCCATTTATGACATTGCCAATGTTCGCCTCCGGCTGCACATCGGTCACCTGAAAACCCTGAATATAGAGATTTCTCATGCAGCCCAGAAATCCAGTCTCACCGCCGTAACTATCCCCACCTGTCAATCAACATACATACACAAATTGACGGACATACATTACAGATGGACTTCATGGTTCCTGCACCTTCTGACCAAGACAATCCACGGCAATTCAGGGCCTCTTCCTCCAAGAATTCAAGGCACTTGATCCAACCTATCAATCAGGGTCACCACCACTCTCCAGAGAGAAAAAATCCCCGACTTTTCCAGACGAAATTGCAGGCAATATGTCGAACAAATGCACATTTATTAATCCAAATTCTCCGTGAACATCACGTACGAAAAACGAATTACAGTACGAATAAAGTGCAGAAAAGTTATTTTGTTGAGCTGCCACAATCAAATTTCCTGACTACACAAATTCCCAAAGCTTTCCCCCACTTTTCCCTAACCTTAGCTAAATTCCCTGACATCTCCAGAGTTCCAGAAAAGTGGTAATCCTGATCAATATCTCACCAGAAAAGTAGTCAGTTCTTCAACCAACAGCTAAACATTTCAGCAGTTTCCATCAGCTTTTAATATGCTTCCATCGGATGTTTGATTGGCAATCGAGCTAAATTCCTAAATTTACACGGCCTTCTTCTCAATTTCAAAAACAATTCAATGACTTCTTGAGCATTTTGACATTCAAGGCTGGTGCGGGAATCCTTGGATTTGTACAAATTCTACTAGCAATGGATAGGACAACCGTGGCTGGAAGGGAACTGAATATGTCAGGAAAGAGGTCAAAGAGTCTGCAAGCTCCCAAGATGAAGTAGTCCCAATGAGATCGTAGCCACCCATACATATTACATATGTAGAGTCCAAACATTCTGGACAGTGAAACGAGACCATATTTTACTGCAATCAGGTGGTCTCCTTTTGAAACTTTACCAGCAGCCATAACCAAATTATCCCCTCTGTTCGGAAAATAGACGTCATCTAAATAGCTGCAAAGATTTAGATCAATATAAGTTGTAAGTTAAAGCACATATTACGTAAGCTAAGAACATAGGTGCTGCGTCAAATTAACATTAGAATATAAGTCAAACTAAGTATAATAAATTAATAAGTTGGGAAACGTACCGCCAATGTAGAAATCCGATGAAGAAGTGAAGGTCAGACGTCGATATGAGACGTCAGGTCGTCCATCGACCGTTATATTCACCTTTCCGGGTGACTCGCCTTGACTCGCCTGGATGTCAATGGACACAGAGTGCCAGAGGCCATCAGTGAACGCCTCCATGCCGTAACTCGCATCTACGCACACCCAGCACACAACCAAATGCTGAACAACTCACGTTCAATCAATCAACAAAATTTGTACAGCGCCTCCTATGGAGCAAACAAAATTAAATATGATACAAAAGGGGGGGGGAGGAATTAATTAAAACAGAAATAAAATCGATGTAAACTGGGGGAAAAATTAAAACTGCAACAACTACTAAAATACTGACTAAATGTCGAAAATTATTTCGGTAATTACGAGATGACAAATACACAAATTTAACCATACAATACATCCTACTGTATAAATTCTGCAAATCATAATCAAAAAGTTGCAGGGCTTCCAATTCCCAGAAAAACAATTTCCCCGAATTCCCCAGGCAATTTTTCCACATCTAAATACAGGAAATGAACTAAATGCATTCCAACGATCTATGCCTGAAACTGCAATTGTTCCTCAAACAGGTAACACAATCACATAAATACGTGCTGGGAAAGTCTCGAAAAAACCATGACTCCTCCCCCCCGCCTCCAACTTTCTGCTTTCTCGCTGACCGTCATTGAATCCCCTAACTTATCCAGGTTTCTGGGTTTTCCAGACAGCGGCAACCCCAAACTTCAGATTTACTGTCAACAATGGTAAAACAGATCTTACGATTTGTGATAATATTTGTGACTGCTGGATCATTCGGCGTTCTCACACTGTATTCCAGAAAACCTTCGTCATTTAGTTTCAGCTGCGACGCACAACAAAACCGACACAAAACTTCATACGACATAATATGTCATGTCCACAGCATCTTTGTTGTATTCAATTCCATAGAAAAACACAGTTTTATTTTGCCACAGGGTGCTAACATAATGTGCACAGTCAGGTTACTAGATGAGGGGTCACACATTCGCATCGTGAGGACAACCCATACGATGAAATCAAGAGCATATTTGGTCTCAAACTAGACAGTGACACAACTGCATACAAGATTTTTGCAAGTTACAAACTAATCTACAGATGATGTTAAGGCAGTCAACAAAGCATAATAGCAATGGAGACCACAGTAGTCCAAAGTCTAAATGCAATGTTTAACAATACCACTGTGAACTAGCATAGAGTTCAATTCCAGGAAGTAAATAAAATAATAAATAATCTAAATAATCAATAAAATTTTGTGCTATTGCATGGGCCAGCGATAAACACGCCATTCTACTCAAGTGTGGAATACAAATGATTAATATAAAAAATATGAATGAAAAGAAGCAGAGTATCTCACCGAAAAGCGTCCTCGGGCATTTGGAACGTGAAGAACAAGCATTCCATCGCGGTTGTACGATCGGAAGTCAAAGCTGACGCGGACTCGGACGTCAACATCGTAGCCAGTTAGCTCCAGGTGAGCGCTCACAGTGGGAAACGTGAACGGAATTATGTTGCCCGTCTAATTTGCAACACACAACACAGCATGCAATTTGACATTACACACGCTGCACATCGACAGGTAAAACTTAGGTGGATTTTATACACGAGTTCCAGACAGAGTTGTTTCATATACGGACAGAGTGTAGTGCATCAAACGTGCTCAGTGTGTGCTAACAGAAATGTTTTTCAACAATATGCTTCCTAAATACTGTGAGCTGTTGGATGTAATTTCGGGAGGAAAGATGACACCAACATTATAGCAAGTGCCACATTTGTCATTACACGTTGCCGACAACAAGCGATGCTAACACTCATACACCGTCTACATTATGCCTCTGTCTATCCAACATTCTGTACGGGCACTAAACGGCTTAAAATTCGTTTTTACCATATTCTCTCTTGAATTTCCAGTAAACTTGGTAACAGTTCAGTTTGGTGTATTTTCTGTCATTTTATTGTTTCTCTCTGTGTGCGAATGCTGTGTGCATGTATCATTGTTTAATCCAACCTACGGCTGCAATATACCAACAGATGTTAATGTTATGTTACATACTCTAGTGTTGTGACGATTGCCATTTTTGGATTTGCGGTAGGTACCGTGGAACACCGTCGGTTTCGGTTATTTATCTTTGCAGATTTTAATTACGAGCACGGAAATTACAGAGAATACTGGCGAACGACCAAGAGATAACCGGGGCAAATACGTTGCACCCTGCTGTATACCTGTGCTGCTACCTGCAGTACGCTGGGCGTGGCCTATGCTCGCTTATTGGCGAAAACACAGTTCTCATTTAGTATGCCACAACCACCCACAAAACCCGGTTTAGGTTCTCCATGGTTCTCACAAAAAACCTCGGGGTTCCGGTACGGTTACCGCCACGGCACTAACGTACTCACCCGACAAAAGCCGAACATGACGTTGCCGTGAACAGAGAAGCGAGGCTGCTGCATCCGCGCGTCCTTAATCACGTCCATGTAGTTGAACCACACGTTCTCCATGCAACCGGAAAAGCTTTCTCGCGTCCGAAGACGCTTCCCGACCTGAAGAAAGTTGTTCAGGCCGCCAACATGGATCTGAAATCCGCCACAAACCACATGCGCGAAAACGTGCACAGCATTTTTCGGGCCACAATTCAACAGTTTTAGGCTAAAAAGTCGCCAATTTTCTGCTGCGGCTCCTTCCCAAACCCCAGTAGGAGTTCACAGAAGCGAGCAGTTCACAGACTCCCTAGTTGGCTGAAAAATTGGATATCCACACCCTATTATCATCGTCGACACCCGTGGCGTTTCGGTGTCTCCATTTTGAACTGTACCAGTTCCTGAAACGCTCCGGTGCACTTGAATGAATTTGAATTATTCGACCACTGTGTCGGTAGTAACGAGACTTCACTAGTCGACTGACTCCCAACCTGTGTGCGTTGGTGAGAAGTGTTGTGGACGGGAGGCGCATTGTAGCTGGCAAAGTAAAGTAAACTGAACAAAGACTGCTCATTGCACACATATGAACATCTTGGACAACACATGATACTGCTGTTTGGTTACCGGCTCAGCACTGGGTCTTTTGAAGGCCTCAGCTACCATGGCTGAGCATTCTATCGTCCCTCAAAATAGCAACAAAAGTAACAATAACTTGGCAAAACACAGCTATGAATAGGAAATCAAGGCTGTGTGAACAAATGACAGGGTTTTTAAAAGAAGCTCCTAAATAGCTGTTTCTGTGCATGTGCAGTGAAAATATGGCAAAAACTCGCTTATCATGTAGTGAAATAGCCACAATTTTTGAGTCCATTTATAAGAAACCATGGTCGCTGAACATGATGCTGAGGGCAGTTTTAGATCCTGTCAGTGAGTTAAATAAAGTGCGAGAATGGTCCTCACATGGTGGCAGCAACGACTCCCTGGCCACACCACTCGCTTCAGTTTTACCTTGCGGTCAAGATCAAGTTGGTAGAAGTCGCCGTTGGTGACGTTGGTCATAGTCAACCGGTCGACAGTGAGACTCAGATCCTGTTCCTTGCGGATGACTTCCACGTCGTGCCACTGTCCGTCGTCGAGCAAACTTCCGACTTGTATTGTCGTGTCGCCGCTTGTGTCGGGCGTTGTTCCTTCACAGACAACAAATCACCATTGCTACACACTGTTAAAGGGTTAACAATAATAATAATAACAATATCGGCAGGCGGGCCACAATAATCACTGGCAAACGCAGAGAATCCACCTTTCTGTTTCAACAGTTGTCAATAGAGGCCAACACATTTGACTCCAACTAGATGCCGTTGCAGTCATACCTTGCTCAGTACACTGTTTAAAGCCAAAAAAGAACAAACAAAACATTAATAATAATAATAACAAAGTTATTTATACAATACAATGCAATGTTAAAACTTGTATTATGCCATAATAAGAAATGCAGAGGCGCTCGGCCCCAACAAAGTGGAAGTCAGTATATGGGCATCTGATGCAGTGGTGGAATTATAAAATAATAACTAAGGGCCCAAACAGATTGCGGCATTTGAGGCCCCAGAGAGGCTAAGGAATATGTGGCTGAGTGAAGCTTCTCTCCTATCTTCCAAGTTTTGTCAGATAAACTCAAGGACTTTTGATGGCAGTGAAAACTATTTAAAAAAATAAAATTCAAAGAATAGTGATCAACCCTGGGAGAAATGGGTTCACAGAAATGAAGTGCTCAACAAACAAGCAGGAAAGCAACGTTCCTTACTGCTAAGCCTTCTCATTTACAGATCACTTTCAACTGGCTTCACGTTATAAATTTATAAGTCTAAGCAACACAGTGACGGACTGACCAAGATCGAGGTTAAGGAAGAGTCTTCCTCGAACCATCTCCAGGATGATGTAGTCGCCCTGGTTTCCATCGGCAAATATCAGAAGACCGTTGGCCTGGTTTGTCTTGAACCGAAGTCGAATGTAATCTTCGCGTGTCTGAACAAACTGCATCGGTCCGCTGATGTCATATGTTATTCGACTTTCGCCGTCAAAAGTTGCAGCTTCACCATCTGTAACGAAATGCAGGAACAGTCCTGGATTAAGACCCACTAAGCTATGAAGGCTGCAGCTAATGGCCCCCGACTTTGAGGGGCCCTGCAGTTTCAGTTTACACAATCCTCACGGCAGTAGGAACAAGTATAATGATAACAATAAAAATAATCCAATTTATATATGGCACCATTAGCAGATTTTCAAAGGTAGAATAAGAAAGTACTAAAAGGAACATCTTTAAACATTATTTTAAAATCCAGTCTCTGAATACTGTTCCAGACTGTTGTGGGCACAGACTAACATTACAAAGAAATAAGCGACTACTGTTGCGCCTTTTAGTGCAAAGACTGCCTTGCTGTTCCACTGTTGTTTATGAAAGCTCCTTCATAAAGCCACTTAATCCATCATAGCCGCAGTGTAATGAAAATATATTATAATACTATGTTTTTCACTGCAATTACAGCATGGCCACAATTAAGCTAGTGTGAGCCCAGGTGCTGTGCCAAAAATGCAGGCCACTGTGGCCCTTTGCAGATCTGCAACTAGCTAATTTTACCATTATTTTAGCATAAGTAAGTTTGGAATATATTTCTGTTGCTGCTCAGCCGCTGCAAGAGCCCAGATTTTACAAGTTGTGGGCCCCAAAACTGTGGGCAGCACCCCTAGCGCCCCCTTAATGCAGCACTGCACTACAACAAAGTTCATAGGTCCAAACATATGCATCTATGTCCAATCCTTCCTAAAAAAAAACAGCAGTGACAAACACCACAACTTACCAAAGCGGCAACCATAGAATTCAACACGCATAGAGATGAACCGGTCCCATCGTTGTGGATTAATTCGAATGTATCGTGCGACGATCGGATATGGCAGCGAGTTCTCCACAACAGTATTGTCGTCCAAATTTCCTTCGAACATCTGTCAAATAAGTTTATGGAGACAAAATTAATTAAGACAGAGGTGCATGGCTGAATTGACAATTGTACAATTAAACTAAAGGACAGCACTGCCTTACACTCATACTACAAAACAACACAAAGATTTCATGAGCACTGTTGATTGGTGAGAGGTTTAATAACACCTTCAGCACAATAAAGAAATATTGTGCCTTAAAAATTATAGTTTAGTTAAAAGATTGACATCAGTGAGACTGTATAAAAATATGTTTTAGAGAAAGTGATAACATGTGAAAATTGAGAGTTAGGAGAGTATTGCATTCATATTTGGTGTAAGTACTCAAATGTTAAAACACATTTTTAAATGTTCGCATGTAAAAGTAGGTCTCTGTTAAGAAAACTATAAGTATACCCAATCAGAAGCCTATTTAATGCAGTTTGTTCTCTTCCAGAAAACGTATTAGGTAACATTAAAGGCTTTCACGGAAAAATGCCACATTTACACTCAGATTCAAATGAATTATAATGTTGTCTCTATCAAACACAACAATCACACTGTAATGCTTATGTAACAGTGCATATATTTTATTTTCAGCAAAATTGTTTAGGATTATGCAACTGGTATACAATGAAAATGATACAGCTTTGGAATGGAACAACAAGTCGTTTGTAAAAAGCCAACAATTTGTTTACGACCAATGTGGGCTCACTGAATGTAACTGACAGAACCAGGGTAGCTTGTTATGTTCTACATGCATAGTTGTTTTGGTTTACTGAACTGTAACAATTACTTTTATAATAATAATAATAATAATATGCTAGCTTATATGGCGCCAGTATGTCAGAACACCTCAGAGGCGCCGGTTATTTATCATTTGTGTTCATTTTACAGCCGTATTGACTGCCTGTGAAGTGACCTCCACTGTGTCATTAAACTACTAACTCACGCTAATAATATGCTAATAAGTAGGGTTGTTAAGACCACCCAAGTTTTGTAACCGATTAACCGCATTGAAAAGGACCGGCTAACCAGTTAACCATTCATATTGAAAGGTAGGATTTTTGTCAGTCGGTCGGTATCGGTCGATATTGGCGCAAGTATTCCGGTTTCGATATCGATATTTGTACACGTCAGCGGGTGTGGTGGCCGACGTATGCGAAATGACAAGACCTATTACTGGTACAGGTGTATGCAGCAACAGTATTGAGTGCGCCACAAACACTAGCAGGAAGTTTGCACTGGCTTGACAGCTCGACAGTATGGGTCTTTGATGTTCCTTTCGCCGGTACTGTACTTTAGCCACTTTGCCTTCCAACCCGCTGCTACCACCCGCTGCGACGGGCGGCCGGGTGCGCGAGCTAGTCGCTATCTATGATGATTGCATCTATATTGCGTCCCGTGCTCCAAGGTTCCGTGAGATTTGCGAATAAACGCAAATGAATGATGATGATGATGGCAAACCTATATGCGGCATTCAGGTGACGATCTACGGTTATCCGGTGACAGCTGGAGAAGACTGGTTACAGCCTAGAGACCGGTTATCCTAAGGATCCGTTAATTGTTAACTTCCCTACTAATGAGATGCAAAAAAGTTGGGAAGACTCACCAAAGGTGTACCATACTCATTCGTGTATACAGTCCATGTGTTGTTGTCCGACGAGAACCATAGATAGTACTCGCTGACAAACTCTCTGCTGCCTCTGCGGCCCTGTGTCGCGACTCCGGTTATTACTTGCCGATAGCCGAGGTCGACGCCTACAAACTGGTACATGTCCGTAGTTCCCGACGTCCAGGCTCCACCACCTGACGACATGATAAAACATGAAACGCTTGCATTAGACACGCATGCTAATGTATCTGCAAAACACTGTTCCTGCCACTCAACCAATATCAGCAAAACACGACACTGATGCTCAGCTCAATAACATCGATGCACATCATGTATTTTTTGTCGGACTGTCTACCAGTTTGTCAACATTTTTTTTCACTGGCATGATTCAAAGGCTGGTGGTTTTTAAACAACCGGAAAGGTTTACACATACACACACAGCACATTTAGTGAAAGTCATTAAAGTTCAGATGAGGCTTATGCTGTCTACAATCAGATGAGAGAGAACAGGACATCACCCACGTATGTCTTAAATGTTTCCTGAAATTTTTTTTATTTAAAAAGACGTAGCACTACGTTTTTTAGAAATACTCTTATTAACCAACTAACCAACTAATGCTTTACTTCCTTTAAATGTAATCTATACGGGGGAAAATTAACTAAAAAATAAGGCAACATGAACAATGAAAGTGCCAACCTTTCCAACCACGAAGTCGCGCAAACTGGGCGCCACGCAGTGCATTGATTTGTGAAGTGGTCCAAATGTTCTCATCTGGAATGTAACCTTTTTCTAAGCCAACAGGCACCGGATACTCACACGGGCTGGTCATGTCAATACCAACCGCGGATTCGTTGATTTCTGCAGCAAATTTGCATCAAACATCAACACAACAAATCGTAAAATGTAAAATGAGTCTACAAGTCACACATTTACTGGGTGACACCCGAATTTTAACCCCTTCACCAAAATCACATGCACGATGAAAATAAGAGGGATGACTTGTGCTCGTTGTGGAAGATAATCATTATATAGGCATTTAAATATTTATTAATGGAAAGTCATTTTTGGCTGGGGCTCTGCCCCAAACTCCTTTAGGAATATATCTGCCTCGTTTAGGAATATATCTGCCCTTCTCAAGTACCACACCCCCATGCTCGTGATCATATCACTCGCATTCACAACAGCTGATGTTGGCAGCCTGCATTTATGTCACAAAACAGTCATCAGTAATTACAGCATAGCTGTAATGGAAACCTTGGATTAGATAATTGCTGTGAATGTGATTTTTTTGAAAAAAGAAAGAATTGCATTCGATGAAATGAACAGTACCGCATTCATTCAGTTGGCAAACTGTCAAGTCCTTGACTTGACTGAAGGCAAACTGTTTACCAGACATTTCGATAACAACCAACTCGTTGTTAGTCAAGTCACAGACTGGTCAACTCGTTGACTTAAATTTGCCATACTGTGTGACAGAAAATTTAGTGTAAATGTGATTTTTAAAAATTCATTGTAGGCAAGTTAAGTAGTCTGCGAGTTGTCCAGTTCACAACTTGACTGTCCACGAGTTGGTATGTCGATGACTCGTCCAGTAAATTTACTAAATTACCATTCAGTTACCATACAAATCCGCAATATGGTCCTGTCATCATATTGTCCGTATTGTTAATACGATACGATCACAGATGCATTAGTTTAGCAACTACAAAAACACCAATCTTATAACATAAAACAAATCGACCTTGATTTTACTACTAATCAGAACAACTTTAAAACTTGTTTGACTCATTCGGGAGGTCTGGTGTGGTACTGAGAATGTCCGATGTAGTAAATTTCGTCCGATACGCTCTTACTTTCCTTCCTGGATCTTTTCTGAGTGTCTCTGTCAAATCTGTGGTCCGATGCGGTGAACTGTGAAACTCCGATGCGGTCCGATGTGGTTATTAGACCGACCGTATTCTAACATCCAACCTCAATCTGTCCATCTTAAATAGGCCCACTTCAACGTCCTCTCAACTCACTACTATTACTGGAAAAACTTGCATCAGTCACTTGTAAGTAAGTGCAGCTTTGCTATATTAATGCCAACAGTCAAAGTGCATCATATTTGACACTTAAATTGTAAAGAACCCACGGCATGACTACCTATGGCCACACACCTGTTACCGATGTATACAAATCAACAGTTAATGGACAGCAAAAACTGTGCGCATTATAGGCTGAAATTAGTTCTTGACAATTATTGGGTGAATAGCCAGTAATTGTTTACACTCACGAGCTCGGCATGTTGCAATAAAGCAAAAAGTTGCAACTAAAACTAAACACCGCTCCATAACGATAATCAACTTCAGTTTGCATCACGTGACCACACAGGTAAACAGGTGGGCAAAGGAAGACGGACACGTTAGGTTAAATTGATTCGCTAGGTGGCGCACATATTTCATTCATTCGCATTAAGTTATACGTGGAAAATATTCCAAATGTGTCTGCATGTACAAAATATAATTAAGTCTATAAAAACATCCGATTATTAAAGTTGCGACTCTGCAATGTTTTGACTCTTTGTCGTGACTCAGTATTTTTCACATTCACTTTTGATGTACCTGCTTTGATTTTCCAGTCAATCAATCAATCAATCATGAATCAATCAATCAATCACTATTTTCCGTGCGCCTAACTAAAGCTAACTAAAGTTGAGTAGAGAGCTGTGGCCCGATTTTCGAAAAATTGTGAAATCGTCGTAACTCAGTTACGACGATTTTACGATCGTAAAATAGTCATAACTTTATCGTCACAAGTTATGATCGTGAATAAAAATAGCAACCAATCACAAGAGCTGCAAACCTGTTGTTTATATAATGAACGACGGTCAACTGAAGAAATTCAACGA
>Ga0056115_1000468_pt1 | contig 18303 bp, 19 predicted proteins | sample WorMetOlspDAHAB1_FD_77007 | JGI IMG/M metagenome (GOLD analysis project Ga0056115, IMG submission 77007) | Marine gutless worms symbiont microbial communities from Max Planck institute for Marine Microbiology, Germany - Olavius sp. DAHAB.1 ...
ATCGCAAGGGATCGCGGCGGGCCGGCCATTCGCCACCAGTTGCTGGTTTACCCGGTCACCGACCGGAATTTCGAGACCGGCTCCTACAGCGAAAATGCGGACGGACCGATCCTCACCCGCGACATGATGCGCTGGTTCTGGAACCACTACCTGGCCGATGACAGCCAGGCAAGCGACCCCCTGGCGGCCCCTTTGCACGGTAACTTGGCCGGTTTGCCCACTGCAACGGTGGTCACGGCGGAGTATGATCCCCTGCGTGATGAGGGTATCGCCTACGCGGAGGCCTTGTCTGCAGCGGGTGTTGAGGTCGAGCAGCGACTCTACCCGGGTATGGTGCACGGTTTTGTGACCCTCCCCGGAGGGCTGACCCAGACAGTTGCGGCCATGGACTATCTCTGCGGGCGAGCCAGGCAGGCGCTCAACGACTGAGGAGGCACTATGGCTACTTATGCAATGACCGGCGGTGCGACCGGGATTGGCGCAGCGCTCAAGGAACAGCTGCGGGAACAGGGCGACACGGTCATCGTCGTCGATATCAAGGAAGGTGATGTGGTTGCGGACCTGTCCAGCCCCGAGGGGCGCCAGGCCGCCGTCGCCGGGGTGCGCGAGCTGGCACCGGAAGGACTCGACGGTTTTATTCCCTGTGCCGGGCTCGGCTCCCATATCAAGCCGCCGACCCTGATCGCCCAGGTCAATTTCTTTGCCGTGATCGAAACCATCGAGGGTCTGCGTGACCTGGTGGCGAAAAAGAACGGCTCGATCCTGCTGGTGTCATCGAACTCGGCGCCGATGATCGAGAATGACAACCCCTTCGTGCAGGCCTGCCTGGCCGGCGACGAGGCCGCGGCGATGGAGGCCTGCACCGATGGACACACCGGCTACGCCGGCTCCAAGCGGGCGATCACCCTCTGGATGCGGCGCAATGTGGCCGAGTATGCCGGCGGCGGGGTGCGCATGAACGCGGTGGCGCCGGGAATTACCATGACCGCCATGACCGAGGAAATCAGCCAGGACGAGGAATTCGGCGAGGCCATCAAGCAATTTGCGGAGATTACCCCCGTGGGCGGCTCGGCCCAGCCGGAACAGATCGCCAGCGCCATGCGTTACCTGCTGAGCCCGGAGGCCAACTTTATCTGCGGTTCCATCCTGTTTGTGGACGGCGGTACCGACGCGATGATGCGCCCGGACATCTTCTAGCTCAAACCAAGATTGACGCTGTAATGACCAGTCCTTGAAGCGTGGTTGATCTGGGTCATCAAGTCGACGCACTCAACCGTCGTATGCTGAGCGTATGGGGGGTGAGCATTTATGCCGGTCGCTACCCGTTTCTTGCGAGCTCTTACAGCTATCTTCATGGGCGTCAGTGTGGTCACTTGTGCGCACTACTACGATTATCCCAAGGACGCGTCTGACGCAGCCTTTGTCAGCGGTGATTCCATCCAGGCCCCCGGGTCAGATGAATGGGCGATCTTGTTGACGCCCCATGCCGTCGATGGGCAGTTGTTGGGTCATCGCACGGGCGTGCATAACAAGCAGAAGTATGCTGCCAGGCCTCGCGCAATCGAAGCAGGCACAAGGAAGATTGGCATCAGCCGTGATCGGAGACTCACAAATAGCTTCAGTGCAGATTTCGATGTCATTTCCTGGATCGAAGCCGATCTTGAGGCTGGGGAAAAGTACCAGATTACTGGCACGATAATCGTTGGCAGCGCATTCAAGTACTGGATTGAAGAGGTCGATACGAAACAGCGCGTGTCCCAGGTGTTTTACGATCCCCACGGTTTGAAGGAGGAACTCCAGTCATTGGAGGCGCTACCGGCACCTACCGCCGATTACGCTGAACTGAAGTGGTTCGGCCGATCTTTTTTCACCAACAAGACAGCGCTCAAGCCAGGGCACGATTGTTTCAGGATCATCGACGAGCGGACACCGGCTGCCTCGGCGGCTTCTGCAGGCCTTGCTGTACTGGCTGTATTGGGAAAAGGGACTCCTGGTGACCCAGAATATGGCTTCGCGATGTCTGAGGAAATCTGCCTGGACGTTGAACCACGACATGTCTACGAAGTCCACTTAGGCTACAAAACGATTGTCCATCGTGGACAACGCGAAGAAGTCAAAATGTTCCAGGTCGTTGATCGAACGGCGCAGCGGCTCCTGCTTGAGTTTTCCCCGCGCGAGCTGGCCTTGGAAATCATCTGGGCTGAGTAATCCGGTCTTCCATCACCAGCACAGCGGCGCCCTTGAGCCGCCCGCTGCGCAGGTCATCCAGGGCCTGGTTGGCCTGCTCCAGTGGGTAGGTCGTGACCTCGGTTTCGACGGGATAGCGTTTCAGTACCTCGAAAAACTCCTCGCCATCGGCGCGGGTCAGGTTGGCCACTGACCTCACCGTGCGCTCGCCCCAGAGAATGCTGTAGGGAAACTGCGGTATGTCGCTCATGTGGATGCCGGCGCAGACCACGGTGCCGCCCTTGCGCGTGTCCCGCAGCGCCATGGGCACCAGTTCGCCTACCGGTGCATAAAGGATGGCCGCATCCAGCTTCTCCGGTGGTGCATCGCCGGAACTACCCGCCCAGTGCACACCCAGTTGTAGGGCGAAGGCCTGTGCCTCCGCATCGCCCGGTCGGGTGAACGCAAAAATCTCTCGCCCCTGCTGTAGGGCCACCTGGGTAATGATATGGGCGGCGGCACCGAAGCCGTAGATACCGAGCTTTTTCGCGTCCCCGGCCATGCGCAGGGAGCGGTAGCCGATCAGGCCGGCACAGAGTAGCGGGGCGGCGTGGAGCGCATCTGTACCAGCCTCCAGGGGGAAAACAAAGTGCTTGTGGGCCACGGTGTATTCGGCGTAGCCGCCGTCGATATCGTAGCCGGTGAAGCGTGCCCGGTCGCAGAGGTTTTCCTGGCCGCTGTTGCAGAACTCGCAGTCGCCGCAGGTCTCCCCCAGCCAGGGAACGCCACAAAGCTGACCTTTCAGGGCTGGATCGACATGTTTACCCACTGACTCGATGATCCCGACGATTTCATGCCCCGGCACCAGTGGCAGTTTGGGTTCGGTGAGGTCGCCATCCACCACGTGGAGATCCGTGCGACAGACCGCACAGGCGATGACCTTTATCAGTACCAGCTCCGGTCCGCAGGCGGGTACCGGCAGGTCCCGGGGGACTAGCGCCTCGCGCTGGTGCTCCAGGACCATGGCGCGCATTTTCAGCCCCCGCCGGCGACCTGCTGGGCGATTTCCTGCTTCAGGCCGTCGGCGATAACTTCACTGAAGTCCAGCAGCAGCTGGCTGTAGGCCTCTGCCACGTGTTCGGGTTCGCCGCCGCGCAGCGCCGTCTTCACCTGGCTGATACCGCGGGCACCGGACTCTCCCACCTGCGGTCTGGTAATTGACCACTCTGCTACCAACATCGCCTCCTTGCCCTGGGCGGCAAACTGAATCACCGAGATACGCACCGCGTACTCGGGAATCGCGTCCCGCCGCCAGGGGAATAACTGCACCTTGTTGGTATCCATCATGACCGCCAGGTTCACGGCCACCACCCGGGAAACACCGCTGTCCAGGGGCTCCGCCCAGCGGTCATACTCTGCCAGTTTCAGCAGATGATCGTTGCGGTTCATCACGATCTGGCGGGTCTTCAGGTAGTCGGGGATACTCACGGGCCCGACTCCCAGGGAGGGGCCACTGTCGCCTGGCTCGCCGCGGGCCTCGGCGGTGAGCATGTAGTAATCGCTCTGTGGGGTGCTACCGCAGGCGCCCAGCAGGGCCAGGAACGATAGCGCGAATAGTAATCTGGCAATAGTCATGGTCAGTTCCCCAGGGGTGATTTGCCCTTGAGCAGGGACTCGGGCTGGGTTTCCAGGGTTTCCGCCAGGGACTGCAGGGCGCGCCCGGCGGCGGCCAGTTCCTGGGCGGCTTTGGTTATTTCGTAAAGGGTGGCGGAATCATCCGAAAGCAGGTAGTCCACGTTGCCCAGTGTTGTCTCAGCAGCACTCAGCGCTACCGCCACTTCCCGCAGTGCCTTTTGCGCCTCCGCCGACAATTGCGGCATATCTGCATTGAGGGTCTTCATGGTGCCGCCGGCCTCTGTCACCAGTTCATTGAGGCCGGGCGACAGGGTCTCCACCTCGCCGTCCAGGCGTCGGCTCAGGTCCTCGATGGCAGCCAGTGTGGCGCTGATGTTCTCCGGCAGGCCCTGTAGATCCGGGTCGTTGATGAAGCGGTCTATGCCATTCAGGGTGGTCTCGATGTTGTCCATCAGTGACCGGAAATCCATTTCCTCCAGGCTGCGGGCCAGGCGTTCGAAGTCCGTGGGTACGGTGGGTACGATCTGGACTTTGTCGTCGATGTCGTACTTTGCCAGGTCCTCAGCGGTGAATCGCGGTTCACGGGCGGGGTGAAAATCCAGCTCGATGTAGAGCAACCCGGTCAGCAGGCTCTGCAGCTGCAGCTGGGCCCGCAGGCCGCGCTCGATCAGCGCGTCCGTGGCGTCATAGTCAGCGCTGTCCTGCATGACCTCACCGTCCTGGATCCCTACGACACGGTCGGAATAAATGCGCACCTCCACGGGTAGAAGTACCTCGTAGGTGTCCACATCAACAATTACGTCGAAATCCGTGACCTCGCCGATCTCCACGCCCTTGAAGGCCACCGGTGCTCCGATCTTCAACCCCTTCACAGAGCCGTCAAACACCATCAGCCCTGTTTCGGTGTTGCGGTTGAAAACGTTGCCGCTCAGGTAAAACAGGGCGGCAAACAGGATCAGGAAGGCGCCGACGACAAAACTGCCGATGGCAACGGTATTGACCGGTTTGCTCATTGCGCACCTCCGGTTGGCTGGGTGCCCCCGCGGGCGAGGAAGCGCCGCACTTTCTCGTGTTCGCTGTGCTCGACCAGCATTTTCGGGTCTCCGTAGTCAATCATGGTTTTTGTGTCCGCGTCCAGAAACACGGAATTGCTGGCGATGGAAAAGATACTCGCCAGCTCGTGGGTGACAATTACTACTGTAGCCCCAAGGCTCTCCTGCATTTCCAGGATCAGGTCGTCCAGCAACTGGGAGCTGATGGGATCGAGGCCCGCGGAGGGCTCGTCGAAGAACAGGATCTCCGGGTCCAGGGCGATGGCCCGGGCCAGGCCGGCCCGCTTTTGCATGCCGCCGGAAATCTCCGACGGATAGTACTCCTGGTAGCCCCCCAGGCCCACCAGGGCCAGCTTGTAGGCCACTATATCGGCGATTTCCGCCTCGCTGAGGCTGGTGTACTGCTGCAGGGGCAGCGCGGTGTTTTCCGCCAGGGTCATGGCACTGAACAGGCCGCCGGTCTGGTAGGTGATGCCCCAACCCCGGCGCATTTCGAATTGTTCCTCCAGCTCCGCCTGGAAAAAGCTCTTGCCGTCGTAGGTGATGTCCCCCTTGGCCGGCTCGAAAAGCCCGATCATGTGCTTGAGCATGGTGCTTTTGCCGCAGCCGCTGCCCCCCATGATCACGAAGACATCGCCCCGGTATATGTCGAAATTGAGGTCCGTCTGGATCAGATTGGCACCGTAGGCCATGGTCAGGTTGTCGATGTGGATGTGGACCTCCCGCTGCTCCATCCCTAGACCCCCATCTTCTGAAACAGGATGTTGAAGGCGGCGTCCGCCACAATCAGGTAGACGATCGAGGTGACCACTGCATTGGTGGCGGCGTCGCCCACCGCTGCAGAGCTGCGGCCGCACTGCATACCGGCCCGGCAGCCGGCCAGGGCGATGAGCATGCCGAAGACCACGCTTTTCAGCAGGCCCGTCCAGAGGTGGTTGAACTCCATGGCCTCTCTCATTTGCTGGCCGAACTGGATCAGTGACACATCCATACCGGCGGCCACGATGGCGCCGCCGAATATCCCGATCACGTTGGCGTAGAGCACCAGCAGGGGCATGATCACCACCAGGGCGATCATGCGCGGCAGCACCAGGAATTCCACCGGGGAGATCCCCAGGGTCACGATGGCATCGATTTCTTCCCGGGTCTGCATGGTACCGAGCTGGGCAGCGAAGGCGGCTCCCGTGCGCCCCGCCATGACCACGGCGGTCATCAGGGCACCCATTTCCCGCAACATGCCCACCGTCACCAGGTTGGCGACGTAGATCTGGGCGCCGAACTGGGCCAGCTGGGCGGCACCCAGGTAGGCCAGGATCATACCCACCAGAAAGCTCGTTAAGGTGATGATTTTGAAAGCATCGGGCCCCGCCTGGTAGAGGAAATCGAGGAAGTCCACGCGCCGGGTATTGGCCTTCCCGGTCAGCAGGCGGCCCGAGGCAATGACGACTTCGCCGACAAATGCCAGGTGCTCCTCGATGCTGTCGTACAGGGTCTGTATCCGGCTCGCGGGATCCAGGCGCTCCATCAGTGTGAGGGTTTTTTCCTCCGGTCGCTGGTGGGATTTGACCGCCGTGGCGACCTGTAGCAGGCGCTGGGCACCCTCGGGCAGGGCACTGGTGTCGAAGCCGATGTCATTCGCTGCACAGTAGTTGTGACACTGCAGCAGGAAGGTGGGCAGGGCGCTGTCCCATTCACCGAGTCCGGTGGCGTCGCAGGCAAGCTGTTTCGTGCCACTGCGGGACAACTCCTCGCCCAGTGGCGCGAATTCGGGACAGTCCTGCTGGATAGTCCAGTTCCCGCTTAACTGCAGGGTGGCTGGCCCGGCGCCCTCCTGGGCAAGCTGGTATGACGGGATATCAGTGTCCATGGAAAAGAGTGTAGTGGCTATTTCAGCGAAAGGGCAGGGGTGTGCGGTATGGCTCGATCAGTGAGACGGCCTTGTCGTAGACGGCGCTCACATCCACTGTGGAGCCAACCTCGGCCCGCCGCGAGATCATGGTAATGGGAAACAGGAAGTTGTCGCTGCGGCCATAGCGCAGGGCCCGGCTGCGACCGAGCTTGTCCTCGTAGGCGACCCACTTCATGTCCAGCTCCTCTGCCAGCAGGTCGCCGATGATCACCCCCATGGCCTGCAACTCCAGGGTCTGCTCCGGCCGCACCAGGCGTCGGTCGAGCAGGGTTTGCAGGATATCCAGGTCGTTGGCCTTCTCGCCGCGGATCTGCTTGCCGAAGTGAAAACGCGCGAGATCGTCGATGCGCTTGCGCTGCTGGTTCATGAAGTCGCGATCCAGTGCAGACAGGGATGAAATCCTCGGCTCATCCTGGGCCGCGGCACGGTCCGGGACGCTTAGCAGGCCGGCCAGCAGGGCCAGTGTGAGTACAGCGGTCAGGCGCATTTTTGATTCCTCCAACTTGGTTTAATTTTAGACCAATCCGGTTGTTATCTGGGCTGTTACATGGATAATTGCGGTCTTTCCATAAGGCGGGGTTTTGCACCGCCGGATGCAGTTTCTGGAGCTACACAATGATTAGCGGCAGCCTGGTTGCCCTGGTAACGCCAATGCACGCCGATGGCGCCATCGACTGGCAGCGACTCGACGAGTTGCTGGCCTGGCATATCGATGCCGGTACCAACGGCATCGTGGCTGTGGGTACCACGGGAGAGTCCGCTACCCTGTCGGTGGAGGAGCACTGCCAGGTGATCGGACATACCATCGACAAGGTCGCCGGCGCAGTGCCGGTGATTGCCGGTACCGGTGCCAACGCCACCGCCGAGGCCGTGGAACTGACCACCGAGGCCGAGCGGCTGGGCGCTGACGCCTGCCTGCTGGTCACCCCCTATTACAACAAGCCGACCCAGGAAGGCCTGTATCGCCACTACCGCCACGTGGCCGAGGCAGTGGCCATCCCCCAGATTCTCTACAATGTCCCGGGTCGCACCGGCGTCGATATGCTGCCGTCCACCGTGGCGCGCCTGGCGGAGATCGACAATATCACCGGTATAAAGGAAGCGACCGGCGATCTGCAGCGCGGTCGCGAGGTGCTGGATTGCTGCGCCGGCAAGATGGCGGTGTATTCCGGCGACGACGCCACGGCGACCGAGCTGATGCTGATGGGCGCCGATGGCACTATATCCGTGACGGCCAATGTCGCCCCGGTGCAGATAGCCGAAGTGAGCCGCCTGGCCATGGCCGGCGACACCGAACAGGCGCGGGCGCTGGATGCCCGGCTCGCGGCACTCAACGAGGCCCTGTTCCTGGAATCCAATCCCATCCCGGTGAAGTGGGCGCTGGCCGACATGGGTCGTATCGAAGCCGGTATTCGCCTGCCCCTGACCGAACTCGCCGGCGAGTACCACGAGGCGGTTCGAAGCGCCCTGCAGCAGGCGGGGGTGAATTGATGCGCCAGCTCCTCGCCGCACTGTTGGTTTCTTCGCTGGTTGGCTGTACCTGGCTCACCGGTGAAAAGGGTTACTTCCGCGATCGCAGCGATGACTATCGCAAGGCCCAGGTAGAGCCGACCCTGCGGGTTCCCGCCGGGATGGACGATGACAAGCTGCAGGATATCTACGTGATCCCGCCGATCACCGAGGAACTCAAGGTCAGTGGCGAGTTCGAGGTGCCGCGGCCGACACCGCTGGCGGCGCGCGAGATCGAGGAACTGGTCCGTATCCAGCGCCTCGGCGACGAGGAGTGGATGCTCGCCAGCATGGCACCGGGGCAGTTGTGGCCGCAGGTGCGTGCCTTTCTCAACAATAATGCCCTGCAGGTGGCCCGGGTCGATGCCCGCGCCGGCATCATCGAGACCGGCTGGATGCAGGGTGAAGGTGCGCCCATGAACGAGCGCTACCGCTTCCGTATTGAGCAGGGCGTGCAGCGCAATACCTCGGAGCTGCACGTGTTGCAGATGTTCCAGGCGGGGGATATCAGCAGCTGGCCGGAAAACCCCGCCGACAAGGAGCGCTCCAGTGAAATGTTGCTGGCCCTGGCGCAGTATATTGCCAATGCCACGGAGACTGCCCCGGTGTCGATGATGGCCCAGCAGCAGATTTCCGCCGGCGGCAAGGTCAGTCTGCAGGAGGACGCCGACGGTAATCCCTATATCCGCCTGGAGTTACCCTATTACCGGGCCTGGGCCTCGGTGGAACGGGCACTGCGGGAATCCAACTTCAAGACGCGCGACCGTGATCGCAGCAGTGGTGTGTTCTACGTGCGGTATGTGGCGCCGGAGGAAGAGGATGGCGGCTGGTTCGACTGGCTCTTCGACGGCGACGAGGATGAGGCCGAGGCGGCCGTTCTTACCGAGCAGGATTTCGTGCTGCGGGTCGAGGAGCAAACCGAAGAGGTGGTGCGTATCAGCATTGCCCGCGAAGACGGGGTCGCACTGACCCTGACCCAGTCCCAGGGTATGCTGGCGCTGATCAAGGGGAATATTAATTAACAGCCCGATGCGTTTCGCATCACTGGGCAGCGGCAGCCGTGGCAATGGCACCCTGGTTCAGGCCGGCGACACCCTGCTGCTGGTCGACTGTGGGTTTTCCCTGCGCGAGACCGAGTCGCGCCTGGCGCGGCTGGGCGTCAGTGCTGAGGACCTCGATGCCATCCTGGTCACCCACGAACACAGCGATCACTGCTCCGGCGTCGCGCGGCTGTCACGCCGGTACGAGCTGCCCGTTCACCTGACCCGCGGTACCTGGGCCAGCGGTCGTTGCGAGGGCGCCAGTGCGGTGCACCATTTTCACAGCGAGGCGCCGTTCACCATCGGTGCTATTACCGTCGCCCCGATCGCCGTACCCCACGATGCCCGCGAACCCTGCCAGTTCCTGTTCAGTTCCGGCGATTACTCCATCGGCATTCTCACCGACCTGGGCAGTGTCACCTCCGCGGTAGTGCAACACTACCGTGATTGCCAGGCCCTGTTACTGGAGTGCAACCACGACAGCGACATGCTGCAGGCCGGCCCCTACCCGCCGCCGGTGAAACGCCGGGTGGCCGGTGACTGGGGTCATCTCAACAACCGCCAGGCAGCGGCGCTGCTGGCCCAGGTGCAGGGCGAGCGCTTACAGCACCTGGTGGTGGCCCATATCAGTGAGCAGAACAATTGCCGGGAGCAGGTCGTCGCTGCCCTGGCCGAGGTTCACGAGGCCATGGATCGCATCGTCTGGGCCGACCAGAAGCTCGGATTCGACTGGCTGGCGCTGGATTAAAACTCTGAAACTGTGAACTGGTTCGCGGTTTTCCGGTAATTTTGTCCTTCTGTTTATCCGTCGGCACAGATTTTCTGTAAGCTTTTCAACAGATTACAGAAAAGTTGGCCAGATGTGACCGGTATTGAGGCACCACTTCCCAGAACAGCCCGCTATCTACCCGCTACAGTGCCGGGGGGATTCCAGGGTCAGTTGCGGCACTGCGGCGAAGTGCGCGACGTCCTGGCAGTTGAGGGCAGGGTTGCCCTGCAGGTCCAGGAAACTGAGCTGGGAGAGCCCGCGCAGGGGCGTCAGGCTGCGCAGGCGGTTGCCGTCGAGCCGCACTTCGGTGAGCTGATCCAGGGTCGACAGGGGCGCCAGGTCGCCGATCGCATTACTGGACAGTTTCAGACGCTGCAATCCACTGAAGGTATCCAGCCCGACCAGGCTTTCGATACCGGCGTGGGAACAGTTCAGGTCATTGAGTTGGCCGGCAGCCGTTACGGAGCCGTCCCGCACATGTTGTTTGATACATTCGCGCAGCGCCTCGTCGGGGATATCGTAGTCCGTGTAGAGCGGGGCGGGCGTGTAAACCACACGCTCGTTCACGGTGAACTGGTAGTCAGCGCAGGCACCCAGCAGTATGGCGAGGCAGGGGAAGTACAAAAAGTGGCGCATGGTGGGTGTCTCCAAAAGGGCAGCCGTAGCCGCGAGGCGCGGTTTAACACTATAATGACTGAGATTCCGGATAACAAAAAATGAGTAATCGGATGGCTGATGTAGATGCCGCCAGTTCTGGCAAGGGAGCCGCGGCTAGCGATGCAATCAGCATTGTGCAACGCGGCAATCTCAAGTCGCTGGAGAGTACCCTGCGCAAGCAATGGCGCCTGGGGCAGAATATCGTGCTGTGCTGGAGTGCGACGGAAAACGGCATCCTGGTATTGCTGGTGCCGCATTACTTCCTCGGCAACTATTCCGCCGCCGGCGAATCTGTCGACTACAACAGCAACGAGGCCTTTATTCGCGGGCTGATTTCCGGGCGCCGGCGCCGGGATCGTGACGAATTTTTTGACATTGCCAACCGCCTGGGTGTTTCGGCCACCTTTATCAAGCTGTCCGAGACCCTGGTCGAGGAAGAGGCGGTGCTCAACTCGGTCGAGCAGATCATCAAGCGCTACGGCATCAGTTACGTATCCGGTCGCGCGGTACTGCTCTTCGATATTGCCGAGTTCTCCCTGTATACGCCCTTCGAACAAGCGAGCCAGCTCAACAGTCTTTCCTATTCGATGAATTCGGCCTATAACAAGCTGCTCACCCGCGACATCGAGATCAACTTTGCCCGCACCACCACCGGGGACGGCTACTACGTGTGGAACCGCGATGTGGGCCCGGGCGCCAACGAAGACCTGCTCTATTTCCTGTTGCTGGTCATCGCCGACAACACCATGGCGCGCGAGGCCTCCAAGGGCAACACGGTGCCGCTTATTCGCAGCGCCTACCATATCGGCAGCCACTATGAGCTGTACCAGGCGGAGGGCGTCAACCCCACCGTATTCAGCTATATCGTCGGCGATGTCACCATCGAACTGGCCCGTATGGTCGACCTGGCCCAGCCGGGGCAGATCTACGTGGGCGATTTCCAGGTGGTGAAACCGCCCCCGATGGGCAGTAAAGACCGGACACCCCGGCCCGTGGACACGGTCGAGTTTCTCGGCCAGTGCAGCGAGCAGTGCAGCAAGCTGCTGGGCATCCAGTTTTCCGGCGAGACGGTTACCTCGCTCTCATGCCATCCCTCGCAGGCGCAACGCGATGGCAAAGAGGTAGCGCGGCGCTTCCGGCTCACCGACAAGCACGGAATTTCCCGGGGCGCCTACAATCTGGAAATCGATATAGAAACCGAGGGCGGGCGCAAACGGGTGCTCGGGCTGGCTGGGGACGAGCTGACCGGCAAGGCCGGGGCCGACGGCGATGACGCCGACATTGTCGACGCGGAAAGCGTGGATATACTGAAGAAACACGCCCAGAAAACTGTGAGCGAGGAATAGGCCTGGACATGCTGCAAACAACCCGCGGGCGGGAAATGGATGTCAGCAATACGGTGGATGTCACAGACCCCGTCGCGGTGACCGATGCCTTGCTGGATATCCTCGCCAAGCACTACGATAGGGATGACCTGCGTGCCATCCCGATCCTGGTCGCGGATTTTGCCCGGCTCTACCGGGGTGAGTACCCCGGTTACCACGCCTGCGATGTCGGTTATCACAACATCCAGCATGTGCTGGACGTGACCCTGGCCATGGCGCGCCTGATCGATGGTCACGAGATTGTCCATGGCAAGGACGCACCCTTCGGCGCGGAGCTGTCCGTGGCCGGTATCGCCTGCGCCCTGTTCCACGACGCTGGCTATATCCGCAAACGGCATGACACCCAGCACGCCAATGGCGCCGAGTACACCCGCATCCACGTGAGCCGCAGCGCCCGCTTCATGGGCGACTACCTGCCCAAGATCGGCCTGGATTACGCGGTACCGATCTGCCAGCGCATCGTGCACTTCACCGGCTACGAGGTGAACCCGGCGGATATCGACGTGCCGACCGAGGAAGAACGCACCCTGGGCTGGCTGCTGGGTACCGCCGACCTGATTGCCCAGATGGCGGATGTGGCTTACCTGGAAAAGTGTCGCGACCATCTCTACCCGGAATTTGTCGAGGGCGGCATGGCCGGTAAGAAGGGCAAGTACACCAAGACCGGGATCATCTACAAGTCGCCGGCTCACCTGATGCAGTCCACCCCCAATTTCATTCGCAGCGCCATCCAGGTGCGGCTGGACGGCTACTTCCACTCCTACTACCGCTATGCCGCGGATCATTTCGGCGGCACCAACCTCTACATGGATGCCATTCAGGACAATTGCACCCGGCTCGAAGCGATTCTCGCCCAAAACGACCCCAAGCTCCTGCTGGGCGACGCCCTCAGCCCTCCCTGAGTTTCCCATGACCGACTGCGAGGCCCTGTTGCAGGAGACTCCCGATGGCCTGCAGTTGCAGCTCTGTGGTCCCGATGCACCGGGGCCGATCATGGTGGACTTCGGCGGTGGCCGGATGCGCCATCGCCGCCGCGGTGGTCACAATGAATTGCTCGGCCGCGCCGTGGGTATCGGCAAGTGGCCCGACCTGTCGGTACTGGACGCCACTGCAGGCCTCGGCCGCGACAGCTTCGTACTGGCCGACCTCGGTTGCCGGGTCACGCTCTGCGAACGCTCAGACCTGGTCTTTGCCTTGCTGCGCGACGGTCTCGAACGGGCCCGGTCCGGCTCCGACGCCTGGTTGCGCGAGGTGTCCGGGCGCATGCAGCTGTATTACGGCGACAGTCTCGACTGGATGCGCGAGCACGCTGGCGAGGCGGTAGACGTGGTCTACCTGGATCCCATGTTCCCGGCACGCAAGAAAAGTGCCCGGGTAAAAAAGGAGATGTGGTTGTTTCAGCGCCTGCTGGCGGAGGACGACCGGGGAGAACAATTGCTGGCACCGGCGCTGGCCCTGGCGCAACGCCGGGTCGTGGTGAAGCGGCCGGCCTCAGCGCCGCCTCTTGCCGAGCGCAGGCCGGATTTTCAGCTCAGCGGCAAAGCCGTCCGTTTCGACGTCTACAACTGCAGTTAATCCTCCCGCTCGCGACCGTCTGCCAGCTTGAACAGGCGGCGTGTAAACACGGACTGGAACAGGGGATCCAGCCAGCGGTAGAGCCGGCCGGAGCTATAGACGCTGCGGCCCTTCTCCAGCGCCCGCAGACCCTCGCGCACCACTGTGGCGGCATCGTACCAGAGCCATTTCGGCATGCTGTTTTTCATGTCCATGAGACCTGCCCGCTGGTGGAACTCCGTGTGGGTGAAGCCCGGACACAGCGCACACACCTTGACCCCGTCGGCGGCGACCGTCAGGGCCAGCTCCTCCGACATGGCAATCACCCAGGCCTTGCTGGGTCCGTAATTGCAGTTGCCGCCGCGGGGAATGCGACCCGCCACCGAGGCAACATTGATAACGCGGCCGAAGCCGCGCTCGCACATGGCCGGGATGTAGAGGTGGCAGAGCTGGGCGATGGACAGCATCATCAGGCGGAAAAAATCCTCCTGCTCCTGCCAGTCCCGGTCCAGCAGCAGGTCTGGCCCGGCGATACCCGCGTTATTGATCAGGAAGTCGATGTCCAGGCCGCGCGCGCTGGTCTCAGCGTATATCTGTACAGGTGCCTCCTGTCGGCTCAGGTCGGCGGCAATCACCGTCACCTCGACACGGAATTCCCGGCCCAGTTCAGCCGCGGTTGATTCCAGGTCGGCGGCGGTTCGCGCCACCAGTACCAGATTGTAATTTGTCGCCGCCAGCTGCCGGGCAAATTCCTTGCCCAGTCCCGCTGTCGCGCCGGTGATCAATGCTGTTTTGCCGCTGTCTGCCATAGTATTCTCCCGGGGGTAGGTGTCGTATGGTGGCGGCTGAGGACGTGGGAGTGCAAGCGGTATGCTGAAAAAACTGGTGGCCCTGGCGCTGCTGTTTGTTCTCGCGCCGATGCAGCTACTGGTCAGCGCGCCGGTCCGGGCCGCGGGCGAACGGCTGCTGTTCTGGCAGGTGAATACCGGTCGCGCTGAAGTCTACCTGCTGGGTTCCATGCATCTCGCCCGGCCCGAGATCTACCCCCTGCGCGAAACCATTACCGAGGCCTTCGAGCGCTCCGATGCCCTGGCGGTGGAGCTGGATATCGGGGGTAGTAATCAGCTTAGCGTGCAACAGCGCATGGCCGAGCGCGGTACCTACCCGGAAGGCGAGAGCATTCGCGATCATATCTCCGAGCAGTCCTGGGAGGGCCTGAAAACGCGGCTGGAGGCCAACGGTCTGCCGCCGGCGATGATGGAGCGTATGAAGCCCGGCCTGGTGTTGACCACGCTGTCCACCATCGAGATGATGAAGCTGGGGCTGCGTTCCGAGCTGGGCATCGATCGCCACTTCCTGGAAAAGGCCCGCGGTCGCAAGCCCATCATCGAGCTGGAAACTATCGACCAACAACTCGACGTGTTACTGGATTTCCCGCAGCCGGACCTGCTGGTGCAACAGTCCCTGCTACAGCTCGACAACCTGGACCTGATGATGAGCGAGCTGGTGGACTTCTGGAAGCGTGGTGACGCCGCCGCTTTACAGAAACTGATTATCGACGACGAGCTCGCCGTTCACCCCGAGTTCCAGGCCATCCACCAGCGAATGTTCGTGGATCGCAATCGGCGCATGACCGACGAGATTGTCGCCCTGCAGCAACGCGGCGGCCGCTATTTTGTGGTGGTGGGTGCCGGACACCTGGTCGGCGAACAGGGTATCATCGCCCTGCTCGAAAAACGCGGCCAGAAACCCCGCCAGCTCTAGGAGAACAGCCATGCCTGACAAGACTACCGCCCTGGTTACGGGCGCTTCAGCCGGTATCGGCGCCGAATTCTGCCGGCAGTTGGCGAGCCGCTGCGAGGTAATCATTGCCACCGGGCGTCGCGAGGAGCAGCTGCAGGCGCTGGCTGCAGAGCTGGCCGACCAGGTGGAAGTCCATCCGCTGGTTGCCGACCTCAGTGGCCGCGAGGGGCAGACCCGCGTTATCGAGGCCCTGCGCCAGAAGGGACCGGTCGACTACCTGGTCAACAATGCCGGCTTCAGTACGCTCGGCGCTTTCGCCGATCTGGAACTGGATCCGCAGCAGGAGATGGTCTCGGTTCACATCGATGCGACCCTGGCCCTGTGCTGGGCGGCGATTCCCTTCATGCGCGAGCGCGGCGGTGGCGCGATCATCAACGTCTCTTCGCTGGTGTCTTTCAGTCCCTTTGGCCAGGTGGCCGTGTACGGGGCCAGCAAGGTCTTCCTCAACCACTTTTCCGAGGCATTGCAACAGGAGCTCGAGGGGTCCGGCATCAGGGTGCAGAGTCTCTGCCCCGGCTATACCCGCAGCGACTTCCACGGACGCGAGGCCATGGCGGGTTTCGATCCGGCTGCCGTGCCTGAGACCATGTGGATGGAAGCGCCTGAAGTCGTCGCCGAGAGCCTGGCGGCCCTGGAAGGAGACCAGGTGGTCGTGGTCGCGGGAGAGGCCAACCGCGAAATCGCACGTCGCGGCCTGTCGGGGCAATTGGCGCGACTGGGGGACTAACTCCCCAGCAGCAGGCGTTCGAGCAGGCGGCGGTAGATCGCCGTCAGGGCGTCGATATCCGCGCAGGCAACTTCCTCGTTGAGCTTGTGGATGGTGGCGTTAACCGGGCCCAGTTCGACCACCTCGGCCCCGGTCGGCGCGATGAAGCGACCGTCGGAGGTACCACCGGCAGTTGACAGGGCCGGGGATCGAGCCAGCACGTCCTCGATGCTGCCCCGGGCGGCGTCGACCAGGGCCCCTTCGCCGGTGATGAAGGGCTCGCCACTCAATACCCAGTCCAGCTGGTAATCCAGTCCGTGCTGGTCGAGGATGGCCTCGCTGCGTGCCTGCAGCTCCGCGGCAGTAACCTCGGTAGAGAAACGGAAATTGAACATCACTTCCAGCTCCCCGGGGATCACGTTACTCGCGCCGGTGCCGCCATTGATATTGGAGACCTGCAGGGAAGTGGCCGGGAAATAGTCGTTGCCCTGGTCCCATGTCTCCGCCGTGAGTGCGGCCAGGGCCGGCATCGCCCGGTGGATCGGGTTGTCCGCCAGCTGCGGGTAGGCGATATGGCCCTGCACGCCGCGAACCTTCAGTAAGCCGCCAAGGCTGCCGCGGCGGCCGTTCTTGATGACATCCCCCAGTTCGTCTTCGCTGGCCGGTTCGCCGACCAGGCACCAGTCGATGTGTTTGCCCTGCTGGCTCAGCCATTCGACCACCTTTACGGTGCCGTCTACGGCCGGTCCCTCCTCGTCACTGGTGATCAGAAAGCCGATGCGGCCGGGATGTTGCGGGTGCTCTGCGACGAACTGTTCGCAGGCCACGACCATGGCCGCCAGGCTCGCTTTCATGTCCGCGGCGCCGCGGCCGTAGAGCAGGCCATTGTCGATTGTGGGCTCGAAGGGTGGCGTGTTCCAGTCCTCCACCGGGCCGCTGGGTACGACATCGGTATGCCCGGCGAAGACCAGGATCGGGCCCTCGCTGCCACGCTCGGCCCAGAGATTGTCTACCTCGCCGAAGCGCAGTTGCTCGCAGCTGAATCCCGCGGCTTCCAGGCGCTGCGTCATGATCTGCTGGCAACCGGCGTCAGCGGGGGTGACCGACTCCCGGGCTATAAGCTCGCAGCAAAGGGCTAAAGGGCTGCCATCAGTGGCTTCGGTCATGGGAGAGAGTCCTGGCTCAGTTATGGGCGTGCAGTTCTTCGTTTAATTCCGTCGCCGCGCGGTTGGCCAGGCATTCCACCGCGCCGCTCACCGAGTTGCGCCGAAACAGCAGGTCGTCCTTGCCGGACAACTCCGCCGCCTTCACGGCAGCGCCCGCCTGGCCCTGTTCGTCGACCAGGGTGACCTTGGTGCCGGCGGTGACATACAGGCCCGCCTCGACGGTGCAGCGATCACCCAGGGAAATGCCGACACCGGCATTGGCGCCCAGCAGGCAATCCCGGCCCAGGGAATTTATGGTGGTTCCCCCACCGGATAAGGTGCCCATGATGGAGGCGCCGCCGCCCACATCCGAGCCCTCGCCGATCATGACCCCGGCAGAGATGCGGCCCTCGATCATGCCTGGACCCTCGGTACCGGCGTTAAAATTGACGAAGCCCTCGTGCATGATGGTCGTGCCTTCACCCAGGTAGGCGCCGAGCCGGACCCGGGCGGTGTGGGCAATACGCACGCCGGCGGGAACCACGTAATTGGTCATCTTCGGAAACTTGTCGATGCAGCTGACTTCCAGTTCGCGACCGGCCAGGCGGGCCTGCAACTGGCGCTGGGGCAGTTCCGCGATGTCAATGGCGCCCTCGCTGGTCCAGGCCACGTTGGGCAGCACGCCGAAAACCCCATCGAGGTTGGTTTCGTTGGGTTTCACCAGGCGATGCGAGATCAGCTGCAGCTTCAGATAGGCTTCCGGTACCGTGGCCGGGGCGTCGTCGCTTTCCAGGATGACTGCCACCAGGGGTCGCTCACTGTTACTCATCGCGCTGACGGTTGCCCAGGCCTCACCGCAACCGCTCGCCGCCAGGGCTTCGGCAACCAGCTTCAGGCTCTCTGCATCCAGCTCTATCGCGCTGTTGCCGCCATCGTAGTCTATGACGGACAGTGCGTCGGCCAGTGCCGGGGG
>Ga0056115_1000470_pt1 | contig 18220 bp, 12 predicted proteins | sample WorMetOlspDAHAB1_FD_77007 | JGI IMG/M metagenome (GOLD analysis project Ga0056115, IMG submission 77007) | Marine gutless worms symbiont microbial communities from Max Planck institute for Marine Microbiology, Germany - Olavius sp. DAHAB.1 ...
AGTCTTAGTTGTGTGATGTAGGCCGTGTCGCCGTTAAACACTGTTTTAAACTGTTAAGTTTTTTACATTTATACAAATTAGAGGCAATTAGTGTTTCTACACAAGCTCACTTGTCAGGCAGTAGTTCCACAATGAAATTCTCAATGGAGACAATCACAACAGCTTCATCAATAAGTCCACGCTGCTGTAGATTGCTGACGCGCTCTTCAGCACCACGGACTCCAGCTGAATATCCCACTGGCTGAGCAGCTATGTTTGGCTGACTTTCCTGCACCGCAATACAAAACATTATATACTCAGGATAAATGTAAAAAACTTAACAGTTTAAAAGTCTTTAACGGCGACACAGCCTACATCACACAACTAAAATAACAAAAATCAAAAAGGTGCTATTACTTCTGCAGCACATCACCATAATGTCAATGTATTCCTACATTATATTTGCTGTTTTATTCATTTTTATTCGTTTTATTCATTTACTAATTTTCACAGTCGACGTAGTTTGACTCATGAACGTTAACATAAAATAGTAAGACTTCCAAGTGCGGAAACGGCTGTTTAGGTGCTTCCTGACTTACCCTGCCATTCGCTACGGCGACCTCGATTTCCTATAATAGGGCAATATCTCTTCTATCGACATACATTTTCCCAATGATTTGGCAACTTCCTTAGAGTGCATGCGTAGAAATAGCGTGAATTCTGCTTCCGGTATAAAAATTTCCGTCACCATCGTGTTCAGCATCCACGATTTCCTATCAGGGGGACAAATTTTGGTGATATGATGAGCGGTTAAGAGACTTTTAGACATATTTTCACTGTGCATGCGCGGAAATGGCTATTTAGGAATTAGGAGCTTCCGGTCAAAAATCTGACCCCACCATTCGCTCCGGCGAGCTCAATTTCCTATATGACGGGTAAATTTCCACTATCTGATAACGTTTGTGGCATATATTTCAAGTTTTTGTGCAGAACTTTCATTTGACCTTGTGACCTTAACCTTGTGACCTTTTGACCCTGGCGATGTCTGGGGAATTAAGCTTCGCATGTCCAGTGCACATACCAATTTTAGCATCCTACAATTATCTGTTCCAGAGTTATGTGACTCAATCTGATCACATTACCTTCATCTGGAAAGGTCACTGCGCATGCGCCGTGTCACGTGACCTATCACCGGGGGCCAAAAATGATCCATATTTCTGAAATCCCTGAACCCAATTTACCTATTCACTCACTTTCAGGGAGCTACGACGAAGTTTAAGCCATGTTATATGCGAAAAATATCATTTATCCAATTGTGAAGGCTACAAAGTTTACTGCGCATGCGCAGTATCAGGTGACCTGTGCACGGGGTGGTCCCCAAAGCCACACGTAACAATTTTTTGACCCAGAATTGTCTATTCACTATACAAGCTTTATGGCGCTATGATGACGATTAAGGGTTGTTTTATATTGGAGCATCTCATGTTAAAGCGATTTTCGGCAGCAAAAAACTAAGTCAAAATCGATCCCCAAAATGGCAGTTTTTCAGAAATTTAAGGGTATAAATATCAAATATAGTAACCGAGACCCCAAAAGGCACTTCCTTAGCCAGAACGTCGTGTTCTGACGTACTTTGCGTAAAAATCCGTTCAAAGGTGTAGGCTGTAGCCTTATTAAAGAACCCAAAAAACGAAGAAAAAACTAGTCACCCCAAAAGCACGGCAAAATCACGTAATTGGGGAACAGAAACCCATGAACCGATCGATACAAAATTTTGCGTGTCCGGTGCCGTTCATGACGTAATCACGCCTGCCAATTTTGGTGAAGATCGGTTAAGGGATTTTGGCGTGGCGAAAGGTCGAATTTTGGCTTTTTCCATTGACTTGCTTCGTCACCTTTAAAACACTATCGCACTACCGTGCGAGTGTGTGATAACTGACACAAAGAATTCACAATTCACTCAGAACAGCAATGGCTGGCAAAGCAACATGTCCTGCGCAATATCCAGTCACAATGACTCCCCTATTTGGTTGCCTTCTGTGGAAGAATTCTGCAATGCGTAAAGCATAACATTCTAACAACCACATCCACAGAATATGAGGAGAGAAAAAAATTATTTTATTCTGCAAGTGCCTTCACTACAACATTTTGCAGCCACGTGACAGCATCATCATCGACAAAGTCAAGTCGTATTAGGTCATCAAATTATGATATGGACAGGAGTCAACAATGTGTGTCATTGTTTTGATTAGCTGTACTGCAAAATTTGTCCATTGCAAAAATGGTTCAACATCGACCACGTTGAGTGATCAAGGTTGAAACCCGAAGGTTGGAAGATCAAATAAGAAACAAGCAACTTGTTTGCCACAGAAGATGTCTACTTGAACACATCATCAACTGGAGACAGGTCTGAGCAGAAAGTATTCGTGGATGACAGATGCAACGGTGTGGTCTAAGGTTGTGGAACACAAGCCATTCAGGGTGCGTTTCTACAGACTGTAGCAGTTTATCACAGGCAACCTTGCGATGCAAGTTGGATGGAGGTAAGTTACAAGGTTATCACTCTCCAGACAGAAAAAAAATCCCCGATTTCTAGACGAAATTGCAGCGAATATGTGAAACAAATGCACGTTTATTAACCCAAATTCTCCGTGAAGTGAATATAACGTATGAAAATGAATTACAGTACAAATAAAGTACAGTAAGTTATTTTGTTGAGCTGCCACAATCGAAATTCCCTGACTTTGGGCCTTTTCCCTGACCTTAGCCAAATTCCCCGACAATCCGAGGTTTCCAGAAATTCTTGAAAAGTGGTAACCCTAATGACAAAGAGAACTCAAGCTAGCGTAGCTGCATAGTATTCCAGAGATAAACTGCATAAGAAGCGTTCAACTGTGCATCAACAATGTGTGTGAGCAGATCTGGACAATACAGGGCAGCCGTATTCTGCCACAGAATAGCACACTGCTAGAGCAGAAGTACGCAGAGTTTACTGACACCCCAGCTGGAACCATCAAGTTTGGTCAGCAGGTTATTCCTGCTTTTCACCTTAGCTGCAGTCTTCTTGCAGGTGTTGTCTGTATGACAAGGTGTGGACCAATGTGACGCCAAGACACAGCGCAAAGTGTTCATGCTTGTGCTATTGAAAAAAGGCCGACCATCGATACTGATAGCACACGTGAGATGCTGGCATTATGAAGGTGGAAGACACACTTGTTGGTCTTTGTAGCACCTGGCTTTAAATGCCAACTTCGACAATATTAAGCAGCACGTTAGCACGTGCTGCTTAATATTGTCGATGTTGGCATTTAACATAATCGAAAGATATCTTCTGATTATGTTCCCTCAATTTCAGCAAAAGATGAACCAAGCTTGGACAGCACTGCAGATGTCGTCAGACTATATGAACCTGTGACACCACATGGCTGGTAGGTCATTGGTGCACAAGTTGAACAAAGTTGATGATAATGAACCTTGATCAAGACCACCGGCCTGGATGTACTAATGGCTGATGTCATCTCGCATGTCAACACTGAAATGACAATTTCTTATCGACAGGCTGATCAGGTTAAAAAACCAAGGTTCCATACATTCCATACATTTGTGGCACGTGTTCACAGCATCAGTTCACAGCATCAACAGCTGCCATCTTGGCACTCCCACCATACGGTATTTACCTGCATGATACTCCTCTAAGCGACTGTGTTTACAAGCAAACCTTGTTAATATGATCACCAAACTGACTGAAGCTCCAACAATTTATTGTTTTCTTCTGAATTTTCTTGGTTGTAACAACAGTTTGAACCACTGTAATCATCGAACTGGCAGATGTGTTAATTTTCGCCACAACATGGTGGCCCATTGCTGTTGCGTATAATGACAACTTAAGAGGATGGTATCGCATTGTGTGTCCACACAGTTAAAAGATACCACCCGCTAGCTGAATGTCACACCACACCATCCGACAACTTCAGGAGAACAAATTTAACACTGTCCTCAATCTCTACACACTGACTGAAGCAACAGACATGGCACAGAAATGCTTATAGCACGCCACAACAAACGCCACCACACCATGAGTGACAAAGATGAAGGCAGGAAATGGCAAAGACAATGAATGACGCACACTCAAAGTCATGAAAATGACACACAAACTGATCACATGCAATTTCCTATGCCGATATCATCACATTTTTCAATATATTGTCAAAAATGTCAAATATATACTAACACAAGATTAAGTTAAACAGTCATTTTAACACAGTACACATGAATATACGACACATTAATGACAAATAAAAAATTAACACAAAATATCTGAAACTGACGTGAATAAGAAACATCATTTGGTAAATCACTGTATCACTGTATATTTCTCTCACCTTCTGTACTCTGTGGCATTTATGACACATGACTTAACTATGAAAACTAACATTTGGACAGCACAACGCACCATTCCAGTAACTGTGGCTCGTCCAAACACACTCTGAAAAGCTTGTCGGACAGGAACAACTTTGGATTCCTTTGTTGAAGTCACAACAACATTTACGCTACCACCAGAATCTGTTTAACATTTACAACAAAATATAAAAGAAATGCACACAGAGCATGAAACAAATTTAACCGAACTTCACTACACCCACATTAAACACAGTTTAACTGCCAGTATATTAGTGCACAACATTACGAATTATATATGCAAAATGTCAGCCAATTGCACTCAACATCCTGGACTTTTGTTATGGCACATATTCTCTGGTAATTATATAAGTTCATGAACTCGATATTTCAAATACCAAACTAAAATGAACAACTACTAGAGACTGATGCTGAAGGCAAATGCTGATGCAACAGGTTTGATGTCCAGGCACCAACGTCAAAGTGGCAAAAATCGCTAAAGAATGAATAAGGGGATATAGCACAACATACAAATGACGTCTTTCATTCCAGGATCAAGAGTAGTGATAACTGTCTCGACAGAACTCTGCCAAACACACACACATGATCAACAAGTGACTGCCATTTCATTCCACAAAAGCAATGATTGTAGGGACATTCAGTTCAAAGTTAGAACACCCTATACTGGAAGTTCAAAGTTATCATAATAATACATGCAACAAAAGTGACCTTTAGTCAGAAAATTTTCATCACACACATATTGTAGTATTTATTAATTTTGATGCAACGCATTTGATAATGTAGAACTCATCCATTCATTAACAATTACCAAATGTCACTCTTACTGCGTCAATTTTTCTAATGTTTCACCATTACGTAATTTTGATCGAGCTGCTCATATCATATCAATCAGTGTCTAAACATGACCAACTTCAGGGCATTCTTGTTGTGAGATACAGCAATTAGCATTGCTAATTTTTCTGCATACACACATACAATAGTCATATCCAATCCTTGTTCCACTTTCACTGTAATTTAATTCGCTTTTACATGAAAATAGCAGCAATGGAAATAATACATGAACAATTATGACGTCACATAACGCTTGATAGAGAACGTTAATATGTGGTCACAATCCCGGTCAAATTTTGCAAAAAAATATCTGACAACAAGGCATTCTCATTAAATTTTACTGTGCTATAAGTTTGTGGTTTACAATGTACTCTACAGAGCAATGGACAAAACACATAAACTAGATCTTGGCAGGGTTGGTCGGTAAAACTTCTGGACAGTTTTACCCTGGGTAATTGGGTAAAACCTGGGTAAAAGGTAAAACTATGGATAAAACCTCAGATGGCCCAGAAATATGCCAAATTGCATTTACAATTCTTAGTCATTAATGAATGTGATATTGTACACAAATATGCAGCCTAACCAATATTATAAATAAATAAGTAATTTTCTATTACTGGTATACAACATTTATACACAGCATATACAGCACTTAATTACTTAATTATGCATACGCGTGTTCAACTCCGCAGGGCTGTTCCACACAGCAGCTCGTAATCGACTGACAAATGACAGGTTCTCCAAATTACTAATTACTAAGTATACAGAAACTTCGGAGCAGAGGCAGACAGTGATGATGAAAACAATTTCTCAATTGCTGAACTGGAAGATGCTGTGTGAAACAAGTCCTGACCTGACACTGACTGACTGACACTTCAGTTCTAATTTTTTGTGCATGATTGATGTGTATGATGTGTTTGTCATGGATTCTGGGATCTGGGTATTCGTAAACAGAAATTGGTACCATCTCATCTCTGTCTTTATATTTTCTACTATTGCCTTAATTTCAAGTCATATGCGTTGCCTTTAATTTATTGAATATCCAGTCACACAAACTGATATCAACGTGAAAAAGCACATTAAATGTACAATACAGTTCAATTGTAAAACCATAAAACGGCCTACATGAATGAGAATATGCAACAAGAAAAATTCAGTTAGCCATTCATTAACCAAGTTACCAAATAACACCTGAACATAATGTATGGGAATAAATATTGTTTTATCCCATAGACCTCTATGGGATAAAATTCTCCTTTTGACATTAAACTGTATTAAATTCTCTTTAAAACAATAACAAATTAAAATTTTGGCTTACACACATGGGTAAAACTGACCCTTTCACCCAATTTGACCCAACCGGTTTACCCAATGGGTAAAACGTACCATGCCAACCCTTGATCTTGGAGAGTGGACTCTGCCAAGTGATCACTCATATATCATAGATTCAATGAACTGTCTGATGATGTCGTTTGGCTGCTATCAAACACTTTCAAGATAGTGAGACTGTTGTAATGGTGATGATGCAAGTCAATAGAAAAGCCCAAAATTTGACTCTCGCCGCGCCAAAACCCCTTAATAATCATTGCCAAAACCAGCAAGATAGACAGCATCTGGCATGCAAAATTGTATTAAGAGTCACTGGGTTAGTTAGGGCTTCTGCTCCCCATATGCGTGATTTTGCACCACCTCTGTGTTGAATATTTTTTACGTTCGTTTTTTGGGTTCTTCACGTAAGCTACAGTCCACGCCACTAAACAGATTTTTACACAAAATATGCCAAAAGACGTCGTTCCGGCCAAACAAGTGCCTTTTAGGGTCCCCATGACAATATTTAATACTTAGACCATCAAATTACTATAACTGCATGATGCGACCAACTTTGACCGGACTTTTTGCGACTAAAAACCACTTTAACATGGGGATACTCAGAATTTGATCATGTTTATAGATCACAGTTGCTGATAGCAATTTGTATACCAGAAGCAGAATTAACATTACTTCTGTGCATATGCACAGAAAATCACCAAAATGTCTGGTGAGTGAGTAGAGTTTAACGCCCCACCCGACGACACAATGTAGGTCATTTCGGAGGCGGATAATTGAAAGGTATTCCAATGTAGTGTTGTTCCCCTAATATATAAAATTGAGTTTTCAAAAAATATCACATTGATAAGTGAGATTTTTAAGGAAGCTCATAGATTGGTGTTTCTGTGCATGCACAGTGAAAAAAATTGATAGAATTCGCCACAGCTTTATTTCTTTTATAGGAAATCAGAGTAGCTTAACGTGTTGGCTATGACAGTTTCAAAAATTAAATAACGGTATTTCTGTGCACAAGCACGGAGAAATCACTAAAACATTTGCAAAGGCATTCAAGTGATGGAAGTCTTAACAAGTTTGGAGTTCAACACTAATGTCGACTCTAAAATTCAATAGTCAGGTAATTGTAATAAAATAGATAATATAAAAGAAAAAACAGTTTATAACAGCTTGAAATGGCAACATGGTCTACATAACACAACTAAAACAGCAAAAAATCAAAAAAGTGATATTAATTAGAGCAATGTGCTGCAAACCTAATATCACCTTTTTGATTTTTGCTGTTTTAGTTGCATGATGTAGGCCATGTTGCCATTGTACGCTGTTTTAAACTTTAGGTCTTTATTGTGGGAAACTTTAAGTCTTTATTGTGGGGAACATTTCAGTGACTGCATTAACAATGGTCTCCCCATAAGCCTGGTTGGCCAGCAACAATTTTCACTTCACACTAAAATTGTGGTTGCAATACAACCAGAATTTTGTTTGTAACATCCTGACTTGCTGCTGCAGCAACAAGGGTCAGTGTAGATAAATATTAGAAAACAACAGAATTCGAAAATAGATAAAAACTCATATTGGACATATCTGCTACTGAACACGAATAGTGACAAACTTTTTCTTAATTTCCCACTTTATTGTCACCATGGTGAATGGGGTTTGGCATGTAAGGATTTTCACTGACACAGTTAAATTCCTCCCATTTAGAAATTCCATGATGAAAAAACTGTAGCTTATCTTTTCTATTCCAAAATATCTCTAATGCTGTGACAACAAACGTCAATGTGTTTAATGTTTATACTTAAAGTTTAAACCTTAAGGATGACAAAATTCACCGACATGGTAAATCACTAGCTAGGCACAAGAAAACCAGAGTAATGTTGTCCTGTAACTCGACTTACAGTGAATTCTATTCTAAAATCTCAATTTTCATTGCCATGGCAACAATGGTCAATGTGGACAAAACTTTATGCACACCACAGAATTTGCCAACGCGATAAACCCCCACTTATGTACAAGAATTTTTGACCTATCTGCCGCATAACGGGAATTGTAGTCAATTTATGCTCAATGTTCCTATTTTTTGGATGACTTGGTAACGGGGTTGGTCTGTGGCAATTTTTTATGACACCATTGAAGTCATTATCTTCTTAAAGCTTCTATTTGACTTAAGAATCAGAGTGATGTCTTCTGTGTACCTTGAGCTATAGTGAATTTTAAAAAATATCTTAGATTTTTGTTGTCACGTCCGTTATAAATGCTGTACTCAAATCCAAACTATATTATAGTGCACCCAAAAGTTGACCAGAGAGCTGGCCAACTTAGTCTGCCATACGCAGGAATAACTAAAACAGAAAAAATAGAACTAAAACATCAAACCGATGAGCAAATAAATCCGGTGAACGGTCTAGAGCCACGAGATCAGTCCGACAGACAGAAACAGACTAAGGTGGAGAACAAGATTTTCTGAACAGGTAAGTTTTGAGCTCAGAGTGAAACAGTGAAAAAGTGATGGAAGGTGATAGCAGTGTTAAACCTGCATGTTCAAATAAAGGTCACTGAGAGGGGGATGAGTAATTTGGATGAGGAATTCTGAGTGATGCAGGATGTACTGTAACATATCTGGCGTTGGGTGTGTGCAACAAATATGAAGTTGATATGACCGCTACAATTTACTGTAACTACATTGCATAATTCACACACCAATACACACATGAAGGAACAACGATTCTATAGTCTGTCCACTGTCATTGTAATGCAACGAACAGACAATAATAATTCTCAAACTTTTGTTCAACAGTGTAGACATTATAAACAAATATTAGCGTCTAATCTCTACCTTTGTCTTCTCAATTACTTTATGCATAATACCACTGCCAGGCAGCCAACCAAATAAACCTTCAGACTTTGACTGAGAGTTTGAAGCTTCATGCAGTGGATAAGCAGTGGCACAATCATAACCTCGAGTGGCTGCCACAGTTGTATGATCATATGAACCTACAGCACAACCATTATTATACAGATCACAATAAATCTCCATGTACAGTTTACAGTGACATCTGAAAACATTTTAGCACTTCTATGACAATATGCACGAGATCAACATCTTCAAGTTTACAAAACACTGGCATTCCTTTCTTCCACAGGACAGCGGCATAGCCAGACTAACAGTTATGAAGTGATGGGTGAAAAGACAAAATCACCAAACCTTCAAACTCAAGTTGGTGGTGATCATCAATTTCATATGCAGTTGAAACGACAATGCCATTAACACAAGGCTTGAATGTGATTTGTGTACATATGTACGACTGCATTTATCCTAAATAAAATCCTAAATACAACACACGTCTTATATAAGGCTAATAATGGCTCTGACAAGCTGTTGTTGCTGGTTACAGTATTTTAAGAAAGACCACATGATTTCACAATGCTTCAGAATTGATTTGCTCAATGACCAATGGTGGTGCAAAGGTGACCACTCACTCCACTGTTAACTGCCTGCAACACCACAAGTGTAATCCAATGCCACTGTTCACAAATTCTTAGCCACATATCTAGTTCAAAAAGTAATCAGCCCACTTCAATTTACACATTTTCCAAAACTTTTTGTTTCTTAAACCCACATTATATAATTAAAAATTGATTCCTGGACTGGACATTTATGGCGTGTACTATGTGCATAGAGGAGATGGGTCTTCATAATGAATTTCATGTCAGCTACAGCACATGCGGTGACAAAACATAAAAGCCACACCCAACATCTTAGCATACATCACATAGTAACTGATGTCTCCAACCAAACATGAAGTTTTGCTGAATACAAACCTTGGCTATGCTCCACAGACAATGAAGTGTTCGTAGGCTGTACGAATGATAGCTGCTCAGCATTTCTGCAGTATAATTTTAACATCATTATTCATTAATAACATCATTCATTAATGGAGTTAAAGTCTGCTTCCTCTGCAGTCTGCACCACTTCTGATGTGTACCACCGAATGGCACTGATTCAGAAACTTAAGTAATTACTTGCATCATACCTGCATAATTCAGTGCTTGAATGTTAACGGTTATTTGCGCATGACAACCGACTCTCAGTCTTGCTCTCACTGAAGTTAATAGTGGGGCAGGACCCCAGACCAACACAATTCTAAGAGCAAGTGTACCCCAAACCAACACTGCATCTCACTTTGCATTATCACACAAAATTTTTGTCGTGAAGATCTTCAAATCTTCAACTTTCAACACTCAGCTCTTTTTCCACAAATCAGTCTATCAATCAATTAAACAAAGTAGTTCCTAAAATTTTTTCATTACCATTAGCAATGGCCACCCTGTACCAAACAGCTGGTATTAAAACAGTAATTTTCAAGCATCAGTACAAAATGCTGCAAGTTGGATGCATGGTGCATCATGTAAACAGAAAAGCAGCACTGTTAAGACAGTAGTCATTATAATTAAACAGCTGCATGGAAAATAAATACACACAAGCAAACACCGGAACTAGAAAAGCATTTACTCAGTAGTGCATGTCTGTGGCATGGCTGGCGGCGTAAAGATGTGTGATGACACTGAACTTGGTGGTGACATTAGCAGCGAACTGTGGTGCTGAAATCCAGCCACAACACTGTTCATCACTGGCAATTATTTGAGCATAATCTAAACAATTGCATCATTAAATAACAAACACGGGAATAGAGTAATAATTAGCAAAATTTTGTAATCATTCAAAACATCAGCTACAAATGCACGTTCATTTTATGCTCATTTCCAGCAAAACTTAGTAGAGCGAGTAAAAGAAATGCATTCCAAGTTATCAATCTGTAGCTGCAGCAGCAGGGGCGATCAACGTGTCGTGATCAATGCTATTTCCACTGTCACTGTCACACAGCTGCCACCACAGTCCCTCTTACTCACTTTTCCTGGCGTTGCAGTTACGATGCCATGAGATGGTACAAATCCTTCAGTAGGTGGTGGCGGAGGTCGACCATCAGCACCAGACAGAGACGATGGCACTGACGCCTGTGACGACAAGTTCATAGGTAATGATGACACAGAAACAGGAGCTGGTGGCAGAGGTGCTCTGACATCTGTTGCCATGGCATGTGTCACATCTGGCATGTGACGCACGCTTGCAGTCACAGGTGGAACAGTGATTGACAGACCATCAGCTGGAGAATAAGCAGCAGATCCAGCTGTATATTGCAGTGTAGTACCAGTCAATGGCAAGCTGCCTGCATATAATCCACAAACACAGCATATGATACGGATGCTATAGCAACTCTGTGCATCCATCTGTGTGCATATCACCGAGTATAATATTTTATTACACTTTTTTCAAACCCATGTGGACTCATTACTGGTCTTTTCTGACACCAAAAACAATTGAATAACTGCAATAGCATTTCACCCAATGTGGGCAAAATGCTGAATTTGCAACAATAACTCGATGTTAGAAATGATGTAAAATATGAATAAACAGCACTCGCCAATCACTGAATGGTGCCAGTGACCGTGACAGACCATTCAAGGTTATTTTGGCAATCAACATTCACCACAAGTAATAACATAAATACAAAACCATCAATTTATAATTATCATTTTAACTGATTCTCAAGTTAGTCTGAATTCAATGTGTGATAGAATTCTAATGACCCTCAAGTAGTTCCAATTTTTCTGTATTCTGAGCTGAATGCTGCCAGAATAGCTAAAGCAATCACTACAATTTGTGGTGCAAGAAGACATGTAAGCTTAGTCTACAGCAGGTTCTAAAGTGTCTGACATACGGCAGACAAAACAAAGGTAGTTTCCCATAACTTGCCTGAAATGACTCATTATTAATACATAAATGGAGCTAAGGTGTCAACTTGACTGCATCTCCTATCAACTCTAAAAAAAATCTATAGAAAGCAGATCAAACAGTATCTGAAATAATGTCAACAAAAGTGAAAAGTAAAACGAAGCACAATTACTTTCAGGAACATTAGTCTGTGCTGCCTCCCGCATGGAAACTGAGACATCTGCACCATCATGACCAGCATTTACGGCAGCATGTAACTGATCATCGTCCTCATGGCTGCCCAGTTCTTCCATCATTTTCTAAATCGCACACTAATCATAAAACAAACTTGTGATGTTTTATTATGTAACTTATGCTGTTCAAGCCACGTAATAATGGATTGACTCAAGGGAAAATAATAATAATAACAATAATATATTAACCATACTGAAAGATTTGTACAGCAGATATAAGCAGAGGCAAACTGGTCGTCGAAATTTGTATCGCCCAACTTGTCACATCACTAACTCATCACTTATGACCAGTTGACTACATGCAACTTACAGCATGTATTGACAACTTACTCTTCTTGTCATCCCAGAAAAGAATCACTTTCTTGCATTGCATGCATCATATGACACTTGTCCAGAAGCATTTTGAGTTAGGAGAACATTGGCCCTGTAGTTACTGCACTTATTGTGTTGCTGGTATTCTTACTGTTCACCGTGTTTGTTCAATGCTTTTTACTCAATTAACTGACTCACACAGAAGTGCGAGATTAGCTATCACCATTAAATAATGCATTGTTTCACCAAAACACAAAATAAAAGCTAGACTTATCTTAAACAGTTGGCACATTTTTGATGCCTGAGCCCCAGGATTTTCTTTTTGATGGCTATTTGGTTCTGGCTGAGACAAATTTTTACAGTACAAGCCATTTGCAAAGTCAATGGGAGAGGATAATTTTCGACCCCCCCCCCTCCAGCTCCAAGACCCCTTAACCGATTTCATGAAACTAGAACTATATAACAACCTCCCAGACATGACCCCGCATGCAAAATTTCAAGGGGCTATGTCAACATGGGCGATCTGGGCAGATAGCCAGTTTGACTCATGAAAGTTTCTGTCCTTTTTTTATCTTTTCTTCATCACACCCACAGGTCACATCTTTGGACACACCCTACACACAATACATTATTATACGCCATTCTGGCCAAGGTAGTGACTTCGAGGATCAGAGATTAAATGTGCCCCTTTCATCTCCACAAGCGTAAAAATGGGTCTTTAAGCTGACGGTCAATGGAAAATAGTAGTTGACCCAACTTTGGAAATGTAAGTCATATCCACTTCAAACTTGGCAGGCAGGTGGACCACAAAGTCGCATCACATGACATGAGTCCAAGGTCAAAAGATCACACAAATTATACAAGCAAAATCTCATATAACTCAGTAATTAGTGGTGATCTGAGCCTCATACTTGGGTGGTATAACGTGAGGACCATTGCCAACCTTGAGACCCTAACTGGTTGCCATGGAAACGGTCATTGCCTGCCAATAGGACCAAGTATTCTACTCTTTGCGACCGTATATTTCAGTAATGAAATCAAAAGCAACACCAAAGTAGGTGAATGTGTTCACAACATGACCTCAGTTATGTGATCTGCTTATTCAAAAGGTTAAAGATCAACAGTGAGTGAGCGAGTAGTTGATTAACGGCACATCAGCACAAAATAGGCTATTTAGTGTCATTATAAGTTAAAAGATCTTTAAAATGTGTGCTAATACTTTAATAAAAAGATAGATTATTAAAACCAAGACTTATAGCTAATATAAAAAGGTACAACAACTATTAGTGAGTATAAAAACGGGTATCTTTGATAAAAGCAATTATATCGTTAACACTGATACTACTGAACAAGTCTTTCAATGTACTGCCAAAGTAATACTGTTGGTGAAGATGATTAAACTGTGGACATTCGATGAGAATGTGATTCACAGTTAGTGAAGTATAACAGGTTGTACAGACTGCTTCGTCATCACCAAGAAGATGTGCGTGTGTAGCACGCATGTGACCAATCTGCAGCCGGTTGATAATGACGGCATATAGGAAGTGACAGGGCAGCTTTTACTACCCTATCAGCTCTCTCGTTTCCAGGGATCCCCACGTGACCGGGCTTGTGATTGGTTGCTATTTTTATTTACAATCATTACTTTACGACAAAGTTATGACGAAGTTATGACGAATTTGTGACGATTTTATGATGATCTTTTAATTTTTCGACAATCGGTCTCCTGATTGTTATTTGACTAATAGTCATCAGTGTACATGCAATCATTATTGTAAACATCATCACACTTTATTGAAACCACATATATTATTTCTATATTATATTGGAAAAATTGCATGCAGTCTACACAATGTTGTGTTAGCCAACGCTCTAAAACAGCAAAAAAAATTATTATAAGTATGAAACACATGCAATAGCTTATACATTTACAGCTGTCATTATGTCAAAGCACCATATTTTTTACCCACCCTGTATATATTATCAGTAGGCCATCAATGTACAAGGACTATGTTGTAGGCCTAATTTGTACCATAGTGTATACAAAGGTAATAAGTATCATCAAATCAAATCAAACAAACTATATTATAGACTGCACCCAAAAGTTGACCAGAGAGCTGGCCAACTTGGTCTGCTGCACACAGGAATAACTAAAACAAAAAAATAGAACTAAAACGTTAAAAAAGTTAAAAGTTAGTTAAATATTTCTCTTAGGCCTACATTTAATTTCATAGTGTATAATACAAACTGTTGCAAATAGTACTTCAACAGTTTCTTGTTTTGCTTCACTTAAGACTTTTCATGCACCAGGAAAGCATGAGCAGCGCCAGACTGCCAGCGCAATAAAAATCAGTTTTCCCACATAAGTTTACCATAACTGTAAATCAAGCCAGAATCACAGAATTAGAAATTCCTTAATCCCAAATCCCAGGACTGAAAAATTGGCCCTGGGATTGCAATCCCTCGTCACGAAGAAGCGAGATGACAAAACCTGATGATGGTTGATGACTGGTTTGAGGCTTAAGCAGTTCAGATAAGACTTTGGTGTTAAACCTTGGTATTATATTAGCAAAAGATAAAGTGACCTACTATACTTTTCATTTGACTTACTTTAACATTTGACTTGGCACCCACCAGGCCGGCAGACCAACCGGTCCACCTGGAAAGTGCCAGGCAGCTAGGAGGCCCAGTCCGCCACAACTCCATCACCCGCATTCACGATGTCACAACTGTCACAACTTGGCAGCCCTGCTAACCCTGACCCTAACCTTAGCCTTAACCCTAACCCTATGTACATGTTGTGCAATTTGTAGTCGACACAGGCCTGAAATCACCTGCCAGTGAAGGCCTCGGCTTAATCAAAAATTTCTCGGGTAAACCTTCGCTTTACTGTCCCCAAAGTCCCAAGGTTGGAAACCGCTACGGTTAGGATTAACCGTAACCCTTACCATAATGTTAACTCCATCCCTAACGGGTCGGTCTAATTACTGCATCGGACCACAGATGTGACCAAGACACTCAGAAAAGACCAACTATTCGGGAACTATTGAACTCGTCACACGGAGAACTCGTCACAGGGGATTTTCGGTGACGAGTTCACTGTGACGCGTTTACAACTGATGTCAGTAGCTTTTCAACACAGCAACCAACTGTGATGAGCAAGCAAATAAAATAAATTAATAACACTAACGAAATTTCAACTAAAAAATTTTAATTAACTTTTTTCAACAAATCTGCGACTACTTGTCTTAAGTTAGAGCAGCACTGCTAACAAATGCGACAATACTTGAAACATAAAGGCCTGTCGCTCAGTGCTGTAGATATTGCGTACAAGTAGTAAGGGTCTATAATAAAACGGCGACAAGTAAAACGGCAACACCGAGACGACGACAGAAATGGCCTAGCCAAAACATTGACAAACCAAAATAGCACCCAGAATAGACACCTAAACGGCGCAGTTAACAGTGTTCACAATGTGCCGTGGTCGGACTGTCCAAATAAAATGTCTAAAATGCGACCGCCTGAACCGGGAGTATGATAAGTCAGCTTTTCTTAAGTCTAATGGCAAACTGTTTAAACTCTTCTGGCAGCAGCTGCAAAAGTCCTGTCCCCGAAACAGCTGGATGTTCGGTGAACAGTCAGTGTCCTCAGTCAGCGGAACGCAGTTGTCTTGCTCGAGCGTCGGTGACCAGCTGACAATCATCGGCAAGGCATCCTGGGGCATGACCGGACAAGGACCGATAGACGAGCGTTGCTATCTTGAACTCAACACGCTGCCGGACTGGCAGCCAGTGAAGATCATGAAGCACTGGTGAGATATTCGTAATACCCTTGACCTTAACTATTTAAACTTAAAACTTGCCAACGAGCACACATGCATGGGACATTGCTGTTGGAGGCTTTAAAGAACGGCAGGTCGCCGGTCATATGTTGGCGGCAGCGCGGCGTAGGGGTCTAACTGGAACCGCGTTAGCGCGTGACAAGCCAGAATGATCCCGTCGTGGGTCGCAATTTCAAAGGCAATGATGAGACAGCAGTCAAATGTTCAAGTCATTGGTGCAAAAGAGCAGCGCTATTTGACACACACTATAGACCGGTTACGAAGTTTGACGAGTACACAACAAGTCTCTTTTTAGGTCAACTGAACTTTTTTGCATCCAGCTTTCTGCATCGCAAACTCGTAGACTGCCGAATAGTCAAGTTTGCATGCAATGTAACGATCAGTAGCAATCACTCATAACTGCACAATCGTGTGTCCTTCATGGTAGATAGAACTTGATAAACTTCAGCTTGATGAACTTACGTTCTCTCCAGAAGCAACAATGACTGGCGTTGTCAAAATTACATAGGCCTACTCGTAAAGCGGTTTTGATAGATTTCAGTGAGACCAATTCTTAGATACATAGCATCGCACCTCCTATAATTTTTTATGTAAAATTTTATTAATTCTGCGTTGTATGGCCTGTCCGACATCCGCACGCCCGCACAGGCAGGCCCAAGCCTGCCTGTGCGGGCGTGCGGATGTCGCATCTCACTGTAGACCTATAGGCCTATAACCCTACACTCTTAAAACAGAACAAAAAGTTGGTAAATTATAAGCATGAAATACATGCACTAGCTAGTTGACAGATTTAAATGCACTTGCATCTCGATGCCCCCTTTTCACATAATTATATAAGACCTTTACTTCACTCACTACCACAGTCCCTTTCATCTTCGTGCCCTCTGGTCGGGGAATTCGGGTTGGTAAGTAAGCAAGTAAGTAATTAAGTCAATTAGTAGAGTGAATCTTCTTGAAGCATCCCTAATACACTAATTGCTTCAGTACAGTGCAAATTAATGCGTCTTTAGCAGACGTCTGAAGTTAATTGTCCCTGCCAAGATCTGGATCTTTCAAGCTGTCTGGTAGAGTTCTAAAGCGTCGCGCTGGCCACAGATAAGGCCCGTGGACCGAGTGTGCTGAGCCGGCTTTGCGGACCCACCAAAAAACGCCGAGTAGCGGACTAAAGATGCTGCTGTGCGGAGATGTCAGGCATTGATATAGCCTACAGAGGTCTGTGCAGGCCCTGCTTGAAATATTAATTTTAAAATTTTATTGACATTTTTATATACTACAAAGTTAAATATTCCATCGTGCCTCTCTTGCATGTCGCGTGTACTGCCTGGCGTTAGCGCGGAACAGATCTGAACCGCCTAAGCCAACGTAGTTAGTGTGGTAAACTGGGACACTATTAAACAAAGACCAAAACACGTAAACGAGCCGCAGCGTGATTTGCAAGACATTGTTTAAATAATTATATATGTTTATTCATATTTGTGATGACTTCAC
>Ga0056115_1000471_pt1 | contig 18167 bp, 12 predicted proteins | sample WorMetOlspDAHAB1_FD_77007 | JGI IMG/M metagenome (GOLD analysis project Ga0056115, IMG submission 77007) | Marine gutless worms symbiont microbial communities from Max Planck institute for Marine Microbiology, Germany - Olavius sp. DAHAB.1 ...
GCGGAGAAGGGGCCGGTGGTTTCACGGGGTTTATCCCGCTAATTTTAATGTTCGTCATATTTTATTTTCTGCTGATTCGCCCCCAGCAAAAAAGAACTAAAGAGCACCGACAAATGATCTCCAATCTTAAAAAAGGCGATCGCATCGTCACCAGCGGTGGCATCCACGGTCGTATTACGGGAATGGATGATTCGACATTAACCGTAGAAATTGCTGATAAGGTTCGCGTAAAAGTTGCTCGCGGCAATGTATCGAACCTGGCTCAACCTGCAGCTCAAAGCCAGCCGGATAAAAAATAATCTCAAATGACACCGCCCAGCAACATGGGCGATCAGGTGGGGGGATAGACCCTAATTGGTCTTTGAAATTTGGCAAAACTATTCTGATATTGCACCGTGCGGATTATTTAAAATAATATAGGTTTAATCACCTCAGCCCCACACAATTTCGCTAAATGCCGGAATCCATAATCTGAGCCAGTGAGCCAAAGACCCTGTGGGCTTGCGGCCTGCCGGATTGACACCCGCTGCATTTAGCAAATTCTCTGGGGCTTTCGTGTGATGATAACAACCGGTCCGCCGGCAGATTAAACTGTAATTATAAAAGGGAACAGATCATTGAAAAATATCTCTTGGAAACTGGTTTTAGTTTTTGTCGTCGTGATAACGGCAATCATCTATATCCTTCCGACGTTGAAAGCCGACCTCTGGCCGCACAAAAAGATCAACCTCGGGCTTGATCTTCAAGGCGGAATGCACCTGGTCCTGGAAGTCGATTCGGATAAAGCCGTAGAAAGCACAGCCGAACGGATTTCTCAGGAAATTCGGGAGCAACTTAAGCAGAAACGTCTGCGACATGTTTCGGTTGACCGGATCGAGGGAACCCGGATATCCGCCAAGGTCAAAAAAGCGGAGAATATAGACAAGTTCAAAGCGCTGCTGGACGATGACTTCAGGGATTTAAAAAAAATATCCGAACAAACCGACAGCGGGACTTACAGCATTGTTCTGGGCCTAACCGATACCGATCGTGACCAGATTGAAAAACTGGCGGTTGACCAGGCCCTTGAGACCATCCGCAACCGCATTGACCAGTTCGGTGTCGCCGAGCCCGACATTCGCCGCCAGGGTGAAAATCGAATTCTCATTCAACTTCCCGGCATCAAGGATACCCAGAGAGCCAAGGATTTGATCGGTAAAACTGCGCTGTTGGAATTTAAGCTGGTGGATGACACGGGTTCAGTGGATGCAGCCTTAAAAGGTAATATACCACCGGGCCGGGAAGTCCTTTACCGCGTGGAAGAAAACCTGGAAACCCAGCGAACCACAAAAACACCGTTTCTTATCAAAAAACGCACCCTGCTTGATGGCAGCACTTTGACGGATGCCAGAGTTCAAATTGACTCTCAATTCAATGAGCCCTACGTTTCGATTAATTTTGACAAAAAGGGAGCCCGCATTTTTGAAAGAATAACCGCCGATAACGTCAACAAGCGCCTGGCCATTGTGCTGGACAACAGCGTATACTCCGCTCCGGTTATCCAGGAAAAAATTGCCGGTGGTCAGGCACGTATCACCGGCCGATTTACTACCGAGGAAGCTCGGGATCTGGCCATCGTGCTGCGTGCCGGCGCCCTGCCGGCACCGGTCAAAGTACTCGAAGAACGCACTGTGGGGCCCTCTCTGGGAGCCGATTCGATCCGCAAGGGGCTGCTGTCCATGTGCATCGGCGGACTACTGGTAATAATCTTCATGGTCATCTACTATAAAACGGCCGGACTTGTCGCGGATCTGGCCCTGGCGCTGAACATCGTGCTGATTGGTGCCGGATTGGCAGGGTTTCAAGCTACACTGACACTGCCGGGAATTGCCGGGATTATTCTAACTATCGGCATGGCCGTCGATGCCAACGTTATTATTTTTGAAAGAATCAGAGAAGAACTAACGCTGGGCCGCACCCCTCGGGCGGCGATTGCCGCCGGCTATGACCGGGCCACCTTGACCATTCTTGACGCCAACGTGACGACGCTGATCGCGGCCGCCGTCCTTATTCAGTTTGGTACCGGATCGGTAAGAGGGTTTGCCATCACGCTTAGCCTGGGCGTCGTTGCCAGTCTGTTTACCGCGCTGATTCTGTCGCGCCTGATCTTTGATTACCTATTGATGTACCGCAAAACGAAGACGCTAAGTATATAAAGGAATATAAATGCAATTTATCAAATCGGACATTAATATAAATTTCATTGGCAAAAGAAAATTAGCCTTTGTTTTTTCAATCATCATGCTGACCATCAGTATCGGCTCGCTAATATTGCACGGAGGCCCCAGGCTGGGCATCGATTTTCAGGGCGGCACCCTCATCCAAGTCAAATTTCCGACCCCGGTCAAAATAGAAGCTATAAAGACGGGGCTGAATACTGTTGGACTCGGCAAATCTTCGGTGCAACAGTTCGGTGAACTGCAGGATAATGAATATCTGATTCGCACCGATAGTTTGGTTGTGACCACCGAAGGGTTCACCACGGATGTAAAAAAAGCGCTAGATGCAACGACCGGTGCCGAAGCGAATATACGGCGGGTGGAAATGGTTGGCCCCCAGGTGGGCCAGGACCTGCGGGAAAAAGCATTATTTGCCATGTTCTATGCCCTATTGTTTATCACCATCTACATTTCGGGGCGTTTTTAACTAAAATGGATGCTAAGCGGAGTCGTGGCGGTCGCCCTGATCGGTGCGGTATACGTTTTTACGCTGATCAACGTCAGTATTCCCTTTCTGATTATGGCGGCTTTGATTGTTACGATCATTATTTTCTGGTTTCTTGAGCTCAAATATGCCATGGGAGCCATTGTAGCCCTGATTCATGATGTAACCATTACGGTGGGCCTGTTTTCTATTTTCGACAAAGAGTTTACCCTGGCGATCATAGCGGCTTTGCTGACGATTATCGGATATTCCCTGAACGATACCATCATCATCTTTGATCGTATTCGCGAAAATTTGAGAAAGTATCATAAAAAACCATTGGAAATTATCTTAAACCGCAGCATCAATGAAACCCTCAGCCGCACCATTTTGACTTCAATAACCACCCTTTTTGTGGTCGTCACACTTTTTATTATGGGTGGCGGTATTATCCATGACTTTGCCTTCGCCCTGATCATTGGCGTTGCTGTCGGAACCTATTCGTCCGTATTCGTTGCAAGTCCTATTCTTCTGGCCTGGCAGGGAAAACAGACAAAAAAGAAACGTTAAAACTTGAAATGGATAATATTCGACCGTGGTTTAAGCTAAAAAGTGTACCGGGGGTCGGAAATCTTCTGGGCAAGCGCCTGATTGACCATTTCAAGTCTCCCCAAAGTATTTTCCAGGCATCCAAAGAAGAACTTCTTCAGGTAGATGGTGTCACCGGACGCCATGTAACCGCAATAGCAGCGCATAAAATGCCCCAATGGGTTGAAGCCGAGCTGGATCTCGTAAAACGCAAAGGCTATCATATCATTACCCTGGCCAATTCAAATTATCCTTTGCTGTTACGCCAAATTCCGGATCCGCCGCCGTTTTTGTATGTCAGCGGCCGGTTGGAAAATTCACCTGTGAAAATTGCGGTTGTCGGCTCCCGAAATGCGACCGGCTATGGTCTAGCTACGACTAAATCGTTGAGTACCAACTTAGCCGCCCTTGGCGTTTCAATCGTCAGCGGCATGGCGCGCGGCATCGATACAGCCGCCCATCAAGGGGCACTGGCGGCCGGCGGAAATACAATTGCCGTGTTGGGCAGTGGTTTGGAACAAATTTATCCGGCGGATAACAAACCGCTTTTTCAACGGATTTCAGAGCAAGGCGCGGTGGTATCGGAATTTTCCCTGTTTACCAAGCCCGAAGGCCATAATTTCCCTATCCGCAACCGTATAATCAGTGGAATGACCCTGGGTACCGTCGTCGTGGAGGCCACCAAAAATAGCGGTTCCCTGATCACAGCACGGCTGGCTGCCGAACAAAACCGCGAGGTATTTGCGGTTCCCGGCAGTATCCAGTCCTTTAAGAGTATCGGCACCCACACGCTCATAAAACAAGGTGCCAAACTGGTTGTAAATGCCCAGGACATTATCGAAGAACTAACCCCGATGATTCAATACGACCAAAGCAGCGGCAATAACCAGGGCAAGGCTGATGAAGACAAGCTGGCCCTGTTGACCGCTGACGAACTTCAGGTATATGAGGCCCTTGGCCCGTATCCCGTCCATATCGACGATCTGGCCAGAACCGTAAACCTGGGGCCCGGCCGACTTTCAAGTATATTGTTAAAATTGGAGTTAAACGATCTGGTACAACAATCACCGGGCAATTTTTTTACGGTTGCGCTATCATCAAATTGAAGACTGGATATTTCTGGATGTCGCTGCACTCCGTCTCCGATACAATATGTCAAAACTTGAGATGTGGTGATAAATGCCCAAGGTCATAAAAAAAATAAAATCTATTGACATCTGAAATCCGGCAATTAGATTTTACAAGCCTCAATAATAATGTCCGCCTTCCTGCAGACAGACAAAACGGAACATCTTGATGACAACCGGTATAACGCGAGGATTACCCGTGAGCAAGCCCTTAGTAGTCGTGGAATCACCGACAAAAGTCAGAACAATTAAAAAGTATCTCGGCAAAGATTATAATGTTGCGGCGACCGTCGGGCATATTAAGGATCTACCGGGTAAAGAAATGGGCATTGATGTCGAAAACGGATTCAAACCCAAATATAGTTATATCCCGGGTAAACAGAAAGTGGTCAAAAGCTTAAAGCAGGCTGCCGGTGACACCAACGACGTTTTCCTGGCACCGGACCCCGACCGCGAAGGCGAAGCCATCGCCTGGCACACCGCGGAAGTGTTGAAGAAAAAAGGCCGCAATTTTTATCGGGTCCTTTTTCATGAACTAACGAAAAACTCCATTCGCAAGGCCATGGCTAAACCTGAAGATCTCGATCGCAGCAAGTATGAAGCCCAACAGGCCCGCCGCATCCTCGATCGACTGGTCGGATACCAGGTATCACCGCTTCTCTGGCGCAAAGTAAAAGGAGGCTTGAGCGCCGGCCGAGTACAGTCGGTGGCGGTGAGGATAATTTGTGAAAGGGAACGGGCCATTCAGGCCTTTGAACCGGAGGAGTACTGGTCGATAACCGCCCATCTGGAAAGCGATGCCCCTCCTCCCTTTACTGCCAAGCTGGTCAAAAAAGGCGGTCATAAAATAAAAATTCCCGATGAAAAAACGACCCGCGAAATACTAAAAGAGTTGGACGGCGAAAATTTCGTTGTCGAAAAAATCCAGAAAAAGACCGTCAAGAAAAATCCGTTACCGCCGTTTATCACGAGCAAACTGCAGCAGGAGGCAATCCGAAAACTCAGATTCAGTGCCCGCAAGACGATGATCATCGCCCAACAACTTTACGAAGGAATCGATTTAGGTCCCGGTGAACCGGTTGGATTGATCACCTACATGCGCACCGATTCCACCCGGATTGCCGCCGAGACCGCCGTCGAAGCCCAACAGTTAATCCTGGATCGCTTCGGCAAGGATTATGCCCTGGACAAACCCCGTTATTTTAAAAATAAAAAAAAGGTGCAGGACGCCCATGAGGCCATCCGCCCCACCTCTGTTTTAAATACACCGGAAAGGATTAAACCCCATCTTTCAGCCGAGCAGTATGCCTTGTATCAGCTCATCTGGCAACGATTCGTGGCCTCCCAGATGTCCCAGGCCCTGATAAACCAGCTATCATTGTCAATTAAGGCCGGAGTCTATACCTTCACAGCCAGCGGCTCCACGGTTAAATTTCCCGGATTCATGGCGCTTTACATGTCGGTTGACGACCAGGTTGCCAGTGACTCCGAACAGAAAAAACCCAAATTGCCTGCGCTGGCACAAGGAGGCGTTCTGCAACTTGATAAACTGGATCCAAAACAGCATTTCACCATGCCACCGCCGCGCTTTTCAGAGGCATCCCTGGTTAAGGAACTTGAAGAAAACGGAATCGGACGCCCCAGTACCTATGCCTCCATTCTGTCGACGATCAGAGGCAAGGGGTATGTGGACCTGGTTAAAGGTTATTTCCGACCGAATGAACTGGGTTTTATCGTCAATGACCTGCTGGTGCAAAATTTTCCGGAAGTATTCGATGTCGAATTTACCGCCAGAATGGAAGAAAATCTAGATCAGGTCGAGTCCGAAAAAATCAATTTAGAGCAAGTGCTGAGCGGCTTTTACCAACCGTTTAAAAAAGATCTGGATTCCGCATCCGAAGGCATGCTCAGTGTGAAGGGTGTCGGTGTGCCCACCGAGCTGAATTGTCCCGACTGCCAGAAACCGCTGCGCATCAAAGTCGGCAAAAACGGCCATTTTATCGCCTGCAGCGGTTACCCGGAATGCACCTATTCCAGCGATTATACCCGAGATGAAAAGGGCCATGTTCAACCGGTGAAGCCTCCCGAAGAGGAAGCAACGGATAAGAATTGTGAAAAATGCGGCATGCCGATGGTGGTCAAAAGAGGCCGCTACGGCGATTTTTTAGCTTGCAGTGGTTATCCGGAATGTAAAAATACTCAATCATTAAATTCCAACGGCAGCGGCAAAACCATCGGTGTCAGCTGCCCGCAGAAAGACTGCACCGGTGAAGTTGTAGAACGCAGCTCCAAGCGTGGCAAGCTCTTCTATGGCTGTAATCGCTTTCCGGAATGCACATTTGCAACCTGGGATAAGCCGATCGGACGGGAATGTCCGGTATGTGGCGCCAAATTTTTGGTTGAAAAAACCACCAAAAAAGAGGGCACTTTCACAACCTGCCTGACCGAGGGCTGCGGATTCAAAGAAAAGCCTTGACAACTTGTTGTCCAGTTGATAAATGGTTCAAAAATCCATTATATGTTACGACTATGACTAAAGTAAATATCATTAACATCCTTATTAGCCTTATTCTCGTACTCGTCGGAGGCATTATTATCGCCGGCGAGAAAAGGGGTTGGTAATGGTATAACTTCGCCATCAAAAAAAACTAAAAAATCCGCTACCAGCCCCGAAAGCCGGTAGCGGATTTTTTTTTGAAAGGAAGAAGACGATGAAACTTACCGGCGCACAAATTCTGATGGAAATTCTCAAAGAAGAAGGAGTCGATACGATTTTCGGATATCCGGGCGGAGCCGTCATCGACATTTACGATGAAATGGCCAAAACAGATATCCGCCACGTATTGGTTCGCCATGAGCAGGGGGCCGTACACGCGGCCGACGGATATGCACGGGCCGCCGGCAAGGTGGGGGTTTGCCTGGTGACATCCGGTCCCGGCGTAACCAACACCGTAACCGGCATTGCTTCGGCCTACATGGACTCAGTCCCCATGGTGATTCTCAGCGGCCAGGTACCGACCGGACTCATCGGCAACGACGCTTTTCAAGAAGTCGATATTGTCGGTATCACCCGCCCCTGTACCAAACATAACTACCTGGTGATGACCATCGAAGATCTGGCTTCCACCGTCAAAGAAGCCTTTTACCTGGCTCGCTCCGGCCGGCCGGGCCCCATCCTGGTAGATATTCCGAAAGACATTACCAAAGAGGTGATAGACTATACGCCACCAGGTGAAGTAAAGCTCAAATCCTACAATCCGACTTACAAGCCGAATATGATGCAATTGAAGAAGATCGTTAAACTCATTAAAGGCAGCAAGAGACCCATAATCTTTGCCGGCGGCGGGGTCATTCTCGCAAAAGGATCACAGGAGCTCACCGAACTGGCCCGCAAAACTCAAATCCCGGTTACCACCTCCCTGATGGGTCTCGGTGCTTTTCCGGGATCAGATCCGTTGTCGCTGGGAATGATCGGCATGCATGGTACTTACCGGGCCAATATGGTAACCTCAGTCTGTGATCTGATGATATCGGTTGGTGTGCGGTTTGATGATCGGGTTACCGGTAAAACTGATGCGTTTGCCGCCCAGTCCCAAATCGTGCACATCGATATCGATCCGACCACCATCCGCAAAAATATTCCAGTAACGGTTCCTGTCGTGGGGGATTGTAAGATCAGCCTGAAACATTTAAACAAGCTGCTTGATGACATCGATCTGGGAGATCTCAGCCAAAAAAGAAAAAAGTGGTTCGACCAAATAGAAGAATGGAAAAACACCAACCCCCTGGCATACGAGCAGGGAAATGATACAATTAAGCCGCAATATGTGGTCGAAAAACTTTATGAACTGACCAAGGGGCAAGCCATAGTGACCACCGAAGTCGGGCAGAACCAGATGTGGGCCGCCCAGTATTATTATTATGATCAGCCCAATCATTATATCACCTCCGGTGGCCTGGGAGCCATGGGGTTCGGACTGCCGGCTGCCATTGGCGCCCAGGCTGCTTTTCCGGATAAAATAGTAGTTGATATTGCCGGTGACTCCAGCATCCAGATGAATAGTCAGGAATTGGCGACGGCCGTCCAAAGCTGTTTGCCGGTTAAAGTGGTCATTTTAAACAACGGTTATATGGGTATGGTCAGGCAATGGCAGGAATTGTTCTATGATAAACGTTACGTCTGCACCACGATGGATTGTGCCCCTGATTTTGTGAAACTGGCAGAAGCCTATGGCGCGGTCGGCCTGCGAGCGACAAATCCGGCTGAGGTCGAATCGGTCCTGGCAGAGGGGCTTTCGATTCCCAAACCGGTGATCATGGATTTTATCGTCGAAAAGGAGGAAGGGGTTTATCCCATGGTGCCGGCCGGGGCAGCCATTACCGAGATGCTGCTGGTATAGAGCATAGCGCAGAGAGCATGGGGCATAGTGCAAGGCGCATGGGGCATGGCACAGAGAGCATAGAGCTGTGAGCAAAGAGCATAGGGCTAAAGGCCTAAATGAAGGATATGGGTTATGAGTTACGGGGATTGGGCAGGGAGCATAAGACAGCATTCATGGAGCATAGAACAGAGCAATTTAAATTCAGACTATATATCATCTGTTTTCTGGTCTCTGTTATCTATTTTCTAACCTCTGTCTTCTGACATCTGTCGGCTGTTGCCCGGTCGCAAGCGAATGACTAACTCTAACTGACTTCTTTATGCGAACAGAGAATAGCGAGGAAAACAAGGATGGAAGAAAAAAAACACATTATGACAATGCTGGTCGACAACCAGCCGGGAGTGCTGTCTAGAGTCGTCGGTCTGTTCAGCGGCAAAGGGTTTAATATCGAAAGTCTCTGTGTTGCAGCGACCATGGATCCCCAGGTGTCACGCATTACGATTGTCACCATGGCCAATCCTCCGATAATTGAACAAATCGAAAAGCAGTTAAGGAAACTGATCAATGTAATTAAATTGCGTGATATGACCGGGGACAGAGCCGTTAAGCGCGAAATGGCGTTGATCTGCGTCCGGGCCAAACCTGAACATCGTGCTGAGATATTGCGGATTGTAGATATTTTCAGGTGTAAGGTTGTCGATGTCGGACTTGAGCATTACATTATGGAGGTTACCGGTGATCAGGGCAAACTGACGGCCCTGATAAATTTGCTAAAACCCCTGGGCATCGAGAAGATTGCCCGCAGCGGATCTCTGGCTTTATATCGGGAACCGAAATAACGATTATGGCTAACCTGGATTCGCTGGAGGATGACACTTGAAAATTGCAGATTGAATATTGGTTGATATCGCATTCGCTCCATCATTTTAAAACGACCCGCAGTATGCGGACCTCAAATATTCAATATTCAATCTAAAATATTCATTATGACCCAGTATAACCAATATACTTCAGTAAAATATTTCTCTAACTTTAAGACACTAACATAACTAACGATTAAAAAGGGGTAACCATGGCAGAATTCAATTTCGGGGGAATGACAGAAGAAGTAATTACATCGGAGGAATTTTCTTTACAAAAAGCCAGGGAAATTCTGGCGAATGAGACGGTAGCCGTTCTGGGCTATGGTGTTCAGGGACCCGGACAGGCTTTGAATCTGCGAGACAACGGCATACCCGTTATTGTGGGTCAGCGGGAAGGGGGGAAAACATACCAGCGAGCCCTCGACGATGGCTTTGTCCCCGGTGAAACCTTGTTTCCCGTTGAAGAGGCGGCCCGGCGAGCAACCGTTATCCAGAATTTGCTGTCCGATGCCGGGCAGGTCGCCACCTGGTCTGGCATCAAAGAATGTCTGAACGAAGGCGATGCCCTTTATTTCTCCCATGGGTTCGGGATTGTTTTTAAAGATCAAACCGGCATAGTTCCGCCTGAAAATATAGATGTTATTCTGGTTGCGCCGAAAGGTTCCGGTCGCAACGTAAGATTGAACTATCTTGACGGCAGCGGCATCAATTCCAGTTTTGCCGTATTCCAGGATTTTACGGGTCGCGCCAGAGAAAGAACCCTGGCTCTGGGCATTGCCGTGGGATCAGGGTACCTGTTTCCCACAACCTTTGAAAATGAAGTCCACAGCGATCTGACCGGGGAGCGCGGCGTTTTGATGGGATGCCTGGCCGGCGTTATGGAGGCTCAATACAGTCTGTTGCGTAAACACGGACACAGCCCCAGTGAAGCCTTCAACGAAACCGTAGAAGAATTGACCCAGAGCCTGATCCGGCTGGTGGCCGAAAACGGTATGGACTGGATGTTTGCCAACTGTTCGACTACAGCCCAGCGCGGCGCACTGGACTGGAGCCCGAAATTCCGGGATGCAGTGGCACCGGTATTTGATGAACTCTACCAGAGAGTGATTTCCGGTGATGAAACCAGACGGGTTCTAAAAGCCAACAGTGCACCGGATTACCGTGAAAAACTGGATAAAGAGCTGAAAGTGCTAAATCAGTCAGAAATGTGGCAAACCGGTGCAACGGTCCGATCTTTACGGCCGGAAAACCGAAACAAACTATAACCCCAACTGCGAGTCATTCGTTATTGGTTAATCGTCTGAAGGATCCCCTATCGAAGGTCAAAGTACATCTCTCGAGAATTCATTTTCATTTTATGATGTGCATATTACAATCTGATAACTAATAACAAATCAACCAAAAACGGTCTTCCCCTTGCTTGGAGATTACCATGGAACCGACACTATTATACGACACCACCTTACGAGATGGTACCCAGGGCGAAAACATCTCGTTTACAGCCGATGAAAAAGTCAAGATCGCATTAAAACTGGATGATATCGGAATACATTATATCGAAGGTGGTTGGCCCGGTTCCAATCCCAAAGATATGCAGTTTTTTGATTTGGCCAAACGGGTAAACTTTAAAACCGCCCACCTGACGGCCTTTGGCTCAACCCGCAAACCCGGAATCCAACCCGGCGAGGATGAAAATTTAAAAGCCCTGCTGGAGAGTGAAACACCCACGGTCACCATTTTCGGAAAAAGCTGGGATCTGCATGTTGAAGAAGTAATGAACAACACGCTGGATGAAAATATCGCCATGATCCGAGATTCCGTAAAATTTTTAAAATGGAATGGACGAGAAGTCATCTATGATGCCGAACATTTCTTCGACGGCTATAAAAACAACCGTGACTATGCCCTGCAAACCATTGATGCCGCAATCGAAGGCGGTGCCGATTTTGTTGTGCTGTGTGATACGAATGGCGGCACCCTGCCCTTTGAGATAGAATCAATGGTCAAAGAGATCCAGCAGAATCTGGCGGCAAGGGATTACTCAAATTCCAATAAGGATCCCGTAAAGTTGGGAATTCACACCCACAACGATTGCGGACTGGCCGTGGCAAATTCAATTACCGCGGTGCAGGCCGGCGCCGTTATGGTCCAGGGCACCATTAATGGCTATGGCGAAAGATGTGGCAATGCCGATTTAAATTCTGTCATGCCTATTCTGAAGCTCAAAATGAACCGGCCCTGCATTTCCAACGAAAATCTCAAAAAACTAAAAACACTTTCAAGATACGTCAGTGAAATGGCCAACCAGGTTCCGGTAAACAATCGGCCGTTTGTCGGCAAAAGCGCATTTGCCCACAAAGGCGGCATCCATGTCAGCGCCATCATGAAAGTCCCCAGGGCCTACGAGCACATGGAACCCGTTCTGGTGGGAAATCAAAGACGGGTTCTGGTTTCCGATTTATCAGGCAAAAGCAATGTGGAATATAAAGCCCGGGAACTGGGCGTGGCGTTGGGCAACAATGGATATGATAGCAGCAAAATCGTGTCAGAAATAAAGCAACTGGAACAGCAGGGTTACCAATTTGATGTGGCTGAGGGATCATTTAAGATCCTGATGGAAAAATTTACCGATCAATTCGAACCGCTGTTTGAGTTGGAATCCTTTCGCGTCACCATCGAGAAAGACAAAGACCAACCCTGCTCTTCACAGGCCACCGTAAAAATATCCGTCGACGGCAAGCAGGAGATCACGGCCGCTGAAGGCTACGGCCCGGTCAGCGCCCTTGACAACGCCCTGCGAAAAGCGCTGGACCGATTTTATCCGGATCTGGATACCATGAGTCTGGTGGATTTCAAAGTGCGAGTTATTGACGGTAACCGCGGCACCGCAGCCAAGGTACGGGTATTCATCGAATCCCGTGATCAGGATAAATTATGGAGTACGATCGGGGTTTCCGAAGATATTATCGAAGCCAGCTGGCAGGCCCTGGCCGACAGTTTCCAGTACAAACTGGCCAGCGAAAAGCAAATTCGCATCGGGCAGTTTCCGGAACAGGAAAAATTGCCGATATTCAATAAAATATAAAAAGAGCTATTTTGAAATAAAATTTGAAAATGCCTAAAATTGCAGAGTCATACTGCTCCAGCTTATATAAAATAGACCCAATACCATAACTTTAGTCATTTTAGACATTTTTTATTTTAGTCATTTCTTTTTGACCCTAAGGAGAATCACCGTGTATAACAAGGAAGGTATAAATGCCGCAGGAATTGTCCCTCACCGTTTCCTGCGGCCCATGCTCCTGCGTTTTGGTTAATGATTGAACGAATACTTGTCAAAACGATTTGTTGGGTTTTGCCCGTTGAAATCAATTCGCGTCGAAATCTGCAATTTTGTAGGTTGGGTTAAGGTACAAAATCCAACATTATAAACTGGACTCAACCCAACCTACATATAACGAGCCTTTCGTTCAGCCACTGGCTAATGGTCCATATAGAGGGGTCACCTCCCCCTCTTCCCCACTAAACTATTCGACCTACTTGTCCAGTGAAATTCACTGAAATGACAACGCAGCGAATTTCACAGAAATTAATCATTTAACTAAACGACTGGAGTATAACAATGAGCAACCGCGTAATCATATTCGATACAACGTTAAGAGACGGCGAGCAGTCACCGGGCGCCAGTATGAATGCCGCCGAAAAATTAAGACTGGCCACCCAACTCGAAAAACTGGGAGTCGATGTCATTGAAGCTGGTTTTCCAGCAGCATCCGAAGGCGATTTGGATGCAGTTTCCCGCATTGCCGCTAAACTGGATAAAGCCCAAGTTGCCGCTCTGGCACGTACCTCCAAAGATGATATCGACCGGGCCTGGCAGGCCATCAGCCATGCCGCCAAACCCAGAATTCATACCTTTATTGCCACCTCGGACATTCACCTGGAATACAAGCTGAAAATGTCCCGCGACGAGGTCGTCCAAACCGCTGTGGAAGCCGTAAAATATGCCAATTCTTTTACGGACAACATTGAGTTTTCAGCAGAAGACGGCTCCCGCAGCGACCGGGACTTCCTGTGCCGGGTATTCGAGGCGGCCATTGAAGCCGGTGCCACAACCATCAATTTGCCGGACACCGTCGGTTACGCCGTACCTGAAGAATTTGCCGAAATGGTCAGCTATGTCATCAGCCACACTCCCAATATGCATAAAGCCATTTTAAGCGTTCACTGTCACAATGACCTGGGGCTGGCTACCGCCAACACGATTGCGGCCATCAAGGCCGGCGCCCGTCAGGCTGAAGTCACCATCAACGGCATCGGGGAGCGCGCCGGCAACACTTCCCTGGAAGAAGTCGTCATGGCCCTGCACACCCGGCAAAATGTCCTGCCCGCCACCACCGACATCAATACCGAGTTTATCCACCCGACCAGCCGCCTGGTCAGCATGATCACCGGTATCATGGTGCAGCCGAACAAAGCCATCGTCGGCGCCAACGCCTTTGCCCATGAAGCCGGCATACATCAAGATGGTGTCCTGAAAAACCGCATGACCTATGAAATCATGAAGCCGGAAACCATCGGTCTGAGTGCCAATAAACTTGTTCTGGGAAAACATTCCGGCCGTCACGCGCTGCGCACCCACCTGAAGGATTTGGGATATGATCTTTCCGGCGAAGAACTTAATCTGGTTTTTGAAAAGTTCAAGGAATTGGCCGACAAGAAAAAGCATATCGTGGATGAAGACCTGGAAGTAATTGTCACCGAAGGTATTCTGCGTACCGCTGATGTCTTCCAACTTGAATATCTGCATGTGATTGCTGGGACGACCGTACTGCCGATGGCCAGCGTCAAGCTTCATATTCATGGCCGGGAAGTCCAGAGTGCCGGCTACGGGAACGGTCCCATTGATGCAGCGTTCAACACCATTGCCAATCTAACCGGTACCGGTTCGGAATTGCTGCGGTTTTCAATCAGCGCCTTGACCGGTGGTACAGACGCCCAGGGCGAAGTCACCGTGCGCCTGAGGGAAAACGGATTAACGGCATTGGGCAAAGGCGCTGATCCGGATATTATCACAGCCAGTGCCAGGGCCTATGTTAACGGGTTGAACCGGTTGGAATACTTAAAGACCCATCCGATCAAAGAAACGTCACCGGTGTAAAAAAGTGGAGCATTGGAGTGGTGGAGTAATGGGCTAAGAGCATGGGGCCTAGTGCAGAGGGCAGAGCACAATCTGAAGTCGAAAGTCAGAATACGGAATTCGGATTACAGGTTGCGGGTGGCACTCTGGGGTGCCGGCTAATAGCTCAAAGCTGAAAGCTCAAAGTCTAAGGATTTGATTGGTTTTTTTACCAGGCGCAGAGATCTGGTTCCGCAGTGCGTGACACAGATTATGGGTTGGTTTTCACGCGCTGCGGGATGCTTGCAGATTGCTGATTTGCTGGTTGGGGGTAACTGATTACAGTTACTGAACACTGATCACACCCTTCAAATCTCTGGCATCTGTCCTCTGCCATCTGACGGCTATCATCTGTCGCCGGAAAATGTCAGATATATTTTGGATATCACTGGGATTTCAACGATATCAACACCGGATAGCAGATAGCAACACCGAAGGCCCGAGAACAGCTATGGATGTTATCACAGCTTTATTGAGTCAAAAAATATTCCTAATTCGTTAATCAATTTTATCAATCGTTTACCACTTCCACAGTATCAAATAGGAGAAAGATTAGTGTCTATTAAAAGTTAGATTTAATGAATTCTGCTATTGCTTTCACAACTTGTTCTTCGATTCCATAAAATCTATGTGTAGATCCAGCCCCGCAAGCTTTCGATTTCGCTTTATTTCCTCCTGTAAAGTATAACACATCAACTTTTGGTGAATTTACCAAAGCCGGCTTTAATTTTTCTGCGTCCCCTGGTGGAGTAATTTCGCACTTATCGTCCTTATGAGATACTATTAGCGTAGGAACGGTAATTTTATCAAGATCCATGTCAATTATGCCATTTGGATGAGTTTTGAAATATTTTTTCCACGTTTTTCTATATTTAGTTACGCTGGAGGTGAGGATAAGGCCATTGATGTTCTCTTTAATCCTGATAGCTCCATTCACTGCAGAAATAGTGCCTTTACTGGTGCCAACAAGCCAAACGGGAATGTTTGCTTGATTTTTCAAGTAAGAGGCAACTGCATTAATGTCGTCAGCATGCTTTTCCTCCATTCGCGTTTTCGTATACATCCCTTTCTTTTTTAGATCTGATGGTACATCATAAACTGCCACGATGAATCCATGATAGGCGAAGTTTTTCATCGTTTTTATGAGAAAATCTTCTTGCATTTCACCTATTGTGGGTTTGCCATTAGTCTGTCCTAGCTCAATTTTCCCTCCTCCCCCAGCAAATAATATGACAGATGCCGTTGGGGTCTGAGGCTTTATTAACATGAAGGCTTGTTTAATCTTTGGTCTGCTTTCGATTGTGGTAATTTCTTCTGATTGTATTTCAACAGCGTTTGATACTAATCCAAAAGAAAAAAATAAAATAATAAACATCAATACGAAAATCGTGAAAAAATTAATCCTGTACCTTCTATTTGCCATTTACTCCTCTTTTTTTGGATACCGGTTTAAGTAACAGTTTTAATATATTTAACCAAATTAGTGTTCCAACTAGTATACATAGCAGTTTGATAATATGTATGAATATCGTGTAAAAGCAAAATAATTATTTTTGGGTCTGCAGTAAATTCATCGCACTACGTCCATACGCGAGAAGGTTTCTGAAGTTAAAAAAACCAATCGTGCCGAAAAAAGTTATGAGACCTGAACGCCCTATACAGATCAATGGAAGATACTTTTTTTGGAACCTCTGCGTTTAAACTCCAATTGGAATTGTGATAAAGTTTTTGATGGGGTTTTTATAGCCCTGAGAATAAAAGTCAGTTAATTAATGCTGTACTATTCCTTTCATTCTTTTTCTGTGCATTTCTTAATAGTTAGCCCCCTTGGTAGTATCGTTTTTTCGTTTCCACAGGCTGAATCAAGTTGCTTTTGTGTTAGGTTATTACAACCATTCAGGTCAGTCAGGTTTAAAATTGCTCCCCGAAGCTTTGCCCCCCCGAGGTCGGCTTTCTGGAGACTTTCATACCTGAGGTAGGCTTTCTGGAGTTTAGCAAATCCAAGATAGGCTTTCTGAAGCTTAGCAAACCTCAAATAGGCGTTCTGAAGATTAGCATACCTGAGGTCGGCTTTAACTAAGAATGCCGCAGACATATCTGCGAACGTGAGGTTTTTGTTTTTTAATATTGCGCTTTTTACGGAGTTGAAGCGTTTATCATCATCTTCAATTTTATAGTAATCAATTGGCTTAATCGAAACATCCTTCTCCCGAAAATTTGCAAAGGGGCTATACCCAACCTTCTGAAATGCCCAAGGTACCGCCTCAGTAATGTTAAAATAGTTGATTTCCTTCTTTGCCTTAGGTGCCTCAGGAGATGGTGGCATTACTCCGTTAATTGCGCCATATGATATCACAAACAACACCAGTCCTGTTGCGATTGGAGTTAGAGTAGTATAAAATTCTCGCCATATTTTTATCCACAAGCTTGTGTTCTTTTCTTTCCCTCGGAGAATTTGTTTGCAGATGCGGCTGAAGATGGTAGCTAAGGCCACTGAACCTGATGAAATTCCAATATGCAGCCATGTTCCCGCCCATTCGTGGCGCGGCAAATACCTTAGCCAGAAGCCAATGAAAGTCAACGGTACTGCCCACCAAGCGAGAAATATAGTGATCCACTCTTTCATCCGGGCTAGTACTGAACGATTCTTTAGCAGTTTAAAATGGCGACATACAATATTGCTTAGTATCCAGGGATATGCTCTTTCTTCTAATCTTCTTCCATCAGGAAATATTGCAGAAAGACTTGCCAGCCCTTTCCACAGGTTCTCCAAGTAACAATGAAAGTATAAATAGAGACAGAGTAACGCAAATGGAGCGGCCAAGTAAAAATACCCAATCGGAATTTTTGTGCTAATAATTGGAAGCGGAGAAGACACTGAATTTGAAATAAGCCTTATATCAGTGGTTGTTGCTATGGTTAACCAAGAATATACACATCCGAGAATCATTGCATAAAATAGTTTGCGGGCGTTTTTGGAGGTTTCTTCGACAATTTGCAATGCTTTAAACTCCATAATATTTTTAGGTAAATTGGAACCTGTCAAATCTGTTTGAGCAAGTTCTGTTCCTAAAAGTCCGACAGCACCCTCAAGGTTAGAATACCGTAAGCTAGCTTCATTTAAACCTTTAATTTCGACTAAATTAGACTGATGGAAATTTGCCTCACATAGATTAGCTCCCGCAAGATTTGTTTGACATAAATTGGCTTGTTGGAGATCGGCTCTGTTACCGGCGCCGCGAAAATGCTATAAACGTGGCGATTTAAAAATGTAGTTTATCTGAGACTACAAAAGTAGGCCGCCGGCGCCACCTCTTGCCCGGCGACCCAAATCAATAAAGCCTTA
>Ga0056115_1000472_pt1 | contig 18146 bp, 16 predicted proteins | sample WorMetOlspDAHAB1_FD_77007 | JGI IMG/M metagenome (GOLD analysis project Ga0056115, IMG submission 77007) | Marine gutless worms symbiont microbial communities from Max Planck institute for Marine Microbiology, Germany - Olavius sp. DAHAB.1 ...
CTCACTACCATGGCTTTTGACCACAGCAGCTTGAGGTGTTTTGGAGCCTGCTCCTGCAAACCGACTCCGAGGGACCAACATACCCTCATCTTCTGTGCAGCCTCGTGGCGCACTATCTGCTATCTTAAATGGCCGGGATCAATTTTGCCTGAAGATACTAAAGAAAAATAACACAATTTGGTCAAAGGAAAAATAAAAACCCTGTCAAATAATTGCACAGGACTTGATTATTAACTGAATAGCACGGTTGCAAAACGCCCATTTTGGCTAAAATTTGGTCAGAATCCCGGATATAGCTTTCGAAGCAATAATACGGTTCTATCAAGTATCAAATTGAAAACCTTCTCGGTAAAAATCGGCTTCGTCCAGTGTTCCTTCTTGATAAGGTATACCTATCGGCATCAGTTGTAACTTTTGAACATTAGAACCTTTGAAACTTGAACCTGAAACCAAATTTACAGCCTTCTACCCGGAATCAGATCCGGCCGAATGAGGAACATGCGAATTCCGGCCAGGACAACGACCATTGAGGCCGCATAAAAGGCGGGACTCAGTCCTAGGGTTTCGATGATGAAGCCGAGAATGATCGGGCTGAGAAGACCTGCCAGCATGATGGAGCTGAATCGCAGACCCATGGCAAGGCCGGATTGGGTCGAATTTGTCAAATCGGATATCATGACCATCGACAGCGGCTGGGTCATGCCGAACCCGAGACCGAATATCGATATCAGGATGGTGAATCCTGCCACCGAAGCCGTGGATGGTATCAGTCCGACTGCCAGGATAATGGCCAGCATGGAATATGCAAGAATCTTTTTACGGTCGAATATATCCAGCAGCTTGCCGAATATGAGCCTGATGAAAGTTGCCATGACGGCGAAAACAGAAATCAATATTCCCACCGCAAACTCGGTTAATCCTTCAGCGCGCAGCAGGAGCGGCAAAAATGAAGACCGCAGACTGGCAGCAAAAATGATCGCAAAAGTAAACAATAAAACCAGCATTACTTTTGGATCCCGGGCCATTGCGCCGGCCTGCCGGGCGTCCTGGACGGGACTGTATGTGAACTTTGTCGGATCGGCAGCCCTGGTATTTTTCAGCCCCAATAAAAGCAGTCCACCGCTCGATAACACCAAAACCACCCAAAATGCAGCCTGGTAATCGAAGCGGTCTACCAGAATCCCACCCATGATCGGTCCCGCGCTAAGACCTGCGGCTCCACCGAAACTGAGCCAACCGAACCCTTTCTCGCGTCGGGAAGCATCGGGCAGCCGTGAGATAAAGGTCTGGCTGGCAACAACATGCAGTAAAAATGCGATACCGGCAATCAATTGGGCAGCGATTAGTTTTAAAACCGTGTCCGTATGCAACAAAATGACGGCATTTGCGATATTGCAGATGACACCGAAAATCAGCAGCCGTTTGACGCCAAACCGATCCACCAGCCCGCCAATGGGGATCGATAGAAACACGGCGATCAGGCTAAACGCACCGACGATTAATCCGATGGTCGTCGGGCCGGCTCCCATTTTTTCAGACAGCAACGGGATGAACGGAAAAATAATGCCGTGGCGGGTAAAATGTAAACTAAAGGCGATCAGGATTAACCGCATATACAAATAGTCCGAAAAAATTTAATTTAGTGCCTATTTATTGAAATCACATCATGTTTGAGTAAGATTTTTCTAACAAACAATTTTCGCCACCAGACACCAAGGCACGAAGTTAAAGTTTATAAATGCTTTTTTCTTAGTGCCTTTGTGGCTATTCTTTCCGGTTCATCCGGATTGGGGTTTTATGATTTCTTCGTGAACTTCGTGGCCTTCGTGGTGAAACAAGTTCTTTCATAATATGGAAAAAATTTTCTACTAAAAACAAATCGAGGCCCTTATATCACAAATATAAAAAGTATCCAGAAGATTCGGATTGACCTTAAAAGAAATAATTTGGTATCTGATGATAGATATCAAATTTCAAAGGAGTCATGTGATGATAAAACAAAAGATAGGTGTTATTCATCCCGGCATGATGGGGATCTGTGTTGCCGCAACCGTTCAGAACAGCGGGCATGAAGTATACTGGGTCGCAGAAGGGCGCAGCCCGCAAAGCCGGCGGCGCGCTGAAAAATTCAATCTTTGCGATGCCGGTACCCTGGCAGCACTGTGTGAGACCTGTTCGGTCATCATCAGCGTTTGCCCACCGCACGCGGCCGAAGAAGTAGCCGAACAGGTTCTGGCGCACTCGTTTCAGGGGGTTTATCTGGACGTCAACGCAGTCGCACCGCAACGGACCATGCGCATTGAGCGGGCGATGTCTGCCGCAGGAGTCAGTTTTGTCGACGGCGGCATCGTTGGTTTGCCGGTATGGGAGCGGGACAAGACCTGGCTGTATCTATCCGGCCGGAAGGCGCCGGAAGCCGTGACCTATTTCTGCGACGGACCGTTGGAGACCAGTGTCGTTGGCGATGAAATCGGCAAGGCTTCGGCCTTGAAAATGTGTTATGCGGCCTATACCAAGGGGACAACCGCCCTGTTGTGTGGTATTTTAGCGACGGCCGAAGTGCTGGGGGTCCGCGGCGAGTTAGAGACTCAATGGTCGCGGGACTGGTCTAACTTTGGCGAACAGGCGGGAGAACGGGTGCGCAATGTAACGGCCAAGGCCTGGCGATTCGCCGGCGAAATGGCAGAAATTGCGGCAACTTTTCGTGAGGCCGGTATGCCCGGTGAGTTCCACGCCGCGGCGGAGATAATTTATCAGCGAATTGCAGGATTCAAGGATTCCCCAGCGACGCCGGCATTGGAAGAAGTCCTTGAAAAGCTGGCTTATCCACCTGAAAAATAGCGAGCGTTGAGAGGTTCAGGTTTCTTATTACGCAGAAATCAACTTAGCGCTAATGGAGATAAACCCCATCCTTACTGACAAACCCTTACCAAAAAAGTAGGGACGGAGTTTATCCCCGCCCAATAATTTTTCAAAATTATCTGGTAATAATTATTACAGGAGAACATATGACCGACAAGCCTAGTTATGGATCTTCGATTGGAAAAAACGGAGACGTGCCGACAACCCTTTCCGGCAGTGAAAGCATTGCCAGGGCCGTGATCGATGCCGGAGCCCGGGTGGCGGCTTCCTACCCCGGAGGACCGATAACCCAAATTGTCGAGAAAATGATCGAGCTTGCGGCTGCCGGCGATCTTTACGTGGAGTGGTCCAACTGCGAAAAAGTGGCGTTTGAGGTGGCCCTGGGCTGCTCGCTGGCCGGCCGGCGATCGGTAATTGCTGCCAAGCACGTCGGCATCAACCACATATTAGACCCGTTGATGACCGTCAATTTGACCGGTTCCGGCGCGGGACTGGTGATCCTGGCGGGCGACGATCCGGGGTCATACGGCTCGCAGAACGAGCAGGACAGCCGCTTTTTAGGTGCGTATGCCGAGATCCCCGTTTTGGAGCCGGCCACTCCCGAACAGGGTTACCGGATGACACGCCAGGCCTTCCGGCTGTCCGAAGCCTGCCGCCTCCCGGTAATGATAAGATTTGTGGCCGATTACACGGCTGACACGGCACCCGTCACCACCGAGCCCCGGGCATTCTCAGCCCGTGCTGAGTTTAGCCGTGAGTTTCGCTGGTCAGCCCTGCCGGCCCTGGTGATCGATGATCACGCCGCCCTGCATGAAAAGTTAAATCGAATCACCAAATTATTCGACCAGCCGGCATATCGAGCATTTAACCACTGGGATGCCGACGGCACCGATGGGATCATTGCCGCCGGCCATATGGCGGCCCGGTTGCGGCTATATGCACCGCATTCCAATCTCAGTATTTTCGAACTGGGCACGTTATTCCCGCTGCCTGAAGAACAGATCGCTGCTTTTCTCGAGGGGCTTGACAGGGTGTATATCCTCGAGGAAGTCGAACCGTTTATTGAAAATCAGATCCGGTCACTGGCACAGCGCCTGGGATTGAGGCTAAAAATATTTGGTAAGACCAGCGGCCATGTCCCCTGGGAGGGGGATATCCATCCGGCAAAGATTGGCCGTATGCTGACTGATGAACTCGGGCAGTCGCTGAATGTACCCCCGGCGCCGGCAAGAACTTATCCGAGCCGTCAGCCATTCGGTGACGGGTGCTCTTATACGCCTTTTTTTAGTGCCCTGCAGCAGTTGATCATAGAAGAGCAGATACCCAAACCAATTGTGGTTGGTGAAACCGGCTGCCTGGTCAGACTCCACAACCCGCCTTTTGAAATGCTGGATGTAAAGTACTCAATGGGCTCCAGCATCGGCCTTGCCTGCGGTCTGTGGCGCAGCGGCGTTGAGGACAAGATTCTGGCGGTGGCGGGTGACTCCGTCTTTTTTCACACCGCCATCAATGGCCTGGTCAATGCCGCCCATCACCAGGCAGATATCGTTGTGGCTATTATGGATAACGAGACGGTCGCGCTTACCGGTTTTCAGAATCGCACCGGGACCGGCACCACGGCCATGGGGGAACAGGTTCGGCCGATTTATCCTGAAAAAGTTGCCGAAGCCATGGGTATCGAGAACGTCTACACGCTGGATGCCTTTGATGAAACGGCCATCCAAAAAACATTGAAGGCGGTTTTTTCAAGAAAAGGTCTATCGCTTCTGGTGGTGCGCGGACGCTGTCCGTATATTGAAACCAAGAAGTGTCTCGCAACGGGTAAGCATTGATCGTCTGGTGCAAGACTAATATTTTTGCCACAAAGACACAGAGGCACGAAGAATGATTTTATAATCTTTGTGTCTGGCGTAAATTTTACTTTTAATTTTGTAAGAAATATAGGAGTAGCAACTATGCGCGACGACATCAAAACCGTGGCCTGCGTCGGATCGGGACTTATCGGGCAGGGCTGGGCAACATTGTTTGCCGCGGCCGGGTATACAGTGACAATGCAGGATCTTAGCGATGATAAATTGAAAAGTGCAGTTGAACAGGTACGCCTAAACCTGATCCATTTGGAGGATAACGGCCGTCTTCAAACAGAAACGGCGGATAGTGCTTTTAAACTGATCCGGACTACCCTAAGTCTGGCCGAGGCCGTCGAGGATGCGGATTACATCCTGGAATCCGTGCCCGATAAATATGCAGCCAAAAAGCCTGTTTTCAAGGAAATGGATACGTTGGCGCCGTCCGATACGATTTTAGCCAGCAGCAGTTCCGGCCTGCTGATGAGTGAGATCCAAACCGCCGTTACACGACCGGAGCGTTGCGTCCTGGTTCACCCGTTTCTTCCCGTTCATCTATTGCCCCTGGTCGAGGTCGTCGGTGGAGAACAGACGGTGCCGCAGACGGTTGAGATAACCTGCCGGCTGATGGAAAAAATCGGTAAGGCCCCGGTGCGACTTAAAAAAGAGGTGTCAGGCTACATTGTCAACCGGCTGCAGGCCGCCATTTTGCGTGAGGCCATGGACCTGGTGGCCGGCGGTGTTGCCAGTGCACAGGAGGTGGATCAGGCTTTTTGCACCGGCATGGGCATGCGGGATCCTTTTATCGGTCCGTTGCTGCGGGCTCATCTGGCCGGCAACGGTATCGAAAGCTTTGTGGAGCATTATGCCGAATCCTACCGGTTGCGGTGGGAATCCATGGCCACCTGGAACACGGTTTCCGCTCAGGTGAGAGATACCGTTGTTGACAGCGTCAATGAGATGCCGATTGTGCGCAATAACTCGCTGGAAGAAATTAAGAGCTGGCGCGATAAGATGCTGATGGAGATTTTGAAGCTGGATCGGACGCCTGGCTGACAGAAAGCCGGCAGGCCGGGGACGGAGGACAGATGGCAGAACACAGAGGACAGAAGGCAGAAGTCAGAGGACAGGAGACAGAAGACCGAGGCGTTTGAATTCGGAAGTTGGAGAGGTCACTGATATTGTGCCGGATACCCCCATATTTTAATGTATAGGCTGCAAATAAAAAAAATGTGGACTTCCAACCCCAATCCACGCTTTCTGGTTCAAAGATCTGATTGAACAATGTTAGCCGTAGCGTTCGTGTAAACGATCGGGATGAGGTGCAGATTTGTTTACAATATCTGCAATTTTGAAACCACGAATTTATTGCAGATACCATAGCAGGATATCTGCAATCTCGGCTCATCTTCGCAGTAGTTATTTTCAATTCAATTATGCGCTGACTGGTTATTTTGAAACTTGATTTCCATACCATTTCCAATTTCCGTTTTCTTTAATCAGCCTGCTGCCTTTCATAAAAAGAGATTCAAAATATTTATCCTTAAGCCAGACATTAACATCAACCTTCTCCCCCACGGGTTCAAACCTCGTAATAATGATTTTAGCCTCGGATATATAAGAATTAGCTCCTGCTAAAAAACTCACAGCCATTTGCTTGTTGACCCCTTCATGTAGAAAGCGATCCGAAATCAGCTCAGATATTTTCAGTAGATCCTTATTATAACTGGCTTGATTATATTCTGTAATAAATGCCTTTACATCAGGGGGCAAATTAACAGGAACCAGTGGTTTCTTCGGCGGCCTTTCCCGTTGAACAGCGGTTGCAACCAAATCAAAAAGAGGATTGTAATGAATAGACGTCGGCGGATGAGGCCGACCCGGGTTGGATGTTACTGCAATGACAAGATCCAGTTCCGGAACGACCACAATGAATTGTCCTCGCTTTCCCCGTGCCCTAAAGCTTTTGCAACCATCGACTTTTTTCACCCACCATTGATACCCATACTGAAATTCACCATATATAGGATGGCTTACAGTCGGAATTTGTTGACTGGTCGATTCTTTCACCCAAATTTCAGAGACAATAGATTGACCATTCCAATATCCATTATTTAAGTACAGGAAGCCGAATTTTGCCAAATCCCGTGCTGATAGACCCAAACCAAAACCGCCAATATTGTATCCTTGCTGGTCTACATGCCAATAGGCTGATTGAATCCCTAATGGTACGAAAAGGTATTGCTTTGCGAAATCCAACGTGCTTGTTTCAGTTGATTTTGAGAGGATTGCTGACAGAAGATGTGATGTGGATGAATTGTAATTAAATACCTCACCCGGATTATTTTCTTGCGGGAGTTGAATCGCAGATTTTACCCAATCCGGAGAAAAATATAACCATTTTCGCATGCTGGGACCCCAATCGTTCCACTTAAACCCGGCACTCATTGTTAATAGGTGTCTAAGACTGATCTCCTTTTTCATCGGATCTGATTCATCAGTGATATATTCAGGAAAAAAATCGACAAGTTTTTGATCCACACTATTAAGATAACCCTTGTCCAGTGCGATACCAATTAGGGCTGATGTAAAACTTTTAGTAACGGAATGGACTTCAGCATATTTTTCACGACTTCCCCATGAATAATATTTCTCAAAGACTAAATAGCCATTCTTGACAACCAGCAAGCTAAATGCATCGGGGAGTCTGTTCTGAATAAATTCGTCTGCCATCAATAGTTTGGCAGAATCCATCCCTTGCTTCTCTGGGATTGAAGTCTTCCAACCCTTGGTTGGCCAGTATTCGCGTTCTTTTGGTTGTGCGTAAATAGAATTTTCAGTCAAAAATGCAAATAGGGAAAAAGTTAGAAGACAAAATATGATTTTCCTAAGATTCGCATTTAATCTTTTCATGTTTTTTCCTTTTGTCCTAACCGCCAAAGTGACGCTAATTTACGATAAATTGAGATAATCGGCAAAACCACCCCTTTGAAAACCTGTGATACAATGAAATATCACAACTTTTCCCAAAGTTGCGCTATTCGATGCTATTCCGATAATTTAATATCAAAAGATTGATATTTGGATTTGGTGCCAGATCTACTTTAGTGACCACCTTCTGGACGTGGAGGATGCCGGATATCTGGGTAGTATTTCTATCGATCAACTCGACCCTTTCCAATTCCACCGAATTCTCCTGATAGATTTTAAAGCCATTTAAATATCCCATAGTTTCCAGAGCATCCCACTATAAAAAGAAATGCTTGAAAATTAAACTAATGACCTGAATCCCTGTGATAATGGTAGAATAATTGAACTGTGTTTTGATCAATTATTTTAACATTGGCCCTGTCATGGTTGCGCTGGACTAGATAACCGAATATTGCGTTATTTTGACCGATAATTTCCATCACCCAGGCTGAGTCCATGATTTGGCTGTTTGCCATATCTTCCTCTGATGTTATGTCAACCCAGGAACTATCCATTATTATTTTACGATCATCTCTAATTTTGTATATCAGGGCAAGGTTGCGCCGATAATATACCGTGTAATCCTTCCAGTGCTGTTGAAGTTCACTCTCGGCCGGTTTTTCTACGATATTCAGTGTGCCGCGATCTTTACCGGCACATCCGACTAAGCTGAAATTAACCAGAGCCAGAAAAAGGCCGGCCCAGATTATTGCTGGTCTAACCATAACGCCCTCCGGTTTTGACATAGCTGAAATTTGTATTATTTCATGTTTGTATTGTATCATTCATACCCTATGCTTAATAGCTTTAGTACGTCATATCGCTTTGCAGGTAGGATTTAGCAAAGACTTATTTATTTCTGATAACGAGATATTGATTTCATTTGTATAGAGCCATTTTTTCATATTTTTTTTATAATTTGGCCATTCTTTATCAAGCATAGAAAACCACTCAGTATCACGATTCCGATCTTTAATGATGTAATGCTGTCTGAATATACCCTCAAAACTGAAACCAAGCCTTAGCACCGCAGCCCTCGAACGTGCGTTGAGAGCATCACATTTCCATTCTACACGTCTGTAATTTAATCTCCGTCCAACGACACTTAAGCTAATTTAACATTGGATTAATCTCCATCCTTTAGCATCTGCCGAACTTCGCGCCGCAGGACTTTACCCGCTGGGCTCATGGGGAGCTGGTCTGTGATCTTAATTTTTTTGGGGGCCTTATAGCGGGCCAGGTGTTGTTTACAATAGCCGATAAGTTCTGCGGCGGATGTCGTGCTGCCCCGAGCAGGCATCACCATAGCGCAGACTTCTTCGCCCCAGATCTCATGTGCAAGGCCGACCACCGCTGAATTCTGAACTGCCGGGTGGCTGTTCAGACAGTTTTCCACTTCAATTGCGTAGACATTGTAGCCGCCGGTGATGATCATATCCTGTTTGCGGTCAACCAGATAGACATAGCCCGCTTCGTCCATATACCCCATATCGCCGGATTTCCAGAAACCGCTGCCGGCAAAGTTTTTTTTCGTCAGCTCGGGTGCTTTGTAATAACCGGTTATCGTGTTGGGGCCGCGGATCCAAATTTCACCGCGTTGACCCGCCGGCAAAGGTGTGCCGTCTTGATCGCAGATAATCACCTCCTCTCCGGGCATGGGGCGCCCCACCGACAGCAGTCGGTCGATCTGTTCCTGGGATTGTGTGCCGTGGTCCTTGCGGCCCAGGATGGTTACCGAGGGCCAGCACTCGGTGGAGCCATATCCCTGGACGAAAATCCGGCCGAAAAGCTCCAACAGTATTTCCAGCTTGGCGGGCGAGATCGGCGAGCCGCCGTAACGGATTGTTTTCAGACTGCCCAGATCGTACTTGCGGGGCAGGTTCATTTCAAGCATGCGGTACAAAACCGTCGGCACGGCATAAATCATATCCACTTTATGGGTTTCGATGGTTTGGCCGATTGTTTCCGGATCGGCGCCGTTGAGGGTGATCACCGCGCCTCCTTTAATGTGCACCGGTATGACAACCGATCCGGAGGCCGCATGATGCAGCGGCGAAAAAAACAGGGCACGGGGATGTTCAAAAGGAAATGTTTCGTAATAGTGGGCCGGGTTGCAGCCCCAGATCCACAGGTTGGCCAGGGTATATTGGGCGCATTTGGCCGTGCCGGTGGTGCCGCCGGTAAACCGCAGCACACTGATGTGCTCTGATGCATTGTCGGCAGCAAACTCTTCTTCAACCTCTGCCGCCGCGGCCTGCTCCACCAGATGCCAGAAATCGTAAACCCCCGGCCGGGGTTTTTCAAAAGGGTCCATGACGACCAGGGGTATCTCGCGAGCCTTTAGATGTTTGTGAAGCCGGGGCAGCAGTTTTGCTTCCAGAAAAACAAGTTTCGGTTTAACATGATCAAGGCGGCTGATCTGCTCGTTGATTGAATCACGTACATCGATCCACACCGCTCCCACCTGGCTTTTCAGCATCCAGGGATGAAACAGGGCCATGTTGTCGTTGTCAAGGATAGTGGCGTAAAAATCCCCCTGCTTGAGACTAAAACGATGCTTCAGGACATTGCTCAGCCGGTTGGTAATATCGTGCATCCGGGTGTAGGAAAAGCGGCGCTTCCGTTCGACATTGATCACCGCCGGATGGTCGGCGAAACGCAAAGCATTCTGCTGAAATACTCTACCCATATTCACGAACATATCGTCAGGCTCCTAGTCTATTAGAGATCTGATTAAAGATCATCCGCCACTCCGACTCCCACAACTGGTAGAGGGGGTGTTGGAGTGATGAAGTAGTGGAGTGATGGGGTATTGAATTGTTGGACTTGAGCCAGACTGAAGTCTCTTAATCGTGGTTTTGACAAAAAACAATATTGGTCCTTTGACGGGTTAAAATAATAGGGAGGCGAATAAACCGGTTATAGATGACAAATGAATTTGAACTTGCGAATTGCCTGGAATATGCTTCAACCAAAATGAAGCCGGATTTTCCCCATACCAATACTCCAGTACTCCAACACTCCCTGGCTTCTTATTCTTCCGCCCGTTGATCGGCGCTCAGGGCCCGGAAGGCAATCACCAGCACCAGGATCCAGCCGATCAGGATCAGTAGAAAAATATTATAATGGGTCACGCCTATGTGAAGCCATTTCAGGAACATCAGCAGGGCAGCCGTTATGGCGAGAAGCAACCACTGAATTTTGCGTTGCAGACTCATGCTATAGCCTCCGTTGCGAGTTTGCGATGACCTGCGCGGTGTGTCAGTATGAATCCGATCAGCAGCACCCAGGCCAGAAGATGGGTCAGCCAGTAAGGCAGATTGAGGTTAAGGCCCATACCGGCAAGCTTAAGTCCCGGCATAAAAAACAGCACGGAGCAGCAGCCCATCAGGATCCGTGCCGGCCAGCCGACCTGAAAGATACACCAGCCCTCGGTGGTGACGGTCAGGGCATAAATTCCCGCAAAACCTCCGGCGATGCCAAGCACGATCTCAGTCCAGGTTCCGACGAAGACCATCCCCGGTGCATACACGAACACAAAGGGCAGGATATATTTGGCTATTCCCAGCCGCAGGGAATGAAAGCCGGTCTTCATGGGAGGGGAGTCGGCAATTCCGGCGGCGGCAAAGGATGCCAGCGCTACCGGCGGCGTGATGGCTGAGACCAGGCCAAAGTAAAAAGCAAAAAAATGGGCGGCAATCGGTTCAACACCCATTTTGGTCAGGGCCGGGATCACCAGTGCCGCCAGGGTGATGTAGACTGCTGTGGTGGTGAGCCCCATGCCCAGTATCAGGGAGGCAAACATGGTCAAAACCAAGGCAATCGGCAAAATGCCGCCGGCGGTCGTGACAATCAACGTGGTAAACTTGAGACCCAGGCCGGATACGAACACACAACCGATGATAATGCCCGCCGCAGCGCAGGCTACCGAGACCGCAACCGCCATCCGGGCACCTTCTTCCAGGGCGCTGAGGATGTCGACTGGGTTCATACGGGTTTCCGGGCGCAAAGAGCTTAATATCAGGATCGAAATGATGGCCCAGAAGGCAGCATACATAGGGGTGTAGCCGATAATCAGCAGGCCTACTATGATGACGATCGAAAGAAACAGATGCCCGCCCCGCTTGACCTCTTCCTTGAAGCTGGGAAGCTCGGCCGCTGAAATCGTAGCCAGGTTGCGCTTGCGGGCCTCGAAATGAACCATGATGAAGATTGAAAAAAAATAGATCAGGGCCGGAAATATACCGGCGACGGCCACCTGCAGATAGGGCATATTGAGAAACTCGGCGATCACGAAGGCCGCCGCGCCCATCACCGGCGGCATGATCTGGCCGCCGGACGAAGCGCAGGCTTCGACTGCGCCGGCGAAATAGTTCCGGTAGCCGATGCGCTTCATCAGCGGTATGGTGAAGCTGCCGGTGGTGACCACATTGGCCACAGCCGAACCGGATACCGAAGCCATCAGGCATGAGCTGACCACCGATGCTTTGGCAGGTCCCCCGACCTTGCTTCCCGTAAGGGCCAATGCCACATTGATGAAAAAACGGCCGGCCCCCGACCGCACCAGGATGGCCCCAAACAGGATAAACAGAAAAATGTAGGTTGCCATGACCATAAGGGGGATGCTGTAAATACCGTTTTCCCGCATAAATAGATAATCGATCATCGTGAACCAGGAACTGGTGGGACCGTAGAAAATGCCGAAAAAGTGATCCGAAAAGGCGGTTTGCACCAGAAAAAATCCGGCAATGACCACCATGGCCCATCCCACAGCCCTGCGAGTTGCCTCAAGCAGCAGTATCATCATCACAGTGCCGGCATAAATGTCCCACTGGGTCAGATCTCCCCGGCGGAAAATAAAAGCTTCCAGATCCCAGAGAGTGTAGATCTGAACGGCCAGTGTCAGAAAGGCACAGAGCAGATCCACCGCAAACCAGGCGTTTTTGGGATCTGTCCATTTTTTGCGACCAAGCGGACGCATCAAAAAGCACAGGATCAGCACAAAGGCCAGATGGGTGGAGCGGAAAGCATGGGCTTCCAGCGAACCGGCATAAGCCACAAAGAGGTGGTAGATACTTAAGGAAATTGATAAAAAGCAGATCGTCAGCTCCAGGGGGTAATGGAATACGCCCTTCTTCTGCCTGATCAGCCATTCCAGGACGCTTTCTTTTTTTTCTTCCTGGTACTCCAGTTTTTGCGCTGCAGCAGTCAACTCGGGTGCTCCTCTATTCGTTTCAATATTGATTGTTAATATTGTGTTAGTTTGTGCGGTTAAAATGCATAGCAGTCTAAACAGCGTTCGAGGAGCTGATGCTGGATGCTGGTCTCTGGATACTCGATGTAAAATGGATGTAATCCTAATTTATATCCAGCATCAAGTATCCAGTATCCAGTATCTTGCCCATCGGAGCACAATTATTCGTATCCATTGTTATGCTATTATGGGCTTTCCGCGGGGTATTACTGAGCGTACCCCATCTCTTTGTAGTAGCGCATTGCACCCGGATGCACGGGGATACGGGCTCCCATCAGGGCATTTTCCGGTTTGGAATCCTCGATCGCCTTCTTCTTGACCTTGGCCAGTTCGGGCCAGTTGGCATACAGGGTTTTGACAATTTTGTAAGCCAGATCATCGGATACATCTTTGTGAATAACAATGGCCGTCACAGTACCGACTGCCGGTACGTCAGCTTCCAGGTTTTTGTAGGCGCCCGCAGGAATAGTTGTTGCCATCAGGCCGGGTTCCATTTGCAGGATCTTGTCCATGTGCTCTTTGTCGACCGGCAGAAAGCGCACGCCCGGCCGGAAGTTGAGGTCGATAATGGTAGACTGGGGGCAGGAGGTCACGGCCATGTAACAGTCACTGTGGCCGTCTTTCATGAGGGCGGCCGAGTCGGAGTAGCCCACATAGCTGATCGATCCGCCGTTTTTTTTGATGCTGTCAAAAGTGATGTCGAAAGCCCCCAAGACCTGTTCGGCGATGACGGTCCCTGAAAAACCCACCTTGCCGGGGACAATGCGTTTGTCCTTGAGGTCGGCTACGGAATTGATTTTGCTGTTTTTAGGCACCGCCATCTGAAAGACGCCGGGATAAAGAGACATCAGATGCCGCAGGTTGGTGCTTTTTTTGTTAAACTTACCCCGGCCGTTGTAGGCATTGTATGCCGTGTGGGTGTAGGTCCAGCCCAGATCGGCCCGTCCCCCGTTGACGGCCTTGCAGTTGCCCACGCCGCCGCCGGGTCCGTTGGAGGATGAGATTTCCGTGCCTTTTTCCACGATTCCCATCATGGCCGAGCCGAGGGGGTACCAGGATCCGCCTTCGGGACCCGAGAACATTCGCAGAAATTTTTGCTCTGCCTGGGGAGTTGAGGTGATCAGGAAAACCGACACTAGGAGCATGGCCATTACGATAAAACCTTTTCGTTTCATAATTCCTCCTTCCAACAATAAAAGGGTTAATAGGGTTCTACCCGATAAATTTGTGGTAGAGTGACGATATGTTGAAAGCCCGGTACGACAAAATATTGCATTTTATCAGAGACCAAAGTATCGTACTAATAGCTGATTCAATATAGTATTGTCAAGCATACTAAAACTCCGGAAATTAGGCAGTTTAGGTTTTTCCAATTAAATTAAATTAGGCTGAGCAAAGCGAATCCACCCTTCTAAATTCTGCGGTTCGAAATTCAATATTCTGCGGTTCGCTTTATAAGCCAAGAGGTTCAATGTCAACTGAGATTGATATTACAGTTGTAGGTGGGGGGGTGATCGGTTGTGCGGTTGCCAGAGAGCTTTCACAGGGTGGCCGGGAAATTTTTGTCATCGAGAAAAATTCCGGAATCAGTCGCGGCGAAAACCAGTCATCACGCAACTCGGGCGTGATTCATGCCGGTCTCTACTACGACCGGATGAAGCGTCCCCTCAAGGCCAAACTTTGTGCCGAAGGCAACACCCTGTTATATCGCTTTTGTAAGCAGTACCGGGTACCCTTCCGTCAGACCGGGAAGCTGGTGGTGGCCGCCAACGATGAGGAAGAAGCCGTTCTTGAAACCTATCGTGCAAGGGCCGAAGAAAATGGGGTCCCCGTGCAGATGATAGCGGGTGCCAGCGCCGTTGAGCTTGAACCCTGTGTACAGGCAGAAACCGCATTACTCCTGCCTACGTCCGGTATAATCAATCCAACGGCTCTGGTACAAAAACTCCATTTTTTAGCTGAGGAAAACGGGGCCCGCTTTCTAACCGGCACCCGGGTGGCAGGTATCCAGGCGCATAAAAAAGGTTTGGAGGTGGATATCGAATACCGTGACGGTGCGCACGATACCTTTCTGACCAGGCTGCTGATAAACGCCGCCGGTTTATATTCCGACGATGTGGCACGCATGGTGCAACCCGCATCCACATATCTGATTGATCCGGTACGAAGCGAAACCATGAAATTTTACCGCACCAGACGAGAAGATCTCATGCTAAAGGGGATGAACGTTTATCCCACTCCCTGTCAATACACCTCTCCTCAGGGCACCTATTTTTCGGTCGGGGTTCATTTGACGCCCACGTTAACCACCGATAACGCAGGAAAATGTTCCATCGGTCCCGAAGTTACCGTGGGTCCGCTCAGCCGGCCGGCCCGTCACAGGGAAGAGTACGGCGGCCCTTATCAGCCGCAGGATGTTTTCCTCAATCAGGTCCGGTCATTTTTTCCCGGTCTGCTGGAAGGTGATCTAATGCCCCACCAGACCGGCATCCAGGCCCGTCTGGCCGGCTTTCAGGACTGGGTTATCGAATTTAGTGACAATGAAAGGCGGTGCCTTAATCTGCTGGGTATGGACAGTCCCGGACTAACCGGCTGTCTGGCCATAGCGCGACATGTAAAAAACGTCTTGGGAAATCTATAAATTATTGAGACTAAGTGAAAAGGGCATCCTTCGAATAGAGAGGGGTGCCCTTTCATTTTTTTGAAGCAGTACCAGCCCCACGCGCAATTACAAGATCATCAACCCTGAAAATACCCGGTCTAAATTATGAATCCGGAAAATGAACCGATGACTGATGAGCAGTTGAAGTCCTGGTATGCTGGATTTGGTTTCAACTGCATTCTGCCATTCAGACGAAAGCCGGCAAAGCATAAATCTTTATCCTTCAAAGCCATCTTTTAGACGCTGTTTCGCATTTTCCCGCTGCATTTTCGATCAATCAGCCTTCTTCAGGCGTCTATAACAAATTGCTCGAGTAGCCCCCATCCACCGGCAACGCAACTCCGTTGACAAAATCAGAAGCCGGGCTTGCCAGAAAAATGGCAGTACCCGCCAGGTCGTGTGGTTTACCCCACTTGCCGGTGGGCGTGCGGGCAATTACGGTTTCATTCAGCCCCGGGATATCGATGCGGGCCTGTCTTGTCAATTCAGTATCGATAAAGCCGGGCAGAATTGCATTGACCTGGATGTTTTCTTCAGCCCAGGCACAAGCCAGGCTGCGGGTCATCTGTACGATGCCACCTTTGCTGGCGCTGTAAGGTGCCAGTTTGGCTCCGCCGAAAATAGAGGTCATGGAACCAATATTGATAATCTTGCCGCTGCCGCCGGCTTTCATGGCCGGGTAGACCGATTTGGAACACAAAAAGGCGCTGCGCAGATTGCCGGCCAGCACCTGGTCCCAGTCGGATGCGTCGTAATCCTGCGGCAACTTGCGAATGTTGATGCCGGCATTGTTGACCAGGATATCGATGCGGCCCAACTCCCGGCGGACGCTTTCCGCCATCCGCTTAACAGCCGATTCATCAGTTACGTCACAGGTCAACCCGAGACAGCGTACCCCAAAGGATTTTTTGATCTCATTGGCCGCTGCTTCTGTTTTCCGGGAATTGCGGGCGACGATGGCTACATTTGCTCCCACGGATGCAAAGCCTCGCGCGATTCCATTCCCGATCCCACCGTTGCCGCCGGTAACAATGGCCGCTTTTTGTTCCAAGTTGAATAAATTGTTCATTGATCCGCCTTAGTGTGGGTCTTAAGAATTTAGTTAATGAATTGATGCAATAATTCAAGTTTCAGATATCAGTATTTCATAACTTTTGTTTGAGCTTAGAACCTTGAACCCAGAACCGAATTACTTAAGCTGCGTCAATTCCTGGTTTATCTGTTGCCGAAACCCTTTCAGACTTCTGTCTCTGAGGCGTTTGCCGTTTATAAAAACCGTCGGCGTTCCGCGTACTACGGCTGATTTGCCGTTGCGGAGGTCGGCATCGATTTGGGACTTGATGGCCGGATCCAGCATTTCACGCTGGAATTGATCGGCATCCAGGGTCAAACTGGTTCTAATCTCCGTGACCTTTTGATCGTTGAGCTTGTTGTAATCTTTGAACAGCAAATCATGAAATTCCCAGAATTTTCCCTGTTTATCAGCGGCCATGGATGCCTGGGCCGCTTTGAAGGCATATTTGTGATTACGCAATGGAAAATGTTTGAAAACCACCTTTACCTGCTGGGGATATTGCTCGAGCACCTGCTCGAGTACCGGGACAAGCCGGGCACAATACGGTCATTGGAAATCACTGAATACCGCCACGGTTACCGGCGCATCCAATGGACCTTTGGTCGGGGATCCCCGGGTTGTGATGTTCTCCGTAAAATCGATCGAAATGACCTGAACAGATTTGCTCTCGTGGCTCAACAGAAAAAGCATGTCGTCACGGGGACCGGCTTTGATTTGGTCAACATGCGGTCCAACCTGAATACTGTCTTTCAACCGGCCGCGGGCGGTATAAATCAATATTTGACCGTCGTCGGTGAGAATATAAATCCACTTATTATTAGATGATACCAGCATGTCGATTGGGGCTTGATCCAACTGCATTTTTTGACGAACTTGCCAATCGGTTTTAGCTATCGCCGGCATCGTCAAGCCCAAGCAAATTGTGATGACCACCAAAAAGTTGCCGAGTCGTCTTCCCATTGGTTGCAATCTCCTTATTTTACTGTATTAAAAAATTTGGGTGACCATCTTGCAGGTGGATCACCCTTGTTTTGTTGAACAATTAAACTAATCATTACGGAAATAAGCGCAACCCGTCCGGATCTTTTATACCTGTGTCCCAAGGCTAAACCACAACTAGGGGGTAAACTTAACTAACGTGTAGCGTCCATGGTAGAAATTGACCGCATAATTCGATTAAGGTTATTTCCATGAAAATTTCAGGTAAGAGTATACCGATCTTTTCTAAAGTATTTCCCCGAAAATGCCGACATGATCTAAATGGAAGTCTGCCCGGTCCGCATTATTATTGAATTTGATCCAAATTATTATTTGAAGGTTTACTAAAGATGGCAATAAAAATTTTGATAGTCGAAGATGATGCTGCGATTACAAAATTGTTCTTTAAGTTCCTGACAATGTCCGGCTTTGAAGCTCAAACTGCAGCTAGTGCGGAGGAGGCTGATAAAATAAAAAATATTGAAGAAATGAATATCA
>Ga0056115_1000473_pt1 | contig 18139 bp, 17 predicted proteins | sample WorMetOlspDAHAB1_FD_77007 | JGI IMG/M metagenome (GOLD analysis project Ga0056115, IMG submission 77007) | Marine gutless worms symbiont microbial communities from Max Planck institute for Marine Microbiology, Germany - Olavius sp. DAHAB.1 ...
CGATCTGTCCCGGCGCAGGCTGCGCGGCTTGACCCATGCTGCCCGGGGTCGTGGCCGCGTTGGCAAGCTGCGTGGGCATGGCGGGAGCGGCCTGGACGGCTGCCGACGGCGCAATGGCAACCAGCGCTCCTTCGAACCAGAACCAGGCTGCGGCCCGCACGCGGCCCACCGCATTCGCCGGCCATATGCGTAACGCGACGCCATCGCTGCCGACCGCCGAGCAGGTCGCCATCCAGATCCAGCGGGCGATCGGCAACGGCACTGATCGGATCAACATCCAGCTTCGTCCGCAGGAGCTGGGCCGCGTTGAAGTCAAAATGGAGGTGGGACATGACGGCAAGCTGCTGGCGGTGATTTCGGCCGACAAGCCGGAAACCCTTGATCTGCTGCAGCGCGACCAGCGCTCGCTTCAGGATGCGCTCAGCAATGCCGGGCTGGACCTGGACAGCAACTCGCTGAGCTTCAACCTGAACGGCCAGGATGACGGCCAGGCCGTCGCCGGCGACGGCGGCGACGGTTCCGAGACGGGCGCAGACGACGACCAGTCGGACGACGCAGCGCTTGCCGCCTCCGGCCATGTGGACGTGATTACCGAGGACAAGATCGACGTCCTGTTGTGACGCCGACGGAGGCACTGAACGATGGAAGTTACGAACAATCCAGCTGCGGCACCGGCGCCCGTCGAACCGGACAGCGCCCTGACCCGGCTGACCGAGGACTTCGACACGTTTCTGACGATCCTGACGACGCAGTTGCAGAACCAGGATCCGCTGTCGCCGCTGGACACGCACGAATTCACCAATCAGCTGGTGATGTTCGCGGGCGTCGAGCAGCAGGTCAATCAGAGCGACCTCCTGGAGAACCTGATCGCGCTCCAGAACGCCAATCAGACCGTCGGGGCGGTGTCCTACCTTGGCAACACGGTCGAGACCGCGGGCGACGACTTCATGCTGGAGACCGACGGCAACACGCTGTCCTACGAATTGCCGGCCACGGCGACGACCGCCGTGATCCAGATCTTCGACGAACAGAACACGCTGGTCTACATGGAGAACGTGCCGACCACGTCGGGCAAACACAGCATTCAATGGGACGGCAAGGACCTGAGCGGTAATCCGGTCCAGCCGGGCGCCTATTCCTTCACCGTCTCGGCGGTGGACGGCAACGACGCCACCATGGACATCGCACATTATTCGAACGGAACGGTGACCGGCGTCGCCTTCGCCGACGGCCAGACGGTGCTGGATATCGGCGGCCGGCAGGTACCGCTGGATCAGATCGTTTCGGTTCGCGCGGCAGGCTCCGCAACCCCATAAGCGGCCGTCCAGACGCCGCCGCCGGCCCCCGCGGCCGGCCGGCGGGGATCAAGGACGGACCAGGTTGACGTTTTGCAGGAAGGACGAAAGATATGAGTATCTATGGCGCGTTGCGGTCCGGTGTTTCGGGCCTGTTCGTACAAAGCCAGTCAATGGCGATGCTGTCCGACAACATCGCGAACGTGAACACCATCGGATACAAGACTGCTCGTCCGCGGTTCTCCACTCTGGTAACCAGCCAGTCTTCGCCGACGCTGTATTCGTCCGGCGGCGTCAAGTCGACGATCGGCCGGGAAATCGACGCCCAGGGCCTGTTGCAGGCTTCGCCCTTCTCCACCGACATCGCGGTTTCCGGTAAGGGCTTCTTCGTCGTCTCCGACAGCGTGACCACCAACGCCGGCGGGACCGTAATTCCCAACGGCGACGTGCTGTTTACACGGGCCGGCGAGTTCCGCACCGACAAGGACGGCAACCTGGTGAATTCACAGGGTTTCTATCTGACGGGCTGGCCCTACGATCAAACCTTGGGGCAGTTCACCACGACAAACGTACTGTCGTCGTTCAGCGGCATCAATGTCGCCGGACTGACGTCCAATCCTGTGCCGACCTCGTCGATCGACGTCGGCGCCAACCTGCAGGCGTCCGCCGCTGTGGCAACCACCTACGATGTTGCGGTTCAGATTTTCGACCGTCAGGGCGGCAGCCACACCATGACCCTGACCTATACCAAGACCGCCGCCAACACCTGGGACCTGTCGGCGACGCTGTCCGGCACGGGAGCGGGCTTTGAAGACCCCGACGGCAACGATGACGGCGCAAGCGTCGACCCTGTGTTCGAGGCAGGCCTGCCGGGACCGGTTCGTATCGGCACAGTTACCTTCAACGCAGACGGCACGCTGGCGGGTCTAGCCACGAACTCGGCCTTGGGTGACGTCGCCACGGTCAATGCGTCGGACCAGTTCGCCTTCACATTGGACTATGACGGCACGATCGCCACAACAACAGACCAGGTGGCGACGACGCTGGATCTGGGCACGCTGAACCAGGCCGACGGCATCACCCAATTCGAGGGCGCCTTTACGCCCAACTTCATCAACCAGAACGGCCTGGAGCCGAAGAGCGGCAACGTCTGGATCGAGACGGACTTTTCCGGCAGCCCGGTCGCCCTGGCGCCCAACACCGGCGGCGCCGGTCTGATCTCGCCGGGCTCCCTGGAGGCTTCCACGGTCGACCTGGCGGACGAGTTCACCAACATGATCATCACCCAGCGGGCCTACTCGGCCAGCACCAGGATCATCACCACAGCAGACGAGATGCTGGAAGAGCTGATCCGGGTCAAACGGTAACCTCTTAGCAACCCTCTGAGGGGCCATTGAATGGGGTCGCGGCCGGCGTTTCGCCGGCCGCGCAACCATTTGATAATATTAGTATTTTTTGGTGTTTACCCCCCTCTTCCGCTTAGCCATTTTTTAAGCGATCCCGCGTACTGTGGAAACCAAGATTGTGAGCGATTTCCAAGTACCGAAGAGGCGACGCTGTAATGGTGGGGATGCACAACGAAGGGGGCTTTAGCGGCCCGATTCAGGTGTCGCAGCCTGCATCCATCGACGATCTGCCGCCGCCCGATACGACCCGCTGGGTCGTTCGGCGCAAGGCGCAGGTGGTGGCCGGCGTGCGCGCCGGGCTGCTGACCGTCGAAGAAGCGTGTCAGCGGTATAACCTGTCCCTGGAAGAGTTCATGTCCTGGCAGTCGCTGATCGATCGCCACGGCACCCGCGGCCTCAGGGCGACGCGCGTCCAGCAGTATCGCGGCTCGCAGATGCGGCGGAAGTCGTAACCGGGCGCCCCATGATAGCCATCGACGTAGCGCCCCGCGTCGATCTTAAACTTCATACTCTTTTAATAACTCGAACCCCGGTTCGAGTTTTTACTTTTCATTCATAATAAAAAACTCATTCGTTGTCTCCGGACTTCAAATTAAACATCCGCATGCGGCAATTCTTGCCCAGGTTTATCTTTCTATTTACCAACTCCGGCATAGAGTCACCCGCAAGTGCAGTGGATACAGGGTGGACAATGCTCCTGAAAATTCAAAGGGATGGCGCATGCCTTGCAAGGTTGGGCGCAGCCCCCGTGACGACCGGTCACAGGTCCGCGCGGCGCACGCATGCGCCCGGCATTTTCGGCCTGTCCCGGTTGCGGGGTGAGGGCCGGATCGCCTGGAGACAGAGCACGTGAACCAGTTCCTTCAGGTCATACAGAACCTGGGCGCCAGCCGCATCACCGCCATTGTCGGTGCGGCTGCCGTTGTGCTGGGCACGCTGATCTTCGTTCTTACGCGACTGAACACGCCCGACCTCGCCCTGCTGTATGCCGACCTGGAACCGGCCGACACCGACGAAATCGTCACTCAGCTGTCCGCGCAGAACATCCCGTTTGAGATCCGCGGTCAGGGCGACCAGATTCTGGTACCCAGCGACCAGGTCGGGCCGATGCGCCTGGCCATGGCCCAGCTTGGCCTGCCGACCAGCGGTACCGTCGGCTACGAGATCTTCGATCGCGAGCAGTCGATCGGAACGTCAAGCTTCGTGCAGGAGGTCAATCAGCTCCGCGCCCTGGAAGGCGAACTGGCGCGGACGATTGCATCCCTGGCGCCGGTGAAGGGCGCCCGCGTCCATCTTGTGCTGCCGCAGCGTGAACTGTTCACCCGGGAGCGCCAGGAGCCCAGCGCATCCGTCATCCTGCGCATGAAGGGCGCAAACCGGCTTGACCGGAGCCAGGTGCTGGCGATCCAGCATCTTGTCGCGGCCGCCGTTCCGAGACTGAAACCCGGCTCGATCTCAATCGTCGACGATCGCGGCTCGCTGCTGGCGCGCGGCGGCGACGGCGAAACCGGGATGTCGGGAGAAACCGTCGACGAGATGCGCGCCGCCTACGAGTCGCGCCTGGCCCGGCGCCTGGAATCGCTGCTGGAGAACACCGTCGGCATCGGAAAGGTGCGCGCGGAAGTGCGCGCGGTGATGGATTTCAGCCAGCAGGTCGTCGAAGAGGAAGAATTCAATCCCGATGGGCAGGTCCTGCGTTCGACCGAGTCCATCGAGGAATCGGCTTTGTCGGAGGACGGCGCCGCGGACAACGTGACCGTGGAACAGAACCTGCCGGACGCGCCCGACGCCTTGGGTGGCGGTGGCTCGCGCGAGCAGAGCAGCCGGCTGGAAGAGCGCAGCAACTACGAGATCAACCGCCGCGCGATCAATACCGTGATTGCGCCGGGGCGGATCCAGCAGTTGTCGGTCGCAGTGCTGGTGGACGGACACTATCGCGATGCCGAAGACGGCACGACCACGACTTACGAAGCCCGCTCGACCGACGAGATGGAGCAGATCGAAAAGCTGGTCCGGTCCGCGATCGGATTCGGCGCCGACGGGCGCGACGACGTCGTCGAAGTGATCAACATGCAATTCGCCGACGTGACGATGTTGGCGGGTGAGGAAGACCAACAGCTGTTCGGGTTCCCGACCTCCGAACTCCTGCGCTACGCCGAGAAGTTCGTGCTGGCGGTGCTGTTCATCCTGGTTCTGCTGATGATCGTAAGGCCGATCCTGGCCCGCCTGATGGAGGTCGGTCCGTCGGCCCTTGCGGAGGTGACGGGCGCCGGCGGCGAACTGATGCTGGCGGACGAATCCGGCATGGCCGGCGCACCACAGCTGGCAGCGCCCGGCGCAGCGCCGGGCGTGCCGGCCGTGCCTGGCGAGGAAGGCGACGCCGATCAGGACGAGGTTGCCGAGGAATTCGAGACGATGATCGACATCGCCCAGGTCGAAGGCCGGGTGAAGGCGTCGTCGCTGCGAAAGATCGGCGAAATCATCGAGAAACACCCGGAAGAGGCGGTCTCGATCATGCGTACCTGGATCACCCAGGACAATTAAGAGACGTAGACGAGAATGAACATGAAGTTGCGCGAGGACTATCGCAGCCTGGCAGGTGTCGAGAAATGCGCCGTCATGATGCTGGCCATCGGCGAGGACAACGCTGCGCGGCTGTTCTCGATCATGGACGACGACGAGATCCGCGAAGTCTCCGCCGCCATGGCCAATCTGGGCACCATCAGCTCGACCCTGGTGGAACGGCTGTTCGTGGATTTTGCCGGCATGATCTCGACCACGGGCACCCTGGTCGGCAGCTTCGATTCGACCGAACGCCTGCTCACCAAGGTCATGTCGCCCGACCGGGTCCAGACGATCATGGAGGAGATCAGAGGACCGGCCGGCCGGACGATGTGGGACAAGCTGGCCAACGTCAACGAGGTGGTGCTGGCCAACTATCTGAAGAACGAATACCCGCAAACGGTGGCGGTGGTCCTGGCGAAGATCAAGCCGGACCATGCCTCGCGCGTGCTGACCAATCTCCCCGAAGCCTTCGGCATGGAGGTTGTGATGCGCATGCTGCGGATGGAATCCGTCCAGAAGGAAGTGCTGGACGACGTCGAGCGGACCCTGCGCAACGAGTTCATGTCGAACCTGGCGCGCACCCAGCGCCGCGACAGCCACGAAATGATGGCCGAGATCTTCAACAATCTCGACCGCAACACCGAAAACCGTTTCATGACTCTGCTGGAGGAGCGCAACCGCGATTCCGCCGAACGCATCAAGGCGCTGATGTTCACCTTCGAGGATCTGCAGAAGCTGGATCCGCAGGGCGTGCAGACGCTGCTGCGCGCTGTCGACAAGGACAAGCTGGGCATCGCCCTGAAGGGCTCGTCCGAACCGGTGCGCGAACTCTTCTTCAACAACATGTCCGAACGCGCGGCGAAGATCCTGCGCGAAGACATGGCCGCGATGGGCCCGGTACGCCTGCGCGACGTCGACGAAGCGCAGATGGAGATGGTCAACCTGGCGAAGGACCTCGCCACCAAGGGCGAGATCGTCATCTCCGAAGGCAAGGGCGAAGACGAACTTGTTTACTGACGGGAAAATGGCGACAGACGAAATCCCTCAGACCGACGATGCGGTCACCAAGTTTCTGTTCGACCTGAGCTTCGACGAAGAGGCCCGGGACGACGCGGAACTGGAGTCCGCGCAGGCGGCGGAGCCGGAGATCCCGCCGCCGCCGCCCGAACCGACTTTCAGCGAGGCCGAGCTCAACGCGGCGCGCTCGCGCGCCTTTGAGGAAGGCCACGCCGCGGGCTTGAACGAGGCCGGTGCGGGAATCGAACAGCGAGCCTCGGCAGCCTTGGAAGCGGTTGCGGCGAAAATGGCCCAGTTGGGAACGCAGCAGGACGACGCCAACCGGAGGGTATTGAAGGACGTGATCGTGCTGAACAAGCGCATCCTTGAAATGCTGATCCCGGCTTATCTGGAGCGTCACGGCGCCGAGGAGATCGACGCCCTGGTCGGCGATTGCCTGACCCGAATCCTGGATCCCGGCGAGACAGTGATAGAGGTGCCGGCCGAGACCGCGGAGACCCTGGAGCCGCGCCTGCGCGAAACCGCGGCGAAGGCCGGTTTTGCCGGCGCGCTGGACATCCGGTCGGCCGCCGATCTGACTGCCGGCGACGTCCGGCTGTCCTGGCAAAACGGCGGCGCGGCGCGTCTGAGCGACGCGCTGTGGACCGAGATTGCCGAAACGGTCGACCGGGCGATCCACAGCCTGGACGGCGCAGGCTGCCCTGCCGCCGAAAGCACGGATCCGGAGGAACCGGCCCCTGAAGAGGGCGATCCGCCCGCCGAGATGGAAAGCGCGGCGGAGCCGACCGCCGCCGGCGAAGACAACGACCCTCGCCCCGACGACGCATCGCCCGATGCGCAGGCCGAACTCGGCGCAGGCTAGGACCAGGAGAAAGCGATGGCCGACGAAGAAGAACTCGAGCTGGAAGAGCTGACCGACGAACCTTCGACCGAACTGGACAAGGTCGCCGAAGAGGTGCGCACCGGTCCTCAAGGCGCGCGCGACCTGGAGGCTGTCTACGACATCCCGGTTCACGTTGCGGCGGTCCTGGGCAAATCGAACATGCAGGTCAGCCAGCTTCTCAAACTGGGACGCGGCGCGGTTGTCGAACTGGACCGCAAGGTCGGCGAGGCGATCGACATCTATGTCAACAACCGGCTGGTGGCGCGCGGAGAAGTCGTCGTCGTGGAGGACAAACTGGGCGTGACCATGACGGAAATCATCAAGTCTGACCGGTCCAACTAGCGCTTCATCTGCAGAACGGCGAACGGATATGACCACCCATATCGACAGCCACGACACGAACCGGAAGATCCCGGCGCCGCGCGTGCGAAACACCCTGGACCTGGCCACGGTGTTCGGCCTGCTGGTGGCGTTTGCGCTGATCGCCGTTGCGATCCTGCTGGGCGGATCACCGACCGCTTTCGTCGATGTGCCGGCGGTCTGCATCGTGATCGGCGGCACCTTCAGCGTGGTGACGGCGTGCTTTTCGATCGGCGATATGTGGATGACATTGAAGGCCGTGCGCACTGCCGTGCTGAGCGCGACGCGCCAGCCGAAATACACCGCCATGCAGTTGCTGCGGCTCAGCCAGTTCGCGCGCCAGCACGGAACGCTGGCCCTGCAGGAGCAGGAAGGCAGCACGGCCAACAACGAGCTCTTGCATCAGGGGCTGACCATGGTGGTTGACGGCGCCAGCGGCGACGACATCGAACGCATCATGACGCGCGAAATCCAGGCAGCCATGCAGCGACATACGCGAAGCGTCGGCGTCCTGCGCAAGGCGGCCGAGATATCCCCGGCGATGGGGTTGATCGGGACCCTGGTCGGCCTGGTTCAAATGCTGGGCAGCCTGGACGATCCCTCCAATATCGGCCCCGCCATGGCGGTGGCCCTGCTGACCACGCTGTACGGCGCGATCCTGGCCAACATGGTGTTTACGCCGCTGGCATCGAAGCTGGAACGCAACGCCGCGGAAGACATGATCGTGAACCACCTGTGCGTCCTGGCCGCCGCCTCCATCGGCCGCCAGGAGAACCCCCGCCATCTGGAATTGCTCCTGAACACGGTGCTGCCGCCCGCGCAGCGCGTCGACTATTTCAGCTGATACCAAGGACCGGACAAGGCCATGCGATTACTGATCATCGGAACACTCGAAGGGCACATGAGCACGGCCGGGCAGATCGCCCTGGCGCGCGGCGCGAAGGTGGCCAACGTCACGAACATTGACGACGGGCTCTCCACGCTGCGTTCCGGCCGCGGTGCCGACCTGGCGATGGTCGACATCCGCCTTCCGATCGGCGACCTGGTTGGCCGGTTGAAGGACGAACGCATCAATTGCCCGGTCGTCGCTTGCGGCATCGTCGGCACCGATGCCGACGCCGCGGTCGAGGCGATCAAGGCAGGCGCGCAGGAGTATATCCCGCTGCCGCCCGATCCTGAGATGATCGCCGCCGTTCTGGAAGCGGTGACCATGGAGAGCGACGCAGTCATCTCCACCGATCCGGCCATGCGCCAGGTCCTTGAGATGGCCAAGCAGATTGCGCCGTCCGACGCTTCGGTTCTGATCACCGGTCAATCGGGCACCGGTAAAGAGGTCATGGCGCGGTTTCTGCACACCAACAGTCGCCGCTCGTCGAAGGTCTTTGTCGCCGTGAACTGCGCCGCAATTCCGGAAAATCTTCTGGAATCGGAGCTTTTCGGCCACGAGAAGGGCGCCTTCACAGGCGCCGTCGCGCGGCGGATCGGGAAGTTCGAAGAGGCCGACGGCGGAACGCTGTTGCTGGATGAAATCAGCGAAATGCACCCGCGCCTGCAGGCGAAACTGCTGCGCGCCATTCAGGAACGCGAAATCGACCGGGTCGGCGGTTCGCAGCCGGTCAAGGTTGACGTGCGCATCCTGGCAACGTCCAACCGGGACCTTGAGAAGTCCGTCAAGGACGGCGATTTCCGCGAAGACCTCTACTTCCGGCTGAACGTCGTGAACCTGGTCCTGCCGCCCTTGAAGAAACGGCCGAACGACATCGAGGCTCTGGCGCGGCATTTTGCCGAAAAGTACGCAGAGCTGAACGGGTTTACGCCCCAGCCGGTCACGCCGGAAGCCATGGCGGTTCTGAAGGCGCACGAATGGCCCGGCAATGTTCGTGAAATCGAAAACACGCTGCACCGTGCTGTGCTGTTAAGCCAGGGCCGTGAAATCGGCGCCGACGCGATCCTCCTGACCGGCAGCCAGTCGGCACCGACCGCCGCAGAAACGGCAAGCGCGGCCCTTGAAACGAGCGCGTTGGGAGACCAGGCGAACGATCAGAACGGTCTGGTTGGCAAAACCGTCGCCGAGGTCGAGCGCGAATTGATCATCGATACCCTGAGTCACTGCTTGGGCAACCGGACACACGCTGCGAACATCCTGGGCATTTCCATCCGGACGCTGCGCAACAAGCTGAAGCAGTATTCTGAGGAAGGCTTTTCCGTTCCGATGCCCGGCGAAGCGGAACAGCGCGTCTCCTGACGACCGGCGGACGCTTGGAGAGCTAGACCCGGATGTCTGACGAAACCCAGGGGACAACGGCGCCTGCCGCCGAGGCGGTGCCGACGGCGCCGGCCAATCCGGGGCTGGACCTAGGACGGCTGAGGGAGACCTTCATCCGCGGCGACATCGCCATGCCGCTGGGGATCGCCGCCGTCCTGGTGGTGCTGTTGGTGCCCCTGCCCACGTGGCTTCTGGACGTCTCGCTGGCCGTGTCGATCACGTTCTCCGTGGTGATCCTGATGACGGTGGTGTTCCTGCAAAAGCCGCTGGAGCTGACGTCTTTTCCAACGATCCTGTTGATCGCCACTCTGCTGCGCCTCGCCCTCAACGTGGCGTCGACGCGGCTCATCCTGACGGACGGCCACACCGGCCAAGCCGCCGCCGGGCGCATGATCCAGGCTTTCGGCAATTTCGTCGTCAGCGGGAACTACGTGATCGGGATCATCGTTTTTGGGATCCTGGTGATCATCAATTTCATCGTCATCACGAAGGGCGCAGGTCGCATCGCCGAGGTGGCCGCCCGCTTCACTCTTGACGCGATGCCGGGCAAGCAGATGGCGATCGACGCCGATCTGTCGTCCGGGCTGATCAACGAGGACCAGGCGCGAAGCAGGCGCAAGGAGCTGGAACAGGAAAGCTCGTTCTACGGCGCCATGGACGGCGCATCGAAATTCGTGCGCGGCGACGCCATCGCCGGCCTGCTGATCACCTTCATCAATGTGGTGGGCGGGATCATCATCGGCACCGCGCAGAAAGACATGAGCATGTCCGTTGCAGCGGAGAATTACACCCTGCTGACAATCGGCGACGGGCTGGTGAGCCAGATTCCCGCGATCATCGTGTCGGTCGCAGCCGGCATGCTGGTGACGAAAGCCGGCACCACCGAGACGGTCGACAAGGCTGTGGTGGGTCAGTTGACCGGCTATCCCACCGCCCTGGGCGTGGCGTCCTTCCTGTTGCTGGTTATGGCAACGATTCCACAGATCCCGGCCCTGCCTTTCCTGTTCCTGGGAGGCGGCATCGGCGCCGCGGCCTGGCATGTCTCGCGCCGGACGGCGACCCAGAAGGCCCAGGATTCGCTGGCCGTTGAGGAAGCCGAACGGGAGGCCGCGGCCGTCGCGGAAGAACCGATCACCAATGCGCTGCAGATCGATCTGGTGCGCCTGGAAATGGGCTACGGGCTGCTGCCGCTGATCAATGCGGACAGCGAACACCGCCTGACCGACCAGATCAAGGCGCTGCGCCGGCAGCTGGCATCCGACATGGGCTTTGTGATGCCCGCCGTCCGCATCCAGGACAATCTGCAACTGCCGGCCAACACCTACATCATCCGGGTCAAGGAAATCGAGGCTGGGCGCGGCGACCTTCGTCCCAACATGCTTCTGGTGATGGACCCGAAGGGCGGCGAACTGACCCTGCCCGGCGAGTCAACCGTTGAGCCGACATTCGGTCTGCCCGCGCTGTGGGTGCCCGAACACGGCCGCGAGGAGGCGATCTTCCGTGGCCTGACGGTGGTCGATCCCGCGACGGTCATCACCACCCACCTGACCGAGGTCATCAAGGAGCAGATGGCCGAGCTGTTGTCGTATGCCGAGACCCAGAAGCTGTTGGACGAGCTGCCGCCGGAGCATCAGAAGCTGGTGGCCGACCTGGTCCCCAACCAGATCCCTCTGGGATCGATCCAGCGTGTCCTGCAAAACCTGTTGGGCGAACGGATTTCCATCCGCGACCTGCCGACAATCCTGGAAGGCATTGCAGAGGCCGTCGGCTACACCCGCAACATCACCACGATCACCGAACATGTGCGCACCAGGCTGGCGCGCCAACTGTCGGATGCCAATACCAACGACGAAGGCGTGATGCCGCTGGTCACCCTGACGCCGGACTGGGAGCAGGCATTCCTGGAATCGATCGTCGGCGAAGGCGAGGAACGCCAGCTGGCAATGGCGCCGACCAAGTTGCAGGAGCTCATCACGCTGGTCCGCAACATGGTCGAAAAGCAGGCCATGACCGGCGAAACGCCGGTCCTGCTGGTGGGGCCGGTGATCCGGCCCTTCGTCCGCTCGGTCATCGAGCGATTCCGCCCGACTACGGTGGTCATGTCGCAGAACGAGATCCACCCCAAGGCCCGCATTAAGACGGTCGGTCAGATCTAGGCGGGGCGGGCACCATGCGACTCAAGACATTCCACGCGAACACGATGCCAGACGCCATCGCCTTGGTCCGCGAGCAGCTCGGCGAGGAAGCCATCATCGTGACCACACACACCGAGGAAGGCTCCGGCGCGGTTCGGGTCACCGCGGCCGTGGAGACGGACGACCAGTTCCTGGTCGAGGATCCGGTGGAGGACTTCGACACGCTGGAGGTCATTTTCGAAGCGCTGCAGAGACATGGAACGCCGCCGTCGCTGATCGACTTGCTGGTCGATGTGGCTGCGGAAATCCCGGCTGAAGACCCGGTCCTCGCGCTGGCCGGCGCGCTGGACGCGCGATTCCGATACGAAGCCCTGCCAAGCGAGGCGTCAAAGCGACCCCTCTTGCTGATCGGGCCGCCGGGCACAGGCAAGACGGTGGCCTGCGCCAAGCTCGCCGCGCGCGCGGTGCTGGCGGGCCGAACTGCGGCACTGATTTCGGCCGACCCGTTGCGGGCCGGCGCTCATGCGCAGCTGCGCCTCTATGCCGAAAAGCTGGGCACGCCATTCCTGGCCGCGGACAGTGCCGCGGCGCTGAAGGCGGCGATCGACGCCTGCGCAGACAAGGATCTGACGCTGATCGACACCAGCGGAACAAACCCCTACTCCGCCACCGACCTTGTCCGGCTGGCAGACCTGGTTGCCGAGGCCGACGCCGAAGTCCTGCTGGTCCTGAATGCCGGCCGCAACGCCGACGACTGCAGGGACGTGGTAGAGGCCTTCGCTTCGCTCAAGCCGACGCGGCTGATTGCCACCGGTCTCGACCTGTCGCGCCGGTATGGCGGCCTCCTGGCCGCCGCGGAATTCGGCCGACTGGCGTTTTCCGACGTCAGTGCCACGCCGGAAATCGCCGAAGGCCTCGTCGCGCTGAATCCTGTCTCGCTTGCCCGCCTGATCAACCCTAGTCCCCCCGACGACGCGCGGGATACACCGGCGCAAACCGCCATAAAACCCGAGTAACGCCATGCAAAGCAAATCAACAGCAGAGAACGCGGTCACCGCCGCCGCCCGGATCCCGGACGGGAGAAACGTCCTTGCGATCGCATCGGGCAAGGGCGGCGTCGGCAAGACCTGGTTCGCGATCACACTGGCGCACGCGCTTAGCCAAGCTGGTGAGAAGACCCTTCTGTTTGACGGTGATCTGGGGCTCGCGAATGTCGATATTCAGCTTGGTCTGATGGCGGAAAGGGATCTCGGGGCGGCCCTGGCGAACAAGTTGCCGTTGAAGAAATGCATCACCCACTTTGACGAAGGCAGTTTCGATATTCTTGCAGGTCGATCGGGTTCGGGCTCGCTCGCAACGCTTCCGATTCAGAAGGTTGCGATGTTGCACATGGCTCTGATGAACCTTTCGAAATCCTACGACAAGGTGATCATCGATCTGGGCGCCGGCCTGGATCGCGTGGTCCGGATGCTGGCCGGCAAAGCTTCCAAGAGCGTGGTGATCACGACCGACGAGCCAACATCGATTGCCGACGCCTATGCCTACATCAAGGTCACCCTGTCCGACCGCCCGGACGCAGACCTGCGGATTGTGGTCAACATGGCCGAAACGTTGGAAAAGGGCGAGAAGACCTACGAGACTTTGGCGAATGCCTGCTCCAACTTCCTGGGACAAAGACCTAAGCTGGCGGGCATCGTCAGGCGCGACCGCAGGGTCCGTGACGCGATCAGAAGCCAGTCGCCGTTCCTGACCCGGTCGCCCTCCGCCGAGGCGGCGGAAGACATCGAGCGCGTCGCCAAGGAACTGCTGGCGAGTTTCCGGGACTAACCCAATGGCCACCGGCGTGCCGCCTACTCCTTCGGTGCCGCCGACGCCAGGCGGCGCGGGTGCGATATCGGGCACCGGCACTGTGGTTCAGCTACCGGCCGCACAGGATGGCCGCCTCGTCCAGGTACAACTTCAGCAAGCCCTGAAGGGCATCGTAATGTCCCGTACCGCGCAGGGAACCGTCACTCTGCAAACGCCGCTGGGACCGGTCTCCGTCCAGACCGGCCTGGTCCCGCCTCCCGGCGCGCAGCTCACCCTGGTGGTGCAAAGCATGGGGCCGCCAATCCAGGTCACAATCCAGCCTGGCGCCAATGCGGCAACGCCGCCGGCCGCCGGCCATGGCCGCGCAGCGGCGGCGGGGACCGGCGCACCGCCCCAGTCGGTCCAGACCTCCTTGACCCAGGGCTCGGTGCTGTTTGCGACGATGACGCGCCCTGCGGGCGCGCCGGCGGCAACGGCAGGCGCGCCGGCGTCCGCCGGGCCGCCGCAACCCGGAACGACGCAGGCGGGTTCCGTGCCCTCCACGGCGCAGGCAGGCGCCGTGGCCGCCGGAAACGCACGACCGGGCGGCCAGTTCGCATCCCCGACATCCGGGCCATCGCAGCCGACGCCGCCAGGTCCCGCGGCGCTTGCGGCCCTGCCGACCGGAAGCCGGATCGCCATGCGGGTCTCCGGGATGCAGGTCCCCGGGGGAACGGCGCCGACGGCCTCTCCCGCAACAGCATCGGGCGGCGGCGTACCGGCGACCGTGGCGGGTTCAGGCACCGGTGGGCAGACACTGATTCAAAGCCCTGTGGGGCAGATGACGCTCGCCACCAGCGCGCCGCTGCCGCAGGGCACGCAGCTGCGGCTGGAGCCGGTCGGCCTGCCGCAGCTCCCGGCCGTCTCCGGGGCGGCCGACGAGGCGGCGGGGCAGCGTTGGGACACCTTGCGCGAAGCGATCCGGACGATAATCCAGGCCGGGGCCGGGGTTGGCCAGACGCGGATGATGCAGGCCATTCCCCAACCGACGCCGCAGATGCCCGCGACAGTGATCTTTTTCCTCCAGGCACTTCGGCACGGGTCGATGCGGGGCTGGGTCGGCAGTGACGCCGCGGAGACACTGGGCCGGCACAACAAGCCGCTGCTGGATCGTCTTGGCGCGGAATTCGCCCAGCTGCAGCGCCAGGCGGGCGAACCGGTGTCGCAGGACTGGCGTCTGTTCACGATCCCGTTGTTCGCAGACGGCGAGGCCGAACGCCTGAAGCTCTATGTCCGGGACCGGCAGGCCGGCCAGGACCCCGACCAGGACGAGGCAGCAGGCGACCGGTTCGTTGTCGAAGCGAACTTCACGCGCCTGGGTCCGTTCCAGTTCGACGGCCTGGCCCGCACCAAACGCCTTGATCTGGTGATCCGTACACTGGCGCGTCTGCCCGACGAGATGCAGAACGGGATCGGCGTCCAGTTTGCCGACACCGTGACCGCTCTGGGTCTGACAGGGACCCTTTCCTTCCAGGTGACCGACCGATTCGATGGACCGGCGGGCACGCCCCCGCCGGACGCCAACGCCGGCATCTTGGTCTAGTCCGGCCCGCGGCCCTAAGACACTCTGTTTGGATTAAAACGCCGAAGCGACCGATTACCGGCGCCCGCGCCGACTGTGTCTCTGCAAGGACCGTTCGTCGGCGTCGATGGTTTCGCGGCGGCGCAGATCGGCCGCATCGCGGCGGCGCCGGCCGGCATCGGTAATCTCGTATCGTTTCTGGCGCTCAAAGCTGACGCTGAGCGCGTCGCGGGCGGTTTCAACGGCCGCGCCCGCGCGCAGCAGATCCTCTTGCAGGGCCTCGCGGCGCCGTTTCGCGGCCGCCCCGAACGCAGGGTAGGCATAGGCCGCCTCGCCCAGTTCGCCCGCCGTCTGCTGCTCGACGGCAAGACCGGCCTCCAGGTCGGCAAGCGCCGCCTTGATCGCGTCTTCGCGTTCCTGTTCGGCACGCAGGACAAGGCGTTTCTCGTCCACCTCGGCCGTTGCCAGCTTGATCAGCGTGCCCAGCGTCTTCATGCGGCGCCCTCAGCCGCCTCCTCGACGGAAACGTCGATGCCCAGGATCTCGGCCAAGCTCAGATAGCCGTGCGCAAGATCGGCCCGCTCGTTCTTGTCTTGGGCCAGGAAGGCTTCGATCTGCGGGTAGTGTGCGATCGCGCGGTCGACCTCCGGGTCTGCGCCCTGGCGATAGGCGCCAAGCCGGATCAGTTCAGCCATGTTCTCATACGCGGCCAGCAGGCCACGGGCGGTATCGACGATCCGGTTTTCGCCCTCGGAATTGCAGTCCGGCATGCTGCGCGAGATCGATTTCAGGACGTCGATCGCCGGGTACCGGTTGCGGTGCGCAATGGCGCGGTCCAGCACGATGTGGCCGTCCAGGATCCCCCGGCAAGCGTCGGCGATCGGCTCGTTGTGGTCGTCGCCTTCGACCAGCACCGTGAAGATGCCGGTGATCGACCCCTCCTCGGTGCCGGGGCCGGCCCGTTCAAGCAGTCTGGGCAGTTCGGCGAAAACAGTGGGCGTGTATCCCTTGCTGGCCGGCGGTTCGCCCGCGCTCAGTCCGATCTCGCGCTGGGCCATGGCAAACCGGGTCACGGAGTCCATCAGGCACAGCACGTTTCGGCCCTGGTCCCGGAAATGCTCGGCGACCGACAGGGTCATGTAGGCCGCCTCGCGGCGCATCAGGGCGCTTTCGTCCGATGTGGCGACGACGACGACGGCCCGTTTCAGCCCTTCCGAGCCCAGGTCGTCGGCCAGGAAGTCCTGAACCTCCCGGCCGCGCTCGCCGACCAGACCGATGACGATCACATCCGCCTCGGTGAAGCGCGCCATCATCGACATCAGGATCGACTTGCCGACGCCCGATCCGGAAAAAACGCCCAGCCTTTGGCCGCGACAGACGGTGGTAAACGCGTTCAACGCCCGTACGCCCATGTCGATCTTGGGGCCCAGCCGCTGGCGCGCGTGGGCGGGCGGCGGGCTGTTGCGGATCGGCACCGCAATATCGCCCTTGACCAGGGCGGGACCGCCGTCCACCGGTTCGCCGAAGGCGTTGATGACCCGGCCCAGCCAGTCGTCGGTCGGATAGATGACCGGTTCGGAATGCTGCAACGCCGCCTTGCAGCCCAGTCCAATCCCTTCCAGCGGGCCGTAGGGCATCGCCAGGGCGCGGGAGTCCCGGAACCCGACCACCTCGCACGGGACCAGGCGGCCGCCGCGGCCCTCCAGGGTACAACGGTCGCCGATGGACAGGTGCCCCTCGATCCCGCACAGCTCGACCAGCATGCCCTGAATGGCGGTGACCCGCCCATACAACTCAAAATTGCGGAGCCGGGAAAGGTCGGATCTCAGGCGTTCGACGGCATCTTTCATTTCACTTCCAAACCCGCGAATCACGGTATTAACCCGGACAGTCTAGTGCCGCTCATCTCAATGAATTCCTAAGGGGTTGGGACGGCATCCGGACGGCTTCGGAAGTAAAAAAATGGCCTCTCGGCGTTCACTTTTCGCTGTTTGCAACCATTCGTTAACTAGTGTCGAAATAGGGTTAAATCGTTAACTTGCAACGAAGTTTGTCGGGGCTGATTGCTGTCACCAACCACTGTGGAGGGGAGCATGCGGGTATTGCTCGTAGAAGATGACAAGGCCACATCGCAAAGCATCGAGATGATGCTGAAGTCGGAAGGCCATATCGTGGATACCACCGATCTCGGTGAGGACGGTCTGGAGATCGGTAAGATCTATGATTACGACCTTATCATCCTTGACCTGATGCTCCCCGACATCGACGGATACGAAGTCCTGCGGCGTCTGCGCGACGCCCGCGTCGAAACGCCGATCCTGATCCTTTCCGGCCTGGACGGGCTGGACAACAAGGTCAAAGGCCTGGGCTTCGGCGCCGACGACTATCTGACCAAACCGTTCGACAAACGCGAAGTGCTGGCCCGCATGCAGGCGATCATCCGCCGCTCGAAGGGCCATGCCCAGTCGGTCATCAAGACCGGCAAGCTGGTCGTCAACCTGGACGCGCGGACCGTGGAAGTGGATGCCAAGCCGGTTCATCTGACCGGAAAGGAATACGGCATCCTGGAGCTGCTCTCCCTGCGCAAGGGCACGACCCTGACCAAGGAGATGTTCCTCAACCATCTCTATGGCGGCATGGACGAGCCCGAAGCGAAGATCATCGACGTCTTCGTCTGCAAGCTGCGGAAGAAGCTGCAGGAGGCGACCGAGGGCGAGAACTATATTTCGACCATCTGGGGCCGCGGCTACGTCCTGCGCGATCCCGAGCCCAGCGAACAGTCCGAGCCCAAAGAGGACGCCGCCTAGGCGCGCCATAAGGGCCGCTGCGACCCGCCGCGGCG
>Ga0056115_1000476_pt1 | contig 18091 bp, 15 predicted proteins | sample WorMetOlspDAHAB1_FD_77007 | JGI IMG/M metagenome (GOLD analysis project Ga0056115, IMG submission 77007) | Marine gutless worms symbiont microbial communities from Max Planck institute for Marine Microbiology, Germany - Olavius sp. DAHAB.1 ...
ACATGATTGATTCTTTTTTGCCGAAATGCTGCTCGAGTTACTTTTTGCATTGCTCTGTTAGTGGTTGTTCTGATTTAATAGCATTTTGGCACAATTATAATGAAACCTAAGTATTATATATAGGTTGATTAAAAGGCTAATATTAGCGAGAAAGTTAAAGGGTAAAATTTTAACTTTCTCATTAATATTAGCCTTTTAATAATATTTTCCTTTGTTGTCATTTGACGTCGTCTTTGTTTAGTTTGTTTACTCAATGCAGGTGGAAAACCGCTTCCGGTTATTGAAGTAAGGAAGTAACACGACATTGTCTATAAAAAATAATCGTTTTTAAAAATTAATCGTTAATTATATTTAACGATTGATTGATTAATCACTAAAATCCGCAGCCCTAAAAAATATTATGCACTGGGAAATACCATAAAAAGCACAGAAAAAAAACACAACTCAATACAACACAACAAAACCCAACAACTAAAGCTGCTTCGGTTCTGTCGCCTCTGGCGTCACTCAGCCAGGAAATGAGGTGGGATTAATATATGGCTCACAAGCCCACATGGGACACGCCTGAATCAGGAAGCCGGCAGTCATATACAGTCATTCACTGCATATGAGATGCAGCCGCGACGTGTGATTGGCTCCAGCAAAATAACAAATTATTTCAACAGCTTCTTCTGATTCTCAAAAACAAGAATACAAAGAATTTCTGAGCGTTTTAAAATACAAGGGCATTCCAAAGCCAGCACTGAATTCAAGGCAGCAGATGAAACCTGTCTACATAACAACAACTACTACTCAAGTAAAGGTAAGTGTTGCTTACATGCGTGGCGAGGAACCAGACGGAGCCGCTGTGCAGCTCTGTTTAGCGGCGTCAGGAAGGCCAGAAGTGGCACTTGACAGTGACGTATCAGAAGTACGTTTATCAGAAATGCCCGGAGGAGCAGAGGAAGTGTCAGATCCAGCAGCAGCTACAACGCTGACATCACCATCTGATGCAGAAGCCGATGCTGACGCTGCTGCTGTCTCGGACTTCTTGGATGACAAGTCGATCACATCAGGTTCGCACAACTTCTTCACCTGATGCATAACGCCTGCACACAGATGTCGACTAATACGGTCAATCTTGCCAGGTGGTTAACAACTGACAGAGTTATTAGCAAAGAGCCAAGTTTTTTTGGAATCATCAATCAGTGTTATAAAAACACGTAACAAATACATTAGAAACAAGTGCGCATTCACTTCAGGTCCCTTGTCGACAAGAATCACAACTTTGGTGTCAAGAGAATTCTGCATTCTAACAAAGCACAAGCAGCAATGGTAGCACTGGCGCATCAGGTGTCAATCAATTTCTGGCAGACACCAATATAATAATCACAATGTCAGCATGTATTCTATAAAAACCAGTTGCCACATTTAAAAACAACCAACATAGAAGGCAATCAGAATACAAATACCACACTGAGGAGGAAGTGAGTGAGTGAGTAGAGTTTAACGCCCCACCCGACACAATATAGGTCATTTCGGAGGTGGGCCACACTTAGGAAAAAATGTGGCCAACACAAAAACTATGAAAACCTTAATGGCACAGATGGATAACTGTACATATGATAACAAAAATAAACGGACCTTCTCGGCAGAAATAGACGCCAAAGATGCTGGGCAGTTTCTCCATCAAAATGTTTGCCATCTGTATGCTTGCGACCACAATTTTCAAGTCCGGTGACGCCATCATAGCAGCGACGTGGCTGATGAACAAACATAAACATGCCTCACTTAATCACATTATCACTGTCATTTAACAAAAACCTACCAAACGTGCTAAACTGATAGAACTGAAAATGACTTACAACAGCAGGTAAGATGACAGCAATGTTGGCTTAGTGACCATTTCCAGAGGGTATTAAACTGCCATTGTTACCACTTGTCCCAACATTCTATGCTTGAAGCCATTAATGACACAATATTCACAAGTTGTCCAGAACTGCATGGATCGAAATACACGAGAAAGCACATCACCAAGCTGGGTCATTTAACCCAGTGGTCAAACAAAGTGTCAAAGTGACCCAGCAGCAACCGAAAAGTTAAAGACTATTATCCTACCTCGACACATTAGAAGAGGTGAGAACAGACTGGAGAAGGTCGGCATTGGCATAGTAGATCATTCTCATGATTGCCTGGAGGCACTTGTGACGCACTGACGGTCCTGCCTGTTCACAGAACAGTCAAACACAACATACTTTCCCGTATTTGTGACATTTCAGTGCTGCAAGACAACTGTGATTGTAACCAACCGAAATTCGCGTTCCAAAAAATTTAACCGACCAAAGCACCAAAAGAGTGTTTTTAGGCAGCAGACTGGTTACAGCACTGGGCTTGGTTCACACCCAAAGCAATGCCAAGTGGAGCCGTGGATAAGCCACTCATAAACATTTGTGCCTCTGTCACCAAGCTGTAAAATTATCCACCATCATAAGTTGGGAGTTAAACAGGTACACAATGCAACACACACAGGTGCCACGACCACATTCCGCTGATGTCTGGCTGAGGGCTGAAGAACCGGGATTCAGCAATGCCTTACTAGCCCCGACTTAGGCTGACTGAACCTCTTACTTCAAGCATCAATACAATCACTAACCGCTGAGCTGTAAACCTCATAGAGTACGCCAAACAAAGTCTTTATGAATGCAGACGCCAATTTTGTGTCTTCGTGCAGAATGTCCTCGCGTGAGTCACTCTTGGTCATCGACAATTTCACCACTGTCGTCACAGCACCAGTCACACAACAAAGTCAGTATGGAAAAAATCCTTGACAACTTTGTGTCACCAACCAGAGGAAGATCTAGGTCCTCAGAGATGTACAAAATATTCTACAAGGCAACACTCATTCATCACCATTTCAAAGGTCCAATGACAGCAGGGAGAAAATCAGTAAATGAAACATCTCCTGATACGCACAAAATGGTTTTACAGTCTATGTTTCTGGGGCATCCATACCAACTGACCGGTTGTCAGCATTAGTTCAGTGGTCAGGATATCGGTCTTTGGCTGGCAGACTCGCAAACCTGACCTGGGTCTCACCTATGGTTGACAGGTGACCACTATGTGGGTACACTGTACACTATAGGTCAACCAACACAGCCAACTGAGCCTTCTATCCCTCCATGATTGGTAAATCTATTTACATGAATTACGGGGGAGCAGACCATTAAAACGGCAGTCTGTAAGCACGGGTTTCAGCTGCGGCCAGGCTGAACGATGGCCCTGCCTGTGACGCACGGTGCCGCTAAGGCAGCATACACGGCTTGAAGCGCTATATAAGTGAACCTTACCTACATGTATATTATCAGAAACTATTTTTTTACTTTCAGTGGAGCAGAAAAGCATCAGAGATATCAACAGATCACCATAGTTGAGATGCCATTCAACTTGGGTGAAGATGCAGAAGAAAATGCATTCCCCCCATGTGTTTTTATGCACAAAGCCATTCTCTTTGCCCAATGACGTTAACATTTTGCCACTAACTTCCCAAGAGCAGAGCAAAGGCAAAGGCATATAACACTTGTATAGCACCACAAGCCACATACCGTGGCAGCAGCGCTGTTCATGTCACAAGACATCTTCAATAGTACCAATTATACTGTTTGGTTATAAAGGCGTATGTGTAAGCATAAAGGAAAATAAATGATTATAAAGCTTCAATTACATACAGCAACAAAATCGAAAAGTTGTCCGATAAATACAGTGCATTAAAATGATATACCAACATCTTACAATGAAAGTGAGACAGATGCAATACATAATGCAACTGTGAACACAATGCCATAGCTGTTAAAGTGCCCGAGAGCAATAAATAACAGCAACAGAAAGTCACCTCAACCACTAACAGAGCAATGCAAAAAGTAACTCGAGCAGCATTTCGGCAAAAAAGAATCAATCATGTCGGCAAAGGAGAGAGACAATAAAAGCTGCGTGTCAAAAAAGAACACTAACAAAACTGTGAAGCACCTGTTGATGTGACCGCCAGCGGATTCACTTTGCGCTGTACGTGTCTGGCTGTACCAGTGTCGTCATTAATCTGCTGCATTGCCTCAAAGTCAACAGTGTAGTTGCCGCCAAATATCGACAAATTCACTTCGTTCTCACCAGACTGATGTGCCGCCTGCAATTCGTCACAAAGCTGCCATATCACTGTAGTATAGACAATAACACATTTAACAACATATAGGGAAGGAATCGTCATGGCAAAACAGTGTGGAAATACAGTGTTCCGTCATAATGAGAATGGATAATAATCGTCCTGGAAGTACATGAAAACTACACAGACCCACCAGCAGACTGCTGACAGAACAAACAAATAGAAAACTAAAATTAAGAGAAAAAACCTACAAAATAAGGCTGTGGTTTTTGACGACGACTTATGGTCCTTGAAATGTTGCATGAAAAAAGGAAATGGGCGCGATATATAACAGACATGATAATAACACCAAAAAGACGAAGCACACAATATGTGCAACAAAATTCGAGTGACAAAATAAACATTAATGTGCCAGTATATGCTTCTTGTAAAGGATACTGTAAATCATCACTTTACTACAGCATTTTCCACTAAAACTTGGGCGAGCTGGTACCAGAGTGACTGGGTGAGTAGAGATTAATGCTCCACATGACACACAGGGCTGCCAAGATCAAACTTCGCAAATGCAGGGGATTTAGATCACCAGTGCAGGGGTGCGATTCTTCAGAAGGGGCAGAGGGACTCACAGCGGGGTTCAGGGAAGTACCCCAGCCACCAGATGGTTTACGGAAATTTAAACATGCACGATCGCCCCTCCCGACATAATGTCCACATAAAGACTTGGCAGGTTTAGATCATTACTAAGGCAGAAGCTGGTACCATGAGCTACTTCTTGATTTTAACGCAGGAGACACAGTGGCATTATCACAGACAGTCATAAGCAACGTCCCCAGTGAACAAAAAGTAAGGAAATAACGTAATACATTACAACTCGGCATTGCTAGTGACGATTTATTGTAGCTTTCTCCACTAACAAAACGCACCATAACTTACTGGATGTCCCAAAACAGTTAAGAGTACCTCAATGATGCGGCTGTCAATGACGCTGTACGGATGCCACATGCCATGATCATCAAGCCACTGCCAGATCACACCATCTGTCGGCTGAGACGAAGACTTGCGTAGCATCGAGTCGATTGAGAAGAGACCATCTGTCGGCAACTTTGGCATCAACTCCCTGCATGTTCAGTTCACCGATATCAACCAATTCACAACAGCCCTTGCACTCACACTATGCATTACATGAATAGCATGGTGCAAAGGTAGGCCTACACTTTAACACCAGTAAAACTGAACACGTGCATTCCTCAAAATAAAAATCAGCCATCAGCGAACACCTAATCTCAACCATTCTCTCGCTCAGCACCATTGGGAACAACAGCACCGTAATCCCACAGTGAATCCCGCGCCACATTACAGTGCCCTATAAACCCATTATTATTATTCATATTATTACCACAGTGAAATCCAAGACAACCACATCAAATATAACCCATTTTCACTGCCAATCATTAACACCTATTTGAACATCCTGTCTGCATCTGTCAGTCAAGGCCTTCATTGCAAGTCCTCCCACTGTATAATGGCAGCATCTACAGGAAAAACTTGGCATCTACAGCCAGAACCAAAAGAAAACACTGGCTTACCTATAAATCTGGACTACTCACTATGGAATTTTAACAATCAGCGACCAAGTCCCCTCCCCCAAAAAAACATATAGTCCAGTAAGGCTATAAAAACCCTTATCTAATGTGGTTACATGTATATGCCAGAAATTGTTTACCATGTGTAAGTGACCTTTCAGAAATCAAAAGTTCTAATCATTAGCACACACTGTTCACACTTACCCAATAAGTGACACAATCTCGAACAGTTCCTGTGGAGTTCTCTGCACCAACTGCGACGCATACACATGTAACTGTTCTTCAAATAAGGTCAACACACAAAACTAAATTACAACTACAGTCAAATGTCCTAGCAGCATTTTCTGCAATCTCCATAGTAATTCACGAAACACTACCAATGAATACAGACAGTGCAACCAGAATCTTACTCATACACTACTGGTGGACTCAAAGGTCAAGTTGGCAGCTTGGCATATGAGCTGGCATTCACCTAGTACTGACAGAAATTCACTTAGAGGACCAGAGTAAACTTTCGCACAGCCTTTGTGCCATACATGATAGCACTATAAATATCGTCCTGGTATTATTATTATTATTCCCAACATCTGCAAAATATTACAAATAATGAGTGCGTACCTCAATGCTTTGCGAGGCACAAGCCTGGTCCGGTCCAATAAGCAAGTAACAAAGAGTTTCAGCAAAATCTGCAAAGATAGACAACATTAACATAATGTGTTTCGACTGTATATTTTTTGCCTTTTCATTGCAAATCTATATCTCGTACAACAGACATTAGACATATCTTTGGTAATAAGGGTAGCAAGAAACATAATTCCCAATTCAATGGAACGAATCAATCAGTCAAAACAGTTAAGATAACTGTGAATTTAACAATGGCAGAGTTCGAAATTTAGTACCAGTTGGGCAATTTGAAATAACTATTGACATGCTAACAATGTAAAACCTAGCACTGGAAGAATCAAGTTATAAAAAACGAGAGCCCAAAAATAAGCCTTTGTTCTTAATGGTCACTGAATAAGAAAAGTTCAGACTCACTCTGTTTAAGAAGCATAACGGCCAGGTCAGGACAGCTGGCACACATAATCACGAGCATTCGCAGTACAGTGACAAATACTCCAGTGCTCAACACCTGTGGGCTTGCCATCAGCTGCAACAAACACCACGCAGCACCAATGGCAATTACTGTTACAATTCTATGTCTACAACTTCATGCACACTGCACTTTTAACACGTACAGCACTATTTCCCTTTCATATCTCGATCCCACACTCATCAATACCAGTATTCTGTATCGTGCCTTTGATAATTATGTTGCAGTTAAAAAAGTCTAATTAATGAGAAAGTTGACAATGTTACAGGTTGGGAATATACAAAATAAACCATTACAATAAGAAACTCTTCAATCTGGTCTTTGTAGGGAAAACCCTTCAACACAAAAGATATCATGAGAGTAAGTCTTCCGAGCCAATCACTTGGCTAACAAACGAAACCAAACTATACAGAAAAATACACTACTCAATACAACTCAATAAACCGAAACACCTAAACATGCCTCTGATTCGCTCGCGGCATATGGCGCTATAGAAATGTGTTTTGATTGATTGATTGATTGACAAACAAAAGATAACCCTGATATGGTCATACTCATACGACCCTCGGTTAGTAAACGAGGTTGCCCCTTTCGGGGACATCAATACCAATTAACAGCATTCACTAATAATATTACAAAATAATAAGAAAATAAACAGATCACTGATATTTTGTTGCAAACGTAACTGTACTGACACTGCTAGGTCCTACAAGTGCTGTTAATATACAGAACTGAAACTGACCAACTGCTGAACATTAACAAGCAGTTCGTGCGAAGCAATGTCCTTCATTATCTTCTCGTCCATGTGATAGTTGTCGACGAGCCGAGCCATACAAAGGCACACGCTCTCCAGAGACTTCTTGTCCTAGCACGTCCACATCGAAGCCACCGTACAACCATCACAAACCAGTATAATGATTCTTCATTATGCAAACACGTCAACATAAAATAGCTTGAAAAAAATGCCTATTACACATAATAAGAAACTGACATTAAACTAAAATCGACTCGACAATAGTTGGACAAAATTAGGAATAAGAACCACAGAAGGATCAATGCACATAAAAAGTACCAAAAATGCATATTGTAAACAGTTTTTTAAAACTCAATGTCCATGACTTTTCTTTACTTGTCTGAAGTTACCCTGGCTTAGGTCTGGTCATTCAGAGACTCCCAATAAAGAATCATCCAACATTTAAACAAGTAAGTAAGTTAGTCTGCTAACCAAATGTCAAACTACTAACGACTCCTGAGATTAACAACAACGCAAAATACACTGAAGAGTGACTAGCGAAGTTCAGTTAACATAAGAATCGATGTCAGAAATCATATGCATCAGCAATGAGACATACATGTGATGTGAGTCTGGCACTTAGTAGAGGCAGCGAGTCTTGTATGTAGTGGAAATCATCCGGCGTGAGATTCTGACAGCAGTTTGCAGTGACTGCCAGAGCATGGCGCTGAGCTGGCATCGAGAAAAAGTCGACATATGTCAGACATGCCAGCACACCGTTCTGTCACAAACAGACATATTCACTGCAAATGTTAGCAAATGATTGCAACATATAACAACAACAAATAATTCAACAGAGCCACACATTGTCAACGACATCGTAATTACCAAGTGTCATTAATGTATCTGTTGAATTTAACAGTTTCTAAAATTTTATATCGTTTTTTTCATTCCCCGTTTTAACCTGGTTTTATTCTTAATTCCAAAATACCTTTCCTCACTGTCCACATTTTACATTGCTGTGTGCCTCTGTCAATGCCTTGTAGGAGGCACTATTAAAATCAACTGATTGATCTATGCCCATTCTCCATTCAGCAACTGCTAGGTTACTAGTAAAAGTGGGCAGTCATACTGCAAAGTCACAAAAGTCCAACAAATTACCGACGAAATAAACATATTATCAGCATCACTTAGTATGGCCAGCAATCGCATCCACTTACAGCATGAAGGATGGACTTATTGTGTTTTTTCGACAGCATCTCCAGCGCCTGCAGTGCTTGTTCAGCAACATCCATGCACTGTATTGCCTGCAGCTGTAACAAAAAAAACATCTCACAACACATTTTCAACGGCTGCCCAGTTGTACACATAGTGCAAACCATTACAATAAAGGCGGAAGTTTTTCAGCCCTCCAGCACAACCACGGCAAGCCAACGTCAAAAACGAATTTGTATATTTTGATGGTGTACTAGCAGCACAGATACCAGTGTTATCCCAGTCAGGTTGCCAATACAACTGGTACAAATACTAGTACACCGATACAATAAAGACCCATTTCCCCTTGCATTTTTCACACACTGTAAGGCAACACAATAAAATATTTAGTCCCCACTTTTGATTAAATGTACCTTCCTCCAGTAATCTTTAAATACTACACAATTACCACACTGCAACACTACAGAACACAAAATTAGACATAACCATCCATTTCAAGTCTTACACTGTTACAACTAATGCATACAATTAAGCATACATGTCCACACAGGCGTGCCATCATTGCAGTCAACAATAGTTCCAATATGCAATGCACACCAGAAGACAACGATAAAAAACTGTTCATTGCATTCTGCAATGTCAAGCAATCAAGTGCCAGCACTTCTGGCACTCACACTGTCGTTAAAAAGGTCTCAAAGTCTTTCCAAGCCACAACGTACCACTGATCTCCAATTTCCTTGCCCCTCAAGCAAGGCATCAGGAAGCTGCACGATGACTGAAACGGGACCAGTGCATAGCATGGTGTGCCTGTTTACTTCACAACTTCTGCTGATACAAAATTATGCTGCTTGGTGACAGACACACATGTGCGTCGTGAGTGGCTTATCCAGGGCCATACACAACAGTGCAGATTGATTGATTGATTGGAGTTTAACGGCACTTTCAGCACAGTAAGGCTATATCGTGCCTTTAGAAGTACTTATAGTTTGCGTTTTGGGAAATAGAAGAACCCTGGGAGTCTTGTACATCTCCTATTCAGTAGTGGATGACCAGCGACATAAATAACCCCCTCGTCTCGCATTGCTTTTTGTTCACAATGGCCCTTAAAGGGATGGAACCAGCTCCTAACCTGCAGTAATGGGGAGGGAGCAAAAAGCTCGAAGGGGACTCATTTAAGTTTGTTACGCCAGCGCCACAACATGAAGGGAAATGACTCAACTGTCCAAGGTGAAACAAAACATACACCAACATAAAGACAAATCATACAACCTAAAAAACATATAAAGACTCAAGGTCCGACTGGGCTGTATAACTGTTTTTGTTAACTGTGCCCATTGAAGAGGTAGCACGTTGGCAACATATAAAACAGTTCTGATAATATTCCCTCTTAACCTCCAGACAATCACCATAACTTTAGATGTTGTCAAATGGAAGGGAGGGAACCAACAGTGCAGAACCGAAAATGCGACCTACTGATTGTGAATCCAGTGCTATCACCACTATCCTACTCAGTCATATTTTCATGCTTGCAACCAAACCATTTTCTGAATAGTACGTCGGCTAAAAAAACATGCAAGCATGCACATATATACATATGACAAGCAGCTTACTTTCTCCAAGAAGACAGGAACAGCATCAACCACAACAGCCGACGACCTTGGCAGCGCTTCCATCATGTACGTCAGTGCGCGACAGGCATGGTGCATTATATCGAAGTTATGCTCCATCTGCAGCAGCGTGATGAGAACAGGAACGACCTGCTTGATTGGAAACCCTGCAAGTGTGTCTTCGTTTCCCATGACCAGCAACTGCAATGTCGACAGCAGCTCACATCAGCAGAGTCAAAACTCAATTATGTCAACGCCACGTACGTACTGCACATTTGTCACAGCTGTGGTTTTTAAAGTTACAGCAGGCTTTAGAACAACAGAAACACTATCACAATGAAATAAAGAAACACCTTACTGCAAAACTGTTAACAGTAGTAATACCAACATTTAAAAGAAGCTATCATACCTGGCACATCTCAGTGACAGCGGCAACTTGCTGTGCCTCGTCTTTTGACTGCAAGCCTTGCAACAGCTGCTGAGCTTTGCTGACTGCAAGTCACAACATATCAACACTGACAAACAGCAGTGCAGTCAACAAATGCATCTCAATGTGTTATCGCCTCTGCAAAATACACCCAGCCATGTGTTCATGGCGCAAATATGGCCGCACACAAAAATGCTCAAAAATTAACACACATTCCAATGCTACAATGGTATAGTGCACAGTATCTCCACTAATAACGCATAATACAGTTGACCAACTACGTCTAAAGTATCACAAAGAAATAATTATGTCATTTTTCATCGAGTATAGAACATGCAATAATGAGTGTAAAGAGCACTCATGTCACCGGTACCTGAGCCACTCATAGACGACCGCAGCAGCAGCTGATGCATCCTCGGTCCAAGAGCACCAAAGAGATGTGAAGGCAGGCCACGTGCTTCCAACAATGCTGCAATTCACCAACATTCACAACAATCTCTGAGACTCTTTTAGATGGCCAAACACAAGCCGAAAAACAACAATCGTAACTCTCTTAACAAACCATTCTATCACATACAAGTCGCACAATGCACACGTTACACATGTACAGTATACAAGTACTGGTGTCAGAAATTGTCATGGCCTAGCAGATTATGCAGCAGCAACCTGAATATTTGAAATAGTTTTTCATACTTAAAGACAACTTCTAATTAGTATGGCATGACAACTCACCTTGAAGTCGGCCGACGTCATTCGAGTCCTGATCCAGACTTGGAATCAGAGAAGCAAACGACGAAGGTACTGCTGCAGCTGCTACAACAAAACCAATCAAGTAGTATATCTAGCCGTAACAGTCAAACACAGGTTGCACTCTGCAAGAAAGCTGATATGCTGCAGCAAACTTGTTACCAGTATCATTTTATCCAAGAGCTTGCAAACATTACAGAGAAATCATGGAGAAAAAATTACCAAAAGAACTCACAAATGCACACTCGTATCATATTACTTCTCCACATAAGGCCAGTATAAAAATGAATTCTGGGTTTAAATTGTATTGTTTCTGCTGCCAATAGCGTAATAATGATTGTTTGGAACAAGAGAGGAAAAGACTAAATGATCTGCCGGGACACCCCGCCACTTTTGTCTACATTTGGTGGAAGTCGACCTACGGCCAAAGAATACTGGCCTATCGTCGGCCCGGAAAAAGTTACTTTAAGCAAGAAGTTAACTGGAGGACCATTGTGGACATAGTGACACTCGGAGGGAGGGAGAGACTATGGCACTGCTGGCAGTGTCTTTTCCCATTCTAAATGGTGTTTAGCCTTATGTGATGCTTGCTGCAAACAACTGTTGAATCATTGAAGCTGTGCAAGAACGCTTAAACAAAGTTACGGGAGAGATGACATAGTAGGTGAAGGGTCGTTGTATGTGCTGGTTTTAGGACCCGCGAAAGTTAGAAATCAGAAAAAGGAGACATAATACTGACCAGCAGCCGACATGGCTCCAGATTCAACAGAGGCAACATCGAGGATGGCGGCAGCATCCTCGGCTGGTGTTCCAGCCGATGCAGTCGCTGCTTCGGTTGAGGCACCAGCCGACGGCGCATCAGGCACGGCATCATCACGACCCGATGACGACATCGCCGACAACTTGAGTCCGGACGCAGTCGACTCGGTTGTTGAGACGCCGCTGCCAGCAGCCGCACTGTGCTTGCCGACTGCCGACCGCCTCCTGCGTCACAACATCACCAACTCTGCTTCAGCAGTACGCCATTTCAAATGCAATAATATAACAAACCAACTGCCACACAGTCACACATCGCGACATCTACAGTACAATGGGTCACACGTTGCTGCGCTGTAGCAGAGAAGGCATCACGCGAAGTTGAGCATGTGGCATTTTTCAGTTACTGTACACGGTCGTATAACTCGTAGACTTATCGACATATTTGATTTCTTTTAGTTTATTTGTGTTGCAAATAAATTTTGTACACACATTTTAAAAATTGCTCAGCTCTATTTTAGTTAGACTGTTTGGAAACTCGTCGCGCCAATATAACGTAATCTAATTTACACTTACTATCTGCTAAAGCATAAGAGAAAACGTGCTAATAATCTCTCATAGTGTCTTAAGAGGTACTACAACATATCTCCACAACAATGCAGATCCGCAACTAGAAAACGGACGATTATCGTATCGGTATCGTATTGGAACCGATACTGGGTGTATCGTATCGAATGGTATTGGCTACTGTTGTATCGGCCGATATTACGTGCATCACTGCAGGTTTATCAACCGTTGACGGATCGTATTACACACGATGATCAAAAGGAGTTCAAGTGACCCGTCACCCGCCCGGCGCACCTGTACTGTTTTATGGTCCATGATACGGGAGAGGGTTGGAGGAGAAGGAGGCGGAAGGAGACTGTAACCTGATACCGGCATCCCCGTGACACAAAGACCACGCAGTACTGGTCTTGGCCACCATCATGCCGCACTCCCTCCACCAGCAGGAAGTGATAACAACAGTCAGCTGTCAATTACTCTAACGTTTCTGCAAGTTAACCTGTCATAAAACTGACTGAACGCGCAAGTTTGTGTGTTGCTAATGGTCTGCATGTGCCACCCATTGCGTATAAGCTGCATTCTCTAAGCGACCTGCCTGGTCTAATATTACAAGTGGCTGGGACACCAATGCACGGAGTACTCGTATTGGTATCGAAGTATCGGCCGTTGTGTATACTTGAATACTCGTATCGGATCGTATTGGTGCATGCCCGTATCATCCGTTCTCTATCCGCAACAGTCGGAAATCCAAATAGAGACTCAGCCCCACATTCAACAAATGCAACAAGTTTGTCTTGTAATAATACGATTTCATTCAGTTACACTCGTCAAAAACCGAAGTCTGCTAAATTCGAACTGAGCACATGCAATTCAATAGAAAATAACATAAAATTCGTTTTGCAGCCTACTTTCCAAATGACAAACTTGGTATGGGAACATAAAATTGATTATTGCTTCTAATGGAGAAATGTGTGAGAACACTACTGAACATCAGCATTATCCTTACTAAGGTACAGACATGGACAAGACCCTTTTTCCTCCATGTGACTTTCACAGACAAAAAATGTGCAGCAAATATCTATATTTGACAACACTCTTGCAATTACACGGTATCAGCCAACATACTTGCTGCTAGCACAGGAACCCGTGGTGTCCGTCAGATGACCACTCGAACTCAACAATGCTCCGACGCGCTTCGTTGCTGCACGCCTTGTCACCGTCTGACTGTTCTGAGAAGTGCTGGCAGACGCAGCAGTCTCCCCAGTACCTGTATTTAACGATGTCTCGCTGCCAGCAGATGCTGCAGCAGCAGACCGTGGCGGAGGCTTCTTGGTGGTAATACGACCAGTGGCACCAAGCGATGGCGGCCCAGCCGATGCCTTAGAGGACGCTTTATCACCTCGGGCGGCTTTCTCCTTTCCACGATCCAGATTACTGGTCTTATTCACCGTCTGCCTCAGCGTCGGCTTTCTACAAACAACGGTGCTTTTCGATGAACGCCGACGAGTGTCTTGCTTCTTTGCTCCTGGTTCCTGCTTCGACTTACGTAGAGAACCGGTATTTGACGACGGAGTTGACTTTGACGGCTCCTTTCGGGCTTTTTTCCTGGGCGTTTCCGAAGGTGCCGAGTCAGTACTGCTACGCTTGCGGCTGGATTCACCACGCACGTCAGTTCTTCTTGCACTGGCAGATGTCAGCTTGTTCGGCTGTGAGGAGGTCGATGGTATTATGCCACTGTTGTTAATAAGGACGTTCTCTGGCTCTATATGGCCGCCGCTACGTCTAGCGTATCTCAGTGCACGTGGTGTCAGTTTGCTATTATCTGTCGACTGACTATCAGCTGCTTCTGTTAGCGAGGAGTTCACACTGCTATGTGATGCTTCACTCTGTTCTGCAGTTGTTCTGCTTGCGGGTTTCTTTGCACAATTACTACACAAGACACATAATGAAAAACAATAATCACAGATCTGGTGTGTAAACATGTTTCTAGGACACAGAAAAACTTCATAACACTATACTGTACTCAAGGAGAACATATGTGGTCTGTCGTCGAGAAGATAACATATTTATGGAAAAAAGTACCAACCATCGACTACATATCCAGTTATATCTGAAACAGTAGCTGTGCTATTGGGCCTCATACTGTTACTGTTTAATTTTAAAATTTGGTTCATTTGATACATGCAGACTAATGCAAAGAAATGGCTTGGTGACTCTTAACATAGCCAACATGACTTACGATGCAAGTCCATCACTAGACTGCACTACAGACCAAACCATACTAACAGTATATAAACACAGAATAGTCTGCCTCAGCTACTACCTCCAGCCAGACCTATGGATAGCCGTAGGGAGCGTGGCCACCCATTTTCCCGGCCCGACTTCAGCACAACTGCTCTCTTAGTTGTCATTGAACAAATTTATATTAACCACATGTACTTATAGGTCTTTATTTTATCACAGTATATAAATATATGTCCACTATATCATCTATATTGAGATATTAAATATTAAGTATTGTATGTTTTAATATTCAATTCATTGTTTTCTTGCACGTGTTTTCTATCCTGATACATGATCTGACAAATATATTAAAGCTCACTTATGTACTTATATATGTATGTGTGACATATGCCAGTATTGCAGTTTTCATGCAGCATCGCTTGCCCATGGCTGCGAATACAATGGCTGTCATTATCATTCCCGTGATCTAATGCTGCACAGTTATGAATATTACTACTAGAAAACTGCAACATTTCAGCTGGTCAGATATAGTAACCTTATTTTGCATCAAGGCAGCAATACATGAGATAGACTGGGTATAATAAACATACAAAGACAGAATACAATATCTGTTTACCCAGGCACTCATAAATATGTATTACATACAAAATTTATAGTGTCGAATCTACAGATGAACAGTATGATTACACAGTAGAATTATCTAGAGCTGTTGAGCGATTAAGTTTTTATAATTGTGTTAATCGCTGTGATTAAAAAATTAACACACACTAATGCGCTATTAATGCATACGTGGGACAGCAAGTGAGGGACCAGATATATCATGGACCTCCTTCCCCATACTCTTAAGACATTTGAAACAGCAGGCCTACACCTTGCACGATAGAAATCAGCGAGCTGAAAAGTACATTATGTGCATCGTGCTGGGAAAAGTCATCCTGAAGGGCATTTGTTATCTCATAGTGGTGAATTTGAGTACAATTGGCATTTGTATAGCATTTTTCAGTAACAGCATTAAATTAATTTAATTAATGGCATTAACTTTCTTATTGCGATTAATTGTTTAACACGCTCATGCGCTAATTAACGCATTAACTCGATAGCGCAATTACGATGTCAACTGGTGGGACAAAAGAAAGGTAAAATAGGACTAATAAATTAAACCAGATTTAAGAAGGATACTGTTAAAAGATGATAAAATAAATGACTTGAGTGACTGACTGATACAAACTATCATAACTACATATCGAATTACAAAAAAATATATCATTCACTCGTTCCTCTACAGAATAACATTAGACCACTTACAAGAGCTAAAAACTGAAGCACAAATGAGGAATGACGTGCGTATGTAAAAGTATGGAGAAAATGCAAGGCAATCGTATATTTAGCAACCTTGGCTGTGCTGTGTTTGTCTGTCTGCTGCGGGTTTGATTTCTCGGATGAGTTTTGCTGCTGCTGCTGAATGTCGATGAACGAGAGTGCGATCCACGCAGCTGCCTACTGTTGTCGGCCATCGATGTCAAACACACGCTGGCACATACTAGGCGTCAATTCAGAAACAGATGGCACCTACATTCGCACACATTACATGCCAATGCAGCCCACACAATCTAGAATACGCCCTTTTATCGGCGACGGGGAAAAAGCCAGCAGTATCAACGCCATGCAACAACGTGTAATGTCCCCTCTGGGAAAGGCGACTACAAAACCTACTGACAGTGACACTGAAGAAGTACTGAACAGTAAACACACTTCGCTGGTCACTGGACATGCCATACCATCACTAATTTTACAATGTAGTCTATAATGCAAGTCAACGACACGCATACTTCATAACATTAATGACCAACCGAAAAAAGGCATATGCGGCCACTGTCGGCTCATGTGAAGTGAGGTGATAAAGGGTGTTGGCATAGATTAACTGCCACTGCCACAAAAGGCAAAAACCCCGTTTACACGTAACAACAGCGTACACCAAACGCAATATTGGCTTTATTTTGCTGTACTGCCAACTTTAATACTTACACAATAAGGCTTAATGTCATTTGTTCAACGTTTACAATTGACAACAAAACGAAAACCCAATCGATACTTCTACAGTACAATCGCTCAGCTACATCCCGTCACCAGATGTCGCCTCGCTTTCGAGGAGTTGTCAAGTTGAGGATTTAACACAAGTATTTAGTTACCGCACATCGAACATACTAAGTTTTAACTAAGATGCACTTGATTCACTCACTTTTGTAACTCTGAGCTGTTACGCGCGACGTATTATAAGCTATATAAACTTGCCTACCAATTACGTAATAAAACTTTAAATTGTCACTACACAAATTGATGTCAGAACAATCAGACTTGGACTAGCCTAAATAATTAAAAATATGTTATCGCCGTGTCGCGTGAGAAACCTAGCGCTGCATGAGAAACCTAGAACCTATTTCAAACGAATCGAAGTGTGTCAGACATCGGCATTGGCGTCACCAGTTATGGGGCACTGGGGCACGTGCCCCCCCCCCCTGCAGGAGCTCGGGCATGTAGAAAAATTTGGCAGTTTCTACGTGCATAATATAGCCTAGTAGTAGTAGTAGTAGTAGTAATGTTAGTTCTTAACGCAGGTCCAAAAGACCTCGTTGTTCAGCATCCTATATATCGTGTTAAAAACTATCTTAATTTATTTAAAATAACATCAACTTGACTACTATTATCTTCTCGATCCCAGACTCCAATGATGGGCAGTGAGTGAGTGAGTAGAGTTTAACGCCCCACTCGACACAATATAGGTCATTTCGGAGGCGGAGTGATGGGCAGTTGTATAGACAGGTAGCTGGCTATAGTGGATCTTCCTCAATCTCATTTCAGCCACAGAATTACCGTCATTTGACCAGGGGCGGTTCTAGGACTTGGAGTTTGGGGGGCTAGTGGGGTGGCCACAATTCCAGATGGGGGGGCACATGCCCACCGGTCGCGTGGCGAGACAACTGCATTAGTAT
>Ga0056115_1000477_pt1 | contig 18088 bp, 11 predicted proteins | sample WorMetOlspDAHAB1_FD_77007 | JGI IMG/M metagenome (GOLD analysis project Ga0056115, IMG submission 77007) | Marine gutless worms symbiont microbial communities from Max Planck institute for Marine Microbiology, Germany - Olavius sp. DAHAB.1 ...
GTTTTACAAACATTGGACAGACAAAATTCGAGTTTCGATTTTTACTCGATTTTTTGGAACCGAGTTTCGATTTTGGAAAAAATTCGAGTTTAACATCCCTAGAACGAGTGCTGTAACGACGAGCGTTATAACGAGGTTGCAGTGTATTTTCACTATACCTGTGCAGCTGTAATGTTAATCTTTAGCAGTTAATGGTTTCTGTTTGCCGAGACTGACATCTTTGATATTCTGAAATTTTAAAAGCATTTTTGCCACTATGTATTGAGCAGGCAAAACATTTTTTCTTTGTTGAAAACTGTGTTGAATTCTTATATATTTGTTATTTGGAATTTGGTTGTTTTTTTTACTGCTCATATGTGTTTATGCGCATCATTTCTGAGTCGTTGTTTGTTATTGTGTCCGTCTTTTCAGGTGTCTTAGTGTGCTGAAGTGTTTCAACACAGTGAACATTTACAGTCATTGGTGCTGATTATTGTGAGTTTTTGACTGATATTTAACATACATATCATTATTATATTATTAACATAACAGCATAAACCTGTTACTTTGAGTATTGTACATTTGTTGTTATGTGGATTAGTGAGTGAACTTGCATGTAAATTGCCAGGTTTTTAAAGTGAAAATCTGGAATTTTGTAACATTGTGCAGTGTGCACTTGTATGACCACTGTGAATGTGAATTATGTAGTGCTTTCTAGTAATTGGCTAAGGTTATCCTGGCTATCTGGGTACTACCGAGTAAAAATTTTTTATCAAATGTCTGTCACAAAGAATCGCATCCCTTTTAGGACTTAAGTCGGTTTTAGTTAGATGCAGTTAAGCTAGCACACAAACTATATTGGCCGGATGGCCTACTCAGATTAACAGCTATCGCCTTTAACCAACCAGCTACTATGCCGGCAGTCCTGGTTGCAGGGCCCACTGATATGCAGAACTCCGTTTGAAACCACTTCTGGTACTCATTGCACCTACTCACAGAGGGATGGCCAGGCTGAGTGGGCCTGAGTTGCCTGGAAAATGCCGGGATGGCAGACCTGCTAAAGAATGTCACAAATCCCAGTACTAACCGAGCTTGACTTAGCTGAACTTTGTTGATGTGACCAATTCTGTTATTAGTATGCCAAACCTACCACCATTGCCCATCTCTATTCTAATGTTATACACAGTAAAGAAACATTAAAAGGCCTTGATATAACAGTAGTATAGTAATAACTAGATAAAAAAAGTATTTATCTTGTATTTACTTACTCATTGCCCCATGGGTACGATTATACTACCAAATGCTAAACTATCTGATAATCTAGGCCAAATGCTGTTCTTATAACCACGTATAAGTTTTGAAGCTTGTTCTGTTGTTCTGTTAACCTGATTCCCCCCTCACCTCCACTTGACAACATCTAAAGTTATGGTGATTGTCTGGAGGTTATGAGGGAATATTATCATAACTGTTTTATATATTGCCAACGTCCTACCTCTTCAATGGGCACAGTTAACAAAAACAGTTATACAGCCCGGTTGGGCCTTGAGTTTGTCTTTTTATGTTTTTTAGGTTGCATGATTTGTCTTTATGTTCATGTATGTTGTGTTTTACCTTTGACAGTTGAGTCATTTCCATTCATGTTTTGGCACTGGCGTAACAAACTTAAATGAGCCCCCTTCGAGCTTGTTGCTCCCTCCTCGTTACTGGGGCTTAGGAGCTGACTCCATCCCTCAAAGGGCCATTGTGAACAAAAAGCAGTGCGAGACGAGGGGGTTATTTATGTCGCTGGTTATCCACTACTGAATAGGAGATGTACAAGACTCCCAGGGTGTTTCTATTTCCCGAAACGCAAACTATAATTTCTAAAGGCACGATATAGCCTTACTGTTGTGAAAGTGCCGTTAAACTCCAATCAATCAATCAATCTGTTAACCTGATTTCTAAATGTTAGTTATAGCCTTGTAATTGTAGAGTCCAAATTGAAACAGTTTATGCATGATTGTTGTTGGCTAGCAGGCATGGCTGATATTCTCAGCTCGAGGTTGTAGTTATTCCACTGCTAAACCTATGCTGTTATGAATGCCATTATTGTTTACAGTTCAGTTCTGAGCCCTCTTTTGTGCTTTGGATTTATCCCTTATCACTACACATTAGTACATTTGAGTCATCACAAACCATGCAAGACGTGAATGTGGATGGCATGCTATTTCATCAGCTTACCAGTTCAGCAGAATAATACTAATCTGGTTCCAATGACCACTGACCAGCTACGTCCAAAGGTAGCCCATCCATCTGACTGCCAGCCAACATTCTCACGCACTTGCCCTTTTAAATACAGTGGAGACACTGCAGCCATCTGTAGTGTCCAGTGTGTGCAGCCATCTAGTAATATCCAGTGCCATGTGACCATCACTACTCAGTAATCTATACAGTTTTCAAGTCCACCCATCAATATTTGGGACTTGGGAAATATGTTGCGTGAATATCTAGGCAAAGTGTATATACTAGGCCCGGTAGTGTATGGTGCTAATGAATTTTATCAATAACAGGTTGTTTGACTGAACAAAGCTATGGAAGCAACTGCCAAGCATGATTTTCAGGCGACTGCCGATGACGAGCTCAGCTTCTACAGGGGTGCCAAACTAAAGGTTAGTTAACAGAACAAATGTGGCATAAAATGTCCTTACAGTGCTAGACGAATTGTATGTAGAACATCACAGGGTGTTTTGAAAGAGTGGCAGTATATCCAAAAGTCAGTGTGTTCAAATTTGTTACTGCTGGACGTGATGCTAAATTTTCAATGAGATTAATGTCACTGGCCACCATATTGGCCATCACTTATTTAAATTCTTAGTGGAAAATGAACATAAGTGTTACTAAAATATACACAGTGCTCTCAGCCACAGTTTCTTTCAGCAGGACCTAGTTTTGCATGGGATATATGGACGTCGTCGAATTGCTGATGATTTGTCCACTGTGCGTGGGTGTTATTAGCTTATGTGTTGACGTGCTCCAGCATTTTATAAATCTATTTTGATATGTCTGTAAGGTAAGTGAATTTATGCAATTAGGTGCTCAGCATGGAAGAAGACAAAAACTGGTATAAAGCTGAGCTTGATGGCAAAGAAGGCTACATACCAAGCAACTACATCGAGCTCAAACCTCACACGTTTGTATTATGTCGATATTGACTAATTTCCATTGGAGCATTGTATCTCTGCCATTGTTGTTAAGTTGTTAACTGCTAGTTGCACAGCTGAGTGACTTTTACACGAAGCTTGTAGCACTTGTGAGTACAGTTGGTAGGGTTTGCAAAGTGCCACCAAAGTGTCAGATGTATGATCAGCAAACCTCAGTCTGGACTTTCCTTCCACAATTGGCATTCTGTATGTATCCATTTCTAAGCAGTAGTTTTTGGTTCTGTCCAAAGGTCAGTGATGCTGTTCTGGTCAGAATGGTGAGTCATGTCACAATAGCTGTCTGACAATATGTCTGTCACCTGCCAGCGAATTCAGTCAAGACCAAAGTTTCATCTAAGTACTTATTTTTTGAAGCCGTTCAGTATATTTTTTTACAGTGCCACTGTCGAAATTGTGTGCTGTAAGCAAGTAACCATGACCAAGTGGTAATACAGGTTTTTGTACGTAGCAGACCTACATTTGAATGATGCTGACACATCCTTGTGGCATCGGGAAAGGTGCCTGGCCAAAACCACTTATACATAGTACGAGTCCAGTTTTGTGGTTGAAATGTGTGAGCCCTGGAGTAAGGCAGCACACAACAAGAGGCATCAGTCTTCTCAAGCGATTGTTGCTAAGTGATTGAACATGCTGACAGGTGGTATGTAAGCGATATACGTCGCCAAGATGCAGAGAACATGCTTCTGGAGAAAAGCCCGCAAGGCAATGCATGCATACAACGCGATGGTGCATTTCTGGTTCGGCCGAGTGAAAGTACACCTGGTGAATTTTCGTTATCCGTAAAGTAAGTAATTTTCTATACTTCCAGGTTCACAGGCAGAACTTTATCATGCATTATCTGTAGTGTATTTGCTATTGTCTGTCGTACTTTGATTCATTAAGTCATGCATATGTCATGCAGAATTATAGATTCTCTGTACAGTTTGTTGGGTGTACTGTTTACCACAGTTAATCCAATTTTTATTTTTTTAGTGTGAACTTCTAGTGAAAACTTAGATAGTGCGTACTGTAAAAATGTAGTATTGGGGTTTTTCAGGATCACAAGCAGTCAGGCATAGTTTTGCTCTAAGCCCTTTGTGCAGTTCGTGGCTGCATTTGTGATGGCAGGTGTGGGCTAATTATGGCTCATTGCCCACATGCTAGCGCTGTTTTCGGATTAGCAGTCAGTTTGGTTGGTTTAAAAAAACCGCGGTTCACGGTCGGTTTCGGTTGTTACCTTTACCTTTACCTTTTCTTCGGGGTGGATGACTCCATCGTTGATGATTTCACCAAGCGCGGAGACCACAGCTCGGGTCCAATGCGCAACCCTAAACTAACCGGTGTGGTTATGTGAATCTCTTTGAGGCTTTCGTAAACCTCAAGAGAGTGCTGAAGCAGAGTTGTCTCAACGCTTCAGAAGACATAATGGGCGCGCCCATTATGTCTCTCCTAATAGCCATTCTGGCTACGCAGGAGCCTAGGAAGTGGAGTGAAGTTTCACTTTCTTCCTTACAGAGCGGACACAAGGGGTCCGACTGAAGTTTCATGATGTGAGATGTCTATTAAGAGAGACGTGTCCAGTAAGTAGTACTGTAAGCAGGCGTAAATCCTGCTTCCTAAGACTTAGTGCAAACTTAGCCAAGCCAGGGTTTGGCCCATTAATTTGGTTTGTTGTTGCCAGGAGATTTGCTGCTCTTTAAGAGCCCATTTCCGAAGATTTGTTCGGAACGTGGTGATAGATAATCCAAATACTGGCTCGGGGCCAGTGAAACTAGAGGCAGAAGCTTGCTTGGCTAGCAAGTCTGCCTTTTCGTTACCCTCAAAACCACAGTACCCAGGGACCCATAGGAGTCTCAGGTTATTATGCACAGAGAGGAGAGTTGCAATTCCTCTACAGTCTGAGCAACCAGTGCAGATGTCACCTTAGCACTGGATAGAGACTTGAGTGCAGCTTGGACTGTCGGAGCATATGCTGCAGAGGCGCCGTACTCTTCACGCATTCTGCACAGTTGAGCGCAGGCTAAGATAACATATATCTCAGTCTGATAAACAGTGCAGTAATAGCCAAGTGGATAACAATAATCCTCCTGGCTGTTAATAATGCTCACCCCAGATCCAGATGATCCAACTTGTGTTAGTCTGGATCCGTCAGTGAAACAAACAGTGTCATCATTTAAGAAGACATTGTTATTATGCCAGTCGTCCCTCTTGGGGATATGAACTGCATAGTTCAAGACTTCGCAATTGCCCTGTCACTAGGGAAAAGCACTCAGGTATTTGATGTGACATGATGCATTTAATAGTGGTATGCCCACAGCCATTTTGAAACCACTGTGAGGATACCCGTAGTCTGTAACAGGAGGCCATTGCTTCCTGTTTAATAAAGACTGGGAGTGGTACTAGACCAGTGATAAGTTCCAGAGCAGCCGTAGGAGTTGTCCTTATGGCGCCTGTGATGTATAAGCAAGCCAGGCGTTGGATATGTTCCAACCGCTTAGCTACTGTTGAATAAGTGACTCTTGGCCACCAAACTACAGCGGCATATGCGATCATCGGTCATATCACCTCTGTGTATAGCCAATACACCACCTTGGGGGACGCTCCCCATGTGGTTCCCACATCACGGCGTACGGTTTCGGTTGTTATGGTTCCAGATTTTTATCTCAATCACAGCAAACACTAAGAATACTGGGGAAAACACCTGCATAGCCACAGTGTGAAACAGTTACAACTTGAAACAACAGTTGTTGTTGAATTGATCTGAATTTGGAAAAAGGTCAGCAGAATACCTCCGTGCATTAGTCAACAAACTTTGTTTACAAAGAAAAGACCACACGCAGCAGGGTTTCCAGATGCGGACGAAAATAGCTTACATGGTAATTCAATAGCCTGCCCAAACACCGCCCAACAGTATACAATCTAAGTCCTGTCCTGGATCCGCCAATGTTTTGCAAACTGTGTAGTTGTCAAACCAGTGTAAAAGTCCAGCCAGTCTTTGTAGCGGACTCAATACTGTTGCTGCATATACCTGTACCAGTAATCCAGGGTCTCCCTCCCCGTGTAATGTATTATTGCGTTGAGTAGGCTAGGACTTGAGTTGACTGTCGGTCAACTTCATAATGATCTGCCAGTGTTTTGCATACTGTCCAAACATCAAAGGCCGAAACTGCCGAGCTGTCCAGCTAGCGCAAACTTGCTGCTAGTCTTTGTATCGCACTCAGTACTGTTGCTGCATACACCTGTAGCCATAATCCAGGGACTCCCGCGTCCTGCCGTGTGTCTTATTGCGTTAACTAGGTCTTGAGTTGACGGTCGCTGTCGGTTTACTTCAGTGATTACTCGCGCTTACGAGACACTCTGAAAGCATGTGCATAGCTGCTCAGGTAATAAATGGGAAAATGCAGCCATGTTAAAGCCTTTGAAGGCTCTTTTCAGTCTCCTCGACTGAATCAACTCAATGGTCTTGTACCGTATAAAAATGCAAATGTCGGACGGCGAAACCGTATTCACAAGCAGCGATGGTGGAGAAGACGAAGAGCGCCGTTTGGTTGTTTTTCGCATCAACTGACTCTACGTCTGCAACATGCAACTTATGCAACAAGACATTCATACGAGACAGCGGCAGCACGTCAAACTTGATAGCGCATCTCTCACGGACACACCGAGTATCGCGAAGAAGAGCGACGGAAAGCCGAAGTGCATGACGCACAAGAGGTTGGTAAAAGTATATACAACAGCATGATTAAAATGCCTAGTAGACTAACAACAAAGACGCTCTGTCATATAGGGCTTCGCCTCCGAAATTAACCTATATTGTGTCGGGTGGGGCGTTAAACTCTACTCACTCACTCACCCCGCTTATAATGTGCATGGCATTGAACTTTAGCTACAAACACATAGCCCTAGGGACACAGATGCACTGAAAGAATGACTAAAGGGAAATTGGCAGGGGCAGATGCAGGGGGTGCTGCCTGATTTAAGCTTTTAACACCATTCCATGCACCTCGGGTGTGGTGCACATTTAGTTTCCTATAAAGACTTTATATTACTTCCATTGAAATACATTGTACCTACATATTTTGTATTGCTTGCATCCATGTGCATGTTACATTCATACAGTAGGCCTATATTTGACAAAGCAAAATGCATATAATTTAATGAAACTTTTATCAGGAAATAATTCATTAATTGAAGCAGTTTAGACATTGCTAATTATTACCACGTTCTAATTCACAGACGCGTAAAATTCTGTTGCTCTTACTGTTTTTTTTATTGTACCTCCTCCCTCATAAATTTATAGTGAGCACTGCTGTCCATATTTTATACTGGGCGATATATTAATTTGGTCGATTGATCGGTACATTTCGTCAGTATTCGTAGTTAAACCCCTGGTTCAACCCCTCCCCCCTCCGAACTTGTGACAAAAAGTCTCACTCTTGTAAATAAAAATGCACCATTTGAAAACAAAAATTCCAAAAAAAATTAACGACTCCCTTCGGCCACTTGTTTGTCTGCCCTCCATGTTGAACCCCCGTGCGTGTGGGTGTGTAGGAGAGAAAACGCAAGCATCCAACGCTATCGTGTTTACTACAGTGCAACACTCCGTATGATCCCAGCAATGCCAGAGTTGGATGCCTGAATTCTTTGCTGGTCGACCTAGTTTGCAAGCAAGGCCTGTCTATGAGCCTTGTGGAGAGTGATGCCTTTCGTGCCTTTGTGTACGAACTTGACCCACGATACATTTTCCGTCCCCGCAAGTCGCTCTCCAACGACCTCATTGTTGCGCGCTACACAAAAACAAAAGACAACATCAAGGAAGCTCTCGCCCAGTAGGCGTCCCAGGCGTTGACCACAGATATGTGGACGTCAGCCAGCAACACCGCTTACGTGGGCATCATGGCACATTGGCTGGACTCGCAATTCATCCTGTTTAATCAGTACTTAGCGGTGAAGCCCACACCAGGAAGCCACACGGCTGACTTTCCATCAGCGGAACTGAATTCAGCGATGGACGAGTGAGGTATAGCCAGCGATGTCATTCATATGGTGACCGACAGTGGCGCCAGTATAAAGAAGGTCGTGTTGCAGATGCCGAACGTCAAGTGGTGCCCTTGCTTCGCTTACACTCCAGCTGCACATAAACGGAGCGCTGGCATTGAAGGAGGTGACTGGGCTGACTAAAATTCTAGCCAAAGCAAGAGAGGTGGTTGGCCACTTCTGGCACAGCACCTTGGTCATGGCGCATCTGGAGAAGGCCCAGGATCAACTTCAGCTACTATGACACCAGATGCTGCAAAACTGTCCTACTCATTGGAATTTACAGGTAGGCCTACAGTCTTATGTAGACCCCAGTAGCTTTGGCGGAGGTTGAGCTCTCTTTGCACTTTTCTAGTTTGCACATTGTGGTGATGCATATTCAGTTTATTAAGCCATCATCTCCCATCAAATTTTTATGTATTTCTAACAGAATAAACAACAACGATAACTACATGTTAAGCATAAACATTTCAGATATTTTTTTTTGTTTTTATTAATAAATATTTATGTATCCATTTTTTATTATTCCTTTATGTCATTTTACGATCAACACCAACAACTGACTGGAACTGAGGCGTCCTTTTACTGGTGGATGTAATGACAAATATTCAATATGCTTTACCGGGAATTATCTGCCCCTCCCACGGGGGTGTTAACTTTTTTGAACCCCCCCAACACCATCCCCCACTGGAGGTGTTAAAGAGTTCTTACACGTATCCTGATATTCTACGCTATAGGAGGCTACTGCAGTAGCCTAAATTACTACAGTCGTGTGTATGAAAAACATTCGTTCTGCATACTTGGCCGTCTTCACCCTCCCCCCTATAGCAATCCTCCACTGACAGTAAATAAAATTGTGCATATAACTATTACTTCATTTCACATAAATTTGTATGCTAATAAAAGTTATCTAATATGTTAACTCCCTCACCTCCCTGAGACTCCGTTGACACCCCCAACTTCAAAATCCTGGAAAATACACTGGTGCTTTACAACTATATAACAATGAAATACCTATACCTAGTTTGCTTTGTGGTTGTCAGGTCGTTATGCTGGATCATGTCGTGGAACAGCGGGATGCCGTGACCCTCATGCTCGCCGGCGTCACAAGCGTCAAGCAGTGGGCGACCGCAGCTGACCTTGCTACCACTCTGAGGCCATTTCTGGATGTGAGGCAGATAATGTCGGCTTCCTCATACCCAACCGTGACCATGGTGATTCCGGTCCTCGATGGCTTAGGCACTTTCTGTTCAGCACTTCCGGCAGCCTGGATGTATTTCGCGACGTGCTGCTGCGCTTCAAAGACAATGTTGAACTGTGTGTGGCTAGTGTGGTGGATCATGCGGTTCAAGCTACTTCCATTCGACACCCCATATCAGCGTGACCGTGCACTCACGTCAGCTAAGGCGGCAGTGACAGTGGAGATTCGCATATCGTCGTGTACGCCGTCAAAGCCAGCATTGACAGCAGTGTTGTCAATATGGGACACACTGAAACCCGCCACATCCGCAGTCCCCACTGGAGCATCAGCTGTGACGTCCGAGGAGGCAATAAAAGTCGAGTTGAACAACTACGTCACAATTCCATGTATCGTGCAGCAGGAATGCCTCCTTCGGTGGTGGTGGGAACAACAGAGTCAGTTCCCTGTCATAGTGTGCATGGCACAGCAGCTGCTTGCTGCCCCAGCTGCATCCGTCACCAGTGAACGCCTGTTTTCGAAGGCGCATGACGCGATCAACAAAAAGCATAACTCTCTTGCCCCTGGGAAGGCAGATATGCTGTTGTTTTGATGGACAATTTGTGAGTGACGATCAACATCATCATCATAATTTCATTTGCTCGTAAGATACAATGTTAGGTTTTCATATGATGTAGCTTAGGACTACATGCAGTTCTATGTTTGATATGAATATGATTATATATGAAGTTTAAAGTTTGATCTGAACAGTGTACATTGTTGGCCTTATTGCCTTGCATATCTTTATCACTTGTAAAATTTCACAATATGTACGCCTATAGATATGACAAATAAAAACTAAAAACAATACAACTAATGTATAGGCCTTTCCTCAAAAACAAGTGATCAAACCAAACACATGCTAGTATATTTTAACAGATTACCTACAAACACACAGTCACAATTCCAACAGCAATAGTCACACAACAAACTATTTTGACATTGATCCTACTTCCATACAATAGCTTAATAAGTCGTGTGTAGGTTACTTACTGACATGACTTCGTATTGGATTGGAGTCGACAGCCACGATTGTTTACGGCTGCAGTCAGTAATGAACCAAGTTATTACAATCATGTACACCAGTAAAAATGCGTATTTCTTTGAATTATTACACTGTTCATTGTTATAGTTCCTTCACTCGTCAAGGAAAATCTCGATATTTTAACGTTGCTGTGCGCCTATACTTTGGTATGCCTAAGTCACTATCCGTCTGAAATGGCCTTGGTTAAAACCGCTCAGTTGGCACCAAAAAAACCTCGGTTTCGGTTCTCCGCGGTTCTGACGAAGAAACCGTGGTTTTCAGTTCGGTTTCCGTGACAGCACTACCACGTGCAGATCGCTAACATTTGCACTTGAGCTTTTGACTTTGCTTTTCAGCTATTGATATGCACTGTGCTTGAATTATATATGTTACATGGTGCGCAATGATTTTATGTCGGTTTATATGATGTGGAATGAACGATTAATAAATCAAAAATAGGTCTGTATTGTTAGATTCCAATTTGCATGCATTTGTGAGAATTTCAACGAGTAATCTTACGCCAGATTTCCTAAGATTGTTCAAAACTGTGATCAATTGCATAATACATTAGCTTGTAAAAATAAATGTGACACCAGTGTGTACAATATATAACTAGGTAAAAATTTATTTTTGTATTGTAAAATACTGAAAAACATTTTTTGGCATTCGGCTAATCAATGGTACCGTAAGTCATAATGTCCCTCCAGCCAAAGAGTCCCCACTCTTCCCTTCCCCCACCCATATCGTAGTTTACTGGTACTGATTATATGTAGACTAAATGTACTTAATACCAGGTTTCCCAACCACTATTTTCTGCTGTGCTGATAAACTATCCATTGCCTCGTGTTATATTATCTATGTAAAAAATGTATGGTCCAAGAATAGGTGACTTAAGTGTAAACGTTTTTTATCAGTTTTTGGTGTCAGTATGAGTTTGCAATGCACATTTATCATAATTGCTCTGAATCTGCTGTTTCTTGTACAACATTATGAACTGTAATCCACAATCTATCATCACAGAATGCTGCTGTGGATATATGCCATTTGTCTTTTGCCTACTGCCTTCGACTCTGGTCATCATTGTTTTGTCATTGCTCTGCAAGAAGTATTTCATTCATGAAACGCTATATTCGTATCAACACTCTTTGCTAAACTCTGTGAGTGTGTGTTTAGATTTGCTGACCAAGTTCAACATTTCAAGGTTCTGAGGGATGGCTCTGGAAAGTACTTCTTGTGGGTGGTAAAGTTTGATTCGCTAAACGAACTCGTAAAATACCACAGAACTTCGTCAGTCAGTCGATCGCAGACAATTTATCTGCAGGACATGATCAGGGTTTGTCATTTTAATTTGTGGATCTTATGGTTGCTTTATATTGTATACATATAGTGCTCTATTGTTAATGTTGTCATTATAACTTTGTTTTTTTCATTTTCAGTAGTTCTGCTACCATTTCATTTAGTGATGAAATGAACCATTCTGTAAAAGAATTGCTTGACATCCAGAAGCAATAACGACACAACAGTGTGTGACTGTGTGTGTGTATCATCACAAACTGAGATGTGCCTATTGTGTGGTGGGCAGTCTTTGACTTGTTTCTTTTAGCTTGCTCTCCAAACTGCACCTGCCATAGACAGAACTTTTATTCCACTTGCCAACCATGCAGGTCACATTTGGTATACTACCTGTAGTGAACTCACATTCCTACCAGCACAGTGGTCTAACGACAGCTCATTGCTGCTGTTGTGAATTCATTGACGTTCACAGTTTATGGAGGACAACACTGAGCTCACTTTACTGTCTGGGATTAAATTCCTGCATATATATTTGTGCTCTACCTTATCTCACCCCTGGCCATTCATCAGGCACATGAGTCCTCCAATAGCCATGCATGCCATGTGTGGTAGAAGCGCACACAAGTAACCAGTGAACCTGCCTTAAGTACCAGTCTGGCTGTCTTGCGATATTGACAGCCACATGTGAGCGGCACTCCACTGCCCACGACAATACATTAATGGTGACTGATTGACCAGCGTTCTCTTTCGGTGGGCTGTCACTGTCACCGCTTACAAATGAGTGCATTCAGGCCCAAGCACAGAGATTTCCAAAGGATAGCAGTGTGAATTGAATGCTGTACATAGTTGTTGCCAATGCGTTAATCGCTTTAGCTATCTAGGCAGGGCAGTATTTTTGCATGTTGTTGCATCTGCTGCTAAGTGATTACAGCCACGATCCAACACTCAATTCTGACAGTTTTAGGAAACTACTTAAAAATGGAATTATTTGTGAGTTAGTACACACACTCAGAGCAGCAGAGATACTTCTTGATTCTGCACCGTGTAACTACATGATTGACACTAACGCTGTGTATTTCAGCCGAAAGTGATTGCCAGTTATGACTTCAAGCCGCACGAAGCTGAGGAACTTGAACTGAAACGTGGCGACATAATTTCAGTTCTTGACAAGAAAGATCCCAACTGGTGGCTGGGTGAGATTGTGCGCGGCAACCAGACATTTCGTGGTCTGTTTCCAAACACTTACGTGTCGCCGTACACTGACTGATTGCAGACAAGTCATCAGCAAGCGTGTTTAATCAAGTCTGTAAATGTTTCTGCATTGTATGTGTAATATACTGACAGCTGATAAATACATTTGTATTGGCCTTCCATATTATTCGATGATAGACGGTCCAGTGCTGTTGTAATGACAGTTAGCTGGCGTGTTTTTCTCCATTTCATTTCGCTTTGCTGATGACTATTGGAACTTTCACAGCATGTTGATTGGTGCCCATGTTAACAGTACTTGAAGAATGGCATGTGTACAAAATATGCAGTGTAAATGTTGCTTTATGATGTGCATATTTGCTGCACAAATACCTAGTCCCTGAATATAGATATAATTCAGTTGCTTTGCACTACTCACTTGTACAGTGTATCACATTGCAAATTACTATAATATAATACTGTGGAATTTTAAACTTTTATTTTTAAATGTATTAATTAAAGGTAGAAGAAATTGAAATTGTTGGAACTATTGTACTCAGAATTAAGTAGTAATGGTACGTTCATTTGTTTATCACTTAACGTAAACATCCTGAAATGTTAAACCTCCATCTGCCAGACTTATGTGAATGGTGTTTGAATTTTGTGTGTGAAATATAAGTTGAATTATTTATGTGCTTGTAAAAGTAGTTCAGGTATGAACATTCGCCCACCTTTTTTACAGTAACAGGCACAGTTGCATTGGTTTTTCATTTTCAACCATGTGAACACCGGTAAATTTTGATGTTTACTCACTAATTTCAGCAAATGCTGCATACTCTTTCAAGTACAGGTCCACTCTTATTTATCTGCCACTCGTTAATCCACCAAGTTTGCAAAAAAATCATCACCATTGTAATCTACTCGTTAAATTGCCATTTCACCAATTTTTAAAACACTCAGTGCCCACCTATTTACTATTTGTTAGCCAACCAGACCTACATATTTTGGTGCTCCGCAGACTTAGCAAGCAATGAACTGTATCGCAGCATAGTGTAAGTTTTGCAGTAACCTGTGTGTATGTCCTGTATAACTGTTACGTTAAGTATGTTAGGAAAGTGATATATTGTATAGAATGCTCACCAGGCTTCTGTTGAACAGGTCTTTGCGCAATAGGCCTAAATAAATACCACCTGTGCCAAATGCCCGCTTTTATTAATCTGCCAAATTCATTAATTTGTCACATCTTTCAAACCACAATTATAATGGCAGATAAACAAGAGTGGGTCAATGAATGTGTGTAACATAAGTCTTGTTAATGCAGTGTTTTATCTGCAGTGCAGTGTTCATATCATAAACCCTTTAGTGCTGGCTGCATCATCCTCGGTTTAGTTAACCCTCCAGTTCACAAAAAACCCATTGCAAGAGCACTTAACCAAAGACTAACATCGGCCAGTTAACCAAATGGTTAGCGATTAAACTTATTCACATTAAACAGCAAATTTGTTTACCTGAAATCTGCGTTAGTTGATATACAAATGACAACTTTGCTATTTGTTCATAAAGCAACATATTACGTCATTCTAAACGTCACCACAACATCGAAACACAAACATTACTGAGGTTAGCAGTTAAACTGATGTGCGTAGCATATGACTGATATACAACCAATTCTGCACTGTAATATGATCATTATCATATTGTATGTGGAACTGTTGATCATTTTTAACTGAAGTACTTTAAAATTGAAGAAACCCTTTCAATGTCACCAGAAATAGGATACCATAGCGAAAATCAGTGCACTGATTGAATGTGCCACAATTAATTATAATTACATGTATTGTGTTCTCAGCTTGTTGATGCATGACAGCGACAACCAATTACTGATGTCATGTTATAACATAAATCAGTCAGATCGCCAATTAACTGCCCGATAACTTAACTGAGGATGATGCAATGCTTCCTGAAGTTAACCACAGGTTAACTCAACTGACAGTTAGGTAATCGGAGAGTTAACTGCGAACAATGCAACCAGGCCCTTATGTGGCCTAATGTTGCTGAAAGTTAGATCCTAACCAAACTACCTCTACTTATCTTTGCTGGACTTTGCTGCTGAGAAGAAACGACATATATAACAAGTATTTGTGATGTCACAGTGTGCGCATCAGTATGCAACATAGCTGTTGACTGTATGTGTCATCTCAGCTCGTCGGTGACTTGTTATTGAGTGCGACACTGTATGTGTTTACTATATTGTAATTATATACATTGTTTTGCAAAAACAGCCTTTTTGTTTTGACAGAACTTTGTCAAAAATCACCAGTTTACTTTTCAAAGAAAATTTTCAACACTAACAATAACAACAATCCATGTAATTACATGGATTCCGGGGGTGGAGACTATTAAACGGCAGACCAGAACTGCGGTTGTTTGGCTGGAAGGCTGCAAGTCCATGTGTGCGGGCTTAGCTTACAGCCTATAGGCTGCACGTCTACTCTGTCTGTGACCTACAGTGCTGCTGCAGTTGCCGCTTGTGGCACTATATAAGTATTATGCCTTTTTTACCTTTGACATATATGTACATACAATTATTAAGGTTATCACTGACTAAAATGGGTTTGATGCCAGCAAAATGTGGATCAACTATAAATGATCTGTTTATTCAAAATTGCAGTGGCATGTGTTGATTTTTTGGACTTTCCAAGGTAGCATGGCCACTATGTATGGGTGAGCAAGATAACTGTGCAACCATCTTATGTCTAATTTTCTCACAGATGCAAAATGGGACGTTTTTGAGGGAGGACACAGTTTATGTGTATATTTGTTATTGGTGTCCTGGTTATCACATCATTTGGTCCGTTGTCAGAACAAGAGGTATGATAACCATGATATATTTTACGTTGCTTTACTGATTCATATCTTCTGGAACACCTGCACTCTTAAAATTAGTCACTTTGACCTGCTTTGTATAATTATTCGTCATTTACACAGTACGTGGGAGAAGACCTGCTTTGGTTTTATTGTGTGCCAAATATGTGACATCGGAAAATGACAGTTATCTCTACATAGGTGACATGTTCCCATTAAATGATTGAAATGAGTGACAGAAATCTGTTGATAATGACTTAAGCTGTTAATGGGTGAAAGTTTCAGTCTGTGTCATGTTGCATTTAATTTGCTGCAATTTAGAATTTTTTTAAAAATGATACGCTAATCTTCACCTTTATGTTGTATGATTTTGAGTATATCATGTTTGTGTTTGACTTTAAGATTTGTATTACTTCTGTTCAAACGCGTTATACAGCTCCTATCTGTTTTAGTGTTCAGTATGTTTCCTTAAAAAATCGTGTATATTTATCCAGATGTATAAAAATCATGTTACACCTATTGCATATGACTGTGGGTGGCACATCTGACAGTTGCTGTGAACAGTTGCTTCATGAACAAACAAATACAATGCAAAGAAATTCTACGTGATTTGTGCAATAAACTTGGAACTGATTTAGTGTCAAGATTAATAGCAATTTATTGCTCTTATTATCATCATGTTGTATATAATTATGCTAAGTGCTACTAAACGCCAGACAACCACCCTATCATCATATTTGTGTAATTTTTATGTGACCACTGTCCATTAATAAACAAAATGAATTGCTATTTATGTTCTACGTTGTTGTCTTAAGTGCAGATTGTTTCTGTTTGGCTTTGTTCTCCGTAACTTGCCCCATGCATGCAACTGTATGCATTGTAATCTGGAGTCGGTTGGCTGTAGCATTTGCATTGCACGCTGCATATTCAGCATGCTGGTGCACATTTCACACACATACACCTTTACACCGTGCATTGATGTCGATACAGATCAAATATTCATCACAGTGTTTATGTCTGAATCTGTGATGGATTTCTAGTCTGTTTACAGCTGGGAAAACACCACTTCTCAGATTTTTTTTGGCATGTCAACCAATTCTTTTGTGCAGTGATATCAGTTATGATTCTTGCTGCGTTCATCTGATAATGTTTCATTGTCATCTACTTGGGTTTTTTTTGTAGTGTAATTCAGACTGAACGCGCTTTTCCCACCTCTGTCACATCATCTGGATTGGTGTTTTTTGAGCTTTTTGCTCCCTCCTTATCGCTGTGGGTTGGGAGCTGACTCGATCCCTTTTAGGGCCATTATGAACAAAAAGCAATGCGAGATGAGGGGGTTATTTATGTCATTCACTACTGAATAGGAGATGTACAAGACTCCCAGGGTGTTTCTATTTCCCAAAACGCAAACTATAACTTCTAAAGGCATGATATAGCTTACTGTGCTGAAAGTGCCATTAAACCCCAATCAATCAATCAATCAATCTTGGTCGTTCTGTTTTTCTGTTGACTAGGCACTATAGATTTTGTAATATAATGTAATGATGTGTATGATTTTTATATGTATACAATGAGATACAGTTAATAGCTGTATACTATTGTATCGTATTAGTATGATTTGTAAAATGTATGTAACAAGTTTCAAACTTGTATGTGCATGTTTGAACTGTAATTCTGTTTTAGGCCGAATTCTGCTGACAGTGCCATTAAATCCCAGCCAATCTACCCCTTTAATGAAACGTGTATAGTTGTACAGTTGCACAACACTATTTATACATACTGTCCATATTTGTGCTTTGTTCAAGCGAAATGGGATGCGGACTGTCACGCATTCTATTTATAAGCTTGACTAGAATTAGTTTGATAGTTAACTGTGCTTATTGCTTAATAGTTTTGTAATTATGATGCATTCTGACAAATTTTTTTGGAATATAATTGCTGATAAATGCGCTACAGTCCGGTGACATTGTCTTGTTTGTGCTATTGTGAATCTTTTAATTATATAACGCTATGCTGTTATGGACCCTGAAGCTGAAGTCATGGAACCGTTCAATAAATGGCAATATCCTAATAAAAGTAATACAAAATATATCCAAGCATTTCTAAATGTCTTTCTCTTTTCTGTTCCTTTTCTAGAAAAGAACAAAGGATATACAGGGTGGCCCAAAAAAAGTAAGCCACTATCGAGAATCATCATTAAATCGTATTAAAAATCGTCAACCAGGCTAGATTTTTCACCAATTTTCATTATAAAATGAGCACAAGAATATTATATGTTCGTATTAA
>Ga0056115_1000478_pt1 | contig 18087 bp, 12 predicted proteins | sample WorMetOlspDAHAB1_FD_77007 | JGI IMG/M metagenome (GOLD analysis project Ga0056115, IMG submission 77007) | Marine gutless worms symbiont microbial communities from Max Planck institute for Marine Microbiology, Germany - Olavius sp. DAHAB.1 ...
CAAACAGTTCTTTGTGGACAGTGTAAACTCGCTAACACATCGATGGGAAAAGCGCGTTGTGCTTGAAGGGGATTATATTGAAAAACTGTAAAGTGAATTTGACCATAGTCATTTGCGTCTCTGTTTTCTCATTACTTATTGATCAACCCTCGTACTTTGCTGTCAGAATCAAACATTGCACAGATCTCACCTACAAATTACCAACTGCAGGTACATTGCGACAAAGGCACCTGCGATTGTCATGCAACCTAAAAAAGGACAAACTCGAGGCCAAACTGGACTCTATGTTAAATTAACTGTGCCCACTTAAGAGGTAACAAGCTGGCAATATTTAACAGTTTGATAATATTCCCTCAGAGCCTCCCTACAATCACCATAGCTTTTGATGTTGGGGAGGAAGGAGTGAAAACGGCACAGACTGGTGTACGTTACCTCGAGCACTTTGGTGGTGTTCATGATAGACGTTTCATTTTGTAAGTCACCAAGTGTCGATGTGCTGCTGACGAGTGGCGAATCGCGACCGCTGACACAGTTCTGCACCGTCACTGCGTGTGTCATAAGTGTCGGTTGCGGAGGACCCATCATGCCAGGCAGTGCTGGGCTGAATGCTGCAGTCGACGGTGGTGGAGCCAACCGTACTGCATCAACGCCGGGTCGGGAAACTGGGTGAAAATGGTGCATCACTCCTCCGAGGTCAACAGCTTGCTGCTGCTGCTGCTGTTGCTGCTGGCGCTGGTGCTGAAGCTGAGCGGCCATCATCAAGTCCACCGGGACAAATGTGCTTGACAACATCGCTGCAGCACTTCGAGGTGGTTCATGACGACTGGCAGCAAACGAGCCACCGAGCTCGGAGGACGTGCCAGATGGAGGTGGTGGCTGTGGCGGCTGGGCTTGTGGCTGCGGTGGTAGGCGCTGCAAAGATGACTCTGGCAGTGATAAAGGTGTAAGTGGCGGAGCTTTCGGTTCAGCTCGTGATGCGGCTGACATGGATCGAGGCTCAGGGACCGTGAATGGCATTCGATGTTGACCGAGGCCAACTGGCGACCGGCATGCCTCGGAACTGCCACCAGCCACTCTCACTCCAGCGAGGAGTGGAGCCATCTGTTTGACAAGCAGCTGTTCTTGTGCAGCAAGGCGCGACGGCTGTGCAAGCGCCTCTCGCAAGTCACTGGGACCTGGTGATGACGAGGCACGGCGACTCGCCTCAAGTGGCGATGTTAAGATAGACGCAGTATACGACGAGAACGGATGCGCCGGAGCTGGTGACCTTCCAACAGCCGACAGATATGCACTCACTGGATACTGGCCTGCACACATAGATACAATGCACTGCGTACAGCCGTTCAGTTACACTTCTATGCTGGAAGCAATTTGCCGCATCAAAATACAGTGCAAACATGGACTCAGTCGGTTAGTTGCCCTTACATGCAAACAAGCGTTTGCATCCAGTTTTCAACACTAAGGAAAATGGTATAGAAACTGCACTGGATGCAATAACTGGAATGAACACGAAAGACAGTGCACCGACCTGTCTGTTGCTGAAGAAGGGTCTTGGCAATCTCTGGCGACATTTGTCGAACCTTGCCAAGATTTGCAGCTGTGGCAACACTGTCAGACGAGACGACCACTCCCAGTGGCACCATGCTTGTCACCACGCTAGCACTGCCCGCCAGCTGCGAACGGCAATTCACCAACGCCGACGACTGAGTTACGACGCCACAACTGACGACACTGTGACACGTCGTTCCAATCAGACCTGGTCGTAGCAGCAACTGACTGGCTGCATCAATTGGTGTCACTGGGCTCGGCATTGCAGCAGCTGGGTGCGCCGTCCGAGACACAGCGACCAACAATGGCTGCTCTTGCAGAACCTGACATCACCACCATCATCATCATCAGCAGCAGCAGCAGCAGCAGCAGCAGCGAGTGTTACTAACATGATCACTCCTCACATAAGCGCAGTACTGTAACTCACTCCATCCTACTTGCGCACACAGCCTCAACCTACTATTACTATTTTCCAAGTTTTATGCCCTTCTTCCTGGTACTACCAGGTTAGCTGTTGCCAGAAATAAATTGCGATGCGCGTGGCACACAACACTATCATCGTCGTTGGGTTACCAATACACTGGCCGCACAAAACACACAAAGCCCAAAAGTGACAGGAAGGTCCCCCACTACCCATTCCCCAACAAAATCAAAAGAGAGCTATAATGCAAGTGCACTAAAATGGCTGTGAGTCCCTTGCCAAGCCACTTGCACCACAGGATGGTACTAATCTCCGATTCTAAGACCCTCAGCCAGGCACCAGCTGGGGCAGTGTTACCATGGACACAAGGCCAGTGTGTCGTACGGTGTGCCTGTTTACCATCCCCCAGCTGATGCTGGTCACAAATTATACTGCTTGGTGACAAGAGACAATGTGTGCGAATAACTTGTGTAAGGTGGCACTCAACAGCACAGATTGTGATCTCCGATCGCAAGTCCAACGCCCTAACCACAACACCACCGAGCCGCACCACAACTCCGGCTTTAGACATTCTTCATCCACACGTCAATCAGTGTATAAATGCGAAAGCTGCCGTGTTAATCACACTGTTGTACATACTCGTGTGGCGAGAGATGTGTGCGTCGCGTGTTGCTGATGTGGCTGCATCGTCACATTGACGCGACTCTGCTGCTCAGCGGCCAGTATTTCCGGTGGAATGGAACCAGGTCGCTGCAGCATGATTGGAAAGCCAGCAGGAGACACAGCAGCCACGGCCGCTGCCGACACCAGACCACCAGCTGCACCATCATCATCACCACACACACATTACACACAGGCTGGCTTGCAGCAGCAAAATACAGCACACTGTCTACTGCTAGTTCTATGGCTGCTGCACACACAGAAAGTGGACATCCGTGCACATTGTGCACTCATCAACAATGGTCTCCAACCACAAGGCACTTCAATGCGACCTCTAGCCATGTTCTGTGTTCAATTGCTAGACCTGTGCTGTCATATTAACCTGACAAATACACACGTCTTTGCAAAACTCGCGCCTTCACTTACTTGTTACAACTGCCCACACACCAAACTGGTCGCCCCAAATGACATCCATCGATGTCATCAGAATACGAACACTACTCTCATCAACTGGTTCACCATCACAGTCAACAATATATATTCAAAGTATTGACAGATATTTCCAGTGACTGATGACTGCAACATGGTAATAATAATAATAATATACTACATCTGCTGACTGAGGATGACAACAAAATCTGAACTATCTGATATCAGCTATGCTTTTAACTCTGTTCTGTGTAGGATTTACAGAGTGAAATATATGACTTAATAAGCAGTATTTATGAGTACACAACGCAATCGGATATTTTATCAGAAATAATCAACAGACAGCACAGTCATTACATGCAGTCCTAATTTACTAGTTCAATATTTTGCCAGTGTTTTAGCTTAGTTTTCTCTCAATATATCTGTAACTGCTGTCTTTGCTACTGGAAATAACCGTTGCGATAAATTACTTAACACAAACAAAAATCAGGGATGGGATACTCACATGATGCAGACAGGCTGACAGGTGGACATATTCGATGCATACCGGCTTGCAGTAGTAGTTTCGGTGAGCACTGTCCAGCAGCAGCTGCAGCAGCCATCAATGCTGCAGGTGCTCCAGCGCTAACGGCAGACACTGGGCGCTGAAACGTCGCAACAGCATTAAACCCATCCATTGGCATCGCTGATGACTGACAGCCTGCAGCTGATGCAGGCCCGGCCTTCTGGGATGTGTCATCCCGCGACGGACCACGCCCCCTCCGACCCTTCGTTGTTGACGACGTCTGTGAGGTGTAGTAGTTGAAGTCATCACCGCGCTCAAACTCACCACGAGCAACCGCATCGATCACCAGGTCCATGTTCGTGCGCCACGACGTCGACACAGTCTCTGAGTTTGTTATTGTCACACACTCAGAAACAGGTTCTGACTGGTGAAAGCCGCTATGCCTCAACTTCTTCGCATCAACAACCACCTCAGTAGCAGAGGCAATCGCATCACACTCGGAGTCAGCATGTCGCTTCCGTGACCTCTTATGAAGCACAAAGTCTTTCTGGCGAGTGGTCGCAGTGTCGTCATCGTCGTCATCTTTGAACTCATACAGATCGGTCATCGCAGAAGAGTCTTCACAACTCGCTGGCTCTGCACCCAATACATTCGACGTCCTTTCCACCGAACTTGCTCCATGCATTTCCACCTGTTTTGTTGCCACAGTTCTTGTTGACATCGGGAATTCCGGTGGCTCCGATTTACCAGTTTCCATCAGGCTGGATTGTTCCTCCATCACAGTTGACGGCTTCTCGTCTTCAGTCTTGACTGTTGTGGAAATCACTGCCGTGGCAAAGAGCCGACTGGATACCTCTGCCTTGCTAGTTGCAATAGTTTCGCTGCTCACCTTCTCTGGGAGTTTTTGTGACGCAGCCGCAGCTGAGATGGCAGCAAAGTCGACAACATCGGCAGTTGCTTTTTCCAGCCTCGACATGAAACTTGTCACGTTCTGTTCGTCGTGCACTGACGTGCGGATGTGCCGCGATACACTGTCCACTTCTACCTTCACAGCACTGTGATCATCTTTTAAGCTAACAGTGGAGCTGCTGGTTCCCACAAATTGTGATGCTTCTGACTTCAGTTCGGATAATCCGCCAAGTGCTGAAGACTGGAAGTGTGTTGGTGATGTGAGACCCGTCTCTGAACCTGAACCATTGCCCTCGCCATTGTCCTGACTGTCGCCACCAACTGGTTCCAGTTCCTTTTCAATAAGGTTCCCAATGGCAGCATTCAGTTCTCCGACATCATCTGACAGACCAAGATCATCATCAACAGCTTCTCCGCTCGTATCTTCTAGTGCTTCTGAGTCGGTGGCTTTCGACGACGACCGCAGAGGACTTGAAGGCTCCTTGGTGAACTCAATGATTGCCTTAACAGCTTCCTCAATCGTTTCCTCTTTGGCCGAATCCTCTTTCAGTCGCTCAATACTCAGCTTGCCAGGCTCTACAACTGGCTCACGGTCATCGTCGTCCGATTCAGGCATAAACACAGCAATCTCAGACGCCCTGCAATGTGTCACTGCTGCACTGTCACGCCCAAACAACCTTGTTCCCACTTCTTCAGTCTTGTCTGCAGATCCAGCGTCCTGCTTTCCCATCTTCTCAAAAATATTTCCCGGACGTATCAAAGGCAACTCATCACACTCTGCATCCAACATGCCATAGCTGTCAGCCGAACCTCCTTCGCAACTGCCTTTCTTTGCTTTCGACGTTTCTGCATCTGACATTTTCCGACCAACATTTTCGCGCAAAGTTTCATACGTTGACTTTGGAGTCCGCTCCAAGCCTCCTTTCTTGTCTGACAGCATTCCACTAGATGTCTTTAATGCATGCCGATCACTGGATTCCGAATGTTTGGATTTGACTGGGTCTGTGAATGACCTCACTTTGCTGCGATCAGGCACAGCACTAACTGCTGACACTGATGAGCTGCTCTTATGTGTGTCACTAATTCTGGAATCCTTCCGACCAACTTTATCGTCCTTTGCAGTGGCTGCTGACTTTGAAGAGACCTTTGCATGTGCAGATGATTTGGCCAATGCATCTCCGAATGCAGACGATATGTGAAGGTGAGTCACAGGCTTGTCGGAGCTACTTTTCGGCAATTTCTTTGCATCTTTGGCAACAGCACTGTCAGCCTGACTCTCCCTCTCCTTGCCTCCTTTCTTCATATCCTTCACTGCAGACTTGCTGCTTTTAACAGCTGCTGCCACTTCTGAATCAGTTGATGATTCTCCCTGCGGATACGGTTTTGAGATGGTCTTATTGGTGCCAGATGAGGACACGGACACTTTCTTGGCACTGGACTGGGATGGTTTCTTCGGTGGAAGTTTAGAACTGGGCGGTGTTGACACTGACGAAGGCTTGGCTTTCTTCAGTGGGGTGGATGATAGTGAGTCACAGTCTGAGTCATCATCATTATCGGACGATGTGTAGATGGCTTGTCTTGGCGGCAAAGCAGTCGATGTTGATGGCGTTTTCTGCGATTTGTCGGGCAAGACACGGTTCTTGAGTAATGTGACGCTGTCGACATCGTCACTGCTGTCGTCAGAGTCAGACGAAGAAGTGATCAGTCGTGACTTGGGTGCAGCAGTTGCAGGCGGTGGTTTTCCCGGAGTTCGATGTCGTTTACTGCTCGACTCGTCATTGGTCGACGAGGAACTTGAGTCGGAATCGGACGACGTCATCAGATGGCGGGATGATGACTTGTTGCTGGACGTTCGGACCACAGAGTCGGAAGAATTTTTACGACTGTGTTCCGTCACCACCCGAGACAACTCTTCATCACTCGAACAAGTCGCACGAGACTTGCTTGCCTTGCTTCGACGCCGACTGCTGGCCTGCATCAAAAATATCCCAATAACATAATTATGGTAATCAAATGACACACGAATTAATTCTGGGTCTCGATTTATGGCAGCATTGACGGTGTCACTGCAGTTAGGTGACAAATCAAACTGCAGTATAAGCACCAGTACAGCTTATAGTTCCTGCCTTCATTCTTGCCACCAATGACAACACAATCAAAGATCAATCACAAAAATATACACACTACACAACCTGGGTTAACAGAACAGTGCACATCTCAGTTACAGAACAAACACTACAGGAATAGTGAACAGGTGAACTGATATCAATCAATGTTGTCTACCTGTGCAAGCTGACTCAGAGACTTGGCACGACTTTCCATCGCCTTTATCATGTCTTCCTTCTCTCGCTCCTTGTTCGATCTTCGCTTCACCATGTCATACATCGACTGGTACTGGTTGATCGGCTCAGCGTCCTCAAAGTTGGCCATCTCCTGCAGCAATGCCTTCACCTGAACAGTTGCACACACAGCCACAACTCACGTCATACAGTCACTCCCGCACAAGAACACACAATGCACAACATTACACACAGAATATTACCACGAAGAGCTAGTTATTTCCAACAAATTCTCAACAATCAATGGTGAAAAACTTTTTTGCATCTGTTGTGCTCCACGTTTTCTGTCAAAGTAACAAACTGGCACCAACTAAAACCACATCTCACAACAACAAACATTGTGCTTCCGCGTGACATCTATTCGACACATGATGCGTCTTACCTCTCGTTTTTCCTCCGGCCGTTTTTCCAACTTCTTCTTTATTGATTTGTTCTTCTCGACTGCTGAAGACTGAAGCTTCTTGGTCCTGTCTCCTGCACTTACTTCCTGCTTTTTCCGGTCACCGGAACTTTTCTCTGCGTGCTTATTAGGTTTAGTGGTGGCATTGCACGACGACAAAGGCTTCGCGACAGATGACGACCCCATCTTGTTGGTTGCAACGGTATCAGCACTCCGCTTCTTCGGTGGTTTTGCAGCATTTGACATCTTCTCGCGGTTCGATGACTCCTTCTCTGATGCCTTGTGTTCTCTGTCTGATTTGTTCATCGTCAATGCCTGCTTCTGAATACCTGATCCATCTTTCTTCACTGCTTCCGAGCTGTCTTTCTTCATGCTACCACTAACTTCAGGTTTTGGCTTACTGAGAAAGGCTTTGTCTGACCTGTCTGACTTTGTGGGGTCCCTTGTAGTGGTCTTGGGGCCTGTTTTCACTGTCAAAGATGGAATAGCAACTTTTGATGTTCTACTCGCGACATCATCCAGCTTACAATCGCGAGGCAGCTTGTCCGAGTGTCGATGTTCCACCTGGTGGTGTTTACTGTGAGAGGATATCGATGATGTGCTCTTTTCTTTGCCGGGTGCTGAATCTTTCTCATCAGGAGTCAAAAGCTTGTCCCGATCATCACCAGTGCGGTCCTTTGAAGCGGATTCTTTTGACATTGTGTGAACGGTTTTTGGTTTGCCACTGCTACTGCTGGTGTGTGAAGAGCTGGGTTTCTCGGCAAAATCATTCTCAGCAGTGGAGGATTCTTTTGGTACACTGGTGTGTCTTGAACTCTCAGTATTTGTCGGTTTCAGATCTTTGTGTGCGTGTGACTTTGAAATGCTTGAAACAGATGAAGATACTGGTGTCGACGGGATGGAATGTGGTTTGCTTTGAATTTTAGTTGAACAACCAGACTTTGACAAATCATCAGCTGTCATCTTACGGCCAGACAACGTTGTTCCTGATGTTCCATGCTCCACTTTTGCCGTCAACAACTTTGATGGCAGCTGCTTCTTCGCGGACTCCGGCCATTTCAATACATTTGAGGCTTGGGTTTTCAGATGGTCGGACTCGGAGCTTCTGCTGGAATGGCTTTCAGCCTCGGACGACAATGCAGGTTGTGAAACTGCTTTTGGGGTTCGAGCAATAACCTTGTTTGGCGTCGATGTTGATGACGTCGCCTCTTTTCCAAATGCAGTGTCAGCAGAACGCTTGACGCCAGGAGATGACACTTCCAACTGTGAGCTATCACCGCTCCTACTGTTATTTACAGCAACGTCGTCTTTGGTAACGGAGCATGATACTGTCTTTTTCAGAATTGACACTGGTGGTGAAACCATTTCCTTTGGTTTGCTGGGTGCTATCGAGACATCAGGCTCGCGTCTCGCACTGCCAGTGGGAGCCCATGTGTCAGGAAGCGTACTGTCGGAGTGACCACTCTCTTGACGACGCACAGCAGCCAGTGTAGATGGAAACATTTCGACCGATCGACGTCGTGGATCGGCTGGAACTGACGAAGTCACCTGACCTGGAGTTTGTGGTACCATTCCATGTGACTGAAAGGAGGTGGCAAGCCGCACTGCATCAGGAGCACCAGCGGTTGACACTGCAACAGATGCTGGACTGGCCCATGCTGAGCTCCATCCACCAACTGGTGTTGAGCTGCTTGACGACCACAAGCTGCCTGGAGTGGTGACTGTCACACTGGAAATACACCAACTTGGTGCTGGTGACGTCAGCAAGGCTGATCCGCCAAGACCGCTGTACGACGATGACCCAACTGGTGACGACAATGACATCGCAAGGTCACTGGATCTGTGTACTGTGGCTGACGACGACGAGCATGGAAATGAGGTTGAAGGAAGCGGAAGCTGCAAGGTAAGGTCGTGTGATGGAAGTCGGCCGGCGAAGCGCAACCTGGACACGAGCGATGAGCCTGGCGCAGAATCGTCCACACTGGCCGTCGACGACAATCCGAATGGATCACATTTGCTCTGCAACTGCTCAAGCCGTTGAATGTCCTGATCAAAAATGCTTGACCGCGACAACAGCGATTTGACGTAGTCCGACGGCTCCGTGGTTGCGGTGCTTTCAGTCACAGCAGCTGATGTCGCTACCATCGGCTGTTTGCGACGTCGGATGAACCTGGTGTAGTCAAACGACGCCAGTCCAGCAGCATCGGATGAAGACAGATGGCGCTGTGTTGTCTTCTGCATCTGGTTGAGCTTCTCATCCAGAGCTTTAATGCGGTCCTCCAGAGACAATGTGTCTGGTGGCGAACCGGGCGACAGCAGATCAGACACATCCGAGTCGCACACTGCAAGCGATGCTTCTTCCTTGACGGTAACTGGTGCCACGTCCTTTCCTGTGGCTCCATTCAACACCTCTGCCTCGGACTCCAGTCTGGATTCTGCATTTTTCACTTCGGATTCAGGTGTCACATCCGACAGTGCAGCTTCATTTTTCTCCGTTGCCTTTCCCGCTGTAGACACATCCAACAGCGAAGTGTTTGCAAGTGCCGTGTCAGCATGTGCTGCAGCAGACAACCGAACTTCCTGTTCGCTGCTCATCACTTCAGACGTGACCATACAGAACGTGTGAGCAGGTGTTGCCACAGCAGGTGTGGCTACAGCAGGTGTGGCTGCATTTGTGGTGGTCACCATTTCAGGTTTCACCACTGACGGTGACAGGGCGGGAGACAGAAGACCTGGAGAAAATGGAGCAACGTCGGTCTTCAGAGTTACAGCACTGCCAACTGTGCTGTGTGCAACTGCACTTTCTACCTTCGTCGGGGCTGAAGCCATACTTGCGGCATGTTCGCCAGACGTGGTTGACGGGTGCCGCAGGCGCTTATCGAAACCGAATTTAGGAAGCGGAAGATCCATGATGATCCGACCACCAGGAGTTGTTGTTGACGACACAGTGCGTGGCTCAGTGGGAGGTCGAATGTCAGGTCCGCGTGTCGTCACAGGCGAGTCGGGAATAATACAAGGTTGATGGTCGCTGCCAGAGCCTTTCCGTGTCTGACCAGACGTCGACGATCGCCTTACGTCTTCCAATGAGTGGCTTCGATGTACGTGAGTCGATGCAGCCGAACAACTCACTGAAGCAGCTTCGGATCGATTGGCAGTCGTCGTCGTCGCATGACCTACCGACTGGCGCGGAGTGGTCACTTTTCCTGCCGTATTAGACAGTGCGTCTTCAGTGCTGGAGTCAGCAGAATCAGCAGATTCTCTAGGCCGATACGACCGACGCGATTTGACCCCACAATCGCCTGAAGCTACGGTCGTAATATCTGAAAATGCCCTCTGGCGTCGCGTAAAATCTGCCGGAATTTCTGATGGGGGAGAGCTGCCAATGAGATCGATGACATCGTCTTCTGCTTCCAGAGACGAAGCGATTACTGTTGGCACGTGGTTCTCAAGTGACACCCGACGTTTTTTAGCATCTGAATTGGTGCTTGACCTTAGCAAACTTTCTGAGAAACGTTGGCCATCTGGCTTGTCAGTGGGGCACGACCTAGACTCTCCACTCGACTTGGAACTGATGTCTCGGTGTGGTACTCGAACTGGAGTAATCGTAATGTCCCCGGCGCCATCACCTGAAGCACCGAGTTTGTCATCTGCATTTAATGCGTCGTCGTCATCGCCAGCATCACACTGCTGGCGGTGAAGATGTCGCAATACAGCACGACCTTCCTCGTTTAGTCCCTCAATCTCACTTCCGCCACTCGAATAATCCTCCAGTTCCTTCAGCATGTTCAACAGATGCGACTTCTCCTTCTCGAGATGCAGCATGTCATCACTGCCCTTCGATGCTGGACGCTCGGGCTGCGGAGTGCTGGACTCTTCGGCATCTGAGACCACACGAGGAGACTTGCTCTGTGGACTGGCCGAGTCACTGGACCCAACCTCGATCGTTTCTGACCGCAGTTTGTGCAGAGTAAGCCCAATGTGATTGGAGTCGACGACAGATGAATCTGAACCTTGCGACGCGTGCTTGTAGTCGGAATCGAATTGCCACGACGGCGTGGTGTTAACGACACTTCGAACATTGTACGACCGAGCAAACTCTTTATCCGAGTGTCTTGGTGGAGGACGGTTCGAGTCCGTCGACGCAGTTGAATTTCGAAGTGACCCAACGTCACAAGTCCGCAGCAATCGGTCCCTGTCCGATACAGCACCGATATCATTCGCAACAGTCCGTGACTTAACGCAGTCGCCACTGGCACGCGTGCACGATCGACCGACATCCGACGAACAGCGTGCTTGGTAATGATCATGGTCGGAAGGTTCCAACGAGTTGCGTCGTCGACCAGGATGATCATCGTGGCGGTGGACGTAGTGTGACAGTGGCGACACCATCTTGTGGTCGTTGGACGAGAAGCGACGATGCACTGGACTGATGCTCTGACTGGTGCGACTCCGAGCACCGCCACGACTACGTTCGCTGTCAGGTGGGCTGTAAGTGTGCTGAGCGCGTCCATGCGACGCCAGCACATCCTCTGATGACTTTCGACCCGAGTGGCTGTTGGAGTCCCAGTCCAGCTGCTGGCTTTTCAACTCGTGCCGGTCAACGAACACATCGTCGTGGCTGCCTCCTGGACTCACGTAGCGACCATTTCGACAGCCGTGTGACGACGGCGCGGGTGGACTGTCAGAAGCAGCAGATCGGTAGGACGGTCGGCGCTGGTCGGCACTATCCCCCTTCAGATCGGCTGCAGTGTAATCCACCACGATCACGTCATCTTCGTAGTACTTATGCAGACCACGAGAGGGTGCTGGTGGCGGTCCAAGCCTACACATAAACATCACATGGGATCGCGTGCAGTTCCAAAAATCACACAGCACACTTTTCAGTGCTTTGTCTGCACTGAGTGGATGAGCTGGTACTGACAATTTTATCAAAATGAAATGCAGTCCAGCACAGACAAGCTGTGGATGCCAAAATCAGTCAGTTATTGATGATAAACTGGTTTTGGTCAAGGGTGTTGAATAGTTATAGTTATAGTTCAACACTACAACACTACTACAGAATGAATTTTTTGAGAACTTAAATCTAGGTGACCATGACACAATACAGCCTCACTGTGCTAAAAGTGTCGTTAAACCCCAATCAATCAATCTATTACGCAACCTCAGTGTCCCACTGCCATCCACAGATGCTGCATTGTGCTGTCTGAATCGCACAATACTATAGCAGCCAGCTAACACAATTGATGTATTGCTGGCACCAGTGCATTATTCATTCTCCTTTTCATAATCAATACAGTCTTTTGCCAATTAATGCTAAACTCTGTGTAACAAAATGTTTGAAGTTAAACAGTGCAACTACTAACAGGATTACTTTACACCAGCTGCACTCGCATCTCTACTGCATCATACTTTCACCTTCACGGCTCCATAGTTTGCTATGTGGCATTATGATTTCTTAAGTTTACGACATAGTTCAGCTAAATGCTAAATAACTTACGGCTATGATCATCATTCGGTTATCAGAGTTATCACAGATCAATTTGACACTAAATATTGAATTCACTAAATGAAATCAAAATAAATGATTTAAAATTAAATACAAATATTAAATCAAAAAAATAAGTAAGCAAACTAATAAACAAACAAAAAAACATGCCTCACAATACACCCTAAAACAGAAGCAAAGCAACAACATCGCCTCCTTACCCATCTCTATGCTCATAGCCATCATAACAGGCCACACGAGAACACTTAGCCCTTGTTCCAGCAGCAGTAGAAAGTGTCTGAGGGAAGCAGGTGCCACGATAGCGACCGGACGGGGTTGGCAGCGCATGCATGCCACTACTGCCACTGCCACTGTTATAGTCAACGTAGCGATCGCGGTGGCCTTCAGTAAATGCATGCCTTCACAACACACCACAGCCTCGTCGTCACCACTATTCATCTCCAGCTTCCTCTTCCTATCAGTCTTCACACATTCAGACATATTCCCCAACACTTTCGCTACACCTTCAGCATCACTCGTTCTCCCCGTGGTTTCACCGAATACCATACAAGTGCCTCCCTTGACATGGCACACAGCTGTCTCTCAATACAGTCAACACTCACTCAACCAGTCCAACTCTTTACACACAGCATTTCCAGCTGCCTCTACCAGCAGGAGATGGCTTATCCAGAATGCCTATCACCTGACTAGATTCACTTGCGGAAAAGATCATTGGCAATGTGATTCCACATAAATGCAACAGAAATGTCATAACAATTGTGTAACTCAGGCAAAATGGAAAAGAAAATGTTTGGTTGGTAGGCCAACAAAATAAAATAATAAGTCATCAAAATACCAAAACTCGAAAAAAGCAAAAAACAGACATAAAAAAGTGAATACTATCTTAGAATGAATCTTAACTCACAGAATTGCGTAACTCAGCAATTAGTATTGCAAGCTCATAATATGATGTTGTACTATCTGTGCCAAACTTTTACGAAAACAATTTTCCACACGATACATTCCATGTCCCATTTTGTCAATACAGCTTGTTAACTCTTTGGAATTCCCAGGTTCCCAGACAACCGACATCAGACTGAACAATCTGCATTCATGTAATTCAAATGCAATATCATTATCAGCTCATGCAAAATGTTCACAGTCTCATCTGTGATAACATGACTTCTGGCAACTGGACAACAACATCCAGACTGTGTGCCAGTAAACAAAGCATTATGAGCCCGTCACGATATGTCTAGGCCAGATGTGAATAGGCTGAGTGAACAATACCATAGTGACAAGCTTGCGTGTCATTCACACATCGTAGCGTTGCACCATGGGTGCTACCAACATCTGTCCACTGGCAGCAGCAGCTGCAAGACATGCTATCTAAAGGCAGCACTGTCTGACAACTGCTTTCCATCGTTGTTGACATACAACTGACCATTGAGAAACAAATGTCGACTCGTGATGACAGTGACAGATGATTGCATAAGGCTTAAGAACAGGTCTATGGATCAAGATGGCTATGACATGAGTTCATGTGCTCAAAACATCAGTACTGATATCAGCCAACTGACTGATACCTCATCACAGATACACCAAGGTTCAGCTATCATCTCAATATCAGTTTGATATATTTATATCTTATAATTCCATAACTAGCCTGTCCCAATGCACATCAACAGAAAGCAAAGCCTGTTTACCGATGTTGTCGTGAAGACGGGAAGTCAGTGAATCCAGCATATCGATCGCTTGTACGCAGCTGCCCAGTTTTCTCCAGACCATCAAGAAACACGCTCTGACACTCACGGCTTGCAAAGTCCACCTGCACACATGCACAGTCACCACACTGCTGCCACGTCCAACAACAACGTACACATGAAAAGTGCTCCATCTGATGATGTTCAATTTCACAGCAAACAAGCTAAGAACAGCTGTGTTCACTGAGGAACCAACACACAGCCTCCAGTTACAATCCCATCTGCAAACCACGAACAACTGGAGTTTGACCAAAAGGGTGAAATTTACAAAACAGAGACTAATTAATATCAAGAATGCATAGTTCTTCACGTTTATAAAAAAAAGCAAAATAATAATATTAAACTGTAATAAACACAAGCTGCATCATGACAACCAAATAAAGTGACATTTGTTCATTGCATAGGGAATGGAGACCTACATAAGCACTGTTTCATATCAATCACACCACGGTCAATGCTAGTTCTGTAGCAGATGCTACAGACCTGAAGACGCCGGTCCTTTAGAGGCTGGTTCTTAATCTCATTGACCGCACGCTGGGCTTGCTCCACACTGTCAAAGAAGACCAGTGCTCGGCTGGAACGACGGTCGACGTATGCTGCCGTCACAATGCCATAGCGACTGAACTGCTCAGCAAGATACTTCTCCGACATAGTGTCCTCCACATTGGCCAGCCATACGCAGTATGTAGGCATGCTACGACCGAACCCAAGCTAAACAACAGCACACAACAGCACCGTCATGACAATCATAGCAGCCCACCGACCTACAACAACTAAGCCGTCCGTCCGTCTGTATGCACCAAATCAGTCACACGAGCAGTCACTGGTCATCAGTCAAAAGACAACAGTCAATCACACACCATTCAAGTCACATACAACACATTCAAATCGCCACAGACATACAGACACAACACAACAGCTCACAAACAGGACGATTTTTGCAGGAAACAGCAAGTGGACAGTGGCAGAGTTGCAATGGCTGTGAATCAAGAGGCCGGCCAGTGTTGATCGTCGAGGCAAGTTACAGAAAAACACAAAGAAGCAGTTTATGCGTACTAGTCCACACTCGAAAAAAGGCACAAACTTGTACACATGCCACTTTAATCCCACATAATCCACTTAAACAATATAGTATTTAAACTGGTGACAGAAACCAGCTCCACGTGTAGGACTGATGATGGCAGATAGACATCACAGTTGTGTTCGCTACAACTTCTTCAAGTACCAGCAGAAATCTGTCAGTCAACAGCTGCACCACATCCTTGCCCCATCCCACCCCACCCCACCTCCGTGTCACATTCAGCTGTCAACCAATGCTCACTTTGATCTTGTTGACGCCAATCTGCTCGCCATCCATTTCCCTCAGAGCGTTCACCACACTCCGAATGTTGTCAAACTGGACGAACGCAAACGTTCCAGACTCGACGCGACTCTGATGTTTTACCTCCACATGCTGACACACACACACACACACACACACACATTCACACACAATCAGTACATGGCACCAACACTCATCTATGTTGCCAACAGGCCCGATTTACAAAGAATCCTAACACTTTCCTAAGTTTATCATAAGTTCCACCTAAGTTAATCCTAACTTTCACCTAAGTCAACGACTTAGGAACTGCTACCTAGGTACCTTTGTCGTAGGTCGTAAGCTCGTCATAAGTTTCCACAACTTGCATATCATAACATGGGAAATGCATCCCTATGGACTTAATACGGGTCTGCCAATCATCCACTACCTTTAACTAGAACGAAAATTGGATAAATTGCACCAGGAATGTTAGTGAGCAAAATGACGTAATACTTGACGTCGTTCTTCCCGCCCCTGTGACTGCTAAAGTTAAGCGCCGTAAGTAATCGAGCTATCCTAATTTTGCGTTAAGCACTGGAAAAAATGCAGTGTATAAGAGTCATGGTGTCCGTTTGTAGAGCAGTCTTAAGTAACTTTCAGTAGGCATACAGACATAGATCAGAGAGAGGATGGGGTTATCATTAGCCAATTTTATATTAACAACTTTTTGTTGGCATTTGCAAATTGAACACCCCCTCATCTAGGGCACATAACTTCATGTTTTGCATTTTTGTAACATCGGTCATAACTGACGTCATTTGATGCTTTGGAAGCCTTTCAACGTTGCCAAATGACAGATGAAGTGAGCCAATATTGTCACAATGCATAGAAAAGCTTGTTTTTGTTTGCAATTATGATATTATATTTTCTTAAGACACTTCTGCGGGTGTCCTAAGTTTCTCCTAAGTTTGTCGTAAGTTCGTCCTAAGTTCCACTTATCTTAAGTAGCTCCCAAATAGCACTTAGGATTTTTTGTAAATTGGGCCCCTCAAACCTCTCCCACTATTATCTGCTCTGCTAATGTCCCACCTGCAGCACAGCATTGAACCAGTCTTGTCAGACAAGTAGTTTATAATAATAATAATAACAGTAGCAATATGAAATTTATATAGTGCCATAATGCCGTTAGGCAGCTACAGAGGCACTGGGATTCTTAAGTGTTGTTAAGTTACAGCGTTGTGTTCACATGTGCGAACAACTTTGGCACTTACACCACACACAAGTGAATGCAAGACGCCAGTCAAGCCAGCAGTTTCTAACTGCCAAACTATAACACCACAATGACAAAACCTTGTCATCAATAATTGGATCAACAGACTTCACCAAGTATTAGACAGGATTTTATGCAAATGAGAAAATATACATTAAATTATATCCAACTGATTACGTCACTCACTCAACTCATTCAAAAAACGTGAAACCTTTCATGATAAGCACGTGGACAGAAATTCTCCAAAAATACCTTGAACCATACACGGCCATAGCAGTAGTTGCCGCAATTATGTCCATGTATGTCACCGAAAATGTCAACAGTTACAAACAAGTGTGTTTCAAAACTAGACATTACTGCAAAGTATTATCAGCCTGCACTTGATACATCCAACGACCTGCTGGAAACTTCATACCAACGTAAACTGAACAGCTCCTGAAGGTCCTGAACCAGCAGTTAAATAGAGTTTTCTTGATACAATTTTCCTATTAAAACATTTATTCCAGACATTTACTAAATTTTTAATCAATATCCCATCCTGGCAGCTTTATATACGCAGAATTCAAATTCAGCTGTTTCAGCCCAACAAATTGGTTGACGTATGCAAGACAGCTTGGCCCTAAACGGCGATGCATTAAAAGACACGAGAGCGAGAGCAGGTCGGCAGCATCAACTGACCACAATGTGTCCAAACTTGTTGAAGGTGTCGTGAAGCATGTCCTTTGTAATGGACTTGTCAAGATTGCCGATGAACAGAGTGCGTGTGGCTTTGTGCTGAAACTCCTCCTGGTCGGACTCGGATGATCGCCACTCACTGTTGTCAACATCTACTCAACCATAACAACAGCACACGTCCACAGATACTTTATTTCTTTAAACAACTAATGTTAAATAAAGTCACCACAAAAAAACCCCACATTTAAAGCCCAGTTATCACCAACAATGGTGCAGGTTTTAATTAGAGCTGTGCGCTGCCGCCGCCGCCGACCGAATGTCGGAGAGGCGCCGGCGCCGTTTTTGAGACGTGTTCACGTCACGTTGTACACCAGCTATATATG
>Ga0056115_1000479_pt1 | contig 18056 bp, 16 predicted proteins | sample WorMetOlspDAHAB1_FD_77007 | JGI IMG/M metagenome (GOLD analysis project Ga0056115, IMG submission 77007) | Marine gutless worms symbiont microbial communities from Max Planck institute for Marine Microbiology, Germany - Olavius sp. DAHAB.1 ...
GGGAGGGGATGAACGCCATTTTTTGCCAGTTCCAGATGATCATGGTTGTGATGGCATATATGATGCGTTAACCTTCTTAAGACCGACATTGATCAGTTTGTTGAAAAGCCGTCGAACAGACCTCGTCTGCAGGTTGACGCGGCGGCCATGTTTTAGTCACGTGGCGCGTCACACGACCTCGAAGGGTTGAGTGGACGAAATCCGCATACACAGGAAACGTGTACACACTGCCACAACCATGACGCACCTCTCATTGACTCGTTACATACTGGCTCGTTATAAATTAGTTCTCAATTTGAATTAATTACCTGAGTGGACATGTCGAACAGATCTCTGTTGGTGGATCGCGTCTGTCGCGACTTGTGACTGCGTGTGAACGGCGATGATGTGCGTCTCTGAGCACCAGACTTTGAAGGCGACGACTTCGCTGGTGAACTGGATTCCACAATCGAACGGTTCAGAAAGCTACCGAGAGGCTTGCACGGCGACGCAGACGACTGGACAGCAGCAGCCGAAGTAACTTGCACCTAACAGTAACAAGAACACTTTTGAAATGTCCTTTTTGTAACAAAGACTGAGCAAAAGCAAAGGCATATAACACGTATATAAGGCCACAAGCCGCATGCCACAGCTGCAGCGGCGCTTTTTGTGTCACAGGCCGAGGGGGCGTACAGCCTATAGGTGCAGTCTAAGCTGCTGTCCACGAACTTTGACCTGAAGCCAAATAGCCATACGCAGCCCTGGTATGCCGTTTAATGGTATCCACCCCACAATCCATGTAATTACATGGATTACTACTCATTAGCCATCCCACTGGAATAAAAGGCTAAGTTGACCTGGCTGCAAACTTTCCAGACTACTCCAGGAAATTGCATTTTTTCTGCACCAAAACACATGAAACAGATGAAACTTCGTTCCACAAACTACCATTGCTTATAACTGCAATTCTTCCCAAGGTGGCAAAATAACGATGTTAATAATTGCTGTGAAAGCTCCAAATTTCCCTGAAAAGACAAATCACAAGTTTTCACTGTCTGTTCCCCTGGACTCTTTCGTTTTCTCTGACTTTTTCTTGACATTCCCTAATTTATCCAGGTTTTCCAGAAGTGGCAAGCCTGACTGCACCATACAGTGAACACGTTGTCCACTGAGAACTTGCTAGGAAAAAAATAATGAAACAGACAAACGCACTTCGATACAGCCACAGCTGCGACCGTCAAGTCACAAGTGTTTCACCACTCAATACAAAATCAAAACTAGTTTGTTGGCAAACTCAAGTGAAAAACTGTGCTGCAATGTCCTATGCCTTACAAGTCAGCAACTGCTGCTACCTCTCCAACGAAATATTCAACACACTAACAGTTCCGTCACTTTCGTCATAATAACAAACAAAAACTAACTCTTCATCAACACACTAACAGCTGATTTAACTGTCTCATTGACAAGTGTTCACAGACAGGTGCAGTGTTACCTGGCAGCCAGGTAACACTGCACCTGTCTGTGGACACTTATCAAAGTTACCTGGCTGCTCGCATCAACAGCTTCATCATCACGGGTGTCAAATTCGTCCTTCCACGCAGGTAACGTAATCGTCATCTTCAATTTTATATGCGATATCACACGCCTACCACACAAAAGCAAAACAGCAAATTAATAGCTTATAATGAATCCACTCTACTGGTCTTAATGAGACTAATTTCATAATAACTGATCGAGTTAAACTTGCCCCATTGCAAAAACTCACCAATAACTTGAGGCTACAATGCATATATATATTTTTAATTTCAACATACCCTGGTGCCTGTTGACATGCTTAATAGCTCACACACAAGCATACAGTTAATGCCATCGGCATAACAGGTAGCAAAAAACTTCACGTCACTAGCCTGCCCAACAGCCACATCTCGTAATACCCATAAATATGAAACTCAGGTCTTTCTTGTGATAATCTGTGACTGAAGGAAAGGATCTACACTGACGGTTACCACTCTCCAGAAAAAAATCACCAAGTTTTCGCTGACTTTTCCAGACGAAATTGCAGGCACTATGTCGAACAAATGCACATTTATTAATCCACATTCACAGTAAACACCACGTATGAAACATGAATTACAGTACAAATGAAGCACAGGTACGTTATTTTGTTGAGCTGCCACAATCAAAATTTTTATACTACACAAGTTCCCTGACCTTTCCCTGACCTTAGCCAAATTTCCTGACATTTATAGGGTTTCCAGAAATTCCAGAAAAGTGGTAACCTTGTACACTGCGTTTAAAAAACCTGGACCCTAAGAAAGACATGGTGACTTAACTTCATGAAATACACAGTTTTTAACGAAAATTTACAGGAGACATCACGATTCCATGGCAAACTGATTGTCACTGATAATTTCAGTATTTGGTCGAGAACCAGTTGCGCAGTTTCCACGGCAACACAACAACACAGCCAATGCGACCACACAAAAGCAGAATACTGCATAAATTAAGTTGCTCGATTGGCTGGTTGACCTAGTTGAATCAACCAGCCAATCAAGCAGCTGAACGGAAACTGCAAAGCGGCGTTACCTCAGAGAATCAGGATAGTCAAGGCTTGCGGCGTGAGCGAATGTGCCGTTCCAGAAGTTGACAGCACGAGTTGAGATGGACGGCCGAGGATCGGACAGAAATGTGGAGATCAACGACGACATTTGACTCAGTAACGCTGAGTTGAATTGACAATGTGAAGACTCGACACACGACAGCAATGATTCACACAAAACGCCCATCTGTCACCGCACGCAGAAACAACACACCTGTCAAATTAACATTTTAATCAGCAATCAGCATGCTAAGAACTTCATCACGACGATCAAGAAAGTCAAAGCCAGGGGAAATTTTAACAAAACCTCTATAATAATGCTACATATATGTGCCTGCTAACACTAAACTGAACTAAAACATTGCAGGATATATAGAACAAAACAAAAGGTTTTTTTTCCGATTTTCTTTAAAAATAACATAATAGAAAAACAAAAAGTTAATGCAACAATTTACACACTCTGCCAGTCAACTGTGTGCAATGCAAGCAAGAACCGAAACGATGGCACATGTGGCAGGTCGTATCTGTGCTTTGTAATACACCAACGTAACTACACTGTACTAATAATTACGCGAGACTGTGACAATGTACGGTACTGCATTCACAATTACAGCAACACGAGATCGCAAATGTTCTGCACTCGTGACAACAGTCTTTTTTCACACAGACGTGCTAGAGCGAGAGACGAACTTTAACGGTCGCCGACAAAATTTCACATCTCTGACAACCGAATTCCGAGCCATGCATCTGTTTCCAGGTTGAATTCAAGACCGTCAAAGTACTCTGATGTGAATGGACGGTCGAAAAGAGCAGAAAAACATATATAGAATCCGCTAACCCTAACAGCAACCATATCCTTACCTGCTATCCTTCCGTAAATCTCACTGAGAGGGTCCTAATTGTCCCTTAGCTGAACAACAACAACAATCATGTAACAATATTCCCACCAAAACGCAGAAATACTACTCGGATGGATCATACCTTTGTCACAATTGAGTGAGTAAACAGTGAACACGTCGATGACAATGTAAACATCTCGGCCATGATGTTCGAAAGTGCGTCCAACATTGCGTTCATGATGGCTGCCGGTAGACCGCGCTGGGAGAACAATGCAGTTGCAGTAGTCAAGGCAGGATCAAGGCAATCATACAGACATCCATCATGTGCCTACATACACAAGATAATTGTGCTGAAACTTTAAAGACTTTTTTTGGTCGTGTTAAAAAGCAAAACAGATATGTGCAAGACTGCAAGTAGCAAAGTGCGGTCCCAATACATGTCTGATCACTTTAGCAAAACAAGTGTACAAGATACAAACGTTATGGTTCTCTTGGAGGTTAGTCGGTCAGCTGGGATTTAACGGCACTTTCAGCACAATTCGACTGTATTGTGCCTTCGCAAATTATAGTTTGGATAAAAAGGTTGCCGTTTGTGAGAAAACGAAACGAGTATGACGATCGGGTAAATACAGCGATGTGCGATGCATGACAAAGTTAAAAGTTGGAGCCAAACACAAAAACACGGCTGAGCAGGAAAAATACACAACTCAATACAAAACAATGAAACTAAATAATGATAATTATGATAAAGTGAATTTGTATAGCATACTATCATGAAGTAGCAATCATCTCTAATATGCTGTCATTACAGACTGAGTGGGAGTACAGGCCCGCGCTCACGGGCCCAGGCCTGTGGCTAACAGCCATGCCCTGCCCTGATCTGCTGTTTCATGGTCGCCACCCTCATGATCCACGTAATTACATGGATAATATATTTACTGACCCCAGAGGGATGGAAGGCTAAGTTGGCCTAGTTGGTTGACCCATGGCAGATGCTTTACCCATGAAGTGGTCACATGTCGACCATAGAACAGGCGTAGATCAGGGAAAGTCCGCCACTCAAAGACCGACATCCTAACCACTGAGCCATGCCGCCAGCCAAACAACTGAAGCTGCCGAGGATGGGTTGCATCTCATGATACTGGGCCAGGAAATGCAGTGGGTTTAATATGGCTGCAAGACCCACACAGAGCAAAGCAAATAGGACCAACGATTTTATCCAGAGCAGAATATAACCTCCGAGACAAGATCTTGCACAAGTTGCTGAAGAAACTGTTTCAACACGCAAACGAATGAATGAAGATTATGCAACGGCTTTGGCTTACGAACAACGGCCTTCACTGGACCTGCAATGTAGCACACAGGGTGGCTCAATACCATGACCAGCACATACACAAAGGGGCTCACAAAATATGGACTCGCACATAAGGCCTTCAGTAGAGTTGAGGCAAACAATTACACTGAACTTGCAATACATACAGGGGTGCTATTAAACCACATAAACGCAGATACATCCACATGTGTACTGAAAAAAACAAGACTGCACTAACACATTGTGCAACATGTGACACTGTAATAATACACACGTAATTTTGAGAAAATAAAAAACCATACCACACACCAACCACTCCCTATCATATGATAACACCTGTCAACTGTGAAGAGGGGAATGTCCCAGTTCCTACCCTTCAAATTCCACCCGAATTATGAATCACGTTTTCGTATATGTAATTGTCGGATTTTCGTTAGCATCATTTGTAGCAAACTGCATTTCGAAAAGTTGTAACAGTCCCATACTTTTTGGTGTGATGGTTCGTGCAAGTAATCATTTACATTTAATTAAATCAACCGACTTGCTGTAAAGTGAGTTATTTAACGAATAAGGCGTTAAGCCCAAGGCTGCGAAGACAAGCACACAGTCACAGCTGTAGAGAGCAATAAATGGGACGGCAAACTGCGGCTTCAGAATCTTCTTCGGAAAGTCTGTAGAGATGGTGCTGAAATGACGCTTAGTTATATTTTATAATGACTGACTTACTGTTAGCAGCAAAGGTGAAGCGTTGATTTGCTGACGATAAATTTGCGAAGTCAAACGTCTTCATGACACAACTCAGCATGTTTGACACGCACGTCCACATTTTGCCAGCAGCACAATTCTGCACGCGAACAACAAGTCACACACAAAATTTCAACGATTAATTATCACGACACAGAATGCTTACACCGTACTTCGCCAGTCGCGGTGCCAGTCTACGAAACGAACTAAAACGCCACGTAACTTCTGCACCAATAAGTTTTCTGCCGTCAACGAGTCTCGTCCTTTTTGGTGATTCCTTTTACAATTTTCTGCAGTGCCATCGATGTGACTTGTGTCAATACTGTCTTTCTTACTGACTGGACACAAGGGGTTGGTATGTCCATTGTAGTGAGCATCTATGACATGTTCCTACAACGCTGTACGTGTCAATATTGTACGCTCACTTTTGTAACTTAATTAAATACAACCTTAATCAACAGCCAGAACAATGCTAAACTGCCCGCATATATTAGTTATTCTAAAATTTTCTTCTTCTTCACATAAGCTTCTTTTCCAGTCTGGGTGTTTCATCTGGTCATTAACCAAAACTGTGATGACGCAGTATCGCCTAAACACTTGACACGCAGCATTACTCACCAGCATCGAAACGAAATCAGCTCAACTCGAATGCAACTAAGATCCGGTGGGGAACAGTCAGCAGCTCTGCGTACCAGAGACGAGTTTTCAGCACAGAGATAATATAGAGGCCCAGTATCCTTTTTGACAACACCAGGAAGTAGTGAGTGAGCAGTTTCTTAACGGCACATCAGCACTATAAAGGCAATTGAATGCCATTCACGATAATAACAGTGTAGCTATCCTAAGCGAATGTTAAGCTCTCGGGGATCTACAGAGTTGTAAAATCAAGGCTATGCAAGTAAATAAGCAAGGATATCTGCACAAGAAGCAAGAATCACTATGCATACGCCGCAGTCTCGGCTGGTAATCAAATACGAAACACTAGTTTGCCAGAAGGGGCAGACATTTTAAGACTTGACGGGAAATTTTGAAAGCTAAGATGTGAGGTCTTGACTGTTCGCTTTGGATGGCAAAAAACGTACACTGTGCAGAATGAAACAACACTGAATCGGAGAAAAATAGCATAGAGATACTGGACAACGAAGGGTTGATTGGCGATGTACGGAGGGAGAGAATTGGTCAGGGCTGAGATTCTGCCCCATTCCAAGCCACAGGGGAGATGTGTAATTGTGTATAGCGCCCAGGAGGAGCATCAATGATGCTGGATTAACAGACCTTAGCAGGATGCTGTGAAGTGACGTCGTGGACGCAACACATAAGCTCTTCGCAAGCGACGTTTGGTTCTGTGTTTGCAACCATCGACGACAGTCGAACAAAGTTGACGTACAAGTCCGACCACGACTTCATCATACTTTTCGTCTGAACCTGAGCTCACAGTCACACACATACAGCGATTGGATAACGCCACCAACGACCAAACTAAGTTTGTTTCACTCGTGCGCTGCAACTATCTGTCATTCAGTTTGAGCTCATTCACGAGTTCTACAAGCAGCCACAAGCCGCACCCTCATGCCGAACTTCAAAAGAGTAGAGTAATTATACCCGTTCACGCGACACAGATTCGATCATTTCAGAGGCGATCTTGACAACCAGTCACTCGACTGATACTGACAAAGGTAAAAAGAACACAAATATAACAACTCGGATAAACTCAAACAACTAATATATCATACACCTAAGCTACCCACAATCTGTCACCTCTGATAACACTCATTCACTAAATGAGGTGGACTTATTTGACTAATTCACAAGTAGATAATGGCAAATACCTCGGTGATTGTCCGCTGACAAAGATGTCTGACTGGAAATATCAGCACGAGGATGACCGCAGAGAAATCGTGTTCTAGATTGTTGCCCTGGTTCACTTCACTTGTCTAACCACAGCAACAATTTAATTAATTTACACTTCAGCACTTTTAAGTGTACATTTTTCACGAATATCCCATTCCCAAGTGTTGGCCAACCAAACAAGCCTCTCGTCAACTTCACAGCATACGTGCTGCGATTCTTTCGTGGTTTAACAACAAAACAGCATTTCAACAACACGTCCGACTTGTTCGTTAGAGTGGAGACGTTTGGACTTCTTGTGTCCGCTCGGTGAGAAAAGACGGAAAAATTTCACTGCACTTCTTATGTCTACGGCTGCTAGACGAGCCACTACAGGTTCGCCCACATCATGTCTTGAAATCCACTTAACTTTTGTAAGGTTTACATTAGCCTGAGAGAGATTCTGCTAAACCCAACTTGTCTGTTTGGCGCACATACCACACACACAATGCAATCTCCAGACTCATGTTTACACCATCAACCCAGAAAAAGGCAAACATAAATACTCTTTACAACACAGTGACATCGATAGGATTCCCACTCAAATGCGATAATCAAAGTTCATGACTTTTACAGCATCATGACACCAGAAAATCACGACCTATTCTATTGGTTAATGAATGACGACCATGTGTATGTCATTAATTCTGATGTAACTGGTAGGAAATATCACGGAACAAAATTACTGATTGCATTCAACATTCAAATTCAGGACTTCTTCACAGATTTTTGAGCACCCACGTTCAGGGCATTTCAGGTCCAGCGTAATGAAAACTAAAAAAACTGAGGACTTGTCGTGACCGCGTTGTGCTGACCGTATTGAGGTGTCGTTGCAACTCGGCGACGATCGACATCCACGATTGCAACGCAACTCTGTCGACGTCGCACGAATCTGTCGCCGACATCGTCGTGACAGCTGTCGACAGCAGCTCCGTCACAGACTGGAGGTGGCAGAGAACGCCAACAACATTGTGCACGTGCTCTGTTGCTAGAAGACGCTCAAACAGTTCACCGTATCTACACACAAGCACACGTATAGTTATTATTATTAAACATGTATATGTGCCACTGTCCAGCCGAAGACAACTCCGTTCTGCTGAGCGAAATCTACTGCATGTACCACATCATCGACTCAACACGTATGGCCGGGGAGGGGAGGGGGCCCTTTGCATTGCTGGTCAGTCTGCCTTAAGCAGTCTTCCGGACCATGTCTGCAATCCGAACTCAACTGAAACTGCTTTCAGGCGCCTGCTACAGACATTTCTGTTCACACGGTACTATCGCACTGAGAGCACTAGGATGATGTGCTATATCAGAACACACATCGACATTCGCATATAATAAGGTTTCAATAAAGTAGAATTGCAACAACATGTTTGCTCCTTCGTTGATCCGCAGCAGAATTCGTCTACAGTTGCTGCTTTCAAGAGTCATTCTACGTAATCTTACCTTGCTTTCATAATTCTTTTGCATGATGGTTGTTAGTCCTTGTTTTTTCCACGTGTGTATGTTGTGTTGTACTGTTACGATGTCCTTAGCATTTAGCAGTTTTTTTTATCTGCTTTAATGTTTTATCTCTCATGTCTGCAGTCACTGGCACTATATACAAATAAAAATACACAAATAAATAGATGCCACTGGCGCATAGTACGCACGGCTATCATCTACTGAATAAACAAAACTGTTCTTAAGACAGTGAGAATACATACACACACACATACACAGTGACACAGACGGACAACGGGATGTATGATATTAACACCCGCAAGCACTCAGACACAGACATGTTCTAAAGTGTATCACCAGAACTGACTTGACAGTGCATGGTTAGTCAGTGAGCAGCTTCTGTCTGGAACTGACTTCCTAGAAGCAATTCTTGAAAGCCCCTCAATGACAATATTTAAGCAAACCGTAGCAGACATTTTGTTCAGAATTTACACAACACTGTTACAGTCGTATATATTTGTGCATATTATTATCGTTACTAAAAATATAATCCGTGTTGACCAACCAACGGTCAGGTAGCGAAGTAAAGGTTGCTACATTTTGCCAATGAAGTTCGCTCACCGTGTTTCGGAGGCTGACGTTTCCAGCAGATGAGCATCCAACAAAAGTCCGACCAACGCCAGACTCGGACAACTCTGCAGCAACACAATGGATGACGCTGATCCACATGACTTTGTGGAGAGACAAATATGAGACAAGAAAACAAAAAAGTGAGGCAGAACCGATAGGATGCTCCAGAACAACTCCGAGGTCGACAAGCTGAATTGGTCATTTCGAGACAAAATGAAACTGGCATGTTAACATCAAATTGCTAAACAATGTCAACGTCAAACAAAGCAATGTATGGTCACAGTGATTCGAACTTTTTTGGAGAGGCGGGGTCTCGTAACTAGAATAATCAGGCACCATTCAGAAGCTCCAGCGAGTCCCGAACAACGCGGCGCGTATCGTTCTACAAGCGCCTCGGCAGTCAGACATCAACTCGCTGCTTCAGACGCTGCACTGGCTGCCTGTTGAACAGCGCATCAACTATAAGTTGGCCGTGCTTACGTTCAAGACTCAGCAGACATCATCTCCGCAGTATCTGAGCCAGCACATCTCGTTGCGCACCAGCGCACGCAACACTCGATTGTCGTCTGTCCCACTGCTGTGCGTACCATTTCGACGGACATCATATGCCAGACGATCGTTCAGCACTGCCACACCCCTGACTTGGAACTCACTGCCACTTGCTGTGTTAAACTGCTAATCTCTCTCTACTTTCAAATCCAGACTTAAAACTCCCATGTTTTATAACAGCATCATGGCGCTTTATAAATTTTGTTTTATTATTATTATTGTTTTACAATCTGGGAAAGCCGGGGTGTTAAACTCTACCCACTCACTCATATCACCTGACGGTGAAACATGCAAGCGACATCAACAACACAGAGAGGACGGGAGTCACCACCTGCATGACGTGTGACGTGTTGGAAGCGACGTGGAACGACGCAGACGACAAAACTCGCTGCGGAATCAGCGTCACTACGTCACCGATCATCGTCTGTTACACATCGCATTCAACAAACACCACAGCCGCCTCGACGTCGCATCTCAAGTTCAAGTGACGCACACAAACAACAGAAATTGACGCATCAAGATTCTAACGGTATTTCCAACCAGCATTGTCAAACATACTCATACTGCGCTGTGCTGTAGCACCACTTCACAAATAAAAATTTCTTCAGCAACTGTCTATCTGACAAATCTAGCGGTCTGAAGTCTGGCGGCAGCTTGCTAATTATAGAACACGGCTGTATCGCTGTAAGTAAGCAAGTGCATTTATAGGCAGTGCCTAAAAGCAAACAGTCACTAGGCAATAGCATATTAGAGATGATTTCACTTCATAACAATATGCTATACAGATTCACTTTCAGTTTCACTTTAAATTTAAATTATTGTACAGTTCACTGCTAGTTCCACCCGGGTACAAATTATTCCTGGTCTTACAACTGGCTGTCTAAGTTCCATTAAACCCTGATCAGATATCAGATACTGCCCATGATAGATGCAAAAGCAGACACTATCCCAGAGCGAGGAGGAGGCTGAGTTGATCGAAGAACGTAACAAACCAGCAGCTGATGTGGCTGAAACCTCCAGTCGGTGACGACATGCCGCAGTGTAGTCAGCAGTGACGTGAACGCGCCCACTCTGTCCGACTTGGCACACAGCGTCGCATCCGTCATGTCGAGCAGTTTCGAGACGTGAATTACAAGTGCGCGCCACATCACAAGCAGCGTGTCGTCTGACGACAAGGCACAGCAAAAAGTGGTGTGTGTGTTTCCTGCACAGCTTGCGTGACGCAGTATAACAACTGTAAGTGTGCAGAGTTTAACTATGCGTCACTCGACACAAGTGAAATCGTTTCACAAACAGTGGGTGTTGACAACCAATCATTTGAATTATAACGACAACAGTAAACAGTATTAAATAAATAAATAAATAATAATAAACCCAAAAAAATAAGTTTTTAAACGTAACTAACATTACATCATTTGGCCAGGCAACTAGAGGTGGCCTTAATGCACAGCTTTCACGCCTACATGTTGCTATATTCCAAGAAACAGGAGATTATTAATTTATCTCGGAGAGGACTGGTTGTAGAAAGAGTAGATGTTCACATCATAACATCGCACTGTGGATCAGGAATGCCAACAAGTGCGATGGCCACTGCAGTCTGTCTGGCACAACACGGGAATAACGCTTCCATTACGTTCAGTGAGCCATCTAGGTTCATCTACACAGGACTAGAAACTGTAGTTTCAGGCAAGTTGCTTCCAGAAACCAGACATCCAAACCAAATAACAGTAGTGCACAAAAACGACCATAGACTTAAGTAACTTTCAGCCTGCAACAGTCTCAATCTATTCTTTTTATGAATCTGAAAATTTTGTATATGAAATAACTGAAAAAATACAGTTCAAGTTTTAAAACTGAAATATATAACCGATATATGAAGTAGTATAGTTTTTGTTCCTGTTTGCTACAACGTATCTGAATTCCGATCGGATAGCTGAACTACCATCCGGTCCCAGCATGAAAATAAAGAAATATATTTGGTACATTCCTGAGAAACTGTCAAACTCTGCAACAAAAGTAATCATTCAAACCTGTTTGCTACAACGTATCTAAAAACGTTCTGAATTCCGATCGGATAGCTGAACTACCATCCGGTCCCAGCATGGAAATAAAGAAATATATTTGGTACATTCCTGAGAAACTGTCAAACTCTGCAACAAAAGTAATCATTCAATTGTTGTGGATGGTTTTGTGTGGGAGAGGGACAATGTAGCGGTTTATCAGTGGCGGGAACGATTTGTCTCATTTGGATATCTCACATTGATGAGTAGACTGTATGCCGGATTCTTTATTGACTGCACTGTTGTAAGGTATAAAGTAAGTAAGGATCATATCATAAACTTATTGACATAGAAAACACTGTGACCACATGTCAATTATTTGTTAACTTACTCGCACACAACTACAGTAATGTTCCTACCGATGACTTGCGCTGGAATCTTGTTGAAGCAATGGCTCACAATGTCAACAAGCAAACACACGAGCTTGCTGTTAGTGGATGAACGACCGATAACATCACAATCGAGTTGCTCTACCCAAAAAAACCGATCACATTTCATTCACAAAAATGGACGTCAGCACTACAGGCAAGCAAGCAGACAAAAGAAAGCACTCTTAGCATCAGCTAAATCCTCATTTCAAAGCTATCATCCTGCTGTCACAACTACTAAGTCTGCCAAGAAAAAACATTGCATTTACGTCTACATTTATAAGCAGTATTACGCACTGATGTTGACGTTTTTGTTTTTCTGTACTATTTTAATTCATTATTTTATTCTATGTTTCAGATGCATATGCCATCAGTTTAATAAATGAATATATGCATACGTATGGATGCAATAAATTGGAAAAACTATGGCACACTAACAGCTAAATATGCATGTCTTTTTAGAAGATATGATGCCAATTCTGCCTACTAAAAACGGTAAAAATGAGTCGTCACGTCAAAGCAAAAATGCACTGATTGACGTGTTTTCTGAGACATAGTTTTTGTTCCAGTCACACGACAGCAAACTACTCTCGCCGATAACCAGTTCTCGCAAATTTTTGTTACATGCGAAACCACATCAGTCAGGTGTGCAGAATTGTATCCATGAAGTTGCTGGAAATAATTGCTGTCAAACAAGAGTTCACCGTCTTACCAGCCAATTACTAAAAAACTAAAGGCACACCTAAAACAGCACTACTTTGTATCACTCAATAAAGCCAGTGAATGAGTGAGTCAGTCAGTGTGTCCCAACCGACACATAATATAATACGACATTTCGGTGACGACTTTCACATCAAAAGTACTGAAGACAAACAAAATAAAGTCAACTTAATACAGAAAAGGTAATCTGGTCCAGTTTACATCATAACTCCAGTAATAAGAGAGAAATATTAAGAAAATGATACCTATGGTGTACTGTGGTGATGGACATCCAGCCAAGTCTTCAGCCGTTGTACACTGAGTCAGCATCATTGTCAACGCTTCACAGCCCAGGTACAGCACGGCTGGGAAAACCGGCTGAGTTGATGTCGATGACGATGATGCTGGATTTTCACCTTAAAAACAACATATGCTAATTGATGGTGTCTGGAACGAACTACCATGTCACGTCATCACTGAACTGTCTCTACAAGTTTTCAGCAGATGTCTCAAAAATCATCTTTTCAGCCATTCCTTTCAAACTATCTCTAGTGCCATCGGACACTTCAATCGCTTTCGTTAGTTACATACACTTCATCATATTATGAAGTGTGTGGACAAACCTTGCTGGCAGCTGGTTGATGCAGAGGACGGGTGACTTTTCGGGACTGCACGCGAAGAGGCACTCGCAGATGTTGATGACGCGAGACCAAAACAGAAGTGTAGCAATGGCAACGCCACCTACACACACCGGAATAAACTGACATGGCTTGACCCAGATCCAGTGCTTTTCGGGCTGGTGGCAGTAAATGTTTATGAAAGGAACGACTAGCCCTAGAGGGCTCACACGTTATAGGGCACATCATGGCTGGCTGACAATATTCACATAATTCTTCTTCTTCTCATGTGTGGATTCACTGTTCCAGACACTGGACTGCATCATCATCTGCAGAGTGAAGTCTAGATAAAATGTCATCCAGTTCTCAAAGGGCATGAATCAAATATGTGAGACATCATCTGTGTCTCACCACAAAAGCACAAGTCCAAGTCTGTTAGACAACATCTCTTTCTAGTTTCCATAGATGCCACAATGGCCCTATGCAGTGTGCAGTGCTAGGTTGTCAGACTGTGGGGTTGGTCACAGTAAAGCAAAGGGATTGACCAATGGAGCCAACATCAAACTTTCCCTCCAATAACACATTCACTAGACAACACGTGGCTTTCTATTAGTGATCTTCTGGTGACACATGACCACTTTACCAGGTCGACGACCACTCTATTTAAAATTTCTTGCACTTCTTTCCTCTCGACTTATGCACACGACAGACAGTCGACAGATATGACTGAGCAATATGTACGACTACCAAGGTCAAACATCATGAATGCAGGTGCTGGTGATCACAGGGGAATTGGTGTAGTTCTTGAGAAGTGGCATCAGATCACCAGCGTGGTTTGGGCATAATAATGGGTTTCCCGTGATCGTGTCATAGGTCCATAAGTGCATGCCAACAGCAATACATGGTACAAACATATGACCTTAATACTTCACAGTGAAAACAAAAACAAAGTAACAAGGCATAACAAAAACCAGTCTGGCACAGACTACTAGTTTCTCACGTCTTTTCAGAGGCTGAATACCCTTTGTGTCATACATACGACACTGCGAAAGCAACAATAAATTTCAACTTATAAAGGGGCAACAAACTAAAAGATTGAAAAATCGGCACTAAATAGCTGAGATGGCAGAATAATCAGTATGTACTGCAATCGTCGTTTGACAGAAGAGGATTTGAAGAGAGAATGGAAAGACAAAACCAACCTCGGCGAAGAGTGCCGGTGCTTTGTCTCGGAGTGCAACGACGAAATGCCACCAGACGTGAAACTTGACGACCGCGACGCACTCCTCGCGCACGATGTCCGCGCTTTGAAACACTTGCATCAGAAGACGCACGCGTTTTGACTCGCTCAACACGTCTACAAATACATCGAGAACAGTGTTGCAAAAAAAACTGATTGACTAATTGGGGTCTAATGGCACTTTCAGCAAACAGAGTCTATATTGTGCTTTTGAAAAGTACGATGCAGTTAAAAAGTGAAATTAATGAGAAAGTTGACAATTTTATGTGTTGGTAATACATACAATAAACCATTACAATAAATAACTCTTCAATGTGGTCCTTGTAGGGGAAACACTTTGACACAAAAGATATCATGAGAGTAAGTCTTCCCAGCCAATCACTTGGCTAATGTAGTAACAAACAAAACCAAATGACAGAAAAAACTCAGTAACTCAATAAACAACTAAACATAATAAGCACAAGCTAACCCTGATTTGGTCATACTCATACGACCCTCGGTCAGGAAACAAGGTGGCCCCTTACAGGGAGTGTTTCAAAACTGCACATCAGATCTCAAGACACCCTTGTTTGTGTGAAGACATGACAGCAAACGACGAACATGCAAACAAACGCTGGCTACGATGACAATCTTGAGAAACCTGGATTGAGCGAGTAGTTGTCGATGAGCGACTTCCACGCTTCAAACGCAGCGATTTTGACGTCGCTGTTGACGTGCTTGAAACCTCGCTCCACGATAGGAAGAAGACGATTGCACAGAGAACCATGATGCAGAACCTGCGCACGAAAACAAACCAAAGTGTACAACATAGATACGACCAATCACTATTTACTTATTTAACTAACTCAGAAAAAAATTAGGTTACTGAACATGCTAATTGACAGTAATATAAAAGCACATGTAGCACTTACAGTCTACATTATCATCACTAACATACACTGTCTGCACAGGCGACATAAAATGGCTCCTAAGTGGTCGCAGCTTTTCCGTTAGTGAAATCACTGAAAAGTGATGACAACTGCAGATGACCAGCCCGTGTGTTCATATGATATCACATCACAACAACATTACTATGTTACTGTCAGGCATGGTGAACATTTCAAAAAGTAGTGCAACTCCAGATCAAGACGATCAAGATGCCGAAAGTGCATAACGGGAATGGTGAACGCGTATTCCCATCTTTCAGACAATTTTAGAAAGTCTGGATGTGAATTGTGGGCTCCCAACAGGTTGCAGGGTGGAACATTGCCGAAAACAGATTGCATGCATTTCAACCACAAAATCTAACTGCTGGTGAGTTAGTTTGCCAAGAGTTGGGCCCGAAAACTGAGTGGTACGACTTCATACACTGAAAGCCGTACCACTTCCAAAGATGGTACAACTTTGGAATGCCATTCGCACCAGTGGATATTGCAAACAACTTGCCATAAATCATAAGTATGTCGTATGCTAAAGTATGTAGCAATTTCGTTCAAAAGTCTCCTGGTCTTAAGTTCTTCAGTCTACGATTCTTTGTGGGTCAAGCCCACGAATTAAAAGCAGAATGAATGCTGACCGAGCCAAGCAGCCTGACGTAGTATTTCCAGACAAGCAGTGAGTGAATCTCCAGCAATGGACTGCTGAACATTTTCTCCAAATCTTTTATCAGCAGCTGCACACAAACACGAATGCAGACGTTAACAGACTGTGCTGGAGGTGCTGTGTCTTTGTTTAACTCTTTCAGTGCTGAATAAATTTTTTATTACTTTCTTCCGGGTGCTGTATATTTTGCACTAAGTGAAAGTGAGTAGCATGTTACAACTTTACTCAGTATGGGAAACAAATATTATTACTTGACACTACTGAGTAGTGACGTGTCAAAATCAGAAAGTATCGAGTACTGAATATCGATATTCGAAACCTGATATTTCGAATATCACTATATTTTAACAGTTACATTAAAACGTTAGGCCACATTCTTTTACAAATCGCTGCATTTCGACGAAAAAAACTCAATGGCCTATACAAAGCCATTCACTATATATTATTATTTAGAGTATCTTGAATATCAACTTTGCCTACTTTCAGCCTTCAAGCTAATTGCGATCTCTTCATCAGAGTCTGCCAGCAATCATTTTACATCTTTCACTGTTTGTGAATACGTTACATGTCTTTGAGCTGCCATTACTACGTGTATGCGGCACTACGCAAAGCTACTGAGAAGCTGTCGTAGAGAGTTGTGAATACGTTACATGTCTTTGAGCTGCCATTACTACGTGTATGCGGCACTACGCAAAGCTACTGAGAAGCTGTCGTAGAGAGTCTCAGAGTATAGGCCTATAGCTCAATGTAAGTTGATTAGCATCAGCAGCATCAGCTGATCAGTTGCAGATCAGCTAAGTCTTAGAGACCCTTGACGACCCTCCCTGCTACTGTGACAGTAAAAATTAAATATGCCTGATGCTGCCATCTAGTGACTGATTTAACACTAGAACGCACTGCTATGATTTTGTCGACTGTTTTCGACGCAAACATGATGTCTCCGCACCTCACCCCTAGATGTCGACTTTTGTCGACAACCGCACCCAGCCCCTCCAGTCGACTTTAGTCGACATCAGCATCGAAAGAGTTAATAGCTGTTTGTTGTCCATTATCAACATACTGGAAGATGCTGGGCATGTCATCTTTTTAACTCGCAGGTTGGGTGTAAGCGACAAGACTAGCAGTGTTAAAATGCATTTTATTTTATTTAACTGTCACGACAAATTAACCTAAGTGCCACTAAAGTCTCAGAAAATGACACATAATTGACAAAACTTCACAAAATAGTTCATTAACATTTCCCTTTCTTTCAGCTTTTGTAGTTCTCTAGTTACACATTGAAATCTGTTTACAAAGATGTCAAAGCTGTGACTTTGTCACTTTCTAGCTTTTTCTTTTTAAATTTTCGACCCAAATAGGAAAAAGAGGTGGCAACAATAAACAGACTGCAATGTGTAATAAAACTACAAAAGCTGAAACACATGGAAATTATTATAATAAACAGGAGGTCTGGTCTTACATCAAGAGATAAGTAGTAAACATAATTTCATGAATTCAAAAAAAAAA
>Ga0056115_1000480_pt1 | contig 18046 bp, 12 predicted proteins | sample WorMetOlspDAHAB1_FD_77007 | JGI IMG/M metagenome (GOLD analysis project Ga0056115, IMG submission 77007) | Marine gutless worms symbiont microbial communities from Max Planck institute for Marine Microbiology, Germany - Olavius sp. DAHAB.1 ...
GAAAAAAGGAAGAAAATAATAGAAGAGATTTTTAAATCTAATTTTTGGAAGAAAATACAGCTGAAGAATATAACAGTTTCAGACCGCTAAGTTTAATACTGTTTCAGGTTGCCGCTGACAGGGTTCTTTGGGTAGATGACGATCTTTTCATCACGGGCTACCAAAAGATCCTGGTGCCCATCGCCGGTAAAATCACCGCCCAGGGTCGGCCAGGTGCCATGAAACCGAATGCCATGGGTAAGATCGAGCTGATAGCTGGTTTTTTGATGGAAATCAGGTTTTGTCGGATACCGGTTATCGCTTCGCAGCAGGTAAATGGAGGTGTCCAAATTTACCCGCTTGGAGATGAGGTTTTTAACAATATTCCAGAAACCGACCCGGACGCTTGAGAAAAGCAGGTCACCCCTGCCATCTCCGTTTACGTCTTCTATGTTCACTCCCGGGGTAATGCCGTCCACGGTAATTGTTTGGTCGGGCTGAGGGGCAAAGGGATCGTAAGGCTTTTGTCGATTCAAAAAAATAAATATTAATATTTTACGCTCCAGGAATTTGCCCGTGCCTTTGGTAAGTGTCAGTATCATATCCGCAAATTTATCCCCATTGACATCCACCGCCGTCAGAAGGAATGAAAGGCTGGTGTCAGCGTCTTTGCCTGAAGGACGGACCGGGAATACGATTGTGGCGGATGGTTTGGCTGCGAAATGCCCGTCGGATTGATGTAAGTACACAGTCACCGATTCCTGTTCGGTAAGCAGCAAGTCCTAAAAACCGTCGCCATTGAAATCTTCTACAAAAATGCGAGGAAGCCGGAATTCCGTGTGGAGCGAAAAATCTCTGAAGGTGCCATCGTTTACCTGATCGCTAAATAGAAAGGATCGGGGTACTATCGATACCCGCTCCGTCTTCTGCCAGTCACCGGAGCCGTCACGGTCAAAAAACACCAGGGCGTCAAATTGGGGCAGGAGCAGCATGTTGCGGCCATTGCACTTCCAATCCGCAAACAGGCGCGCCCGTGGTAATGAACCTGCTGCCGGAAAAACGGTGATGGTGGGGAAAGCGAGAAGATTTTGAGGGGCAGTGGAAAAGTTGCCATCTTCCTCCTGGGCGTAGTAACGGATACCATTGCCGGTGAGATAGAAAATCTCCTTACCCGGAGAAGGAGCGACATCACCCACGTCAAGTATGGCCGAAGCCGGGTCGATTTCCCATCGTTGGCGTGCGGTCGCAGAATATTGTGCGGAAGCGTCGGCCCTGAAAATCGAAATCCAGCGTTTCTCTTTGGGGTAGACGCCCGTTTTGCTAACCACGACAATTTCCATCGGCCCTCGACCGTCCAGGTCGGTAGGAATTACGGCAAGCTTGCTGCCTTCAACAACAATGGGTTGGGCCGAAAAAAGACGGGCACATTCAACATGACCTTCGAAGGAAAAAAGGCCGGTCAAAGCGAAAAACAAAAGGAGCAATCCGCTCCGTGCTCTGTCCCAAAGCTCATGTTGATGGTTGAATGCCATGGATGTTTCCTTCTCCTTTAGAATTAGTTTTAAGCAGCCATTGCTATGCAATCTGTATAATTTGCAGAACCTATGGCGATCTTCATTCTCAGCTTTCGATTTAGTCTTATTAAATAATCCGCTTTTCTGCCACCAAAGCTGTCCGCCAGGTCTTTTGCGATGCAGATGTTCAGCCGGGCTTTATTCCGCAATGACATTTTATTATTCAGTTGAATTACTTTGTTAAACATGGCGTTGCCTCAATTGCGTTTTAAAATTGACTTTGTCACAGTAGTAGAGCAAACGGTATGCCAATCATCTTCAAGTTTGAAGATGATCCTAAGATAAGTTGTATTATTTTGAATGATTTTTGATTTGAAACGATGGGGCGTGAAAAATTACTTAATTACAGGGATTTATGGATGATGCCTAATGTCGGACAACCAATGGCGCATCGTCTTTTTATACTTTAGACATTCTTATCAGCCATTTCTTAGTCGGATTTCATCAATTTAGGCATATTAGGCATTTATAACTGGTGTCCGTATTCGGTACAGGGGGTGTCCAAAAACGAACAACTTAATTCGAAGTAGGTAAATCAACCTTTTATTTTCTTCATCTTGTATCCCCAAATAATTAGCCCTGTCTCACCATCAATCTCGATCATACGCATCGTTTCACCGGAACTGCGTCCGATTCCCAGGGTCAAGGCTTCATTAGCGGACCGTGGATTCAAATAGTTTTTAGCCTCACCGGCGTGCCACAAAGGATTTTTATACCTCAATACAAGTACATCCTTCTCATATGATAGCGTGATGTCTTGCGGTGAGCCTTTGGGATCGGGATTAATAATTTGATAGCGGCCGAGCATATCCTGCCAGGCTTTCGGCAGCGGTGATGGATCGATTTTTTCGGCATAGAACCAGAGTCTATTTTTGTAGCGGATCGAAAGCAGTTGTCGACCGTCAACATCCTCCGGCGATGCCTGGATTTTGGCCAGTTCCAGGCTGCCGATTTTTTTCATGGGGAAAATGCCTAAAAATTTCCTTGTGACACCAAACTTTCCATTGGACGATGGGACAAGGCGAAATTTATAGTTGTCAAACGTTGCGTCTACATTTGGCCCATTTCGTTCGATCGAACCCAATAAGGACAGTGTTGCGTAGCGCCCGACAATAGAATCCAAAAGCGCTTTTGTAGCGACTTTATCCGGTGGCTCAATTTTTTCTTCTTGACGCTCTATTGTTTTTCCGATCTTGGCTTCCAGTGCCGACTTCAATGCTTCCCGGCTCACTTTTCCCAGAATTTTGCCTCCTTCAGTCGAGTTTGTCAGAACGACTACTCCCAACTTTTTCTGCGGCATAATTGCCAGACTGGTGCGAAACAGGGGCGTTCCGCCGCCATGACTGGCAACTAGGATTTCACCTATGCCCTCGGAAAAACGAAATCGTTGCAGAAACCAACCGAGACCAATCAGATTGGGGGATTCTAAAGTACCATCCTCATTTTGGGGTCGCAGCATTTCTTCGATGGTCTTACGGCTTAAAATCTGGTGACCCCCGACATTTCCCCCGGCAAAGACCATTTGCATGAATCGACTCAGATCATTGACGTTGGAATACATGGCACCCGCAGATACGTCTCGCAGCGGCACCTGCTCCATTTGTTTTCCATTGCGATAGCCTTTCGACAAAAGCCCTTCGACGACCGGTGTCCGCTTGAACGATGACTGCCGCATTCCGATGGGGCTTAAAATGGTTTGATCTGCATACTCGCAAAACTCGGTATTGCTCACCTGCTCGATCATTAGACCCAGCAATGCCACGCCGGTATTGGAATAAGCCAGGACATAATTGGTTGGATAGGCCGTATATTCATCTTTGAGCCGATCCAGCAGTTTTGTCGGCGGTTCGGCAGTCCACATCCCCTTGGCTAGGCTGCTTGGCAGACCCGAATGATGGGTCATGATGGTACGAGGGGTAATAGGGCCGGAATCTGAAAAGCGCGTCCGAACCGAAAATTCCGGCAGATAGGCCTTTAAGGGCCGGTCAATATCGACCTGTCCTGCTTCGACAAGCTTCATGGTTGCCATGACGGTAAACGGTTTGGAAATCGATCCGATGCGATAAACAGTTTCAGGGGTGGCCGGAATTTTGTTTTCTTTATCGGAATAGCCGAAGCCCTGGGCCCAAACGATTTTTTGATCATCGACAATGGCAATGCTGACGCCCGTGACGTTGTTGCGCTTCATTTCTTTGCGGGTCAGCCAGGCAACATATTCTTTCACATAATCATAATTGCCCGGTATGATCCGATCTGGCTTTACAGGCGCCCCGGAGCAGCCGGCTAAAACCAAAATGACTAGCAAAATAATCAAAGAAGCAATTCTGTTTGTGATAATTTTTTGCATATCCTATCTCTCCCTATGAAATATTTATTTTGTTCACCTTCCGATTCATGACCTCCACACTCTGCGCTTTATCGATTTCATGTAAGATTCAGGAAATGGGTGAACACTACTGTAACAAGTATTGTTCGATACCGCACATTATTCCAATTTTTCAGCCATCGTTATGGTTCGCCACTTTCCGCTGGCGCGGTTCTGGTAGGTATCCCAGCTGATACTGTCAAATACGACCACGCGCCAGATATAGGTTTGTCCGGGCTGTAGTTTTCCCGGCGGGACGGTGTAGGACAACATGTTTTTGGCTAATTTTGATTTAAACGCCCGTTCGGTCAACGCAGGATTCCAGATTTCCAATCGATAATAAATGGGGATGTCCGGATATTCAACGGCTCCCCAAGAAAACCTCGATGTCCTCGAGGCAAGTGTTGCGCCATGGGCCGGGGAAAAGGGGCCGGTATCCGGAATCGGGAGCGATCTGAGCACGGATTGGGTATCGGTTGCCGAGCCCTTCATGTTGCCGCTTGTGACGGTGAAGGTATACGTGCCGGTTTCAGGAGATCCGGGTATGGCAGACCAAAAAACTCTAAGTTGAGGGAAATAAGTGAAATCGTCTTTTTTAATCGGCAGATTCCCCCCGGGCCCGGTGATAGTGATCGAATCGATTTCGACCGGCAACTTGCCCGCAAAATTTTGGCCGATAAAAATGTCAAAATGGGTCCTAAATCTGTTGTCAGATTCGCGAACATTATAAATTTTCGCTAAAACCCGAAAGTCATCAGACTTCTCGGCCATTTTGAAGCCCAACCACGGACTGTCGGATCGGTTCTGCATCTCGCCCCAGTCGGCGCTATCCATTGCCCGAACACTCCATTGATATGTCCGGCCAGGTTTTAAAATATCCTCCGGGACGGTGTGGGACAGCATGTTCTGGACTCTGTCCGTGCCGTATACGCGCTTGCCGGATGGTTCTTCGATTATCAAGCGGTAGTAAATTTCGGTATCCGGGTGTTCAACCGGAGCCCAGGCAAAGTTGGGTGTCCTGGATGTGAGAATATGCCCTTCCGCCGGAAAGAGGGTATTCGTATCAAAGCGGGGTATCATTCGGTTCACGGTTTGATAGTCGGTGGCGGTGCCGGTTAAGCCTTTGCTTGTCACCTTAAATGTATATTTGCCTATCTTGGGGGGAGCATCGAGAGAAAACCAGAAAGCCCTAAATTGCTCAACATACCGGTATTGCGGAAGCGGCAAAGGCCATGAATTGCCCTTCGAATCCGTTATATTGACACTGATGGAATCGATGTCTTCCGGCAAATTACCCGGAAATTTTTCCCTGATAATGATCTCAATATCCGTGTAAAAACTGTTGTCGGGCTGACGGACATAGATGACATTTGCGTCAACCGGTATACCGGATAGTAATGACGGACTGATAGATGCCTGTAAATAAGCCGCTTCATACCATTGGCCGGCTGCCATGACACCGCGATAATCCCGGATATGGGAAATATTTTCCAAAGGCTTGCGGTTAACCAGAATAAAATCCGCCCGTTTGCCGACCTCAATGGTTCCGAAGTCGTTTTTTCCCGTCATGGTCTGCACGACTTTGGAAGCATTTACGGTGCCCGCCGCAATAGCTTCATAGGGTGTAAATCCATTTTCCACCAGAATGCGCAGATGGCCGTGAAGCGAAAATCCCGGCCCAATACCCGTTTTGCCGCTTCCGGCGCCTGTTCCTAAGACGATGGGTATTTCTGCGCGGTGTAATTCAACCAACCGGGTTTTATCCAGGTCGGACTTAAAAGCATTTTTCTCGTCTCCGCGAATCGTTGGCGCCGCCACATACAGCGTTGGTCCGCTTCGTTTGCCTGCCTTTATTTCATCGCGCCATTGCAGCATAAAATCACGTCCATCCAGATCCCTGACCGTGGTTACGCCATTGGCCAAGTATAGATCGAGCGGATGAAACGGCCAATCTCCTGTCAGATGGGCGTGCATATCGGCTAACCCGGGCATTAAATAGGCCCCCTGGCCCTCGATGACTTTCGCGTCCGGCGGTATTGCCACCTGGTTTGCCGGTCCGATTGCAAATATGCGGTCGCCTTTGACCAGAACGGTTTGATTTTCAATAATCATTTCATCCGTCATGGGGACCAGGTTGGTGTTTTTAAAGGCGGTAATTTTTTCAGGTTCGCCACATCCCATAAGAAGCAAGATGAAAAGAAATATTGACGCTAATGGTTTAATTAATTGCATCTTTAAATTTGAAATCAGACTTCGTCATTTAGTTTAAAAAAATGGCTGTAAACCTTAGTTCGCTATGGAATTGCATGAAAATTGGACATGGATCTAATTCAGGAATTTAGGAATTGAAGGAATTCTATCTCTTTTAATTAATTGATTGTATCCTTTAATCCCTCAATCCCCCAATTCCTCAATCCCTCAATTTGGCACAAATAGAAATAGATAGTGTCTAAAAAAGCTGACTCATTTTAAAGTTACGTTACGAGATCTGAAGTTTATCCCCGGGTTTCACTCATAGCGCAGGGAATCGACCGGAATGGCCCTTGCCGCATTGATGGTTTGGGATAATACGGCCGCCAGACCTGTTAGCAAGGTCAGGGCGCCTGTCAGGACATAAAAGCCAAAGCCGAATTCGGCTGAGTATGCAAATATGTTCGCTACAAGTATTCTGTTGATAAGGTAAAAAAGCAACCATGCGATAATCATGGCTAAGGTAATCAATCGCAAAAAATCAAACAAGATGAGCCGGACAATATTCGCCATCGTCGCACCATGGGCTTTGCGAATTCCAATTTCTTTGGTTTTGCGCCGGATCGTATAGGATGCCAGACCGAACAAGCCCAGGCAGGAAAAAAAATATCATTGCGAACACACTGAACATCCCTGCCATCGCACCCCACCGCATTATGCCGGAGAGGTTTTTTTCGAAGCGTTCATTCAGCATCGAGTACTCAAAGGGCATGTCCGGGGCAAACTCGCGCCAACGATTTTCGATGAAGTTAAGCACCCGGGACACGGGAGCATCAGCTAATTTAATGTAAAGGTAATTAAGATTTTGGCGATCCAAATACAGGGCGGTGGGCCAAATGGGGAAAAGAAGCTCCTTAAAATTAAAATCCTTGGTCACGCCGACCACGACACCGGTTTGGCCGCTCATACTTAACTTTTTTCCAACAGGCTTTTCCCAGTTGAGTATACTGGCTGCAGTTTCATTAATTATAAAATTTCCGCTGTCAGCAAATTCGCGCGAGAAACTCCGGCCCTGCACGACCTGCAAATCGAGCAATTCAATAAAATCGTAGCCGATCCCGTACGTATTCATGGTCAAGGTTTCCTTCTCACCGGCGCCTTCGGGAATCACGTTGCGCGCACTGCCCCAATTGGCGGGCGCCCAGACTGCAGCAGACACATAGGCGACATCCGGATGCCGGTTTAAGTCTTCTTTTAAGGGTCTGAGCCTTTCACCTGAATGATTTGTGCCAAGTTTTACAAGCAATACGCGATCCTTTTCATAACCGACATCGAATCTTAAAAGGTAATAATATTGATTAAATGATATTAGTGCGGCCAGCACGGAAAAAATAGCGGCAACCATTTGAAGCACAATAAGCGCTTGACGCAGCCGGGTGCCCTTTTTGCCGGTAGGGAGGTTTTCTCTAAAGATTCTCACCGGCTCAAGACGCGACAAGACCAATGCCGGATAGATGCCGGCAATAATGCCGACCAGGATGGTTAAGCCGAATAAGGCGATGAGCAACAACGGATCGCTCCGGAGATGAGGCCCGACCCGGCTTGGGTCCGATGTGATCAGGTAAACAAAAACAGGCCGCATTATTTCGTTAAGTACGATTGCCATCGGAAAGGCGATAAGAGACAGAAGAATTGATTCGCCCAAAAATTGCCACATTAACTGGTTGCCGGAAGCGCCCATTGTTTTCCGCACACCGACTTCCCGGGCTCTTTGAACATACTGGGTTGTCGTCAGGTTCATAAAATTAAAACAAACGATCAGCAACAAAATAAACCCAACCACAAAGGTTAAATATATGATTTCAGGGATCTGCTTTCGCCATAACCCCCATGTATTAAATGAGTTGAGATTCAAATCGGTTAATGGGAGCAGATACATTTTTTTCGTAAAATCCGGTGAACTCGATAACTGGTTGTCGATGAAAACGGGAAATTTTTGCTCCAATTTTGTGCGGTCGGCCTGTTCGGCAAGACGTACAAACGTGGTCCCGCTAATATTCCAATTCGTCTCCCAGTTAAAGGTATTGGACGAGACCAGCACATCATATTGCAGGCTTGAGTTATGGGGGACATCCTTGCTGACCCCCTTGACCACCAGGTTGAGGTCCTGCCAGGCTGTCAATTTTTGCCCAACCACATCTATACTGCCGAAGTATTTGCGGGCAGCCGATTCAGTCAAAACAGCCGAATTGGGATCTTTAAGAGCAGCGGCAGCATCACCGATAATCATTTCAAATGAAAAAAAAGCCAAAAAGTTTGAATCAACGATCCAGATTGATCGTTCCTCCGTATAGAACTTTTTCTCTCTCTGCCTGACCGGCGTCCTGCCGGTATTAATCCAGCGGGTGGCCGCTTCTATTTCCGAAAATTCATCTAGCAACAGGTGACGAAGGGGTGCGCGCGTGAAAGCAGAGTGATTGTTGCCGGCAGACCCTGAAGGAAGCACCTGTACAATAGCGTAAATTCTATCGGCATCCTTGGTGAAATCGTTAAAGCTTAAATGGAATAGAAAGAAGATCGCAGTTAAGCTGAAAACTGCCAACCCGACGGCCAGGCCTGCGATATTGAGAATCGCATATCCTTTGTGTTTATAGATGTAGCGAATTGCCGTGATTAGATAATTCTTTATCATCGATGTTTGATGCGGTAGCATAACGGCCACAAATGAATCTACTGTTTTGGGATTTGAATTTTATTCATACCTCAATGCTTCTACCGGATTGGTCCTTGCAGCTCTGATAGCCTGAAAAAAAACGGTCAGCAGCGCGATTAGCAGCGCCAACAAAGCTGATATAGCAAAGGTGCCTAGACCGATGTCAATGCGGTAAGCAAAATTTTGCAGCCAACGATTCATAGCCAGGTAGATAATCGGCCAGGCAATGATATTGGCTACCAGCACCCACCGGGTGAACTCTTTGGACAAGAGCCAAATGATTTCTGAAACCGAAGCGCCTAAGGCCTTACGGATACCGATTTCTTTGGTGCGCTTTTCGGCGGTGAAAGATGCCAGGCCGAACAATCCCAGACAGGCGATGAAGATGGCCAGAAACGTGAAGCATGAGATAATTCTGCTTAATTTTTCATCGGCCTTGTATTGCCGGCCGAACGCCTCATCGAGAAAAAAATAGTCAAATGCCTGGGCCGGATCAACTTGGTTCCATTTTTTCCTTAAAAAGGCCAGGGTATCGGAAATAGTCAGGGGTTTCACCTTGAGCGCGATATAGCGGAATCGGACATCCTTATTCTCAATATAAAGCGGTCTGATTTTTTTATGGAGAGATTCCGTGTGAAAATCCCGAACCACGCCGACAACGGTTTTGGTGACTTTTTCATGCCCATCCGGGACCGGCAGATCAATCGTTTTTCCAATGGGGTTTTCCCAGCCGAATTGTTGTGCGGCGGTCTCATTGATGAGGATCGCTTGACTATGATCGCTTGCAAACTCAGGTGAAAAATTCCTGCCGGCGATGATCTCAATTCCCATCGCTGGAATAAAACCGGAATCGATACTGATAAAATCCATCAACTGAGATTGATCGGGGGTAAAGCCTTCAGGGACAAATACGATAAAAGAAGGGGCTTGGCCGGGCACGTGTGACGATAAGGCCACATTGATGATGTCCGTGTGGTTTTTAAATTCCCCTTTAACCGACGAAAATGATTTCAGGATGGAATCGTCAATGACCCGCAATACCAACACCTGTTCCTTATCAAAACCGAGGTTTTTTTGTTTCATATAGTTGATCTGGTTAAAGATAATCCCCGTTCCGGCTATTAGGGCAATGGATATGGTGAACTGAAAGACCACTAGAATGTTTCGGAAGAGAATACCGGATAAACCTGTATTGAACCGACCGGATAAAACACGGGCGGGCTGAAAGGCAGAAAGAAGAACAGCCGGGTAGCTGCCGGCGAGAATAGCAACGAAAAACAAGAGTCCCAAAAGACCCCCAAAAAGCCGGTACACCGAAACGAAATGAAGGTTCAACGGACTTCCTGAAAGGGAACTAAACAGGGGCAGCGTCAATTCAACCAGTCCAAGGGCAATAATCAGAGAGATGATACTCAGCAGGATAGAGTCGCCCAAAGACTGAGCGATTAATCGGCCTCGATTGGCGCCGAGAACCTTCCGGATGCCAACCTCTTTGATCCTGCCGGCAGCGCGCGCGGTGGATAGATTCATAAAATTAACACAGGCAATAAAAAGAATGAACAACGCCACGACGGTATAGGCATAGACATAAGCAGCATCTCCGTTTTCTGAAAGCTCAGCCTTTAAATTTGAATGCAGATGGATGCTGCTTAGAGGTTGAAGGGAAAAAGCCATTTTCCCGCCCAAGTGTCTTAGAATTTCTCCGGCATGCGTTTGGATGAGGGCCGGAAACTTTTTCTCCAATTTCTTGAAGTCGCAATTTTTTTGAAGCAGCAGATAGGTATAATTTTCAATGCCCTTCGTCCAATTTTCCATCTTTTCCTGATACCCAGCGGGATCCAGTTCAATAAGGGCTTTAAAAGATACGAAGATATTAACGGTAAAATGTGAATTTAGCGGTACGTCGGCCATAACGCCGCTGACTGTCAAAGGATATTTATTTTCCAATTTGATGATTTTTCCGATTGGATCTTCATTTCCAAAATATTTTTTAGCAATATTTTCGGTGATAACAACATCAAATGCCGTTTTCAGGGCGAATTTTGGGTTCCCGCGGATCAATCGGAACGAAAAAATATCAAATACCGATTCATCTGCGATCAATATATCTTTTTCGAAAAACTTTATATCATTGTATTGAACAAATAATTTATCCCGGATTCTCTGAAGTCTGACAGCTTCAAGTACCTCCGGGACATGACGCTTCAGATAGGGTCCCGCCGGAAAATTACTGGTCGCCAATTTACCCTGCCATTTGCGAAAATCGATATAGGTTGCCAATCTGTAAATGCGATCCGCATTTTCATGATAGCCATCGTAGCTCAGCTCATAGTGCACCCACATCAATATGAGAATGGTGCATGCCATGCCGACCGACAACCCGGCAATGTTGATTAGCGCGAGGGCTTTGTGCCTCAGGAGGTTGCGAACGGCTATCGTAAGATAGTTTTTAAGCATTTTCTAAGGTTCAGGGTTCAGGGTATAAGGCAAAAAATGATTTAATCCTCCGGACTGTCAGCTATCACCCTAATTGAGCGATGCCCAATTAGCAGGTAGTGGGTATTGGTTTTGTGGCTTTGCATGCCGCTTTTTATATTTCAACATAGGGTGATATTTAAAAAATGTAACGTATTCCTTAAAACCAGTACCCAGTACCAGATACCCAATATCGCCTCAATTTGGTTTCATTTAATTGAGGTATCAACTCACTACTCATACCTCAAGGCCTCCACCGGATTGGCCCTGGCGGCTTTTATAGCCTGCCAGCCCACCGTGAGCAGGGCAACAACAAGCGCCAGCAGACCTGCCAGAATAAAAGTGGAAAAGCTGATTGCGGTGCGATAGGCAAAGTTTTGCAGCCACTGGTTCATGGCGAAATAGGCCAGCGGCCAGGCGATAACATTGGCTGCCAGCACCCACTTGGTGAACTCTTTTGAAAGCATCAAAATAATTCCGGAAACGGGAGCTCCGAGTGCTTTACGGATGCCGATTTCTTTGGTGCGCTGTTCGGCGGTAAATGACGCCAGGCCGAAAAGCCCAAGACACGAGATAAAGATTGCCAGAACGCCGAAGTTGGAAAAAATCGCCTGTATCTTCACATCGGCTTTGTATTGACGGTCAAAGGTTTCATCCAGGAATGAAAAATCAAATGGTATTTGCGGCAAGATTTCAGCCCATTTTATTTTCAGGAAGTCCATGGCTCCCGGTAAATTTGCGGACATGATTTTGATCAGCAGATATCGATGAAAATCGGATGGATTGTTCTCAATAAAGAACGGGCCGATCTCTTTATGGAGGGATTCAATGTGAAAATCCCGCACTACACCGATAATTGTTTTGGTGACCGGACCTGGCGAACGGTAACTGACAATCGTTTTGCCAACCGGATCCTTCCAGCCCAGCCTGCGGGCCGCTGTTTCATTGATAAGGGCCGCCTGGGCGGGATCGGCAGATTTCGCGGGCAAAAAATTTCTGCCGGATGCTATCTCCATGCCCAGGGTGGGGATAAATTCTTGGTCGATGCTCATTTGATGCATCAGCTGTGTTTGATCCGGAGGAAACCCTTGCGGGAGAAATAATTCCAGAATTGGGGGATCACTTGGGATGTGGGAAGAAAATGCCACGCCGGCGATTCCGGGGTACCCCTTGATCGCTTCTTTAAAGGTCTCAACGGATTTTTTGAAGTCGGAACCGATAGGTCCGACGTAAACAATATGGTCATTTTCAAAACCAAGCTGCTTATTTTGCATGTATGTAAGCTGGTTCAAGACAATACCGGTGCCAATAATCAAGGTTACCGAAACCGTAAACTGTACCAAAACGAGAATGCCTCGCAAACGAGAACTGGGCGTTCCGGTTTTTAGGATGCCTTTTAAAACACGGTTTGGCTGAAACGCAGAAAGAAAGAGGGCCGGGTAGCTTCCGGCAGCCAATCCGACGATGAGTGTTAATCCAAAAAGACCGCTGATAAGCCAGGGCAGCGTTATGTTGTGAAAGCTCATGTTACTGCCGGATAAAGAACGAAATAGCGGCAAGGACAGTTCCACGAGCATCACCGCCAATATAAAAGAGATAAAACTGAACAAAAACGATTCACCGACAAACTGCCTGATTAACTCACCCCGCTGAGCACCCAGCACCTTTCTCATCCCAACCTCTTTGGCACGATTGGCCGACCGGGCTGTGGCAAGATTCGTAAAATTAATGCATGCGATCAGCAGAATAAACACGGCGATGACGGTAAATGAAACCACATAGGCAATATCACCCCGTTCGGCAATATCCAATTCCAATTTTGAACGAAGGCGGATGCGGGTCAACGGCTGGAGAAAATATTCGATGCTTCCACCGAGGACACGTAGTTGCTCTTCTGCCTGTTTCGCAATGTACGCCGAGAATTTTTTTTCCAGATCATTGATGTCGCAGTTTTCCCGCAGAAGAAGATAAGTATAATTGATATTCCCATACGCCCAGCTATTCATCTGTTTCTGGGCGTGCTCAGGGTTCAGCTTGAACACGGTTTCAAGAGACACAAGGGCCTTAAATGAAAGATGCGAATTCGGGGGCACATTTCGCATGACCCCGGTTACCGTAACACCCTCTTCATCACCAACTTTGATGATTTTGCCCATGGGATCCTCGGCTCCAAAAAGTTTTTTGGCAATTTCTTCTGTGATAACTATGGAAAAAGCAGTTGAAAGGGCCGTGCCGGGGTCACCGCTGATGAGGGGGAATGAAAAAATATCAAAAACCGTATCGTCTGCCAATAATATTCCATCGAAAAAGAATTTTTCCGTCTTGTAAGAGCACAAGACTTTATTATAAACTGGCCTGAATCTGACTGCCCGGATGACTTCGGGGTATTCTCTTTGAAATGTCGGCCCTGCGGGCCAGTTGGTGACGGCCCATTTTCCCCGTGTTGCACCCAGGTTCCAATTTTCAGTTAAGCGATAGATCCTATCGGCGTTATCGTGAAAGCGATCGTAGCTCAGCTCATACTGCACCCACAACAGGATCAGGATCGAACAGGCCATGCCCACAGACAACCCGGCAATGTTGATGATCGAGTAGACTTTGTGCCGCAGGAGGTTGCGCACCGCTACTTTTAGGTAGTTTTTAAGCATGTTGTCAGGCTCAAGGTTCAAGGTTAAAAATGATTTAAGTTTTCAAACTATCTGCTATTAGCCATAAGCTATCAACTTGCACTCTAAGTGCATTAACTCGCCACCTCCGACAGCGGCCGCATATGCTTGTCATACTTATCTTTCAGGTTTTCCGTCACAATATGACCGTCGAACAGATGGATCACCCGGTTGGCGTAGTCTGCATACGCCGGGGAGTGGGTGACCATGACAATGGTGGTGCCGTTTTCATTGAGATCGACCAATATTTTCATGACCTCGTCGCCGTGGGAGGAGTCCAGGTTTCCGGTGGGTTCATCCGCTAAGATGATCTTTGGATTGGCGACCACGGCCCTTGCCACAGCTACGCGCTGCTGCTGTCCACCTGATATTTGCTGGGGGAAGTGTTTTTTTCGGGGCATGAGCTCCAACTGCTCCAGCATTTCGTTAACCCGCTTTTTACGATCGGTTGACGAGACTTTTAGGTACAACAGCGGCAGTTCGATGTTTTCGTAGAAGGTCAATTCATCGATGAGGTTAAAACTCTGGAAAACGAAGCCGATGTTGCCCTTGCGCAAACCGGCGCGTTTCTTCTCGGAGTACCGGGAGACTTCTTCCCCCATGAAAAAATATTCGCCGTCGGTCGGGTTGTCGAGCATGCCGGCGATGTGCAAAAAGGTCGATTTCCCGCAACCTGAAGGCCCCATGATGGCGACAAATTCACCCGGCTGCACTTCCGCATTGACATTGTTCAATGCGGTCGTCTCTACTTCTTCGGTGGTGAAAACTTTGGAAAGGTTTTTGGTTTTAATCATTTTTTTCTCCTTTTACTTCAAAACCAATTTATCAATATTATCGCCATAGCTATCATATGATGACGTGATTACCCGCTCGCCGGGTTTAAGGCCGTTGAGGACTTCAAAGACTTCCGGGTTCTGGCGACCGAGCATGATTTTTCGCTTTATTGCAAATTCGCCATTGCCATCCATCAAATAGACCCATTAACCGCCGGTTTTTTGATAAAAACCTCCCTGGGGCAACAAGACGGCTTTTGATAGATTGCCTAGTTCCAGCCGAATGTGCAATGTCTGGCCCCGGGTGATGGCTTTAGGCTGCACGCCCTCGAACATCATATCAATCTCGAAACGACCGTCCTTGACTTCCGGATAGATTTTAGAAATTGTCAGCTGATGCGTCTTTTCATCAAAGGTAAATTCACCGTGTTGTCCGGTATTGATTCGAGCAAGGTAATGTTCATCCACAGGGACGCGGATCTTAAAGCCGTCTAAGATATCGATTTGACCAAGCCTTTGCCCCTGTTTTTTGGACTCACCGATTTCCGCATTCAGCGATGTTAAATGTCCCGTATCAGGGGCTCTGAGAGTAAGATCTGCTAATTTTTGCTTTGCAATTTTGAGGTTGGATTCCATTCTTTTGAGCGAAGCTTCGATCTGTTTGATTTGATGCTTTCTAAAACGGGTATCATGATCAAAAGTGCGCCGGGTTAATTCTTTTTTGCGGCGTAGATACTCGTATTCGGTTTTCGTATCTTCATACTGTACGGCCGCAATGATCTTTTTATTCATCAATTTCTTTTCGCGCAGGTGTTTTCGTTTTAATTGTTTAATTTTGTAGTCCAGTTCTAAGAGCTGGGAACGAAGATCGAGTTCATTTTGCTCCATTATTAACTGGGCATTGCGCAGGTCATTGTTCAGCTGAAAAAATTCTGCTTCACGATTCATAATGTCCAGAAGCATATCCGTGTTGGCCAATGTTAGGATGTTTTGTCCTTTTTTCACAAGGGCTCCTGCTTCGATAAAACGCTTCTCAACCCGGCCGCCTTCTGCGGCATCCAGATAAATGGTTTTCTTGGGTATGACGGTTCCAATCACCGGTATATACTCTTGAAACGGCCCACTGCGGACAGTGGAAATGGTTATCCGTTCCCTTTTTACATTCAGTTTGTTGCTATAGTCACCAAATACAAACTTATAGAAGCAAAACGCAAAGAATCCACCTGCCAGGAGTATCCAGATGATCCGTTTTGCGGTGAACTTCTTTTTTTTGATTTTCCGATCCATGGTCATTCGGTTTGCCGGTTAGCCGGTTTGCTCGTGGGCCCGTTAGTTTACATACAGGTGCTACCGGGAAAAATTGTTAGTATTTCACTCATCAACCATCAAACGGGTTAACGGGCCACGGGCTCAACGGGCAAACCGGCTAACGGGCCCAACGGCTATTCATAGCGCAATGCTTCCACCGGATTTCCCCTGGCTGCTTTGATGGTTTGATAACTGACTGCCAGCAAGGCGATCCCCAGTGCCAGCAGGCCGGCCAGGGCATAGAGACTGAAGCCGACATCAATGCGATATGGGTAGTCTTCCAGCCAGTCCTTCGTGAACCAGTAGGCCAACGGCCAGGCAAAAATATTTGCTACCAGCACCCACTTGACAAATGATTTTGACAGCATCAACGCTATACCCGAGACGGTTGCCCCGAGTGCTTTACGGATGCCGATCTCCCGGGTGCGCTGCTGGGCCGAAAACATGGTCAGCCCGAATAAGCCCATACAGGCAATCAGGATAGCGATACATGTAAAACCGACAAACATCATACCTAATTGCTTTATGAGGCTATATTTTGCCGCAAGACCTTCATCCAGGAACCAATAATCGAAGGTGGCGGTTGAATCGATTCCCTGCCATTTCTTTTTGAGAAAACCCATTGTTTCCGATATGCTGCCGGGATGGATTTTGATCAATAAGAGATTAAATGCTTGCGATTCGTTTTCGATGTATAGCGGCTCAATGGCATTGAACAAATTGAGCTGGTGGAAATCCCTGACCACGCCGACAATCGTTTTTTTAATCATACTGTCATTCAGTTCGGTGATGGTTTTGCCTACTGCCGACAATGGAGTCCATCCAACCTGCCGGGCGGCTGCTTGATTAATCAGGATGGAGCGCCTGTTGTCGGAAGTATGCCCGGTTGAAAAATTGCGGCCGGCCACCAATTCGATCTCCAGAGTGGGAATGAAATCGGCGTCGACGCTGACGGCATCCATCTGCTGCATATCCTCATATGCAAAACCCTGGGGGGCAAATATGTTTCTGCGGGCCGAACTGCCGGGAAAATGCGAGCTGAAGGCGATTGCTTCGATCCCACTGTGTTGTTTGAGTTCCGCTTTGACTGACTCCGTGCGTTTTCGTATGGAGGTGTCCACCAAATTTACGGCAAGGACCTGCTTTTTAGTAAAGCCGAGTGCTTTGTTCTGCAGATATTCAAACTGGCGGAAACAGACGACAGTGGCAAAAATCAGGGTAATGGAGATGGTGAACTGGAATATCACCAGCAGGCTCCGGAAGCGGGATTTGCCGGCACCCTTGCCATAATTTCCTTTTAATGCGCGCAGCGGCTGAAAAGCAGACATTAAAAAGGCCGGATAACTCCCGGCAATGACACCAACCAGCAGCGCCAGGGCAAAAAATCCCGCGATTGCACCCGGCGAATATACATTTTCAAACTTTGCCACCCAGGGGAAGATCGAACAATACAGCGGCATCAACAGCTCTACGATTCCCAGGGCCAAAAATAGCGAAATTATACTGATTACAACAGTTTCTCCCATGAACTGAGCGGTCAGCGCCCTGCGGTCGGCGCCCACGGATTTGCGGATACCGATTTCCCTGGCCCGGCCAGCGGAAAGGGCGGTGGACAGGTTCATGAAATTGATACACGCTATAATAAGAATCATAACGGCTATCCCGATGAAGGCCACTACCGCGTCGATTAATCCGGGGTGGGCAATATCGCCTTTCAATTCTGAATAAAGGTGGATATCGGTTAGAGGCTGCAGAAAGAGATCAAAACTGGCGCCTACATCCTGTATGTCTTTATCCAGGTAGCGTTTGATCATCGCCGGAAATTTTTTTTCAAGTTCGCGGTAGTCGGCGTTCGGAGCGAGCAGAAGATAGGTATAATTATCAAAATTTCCGGTCCATCGACTCCGCTGCTTTTCATTGTCCACGAAAAACGTTTCATAAGACAACAACATGTCAAATTTGAAATGGGAGTTTGGCGGTAAATTTTCAACCACTCCGGAGCC